>ERZ1292637.1063-Hain-H14-01um-R3-1063-length-12734-cov-4_pt1 | contig 12734 bp, 22 predicted proteins | sample MGYA00564405_ERZ1292637 | MGnify/ENA primary metagenome ERZ1292637 (study PRJEB36523, sample SAMEA6512645) | groundwater metagenome | collected 2019-01-09 | study: AquaDiva: Metagenomics assemblies of 32 groundwater samples | reverse complement strand
TATGTGCCGTGGCTCGAGCAGAGCACGATCGTATTCGGAGCCGCAATCCCGAACCTGGCCCTAATTGCGGGGGGCGGATTGCTTGTGCTGGCGATCCTGAGGGGAGGTAAAAAACGACGATGACGACGAAAATACTGTTTCTTCTTTTTCTGTTGCTGGTGGCCCCTCAAGTTCGGGAGGACGTCTTGCGGCCGGCCGCCGCCCAGGAGAATCCGCCCGCCGCGCCGGAGCAAACTTCCACGGCGCCGCCGGGCCGGCCGGCGCCGCTGACCGAAGTGGAGCAGTTGCGCACCCGCATCCGTGTTCTGGAACTTGACAAGTTGGGCGAGATGCAAAAGCGCCTGATGGCGGAGCTCCAACAGGTCGTGGGGGCACTGCTGAAAGATCGGAATGCTTCGCAAGACCAGTGGCTCTTGGATCTGCAAACGCTCCAATGGCAGAAACGGCCAACGGCTACCGTTCCCCCAAAAGGAGAATCGAAATGAAGTACGAGGTGGTGATTGGTCTCTACCGCAACCGCTCAGGCGCGCCGATGGAGGAAGAGACGATACTGGCAACCGACGACCTGGCAGAGGCGCGAGAGGAGTACGAAGCCCTGGTCGAAGTGGCAACGGAAGAAGACCCCGAGTCCGAGGATGAAGAATCCGGTGATGAGGTCCCGGAGTAAAACAGGAGCGGGCTCATGGGCTGGCTGATTCTTGCGGCGATTGGCTATTTTCTCTACACCCGCGGGGTTCTGTCGCAAATCATCCCGGCGCGGCCGGTCCCGGAAACCACGATGGAAGTGCCGATCGCGGGAGGCTACTCGGTCCGCGTCCCGTTGCCGCCAGGCTATCGTGCCTATCGCTTGGCGGACGGTTCCCAGGTCCTGATCTCGCCGACGGCCGCCACGGCGCCGGGCGGCTGGGTCCAAGGAATGCGCAACGGAATCCGGGTCTGGTTCAATGAGGCGACCGGCGAGATTCGAGAGTATCCTCCCGGCGGCGTCGTAATCGGGAATTGAACGATGCTCGTAGAAACCATCGCGCGGGCGATCGCGCGGGCGGAAGGCTTCTTTGTCGCAGACTCTCTCCCGCAGCGCGCCAACAATCCGGGGGCTTTGACATTGGGCGACGTCGGCTTCGGTACCATCGCCGACAAAACGGTCTTCGGATCCCTGGCGGCCGGCTGGGAGGCGCTGCACCGCCAAGTCGCATTGATGCTCAGCGGCGCCAGCGCCTACTACAATCCGCAGATGACTCTGGCGCAGGTGGCGGTCATTTATACCGGCGGGGACAACCCGACGAGCTGGGCGCAAACGGTCGCCGGCGCGCTGGGGGTCACGCCAGCAACCACACTTGGCGAGCTTGGCGGCGCCCAGAGTGTCGAAGCGGAACCCGAGTTGGCCAACCTTGTACTGTTGGGAGCTGTCGCCATCCTCTTTTTGTTGGCATTGCGCGACTGACGCTGGAAGAAAGCACTATATGGGCATGGGAATTGAAGGGACTTCAGCATCGCTCTTGCTCGATCCGCAGAGCGGACTGATCCAATGGGAATTTCGCGCTCCTCCGGGCACTGCGGGCAGCGTTCTCGTCGGGGGCCCTGGGGATTGGACCGTATACGCGCAGTGCGGAACCGGCCCGGAGGGCGTTTGCGGCGGAAGCGAATATGTGGATTGGTTTACGCCAGAGAGCACGCTCGAGTTTCAGATTGTGACGGTGGACGGGCAGGTGCTGGCGGCGCAGGCGGTGCGTCCCGGTGTCGTAAGCCCCGCCGCGGTTTCTCCCGCGATTTCTCCGAGTGTCGGTCCATCTCCGATCGGCGACGCCTTGTCTTTGTTCGATCAGCAATGGATTCCCGGCGTGCCGAATCTCTGGCTCTTCGGCGGCCTCGGCGGGATTCTGTTGCTCGCTGCTTTGCGCAAGCGCAAGTAGCAACTGCCGAGGAAAATGTCCCGCGCCCTCGATGATCTCCATCCGCAATTCAAACCTTTGGCAATGGAGCTGCTCGCGCGGTGCCTGGAAGCCGGCATCCCGGTGAGCATCATTTTCACCGGACGCACCGTAGCGGAACAAGCGGCGCTCTACGCCCAAGGCCGTACGGCGCCGGGCAAGATCGTTACCTGGACCCTCGACTCCTTGCACGTCATGAAACCGCCCGACTTCAAGAGCCGCGCGATAGATATTGCCCCGTGGGAAGAGTTCCGGCTGCATGGCCCCGACAGGCTGGCCTGGAATGCGGCGGACCCTGCCTGGCAGCGCATCGGGGAGATCGGGGAGAAGCTCGGACTCAAGTGGGGCGTGCTGCGTGCTGGCGAGCGGATTGACCTCGGGCATTTCGAGTGGCGGCCTGATTGACATAGACCACCTGGTGAACCTGGAAAGCATCGGCGGGCTGGCCGTTGCGCGATCGCGCGGACCGAGGTCCCGCACCGGCTCAAAAGCTATGCAGATGTTGCATGACTCTGCTTCAGCGATCACGCACGCCTCCACGCGGTCAAAAGCACCGAGATAACTACCGCGACAACTATCGCGCCGATCCCCACGAGCAACGGGCCATAAAGCGGCAGCAGCACCCACCACCACGACCACCCGACCACGCCGCCGAGCTTGAGAAGGAGAGTGCGCACGCCGATAAATAGCAGGGCTAGCAGGCCCAAGAATCCGACCAAGAGTAAGATGCAGTCTTTCATGCAATCTCCCTTCTTCAGCGGTACCGGCACCACCGAAGTCGCTAACTACGATGTGCTGGTACGGGCTTCTCGATGCTTCTTTTTCCTTGCTCGACTCGCTTTAGAATCAGGGAGCCGGTTTGCCAAAATCGGAGCCACCTTTCCGGCACCGCCCCACCTTTCCGGCATGGCCCGTTTTTACTGGACCCTATGTTCTACTACGGCGAACCTGCACTTAGGCCGGTCCTGTCTTAACCTGGCGTAGGCGCTGGCCTGTTTCCGCGTTAGCCTGGGACCCTGAAAGCACCCGTAGCCGGTCCAGGAGAGTGCTCCGGGGGATGCCCATTTCGCGCGCAATCTGCTTCACGCTCTTGCCTTGTGCTCTTAGCTCCCGGAGCATGGTCAAATCCAATACTCGCTTGGGCCGTCCCGTGGGCAGGTCTTTGCCGCTCTGCGTGTGTACGGTCTTTCCAATCTTTCCCGCCGCGTAATCCTCCTGGAAGCGCCGCGTCCCTGAGATAACCCGCTCGCGGATGATCCCGCGCTCCAGCTCGGCAACCGCCGCCATGATCTGCAAGAAAAAGCTCGCGGTCGGATTGGCGTAGCCGTCGCCGGTGTCTATGCCTTGCGAGACCGCGATAAAACGGACCCGCTCCGATTCGAGCACCTTCAGATTTTCGAGTAGGTCAATCAGCGAGCGCCCGAACCTGTCCAGCTTCCAAACCAGAACGGAATCCACTGTACCGGCGCGCGCGGCCGCGAGAAGCCGGTCAAGCTCCGGGCGCTTGCCGGTCCCGCTCGCCTTCTCCTCGAATACTTCGACAATTTCCCACTGCTGACGGCGCGCGTAGCTCTCCAGCTCCCGGCGCTGCGATGCCGGGTTCTGGTCCAGAGTCGAGACGCGGATATAAAGCGCGGGTCTCATTTCACAATCCCACCGGTCCTTTGGGGAAAGTCCGCGAGTTGGCTGTTGTGCTGAAACCAATAGATAAACCACAGTTCCGGGCAGACCGCCTCATGCCCAAAGTGCCGCCGCCCGAAGGCCGGACCGCAGTACGCGCCACAATCCCAATAGTGGTCATGCACAAAACAGTGATGTAGGTGACTCATCGCGCGTCCCTTTGGCACTCTATACGTGAATGCAACCCCCGTCTGCCGGGTGCGGCTCGCACGTGGGGCAGTACGGCACTTCCACGCAGTACGTCTCTCCCGTACCGGCGCACGTGTCTCCGAATCTCTGGTCGTGCTGCGAGACGCGGGTAATGAGCGCACTGAGCGGACGGCCGCAACGGTGCTTCCATTCGCCCGTGGTTGCGTCTTTATAGGCTTGCTCCGCTAGGTAGTCTTGCTTCTGGCGCTCCCACTCTTCAACGGTGATTTTGTTGGGTGTTTCCATTTCGCCTCCTTGCTTTCCGGTTTGAGGATGATCTGAAAACTCTTTACCAAACGATATTCGCCCACGGTCCGGTAGGCGTTCACTACTCCCATTTGTGCAATTAGCCGTGGGGCATCGGTGTCGGCTACAAAATGCTTAAATCTTCCGCGCCCTTCGCCTATCACGAACAAGGATCGCGGCAGAAACGCAAGCGTCCGCGCCTGCTGTGCCGGCTCCTTACTTTTTGGTTTTCTTGGCATCCGCCTTCCCCTTCCTGGCCGTCTTTGCCGACGTGTGCAATTTCGTGCCTCGGAGTCGCGCCGGGACTCGGACCGTCGCTTTCATGGCCCGTTTGATCGCGCCCTTGGCCTTCGCGCGCGGCGGCTTCGCTTCGGGCGAGCGGTTGAACCGTTTGTAGCCTGGTTTCAAAACTCGTGGCCCAACTGAGTCTCTGTCGCTTGTAGGTGAGAACATCTTTCCTCGTTTCGACTTGCGCGGGGGTTTCGCCTTGCGCTTCGCGGCGATTTCCTTGCGTACCTTCCGTTCGATGCTCCCGTACTGCACTTTGGCGCGCCGCGCAAACAGGCTCATCGCTAGGGGCGGGGCTAGCGGTTGCGCCGCGTCCTGGGGCAATATGGTCGCGTCCGGCGTGATGCTGAGTCCAATCAGGAATCCGGCGAATTCCGCGTCCTTCATGCGGCGGATGCGCGCGTACAGCGGCTCTCCGCCATATTCATGGAGCGGCGGCATTCCCTTGGCGTACTTGTGCTCCTGGGCCTTCCACTCGTGTCGCTTGTAGACCGCCTGCCTCATGTGCCACGGCAAGTTCCCAAACAGAACTAGCGCCGTGATGTTCAACTCCTCGCGGGTCAACTTGCCCGGGGCGCGCTCTAGGATGCTGTCGAACACGCGGGCGCGGGTCTCCCGGAGGATTTCGAGCCGTGTATCCTGCTTCTGCTTCGCCTGGCGCTCGACCGGCTCGGTCTGGTAGCGTTTCTGTCCGCCCTTCCCGAAATGGCGGCCGCAATTCAGATCGGAGCAAGCGGTAACCAAGGTCCCGGCGTGCGGGCCGTCCGCCAGGATGGATTCCCGCGCGAATTCGCACGCATCGCGTTTCGCTTCAATGATCGTATATTTCTCGCTGGGAACCATGCCTTTGTCCAACTTGCCTTGCCTTTCATAGCTCGGCCGCACCGTGAGGCGCGGCGGCGCGGGGCCTTCCGCCTTGCTGACTTCCTGAATCCGCAATTGGACAAAGGCGCTTACCTTCTCCGCGTAGCAAGCCGGGTCGGTGCAAGTATCCTCCCCCGTGATGTCTTCAAACAACGCCTTGTTGAATCCAGTCCGTTTCGGGCAGGTGGTGCAAGCTCCGGCCTTCTTGACCAGCAGGGCGTCGGCAACCGGGAACGGGGCCTTGCTCAAATCCAAGTGGCATTCGTGCTCGATAAAGCGGGCTAACTCCCGGACACCGTGCTCGCACTCTCCTTCCTTGCGAATCTTCTCATTGTCGGACTTGTGCATTCCGCCGGGCCAGACGCCGAAACAGTAGTCGAGGGCGCGCTCCTGGTCCGGGGGCTGCAACCGCGCAATCAGGACCGCGTGGTGTTTGGTGATGCGGCCCTCCCGGAAAGCGTCTTGGCCGTAGGGGATCAATTCGGCCAGTTTCATTGCCTGGTAGATGTACGATTCGCTCTTGCCGACTTTCGCGGCAATCTCGGAGACGCTGCTAGTCCCTAGTTTGACAAGCGTTTTGTAGCCCTTGGCCTCGTCCAGCGGATGCACGTCCGCGCGCTGTAGGTTCTCGACCAACTGGATTTCGACGACCTCGGCATCGGTCAACTTGCGTACCATCGTGGGGACCGTCGCCAGCTTCGCGGCCTTGGCCGCTTTCCAGCGCCGCTCCCCGGCAACGATCTCGAATTGCCCGTCCTCCCCGTCCAGGGGACGGACCACAAGGTTCTGTAGAATACCGTGGCTCTCCACGGACCTGGCAAGCTCCGCTATCTCCGCCGCGCTGATCTTGCCGCGCGGGTTCGTCTTCGACGGGCGGAGCCGGCCAACCTCGATCTGTTGGAATCGTCCTTCTTCTGTCTCGCTCATGGCTTAGTTTTCTCCTTTTCGCCTTGGGTTCGCTCTACTGCACACGTGTACGATCCTAAAAACTTGCGCCGTTTGAACAGGAAAACGGTAAACAGTAGCCCGTTTACTGCTGTTTGCCTTGCCGCATCAATGGGTTAAGTGTTTACCGGAAACAGGCAAACACTGGTAAACACTTCTCTCTCTCTCTCTCTCTCTCTCTCTCTCTAATATACTTACAAGCGATTCTGCCGCACTGCCTGAATTGCAAACAAAGTTAAACAAACGCCGAAGTGTTTAACACTGTTTAACTAGGACTGTTTGCCAGTGTTTAACGCTTCTGGTAAACACTTAACCTCATGACTCTACAGACGATAAGTCCACAAACGCAAAGTGTTTAACTTTTTCGACCCTCACGCACGCGCCGGAACGCCCATGCGGGAGGCGTAGATAAGGCGAAGGTCATTCAGTCTCCCGATTGAGTATCAGCCACGTACGCCGCCCGCGCTGTTCGCGGCAAAGCTGTCCGTCATCGCCCACCAGCCAGTTCAGGCGCTTGTGGAAGGTCTCGGCTCCCCACTTGCCGAAGTGCATTTGGGCATCGCGTTGGGCTACACCTTGGGGATGGCGGCGGACGTAGGCGATTAGCTCCTGATCTTGCTTCCCGGCAAGCTCCCAGCCGTAATCCTGGAAGATGCACGCCAGGGACAGCAGCAGGAATTCGCAATAGGCAATTGCGGCCTCGATGTCCGCGCGCCCGATCTTCGCTCGCCCGTCCAGCGCCGCGTAGAGCATGGCAACCTTCGGGCAGTGAACCTCCATGCGGTCGGCGAGAATTTGAAACAGATCGTACTCGAAATGGCGGTCCAGGCTCTTGTACCAGGTCTCATAGATGCTATCGGCCTCCGCGTCCATCGTGATTTCAGTCCCCTCCTCGACTTTGCCCTTGGCAAGCCAATAGCGCCGCGCTTCGCCTAGATCGTGAATCGTGAATTGGAACCGGGGCGGCGGCGGCCGGTGATTCCGTTTTTTGGGATCGCCTACCACCCAACAAAAACGGTTGCCGATACCGCCCTCTAAATCCTCGATGTTCATTTTTTCTATCCAGCGCGGGGAAGCGCCTCCCAGGATAGAGACGGTCGGACGGGCTACGAGGGTCTGGCCTTTGGAAAGGTTCTTCTGCAACTCGGGAGGTGAGTCAAAGGCGTTCGCCAGTTCCGGGATGATGTCCCGGCCTCCCTCCTGGCGCGCTTTGTCAATCAAGGAACGGAGTTCGGAAAAACGGAGGATGGCGGAAACCGTGCGCCGCTGCCCTTCTTCCTGGCGGTGCTCTGCGTCATAGAGCGCCTGGACAAATCCCGCGGCTGAGTTGATGCCTCGGAGCCAGTGTAGGTCCGGGTTCACCGCGCGTCCGATGTCCTCCGCAAAGTCAATGCTGGTCCCTTTCCTTGCCCGTCCCGAGCGGCCTACCAGAGCGGTAAAGAAATTCGGATAGAGCGGTTTCGGATTGTTGTAGTACACAAGCCGCCCGAGGAGGGCTCCGGCTATGGTAAGGAACGCGGCCAGGTGGAAATTATGACTGGCCTCGGTGGAAGGGGCCGCGTGCTCTAAATAGCGGCGCGCCATCGGACACCAGGCGGCGTCCGGGACCGTGGGCGTGGGGCGCTCCTCTTTCGGCGGGGCCTCCGTCACCGGGGCCGGAGCCGGGCTTTCGAGCGTCAAGGCTTGCCGCTCTAACGCTGCAATATCGTCTTTCCCGGCAAGCGCGCGGTGCGCAATCTTGGTCGCTTGTTCGACCAAGTTCCGGCGTCGGGCGGTTTCCCGGATGACTTTGACGTAATGCTCGATGCTCGATAGTTTGGGCTGGCCGTCTGTCAGGCGGGAAAGATAGGTTGCCCCGCCCACTTGAGCGAGCTTCTGTTGACGGTCCAATTCTTCCGCTAGGGTCACAAGATCGAAAGGCGCTCCCACGGCAGATAATGATAGGATTGCTTCGAAAATCGTTTGATTCGCGGGCAGGAAAAAGTCTTGCGGCCGGAGCGCGGCGGCGTGTCGAAAGAGGCTATTGTCCAGTAATAGAACGCCCAACAAGGCGGTTTCTGTGGGGATACTGGCGGGTACAGTCGCGTCGGCCATGTGTTTAATTGCCAGTCGTTTCCTTAATGAATTGTTGCGTTGCATCCCGCGCACGCGGGCTGTTCTGTAAAAACAAGGGTGCGAGGTCCGTCGGGCAAAACACGATTCTATCGTCTGGGAGTCGGAATGCCTTGATATAGCCCAATAAGCACATTTCGGCAAGCTCCTGCCGAAGCCGGGCAAGATTGTCAGGAGTAACCATGCTCGGCCCTCCGTTTTGTACACGTGTGCAAATGCGGGTCCAGCACCAGCGCGCCGGTTCCTAAGCAGGCAACACAGGGGCCGTCCTGGATCACTCCGGGCATGGGTTTCCACGTCTCGCGGTTGGTTCGGACTCGTTTACCGCTCCCGGTAACGCGCGCTTCCTTCATGGGGGGTCAAGGCTCCGTGTGGGCTACTCGGGGTCCGGGGAAGATCCATCCGGGACGGCGACTATGGTTCCGCTTCCGACCATGTGTTCTGCTCCGCTTGGTTCAGGGGATCGGGGTTGTTTGGTTCTGCCACGGCCTCCCTCCAAGAGTCCCACGGTGTTCCGGGCCCGGTGCAAGACGCGCTCCACTTTGTCGAGCGCGGCCCGCAGGTCGCAGAGTACGTCACAGGCGGCGCAAGACGCTTTGCGTTTGGTCGGCTCCTGGCCGTTCTGCCGCCTGTGCCGGGCGCAGCGGTAATTGATGCGGATCGTGGTTTTCAGCATATATAGTCTTGGGGCAAGAACGGTTCTGCGCACGACGCGCAAATCAGATGCAACTGTTCGACTGGGTGATCTGTTAGACCGCACAAAATCTCGCCAAGGCCGTCCCGCTCTGCCGGCGAGATTAGATGCCTGACATTCTTTGCAGACTTGATATGGTCACAGATGATGTAACCCGGCGCGGGTGGATGCAGATCGCAACGGACGGGCGGATACTTCATTTTCTCCTTTGTTTTCGACATTACCTTGTCCTTTCAGATTCCACTTTTTTCAGGAATCGGATTGTGAATCGTATCCCCGAAAGAAAGGGGACTTATATACTTAACTCCCTTTTTCGACTTCGTTGATCGCATCCTCGACAATCCAATCCTCTATCGCCAATTCGATTCCCGCCTTGTCGGGATGGCCGGATTCGCGGAGTGCTGATAGCGCGGCAAGCTCCCGCTTCGGCTGGTCGAAGTCCAGCGTTACCCGCAGGCAATGCGGCGAGAACCAGACACACTCTCTTGTAGAATTCTCTCGCCCACGGGCGTTACCTTGCGAGCCGTACCCGCCAGTTGTTTTCCAATGCACACACTCCCAAGATTCCGGCATATCGTGCTCGCCCTCATACCCACAGAGCGCGATCCGTAAAAGAGGATTGTCCCCACTCTCCAAGGCCCATTTGCCAATATCATGCGCAACAGTCAAATCCTCTGCCGCATAGATTTTCTCATCCCTCCCGGCCTCCGCGCTGTACGGCGGATCGAGGAATACGCCTGTCAGCCCTTGCTTGAAAGTTGGAGTCGGCCCGCAAATCCGCGACCAATCTCCGCAGCAAACCCGGACGTGCCGCAAGCGATCTTGTAGGGCGACGAACCAATCAAGAAGCCCCTGCCCCCGCCGTTTCCGGTTCACGCCCAACCCGGCGGTCCCCAGGCGGACCAGTTTCCGGTTCACGCCCAACCCGGCGTCCCCCAGGCGGACCAGCTGCCGTTTCACGCCCTGCGCACCCCCCAGGTGGACCAGCTGCCCATCGCGGACCGCCCACGGCCCGGTTGTATTTGGATCGCACCACCCACCGCCAATCCAGCAGCAAATCCCCCATACCCACCAGCCTGCAATCTTTGGATCGAAGAATTCCGGGTCTCCCTCCAACTTCGGCGCTAATTCCTTCCGCCGCGTGCGCAACCAAACATGGCGGGCATGGAGGTCGTTTTCATTGACCGGCCAGTCGGCCCACCGCGCGGTAGATTCCGGGTCAGCTTGCACGGCCCGCCAAAAGTTTGCCACGAAGCCATCCTTGTCGTTTACGGTTTCAATCCCCGGCTTATCCTGGCGATTCAGCAGCACGGCCCCGGAGCCAAAGAACGGCTCTACGTAATTCGGAACATTCCCGAACCGTTCCCAAAGCAATCCAGCCACCAGCGCTTTACCGCCAAACCACGGGAACGGGGCTTTGATTGGCAAGCTCACTTCGGCTAACCCCAATTTCTCCGCCACTTCCTCGAAGCTGTGCGCCTGTGTGTCACTACCTTTTATTCACCTCCCGTGCAAGCGGAGTACCGTGAAGGTTTCCCCGATCTGAAAAGACAGGCCCGGGGGGGATCCCTGGTAGACCGTTTCGGCGAGCACTTTGGTCTCTTCTGGGGCGGTCGGGTCGAAAATCCGCACCGTCGTTTGGCGCATCCCGTCCCGCTCCGACTGTTCAAACTCGATCAGATATAGGCTGGGCATGGTTCTCTCCTTGTGACCTTTTCTCGATCTGCTTCATGCGAACGCGGTCCAGCAGTTGGCGGTATCCCTGAATCATCCGCAGATTCTCTTCTTTTAATCCATTGACGATCCCTAGATCGCCCGGTTCCAGGGGGAGGGAGAGGGCGACGAGGAGCGAGCGAGCGAGTGATTGCCGATGTTCAATCGCGTCCTGGAGGGCTTGCGCCACCAGCGGCTCATTCGAGCGCACTTCCCAAATCCCCCCGTCCGGCTAAGGTTCTGTCATCAGGCGCAACTGCTCGGCTTGGGCTGCGCGGAAAGCCATCCGAAACAGATGCAACGCTGTCTCAAGCTCCGGTCCGCTGAGGCCCCGCGTCATCTTCTGCGCCAGCCGCCGCGCCATGTGAAACATCCGATTGTGTAGATTCATGGGTGACCGATGTCCCCTTTCTTCGGCCCCTCTGCGCCAAAAAGAACTTCCCAAACGGAAGTTGCTCTGCGCGATTGGTCACTCTTATTGGCCGCAAGGTGCGCCGCGATTTCAGATAGCAGGAAAATCTGCATCTGCTTAAATGTGGACTCGAACTTCTCCGGTTTATGCGTGACTTGGGAGAGCCACTTTTGATATTCCTCGCGGATTTCGTCTGGCTTCATTTCCCAACGCTCCTGCGCGGGACCGAATCCGGCGCGCTTTTTATGCCGCGATTGTTTCCGGGGTAGGGCGCCGCGCAAGCTCCCGGTGGTGCTGCCGCAATACGCGCTTGCGGCGTTGCTCCTCGATTGCCTGGGCGCGCCGCTCGATCCCTTCCAAATGTGCCTTGAAATATCGCTGTAACTCTTGCATGGCGAACATCCCGCCCAGCGCCATGTGAATCTTGACCATGTTGTTTTGAAGCGCGCCTTGCACCATCTCTCCGATTTTCAGTTGCTCCTTGGTGGCGAGCTCCCGCAAAAGCATTTCGCTGTCGACTGACATAGATTCCCCCTTTGTCCTGACTGGAAGTTGCTCCCTGATTTACTCTTCGGCAAGATGGGGGGATTGCTAAAGGGAAGATGGAACCTGCTTGCTTTGGAAAGCCCGGAGCGGGGGCGGGTGCCGAGCCGCTCCGGTTGTTGGCGCGTTCTACCGTTGAGCCGTCAAAAGCCATCACGGGAGCCGCCCACGTGGCCGGCTCCTCCGGCCCTTGGAAGGTTGTTACCCTTCGTTCACCGGCTCTCGCAGTTACGGACCAATCTTCGCGGTACCATCCAGTGTCCGATAATGGATAATACTGGACGGTACCAAAGCCCAACGAGTTGTGCTTCGGCACTGGCATGTACAACTTCTCGGGGCTGCGGGAATTCGAGTGAGGCGGCAAGCCGCTAGGCTAAGCCGCCCCTCGATTCCACCGCCCGGCCCTGGGAAGGGTAGCAGCAGAAACGGATAAAATTGGTCGTCTTGAGTCCCAGGGCCATCACGAGGAGGAGTATCCAGCAAGCCTGGGCGCTTTGTCAAGGAAAAAATGCAGGAGCCTAGCCCATTGATGTTATCTTAATTGGAGCGCGCCCGCCATGCGGTCACCGCCCGGTGGAAAAACGCGAAAAGGAAACGGAGCAAAAAGCCATGAGCATCATGCCCGCAATGAATGCGTCCGAGCCGCCGCCCGAGCCGGGGCCGAACGAATCGGCTATCGTCCGTCGCTGGCTCTGGCGGCAAGGCAAAACGATGTTTCTGTTCGGCCTCGCTATGCTGCTGGGAGCGGGCCTAGCGCAACAGGCTTATTTCCGCCAGCACGATAACACGGCGTTTGGTTCGGATGCGGAGATGCGATCCTGTCGGGAGACGCTTAGACAAACAGCAGTCAGGCTTGCAGCGATTCAGCGTGAGATGGAGCAGCACGCGACGGTGCTGATCGAGCCGAACCAAGGGCAGGAGATCATCATGGGGGCGCTCGGGCTGCTCCTGGGAGTACCGACGGGTGCGATAGACATAGCGAAAGGACTCGCTCCGCCGCAGCCGCGCTGGATTTTGAAAGGTAAGCAAAAGCCGATGAGCAATGTGCCAGGAGCGAGTTTCAGTTGGGTGAATCTCGAAACGCGGCAAACGGAAGGGCCCTTCAAGCCGGAGGCCC
>ERZ1292637.856-Hain-H14-01um-R3-856-length-14624-cov-6_pt1 | contig 12752 bp, 15 predicted proteins | sample MGYA00564405_ERZ1292637 | MGnify/ENA primary metagenome ERZ1292637 (study PRJEB36523, sample SAMEA6512645) | groundwater metagenome | collected 2019-01-09 | study: AquaDiva: Metagenomics assemblies of 32 groundwater samples | reverse complement strand
GCCGACGAGTTGTCGGCCGCGATCCGCGCGCAGGGGTTGGATCCGACCCAAATGGAGGCGACCGCTCCGCACGCCATGTTCGACGAGGCCGTGACCGCCCCGCGCGTCGCGCGTCAAGCGCCGTTCGACGCAGCGCGGCTCATCTCGCCCGAGGACTCGGCTGAGATCGCCGCCGCAGTGCGTCAGGCCGCAGAGAAGCGATACGCTCGCGCGCTCTCGGAGCAGCATGCAGGGAGGGTTCCCGAGGGGCAGGCAGCGCGCAAGGCGGCGCAGGCGGCGGAGAAGGAGGCGCGGCGAGCGCGGACGACCGCGCAGCAGATCGAACGCCTCCAAGCGGAGATCCCGCTTTATGAGGCCAAGGCGGCGCTGGCGAAGGGCGACGTGCGCGCGGCGGCCATCGCCTCGCGGTCGGCCGAGGGCCAGAAGATCGAGGCGATCCTGTCTCGTGGAGCGCCGCCATCCACATCCAGATGGGAGCAATACGCTCAGCTTTTGCGCGACCGAGGGATCGACATCCCAATTCCTGACCGACCGCCGCTGGGGGTTGTTCCAGCGCGAAACGCCGCAGAGTCAGCCGCGCGACAACTGCGCGAGGCGGCGCAACCAGCGCGGACCCTCGGGCAGAAGAAGGCCGCGCTGAACCGGGCGCTGAAGCGCATGGCGGCGCTCATGGAGGGCAAGGGCGGCGACGTGGAGGGGCGACCGACGCCGCGGCGCCCGCCTGCGTTGCGGCGACGGCTCGAAGCGGAGCGCGCGCGGCTGGAACAGGAGAACGCAGACCGCATACTGGAAGAGGACCTGCGCCCGCCAACTGGTGCCGTAGCGCCCGGCCCGACTCCTGCGATGCCTCCTCCGCCGTCCATGCCTCCGCCTCCGCCGAGCCCGGCGACCGCCGACGTGCTCGCCAAGGTCGGGCGCATCTTCGAGAACAACGACCCGAGCGGGCTGCCGGGCGTTCTGCGTCGCATGCGCAATTGGGCGTTGGGACCAGGGCATCGCGGGGCGCCGGAGGTCGCCGCCGAGTTCAACCAGCTCCGCGGCGCCGTCAACGCCGGGCGCCTCGATGCCAGACTCGCAATGAACCGGCTGAACAAGCTCGTGGGTGGCAGGAGCCTCACGAACGAGCAGTTGTGGTCGCCGACCGCGAATCCCGCGCTCGCGCGCGAACTTCAGGCGGTGCGCGCGCTCATTGACCGCAACACGGGCGAGATCATCGGGGAGTTGCGGAAGGCCGGGCGCGATCCGAAGACGGACCCGCTCATCAACTCCATGGTGGAGCACCTCGGCTCGTACGTCCGGCGCACCTATCAGCGCCCGTGGAAGCCGCCCGAGGACGTGATGGAGCCAGCGATTCGCGTGCTCATCGACGACAACGTGCAGGGATTCACGAAGGCCCAGTTGATGGCGGCACGGGCAGAGGCAAGAGCCGAGCCGTGGAAGGCCAGCTTTTACTTGGAGAAGGCGCAGGCGCGGTTCCTGAACGCCGACCAGATCGCTGAGGCAATCTACAAGATGGCGCAGGGCGACGAGAGCGTGACGCTCATCGGCCAGAAGATCGGCAGGCTCAACCGCTCGCTGATCATGAAGCGCGAGGACATCCCCGTTCAGCTTCGCCGCGTCATGGGCGAAGTCGAGGGCGTTCCCGCAGTCGGGATCACCATCGCCGATCAGGAGCGCTTCCTTGGAACGCTCAGGTTCCACCGCAGGCTGTACGAACAGGGCTACTTCAGCGACGTGATCGACGAGCCGCGAGGCTTGACGCGAGAGCTTCCTGGCACCCCCGGACACGACGCCTACGGATTCGAGTGGACCGACGAGGCGACCCAGAACCTCGGCGTCATCGCCGGCAAGCACACGACGCCCGAAATCTACGACGCTCTCACGGAGACGGCGGCGCGGCAGACCGACATTCTCCAGTGGGTGCAGGGTGGAGCCGCGCTCTGGCGCGCAGGGAAACTGCTCTACACGGCCCCCATCATGCGCAACTTCTACGGCAACGGCGCGCACGCTGCCGCCGCGGGAACGCTCAGCTACAACCCGGCTGCGCAGGCGCGCGACCTTTTCAGGGCGGCGGTCGAACTTCGGCGCTACGCCACGCGCAACATCGGCGATGTGGGCGGCGTGGTGGACAACGCGATCAGGGACGGAGTTCTGGACGCGGAGATGGCGACGAGCGAGTTCCGTCCGGCGCTGGAGATGTTCGTCAAGGCTGCGCAGAATCGGCTCACGGGTGGTGGCTCTGGCTTCCTCCGTGCGCTCGCCGATGGAACCGAGAAGTTGACGCAGATGGGCTTCAGGGCCTTCGACTTCCCGGACCAACTCTGGAAGCTCGACGCCTACATCAAGACGATCAAGAAGCTGCGCAAGGCGCTGCCCGATGCGCCCGATGATGTGATCCGAGCGCGCGCGACGCGCCATGTGCTGAACTATTTCCCCGACTACGGCGGCGTCAGCAAGGGCGTAAAGGCGATGCGCAATGTCGCGGGCGTGCTCACCAACAACTTCGTGACCTACAAGGCCGAGTGGGCGCGCATCATCGGCGGCATCCTGCACCGCGCGGCGGTCGGTACGCCCGAGGAACGATCCGAGGCGCTTGGAGCGGCCTTCAGGCTTGCGGGTTTCACGGGTCTCATGGTCGGCATCGGCGCCCTCATGCAGCGCATGCACGGGGTCAACGCCGCAGAGAAGGACGCGCTGATGGGCAAGCCTAACGCGGCCATCGCGAAGCGCGGCGTCGAGGACGCAGAGCGCGCGATCCCCGAGATGGTCAAGGCGCAGCGCCCCATGCGGTTCATTTGGCCCTACCGCGACGCGAAGGGGCGCCCGCAGATGCTCGACCTGACCTACGTGCATCCGTTCGGGGACGTGTTCCAGGGCTACCCCGACGAGAACCCTGCCGGTCGTGTGCTCAACATCGCGGCGAAGCAGTTCCTCGCTGAGGGCATCGTGGAGAGGTTCGTGAGCCCGGTCGCGGAGGAGATGGGAGCCGAAGGGCAAACCCCGCGCCCGAGTACGGGCCAGAGCCTCTATCAGTTCCTCGAACCGCGCGCACTGCTCGGCGCCCGTCGGGCGCTCGAACTGGCGGTCGGGCCCGAGTCGCGCCTCGGCGTCCTCCCTCCGGCGTTCCCCAAGGATCAGCCCACGGGCGGTCAGGCGTTCATGGGCGAGGTGATGGGCCTTCCGTTCGTGCCCATCGGCCCCGACATGCAGTTGCAGCGCGACCTCGAAGAGACGCGCATCGGCAAAGAAGAGTGGCGCGCAAACTACAAGGCCGAAGACCCGCGCCTCACGCCGGCAGAACGCAAGAGCATGTTGCAGGAGGCCGAGGAGCGCTCGGCGCGGAAGCAAAAGCGCTACAAGACCCGCTGAACACTTGTACAGTGCCGGTCTTTCGGGTTAGACTCCGAGCACATGGGTGTATCGTCACTCGGAGGACTGGCCATGAAGAACACGCTTCTCTCCCTCGCCGTGCTGCTTGCGCTCACCGTGCCCGCGCGCGGGGAGGTGATCCAGGGTCAACTCACCGGCCCGTTCGGCAACACGATCGACACCAGAACCGAAGGAACCTTTCTGCTCCATCGGTCGAACGCGGGCACCGTGACCATCACGGCGACCGACAGCGACGCGAACACGGCGCTCTCGATTCAGGCAGGCGGCACCAGCGCGATCACCATTGGCGACGCCGACTCGGCGGTCACGCTCGCCGGCTCAGGCGGGCTCACGCTCGCGAACGGTGAATCGCTGAACACCGACACGGACGCGGTGTTCGACTTCACCCGCGACACCGCGGGATCGGTGACGCTCACGTGCTCGGACGACGACGCAACCTGCGCCGCGATCTACGACGCGGGTGGAGCGGCGGCGATCACGGTCGGGTCGGCGGATGTCACCAGCATCACCCTGTTCCCAGACAACGACCTGACGCTGAGAAACGGTGCGACCGGGAGCGTGACGCTGGACTTCCGCGACTACGCGGACAGCGCGGATGACGACATGGCCCACGTTATCCAGACGGTCAACTGCACTGACGCGACCACGGGCGCCGAGGACTGCGACTGGACCCTCGGCGTCGTGGAAGCGGGCGCCGCCGCAGAGACGCGCATCGCCGTGGACGCGGATGGCGGCGTGACTATCGGCTCCGCGAACAACGGCAGCAACGTGAGCCTGAGCACCGATCTTCAGGCCAGAAACTCAGCGACGGGGAACGTGGACATCTCGTTCCGTGACTACGCCGACACCACCGACGACGACATGGCCCACACGCTCCTGACCACGAACTGCACCGACACCGGCACCGGCACGGAGGATTGCGACTTCGAAATTCGCATCGTTGAAGCGGGCGTCGCGGCGGAGGCGCGGTTGGTGTTCGATGCCGACGGCGACATCACGCTCGGCTCGGCGAACAACGCGAAGAACATCAGCCTGAGCACGGGGGCGGAGCTTCGCAATAGCGCGACCGGCAACGTGGACCTCGATTTCAGGGACTATGCCGACTCCGCCGATGACGACCAGGCGCATGTGATCCTGCGCGGGAACCTGACCGACGCGACGACGGGCGCGGAGGACGCCGACTTCGAGATCCTCGCGGCCGAGGCCGGCGCAGCTCCGGTTCAGCGCTTCCTGATCGACGGCGACGGTGGCACGACCATCGGCGCGACGACGAACGACAGCTTTACCGTGACGACCGATGGCACCGGCACCGGCGAGGTGGTGCTCCCGCTGCAAAGTATCGCAGCAGGTGAGATCGTGAACGATACGGTTGACGGCACTGAACTCGCAGATACGCTGACGCTGGACGCGGCGCTGGTGGTCACCGGGGCTTTCGCGCACAACTACGGCAACAGCCTGGCGACGGCCATCACCATCGCCACGGACGGCACCGGGGACGCTGAACTGGTGCTGCCACTCCTCAGCGTGTCGAACGGTGAGCTGACCGCCGACACCGTGGACGGGTCCGCGCTGGCGGATACGCTCACGCTCGATGCCGCCCTGATCGTCACGGGCGCGTTCTCGCACAACTACGGCAACAGCACCGCGACCACGATCACGCTGGCGACGGATGGGACCGGAGACGCGGAACTCGTGCTGCCCGGCGAGTCGGTCGGTGCGTCCGAGATTCTGGACGGCTCGGTGGGCGCTGCGGAGATCGCCAACCCGACGAGCACCATCAACCTGCCCATCGCATCGTGGGTTCCGTGCGCGGGTACGGTGGCGGGCGTGTGGGACGCGTCGGCCGCGGATACCGAGCCCGACCTTGCGGCCGCCGGTGCGATTGCCATCGAGTACGACGCCACGGGCGGCTCGATTGACGCCGACACTATCTGCAACGCCTTCACGGTCCCCGACGACTACGTGTCTGGCGGGAGCCTCCAGTTTCGCCTCACGCAGGCCTCCGCGACCGTAACGGTCATCGAGGACTGGGCCTGCCAAGTCAGCGTAGACGGTGGAACTCTCGGCGGCGCGACGACGACGGCGCTCGTGAACCAGACGGCGGCGCAGACCATCTCCATGACTCCGGCAGGTACTTGGGCCGCGGGCGCCAGCATCGGCGTCGTCTGCAACCAGTCGGACGCAGCGGCGGATGACACCGTTCGTCTCCTCGCAGGGCACGCGGAATACACGGCTTCGCAGTAAATGAGGAACGCCCGGACGCAGCCACCGGGCAACGGGTCGAACATGAAGCTCGCACTGGTCACGATCTGGCAGTCGCTCTACCTCGCCGCAGCGATGCTCGCCTGCGGCGCTCCGCCGCCGGAGTACGGCGTGTTCGCGGAGACCGAAAAGGGTCTCGTCGAGATGAAGCCGCAGGCGGACGGGACGTACCAGACCCTCGGCCCGGTCGTGCGCATCGTGGCGAGCGATCAGGTAGCGACCACGGCGGCGATCTCGCGCGTCGAGTTGCTGAGAGTCAAGGCCGAGACCGGCGCGACCGTGCGCGCGCAGATGAACGCGCGGCCGGTGGTGCTGGAGGAGCGGGGCAGCGAGGACGTGCCGGTCGAGCTGACGCTGACGGCGGTGCACCCGTGCTGCATGGGGTCGCTGTGGCGCGTCGAGGCGCAGAGCCTCGGCACCGCGCAGGAGTTCATTGTGTGGGCCAACGATGCCCCCGGAGACACGCTCGAAGGCGACTGAGGTGTCCTGGTGCGCGCCCGACTGACCATCGAACGCGCGGTGCTCATGGTCTTCGTCGCCGCGCTCGCGCTCTCGGTCGGCAGCGCATGCCTACCGTGCTACATTCCGGCGCCGCCTGGCTACGGCGTCACGCGCCCGGAGCCGGAGGAAGTCATTCTCCAATGCCGGGCGCTCTTGCTGAACGCGACGCATCGCAATTGCGAGGCGAGGTGCCAACTGCGCGCGGTGCCCGTGCCAGCAGAGGGCTTCGAGATCGACTACTCGGACATCGACGAGGACGCCTGTATCTGCGAGGCGCCGCCGAAACCGGAGCCCGCCGCGAACCGCTACCGGGACTCCGCTCGCAGGGCGGCAGAACTGACGAACGGCGAATACACGACCGACGACGGTTGCAACACCTGCACCTGTCTGGGCACGGCCTGTAGTTGCACGCTCATGTCCTGCGACGCTGCGGGCGGGATCGTGTTCGACGACGGCATGAACTCGCTGGAACCGGAACTGACGCCTGCGGTGTCGTCGCCGTCCTGTGCGTGGCGCTGCACCGAGCCGCGCAACGCCTGCCTCGACGCCTGCGCCCAGCTCGGCGCGCAGCCGGGCTACTGCGAGAAGACCTGCGGGGCCATCTACGCGCGCTGCAAGAAGCGATGCGCGCGCGCGGCGAGGGCCGAATGAGCGCGTTCGCCATCTGGCGCGGCAGCGTCATCAAGTTGCCGGAGACGCTAGCCGAGGTGGAAACGCTCGTCGCCGAGGCGGAGAAGGACATGCGCGAAAAGGCAGCGCGAACCGCCTGCTCGCTCTGCAAGATGGGACACGTCGCGCGCAAGGGACCGCACGGGTGGATGCATCCGGGCGTGCCGGGCTACACCGACCCGCGCGGTTGCGACGCCGCGAAGATCAGGGACCTCCCGTGAGCGAACGAACGACAGAAGCCCGCCTCGCGCAGTGCGACCCCGCCGCGGTGCCGTTCTTCCGCTCCGCGCTCGGTCGCGCGCTCGCCTACGGCGCGGACGCCTACGTGGAGCGCGACCCGTGGCGGACACCGGAGCAGCAAGCGGAGAAGGTGCGCCTCGGGCTGTCGGAGCGCCTGGACTCCGCGCACACGCACACGCGCACGGTCCCGATCTCCATCAAGCAACCGAACACCGGGGCAGGGGCAGTGACCGTGCCCGCCTCGCGCGCGATTCACCTCATCAGCCGCGCGCACTTCTACTTCGTCACGCATGCGGCCGGCCTTCCAGCGTTCGCCGTTCGCGTCGGCGCCGCATTCCTCAAGGAAGGGCTGGTGACAGGCGTCCTCTACGGCCCCAAGGACCGCGCAATGGCCGAGGAGCACCGCGAGCAGTGGGACCTCGTAAGCGCCGGCCTGCGGCTCGCGCTCACCGACGAACGGTGGCGCGACGCTGAAGCGCTGTTCGAGGTCGGTCAGAGTTTCGGCGCCTGCTGGGACCCGCTGCACGGCGAGTGGAGGCCGGCGTGAACGGTGCGACCATCACACCCTGGGTGCTCGCCGCCCTCAACCTCGCGGTGCTCATCATCGGCGCGCTTCTCGCCCGGCAGATCAAGGCGAGCGAGGCGACCGACCGGGCGCAGTGGAAGCGCATCGACGAGCAGGGCGAGCGGCTGACCAAGCTGGAAACGTGGCGCGCGGTGCTAGAGGACCGAGAGAAGCGCGCCGAGGAGAACGAACGATGACGCATGAGGCGAAGGAGATGCGGCAGGCATGGTGGCTCTCGGTCGCGCTGGTCGTGATCGGCGCGCTGGGCGTACTCGTCTCGCTCTTCGGTGTCGCGCACGCAGGCGAGCCCGGAGACAGCATCCGCGGTCAGGCGATCTCGTGGGGCCTCGACATCCTCGGCCCCGTCGTGGCGGCGTTGGCGGGCTGGGCACTGCTCAAGGTCGGCGCGTGGCTCAAGACGAAGACGCAGAACGAGCAGGCGCGCGCGCTGATCGATCTGGCGGCGAGGAGCGCTGGCACGGCGGTGCGCGCGGTGGAAGCGACGCTGCGGCCCACGCTTAAGGCCGCGGCGTCGAACGGCAAGCTGACCCCGAACGAGGGCGCCGCCCTGCGCGTGGCCGCGCTCAAGGCGATGAAGAGCGACATGGGACCCGCGGCGGCGGAGCTGCTCCAGAAGTCGCTCCAGCTCGGCCGCGATGAGTTCGACGGCTGGCTCGGGCGGCAGGTCGAAGCCGCGAACCTCACGCTGTCGTCGAAGGACCTCGGGCTGCGGTGATGTTCTACGCCGCCACGGTCGCCCTTACGGGCCTCTACGTGGTGGCGGTTCTCGTTCGCCCGCGCTGGACGCTGGAGGTTCCGTTCAACGTGGGCGACGCGTGGGCGCGCGAGATGGGCGTGCTCTACGTCGCCCCGCTCACCGGGCTCGTGTTCATCGCCATCGCGGTGCCGCCCGAGGCGCGCGACATCGTGCTCGCGGGCGCGTTTCTTACGGTGGCGCTCTCGTCGCTCGTGGACCTGTGGCGTGTGAGCGCATGGGGCCTCGTGTTCGACGCCCTCATGGCGCTGTCGATCCTCGCCGCGCGCGTAGAGGTGAACTGATGCTGCCGCGCGATGTCACCGCGCACTTCCGCCCGAACTACGCCAAGCAACGCCTCTACTCCGCAGTGCAGCAGTTGGGTTTCTCGGTGGGACTCGTTCACGCCCGGCGGCTCGTCGAGCGCGGGCAGATCGTCGTCAACGGTGTCCGCTGCCGTGATCCCATGCTCGCGCTCCGCAAGGGCGCGGACTACAAGATCACCATGCTCGCCGACCCCGAATGCACCGAGGCCGAGGTAGAGCAGGTCGAGTCGATCCGTGAGCGGGCAGCGCACCCGCCGGGAATGGCCTCCTGCGCGCTGTCGTGGGTGTTGGCCGCGCTCGCGCTCGCGGTGTTCGCCATCGCCTGCGCCCCTTCGCGCCGCGCGACCTGCGAGCCCGACGAGGTGTGCGTAGGTGATGCCATAGTATCAGCCTGCTTCGAAGACCTCGCCTCCCGCGATGGCGAGCTACGCGAACTGAAGGCGCTCGCCGCGAAGGGACTGCGCTGCATCGCGGAGTCCGAGCACCACTCGTACCTTCTTAACGTTACCGACCGTCCCGACTGCGCCCGGTGCGTCGAGCAGCAGACGTGCTTCGCCATCGGCTTCGACCACGCCTGCCGCCCCGACTGCCTGCGTGGGACGCAACCGTGAGCGCGGAGACAAAGACCGTCGAGTTGAAGATCGAGGTGCCAACTGGCGCGCATACTTCGGTGGTGATCGTCCTCTACCGCCACGGGACCGAGGACAAGGTGCTCGTCTGTGCCATGGAGGAGGGCGGGCCGACCGCAGCGCAGGCGTCGCGCATCGTGAGGACGCTCACCGCGCGGCTGGACGACCTGCTGCACCCGCCGACTGCGGTAGCGTAGACCGCGCGCGGATCGCTGCGCAGCACGCCCCAGCCTCCGTCCAACCGTGCGAGCCGAGCGCGCGCATCTCCTGTCGATCAGCACAAAGGCGCGCGCACGCTTCGCGCTCCTCCTTGCGCGCCTTCTGCGCCGCAACGTCCGCGATGATGTCTTCCTCCATCTTCTGCTCGGCGTCCAGCGCCGCCCGGCACGCGGCGTGACGGTCGGCAGGGTCGTCTGGGATGAGTTCGAGGGCCCTTGCTATCCCGTCATACATATCGGCATGATCTTCTGGGTCGTGGCAGTCGCAGTCGCACCACTCCAGATCGCGCGCCGCCAGCACCGCCGCGTCGTGATCGGCAACAGCCTTCACTCGCCCGTCGCTGTGGTGGTCACGCTCGCCGCGCAGCGTCGCGCGCCACAACGCATCCTCCTTCGCTGCAACCGCCTCGTCGTGATCGCGGGCGGCGGCCTCGGCGTCGGCAAGTACCCTTGCGGCTGCGCTGTCCGGGCGTCCACTGTGGAACCGCCACATCGAGTCCAACTCCTGTCGCAGCGCCGCGACCTGCCCGCGCAGCGCCTCGTTCTCGGCGCGGAGACGAGCGTTCTCTGCCATCTCTGCGGCCAGCCCGGACTTCAGTCCTGCGAGGCGTTGGTTCTCCGACTCAGCCTGCACGTCGCGCTTCCGCCCAATGATCGGATCGTCGCTCATCGTTTGCCCTCCTTGTGGCGCAGTTCGGCGCGCAGCCTTCTCTGCCACCACCACTCGTAGATGCGGCCCCACGTAAACCCGACGACAACTCCAACCACTACGGCGACGATCTGCCCTACCTGTTCCTTGCTCATGGCTTCCTCGCAATCCAACCCGCGAGAAACCCGAGAAGAAATAGACCCGCGCAACCGATCAGTATAGCGATGTGCTCAAGGGTTCATGGCTTCCTCGCTTTCTCGCGGAGCGGGCGAGGCCTATCCGGTCCACCACTTCCGCGGCATCGGACAAACACCAGCCGGTCCCTGCGCCATTGGCGCACGTTGTGCTGGCGCATCCTGCGGTCGGCACGCACAGCATAGGGGCGATTACACACCGGGCAGCGCGCCATGTTGCCCATCGATTCCCACATGGCGCGGGCTAGCCCGGTGGTCATTTGCTCCTCGCCTTCTCACTATTACGCGGTAGAGCCCGCCACAATTCCCGCAGACGGTGAATCCGTTTCCCTTCCGTCACGCCGTCTCCTTCGCAAGCAGCTTCTCCGGCTCCACCTCTTTCGCCTCCGGCCACGTCATCCGCCTCAAGACGCCTGCGTGCTCCCACTCTGCGAGCAGCGATTCCGTCTTGTCCGTGCCCGGCTTCGACCCGATGGCTGCGGCCACGCTCTTGATGGTCGCGCTACGCTCTACTGGTGCCGCCTTCTCCGCGACCTCGGGCCCGTGCGTCGCGACGAGCGTCTGGTACGCTGCCGCTCCGTCCACCACTCGCTTTCCGCCAACGCCGATGGTGAGCAGCTTCCCGTTCGGCAGCGGGAAGGGCTCCTGCTCAGCCGACGCCTTCAGAATCCGCTCCGCCTCTTCGCCGATGAGCTTGACCTGCTTCAGCCCGACCCACGCCCGGCCCTTCTCTTCGGGCGTCATCGCGGCGATGCGGCCGGCCAGTTCCAGCGGCGCGGCAACGAACGAGCGCACGATGGCCTGCGACGGCTTGCAGTGCGCGAGGCTTGAGCAGAAGCGGCAGTGGTCGCCCATTACGACGCGCGGCTCGATGCCCTTCTCGTACTCAGCCCGAGCCTTGCCGATCCTGCCGGCGAGGTCGCGCAGGTGCTCCGCGTAGTCGTCGAGGTCCAGCGCGTCCATGGTCCAGCCGCGCCGATGCGGCTCGCCGTCCTCGAGCACGAAGATGAACTCGACCCGTGCCCACTTGCGACCGTAGGCCCGCGCCGCGGCGAGGGCGAGGAGCTTCAACTGCGAGTCGTGCGGCGGTGTGCGACCGGTCTTCACGTCGCCGACGAACACGCCGTCCGGGTCGAGCAGCGCCACCAGGTCCGCAGAGCCGACGAACTCCGTCGCGCCGACCGGGCCGTACTTGCGGCCGAGGTTGCGCCCGACCTCGCGGCCCTTGTCCGTCGCGTGGTCCCATGCGAACGCCACTTCCGTTGCGTAGGACTTCGCATCGAAGGGCAGGCCTGCGAGGTCGATTGCTTCGCAGGCCTCGCGCCATTCCTTCGGGACCAACGCGAGCGCGGCTTCGCGGCCGAGGCGCGGCGCGTCGGTGAGCACGAAGGCGTGGATCGCGCTGCCGCGCTCGCCGCTCGGGCGCACCTTGTCGGTCTGCTCGTAGACTGACGAGGCGTCGCAAGTCTCCGCGAGGCCGACCTTCGAGGCGGATGGGAGACGCGCTTGTGTCACGGCCTCCTCCACTCGCGGTCGGCCTGCGATCCGACCTCCGACACCATGAGCCGAGCGCGGGCGCGGGTCTCGCCGCCGGTGCGATTCCGGCCAATGTCCCAAACGACTTCATGCACGCGATACTGTATCGGTGCGCCGCCGCCATCGTGCGGCCACCGCACAATCTCGCCCTGACGCGGGACCGCAGACCACTCGCCGCTGCCGATCTCGACGCTCGTGTTCGCGATGATGAGGAACACAACCATCCTACGCCTCCGTCCTCTTCTTCGCGGCCTCGTACTCCATCGCGGACAGGCTCTTGTATTCGAGCGCCGTGATCGTCCCGTCGTCGCGGGCGCGAAGCATTGCCGACCGAACGCGGTTCAGGTCCTTGACCGAGCCCACGTCGTTGAGGTCCGCTGCGAGCTGCTCCGCAAGCGTCGGCGCGTCGCCGTCGTCCGACCCCGGCTCGCGCTGTTCGTTCTTGGTGTCCACCTCGGCGTTGTGAGCGATGGCGCGGCAGGGGCCGCACCCATCGGTGAGCGGCACTCCGTGCGCGCACTTCGGCTCGACAACCGCTTCCCCTTCCGACTTCTCCGCGTCCGCCCCGTTCTTGGGCGGCGGGGGCGGCGCTTTCGGGGCGGGCAGTGCGGGCAGGTCGATCACGTCTCCGCCGATCCGCTCGTCCTCGTACTGGAGCGCGTTCGCCAGTTCGGGCGTGAGAGGCAGGTACTTGCAGAGCCGCCGCGCGACCGTCTTGCGCGCCATCTCCACGTAGTCGGTGTGCCACGGGCGCTTGTAGGCGTTCTTCTCGTCGTTGCCGAGGCCCGACGCCCGCGATCGCGCACGCTCTCCGGCATG
>ERZ1292637.1057-Hain-H14-01um-R3-1057-length-12793-cov-4_pt1 | contig 12793 bp, 3 predicted proteins | sample MGYA00564405_ERZ1292637 | MGnify/ENA primary metagenome ERZ1292637 (study PRJEB36523, sample SAMEA6512645) | groundwater metagenome | collected 2019-01-09 | study: AquaDiva: Metagenomics assemblies of 32 groundwater samples | reverse complement strand
AGCTTCATACCTTTGTCGTAGTCCTGATCCTGATACGCCTTCAGCATATCCCGGGCCTTCGTGTCCTGACCTTCTCGGACCTTGAAGGTGGTGTCGATCATGCCTTTTGCCGTGGCGTAGGCGGCATCGCTGATAAGGCCAGCCTCTTTCTGCTGCGTGAGTCCGTCGAGCAGTTGCTGTTGTCCTCCCTCGTACTGCCCTTGCTTCAGTGACCATTCCACGTTCTTGATGAGGGTCGAGTCGTTCTTCCGTTGTTCCGCCTTCTGGTAACGCTCTTCTCCTCGTCTGATTGTTTCTGCAAGGGTGACACGGGATTCTTCGTATCGCCTCCGGTTTTCCTCCCTCCCGTCGTTCTTGAATTCAATCCTTCGAGAATCCTCAGCGTTCTTCGCCAGTCCGATGTCGCGTCCGATGTCGGCGTATTCCTTGAACGCAGGAACATCGGCGTATTTCTTGTAGTAGGCGTAGGCCGCCCCTTTGGCTCCCTCAGCCGCATACACCTGGGCCACGCTTTGGATGATGTAGTTCGCGTCCGGAGCCGCAAGAAACACGCCTTGCTGAGGCTGCGGGGCGCTACCGAAACTGAGGCTGTCCCACCACGATGATCCCTCTTGCTGTGGAACCTGTTCGGGTGACACCGGACTCTGCGTCGGATCGGGCATGGAACTGTCATCGTAGACGTTCGGCATTTATTTCACTCCTGCTGCTACCGGAGTCGCCATGTGTCTCTTCTTCAGAATGGCCTTTGTTTCGGCGTCGATGATACCTTGCTTTGTGAGAGAACGCAACAGGGTACGCTGGTCCGCTTCCGTGGCCAGCGCATCCACCATCTGTTCTATCCTGTCCGCCCTCATCGTCGGGGGCAGATCGCCCAGAGAAGATTTCTCCGGCAGAGGTGTCGGAACTGCTGCCATCCCCGTTGACGACGGTGGCACCATCGTCTTGAATCCGGCAGACTCTCCGAACTTCCCAACCGTACCGAATTCCCCCTCTCTCCGCCTCTTGGCGTAGGTCGATACCGACATGCCGAAGATGCTCATAAGCCCAAGGGCGGTTCCGGCTGGGACTCCATGCGCCTTGAGGGCATCGAAGATGTCGCGTCCAGACATAGGGAGCACCAACCGTAGTGCAGCCGAACCTGGAGTGACGGGCTCACCAACAACATCCGTCCCGGAGAGGACATCAAAGACGAGTCCGGTGGCCGGACTGAATTTAGACCTCATGAACCGTCCGATGACCGATCCGGTTGTGTCCCCTCCGTAGGGGACATCTGATCCACGAATCGGCACGATCTCACCGGACGCCTTCTTCGTTTCACCCGAGAGTACACGGGTTGGCATCACCACTGACTGCGACAGACCAGCCAGAGGATCAATGCGCGTGTCGCCAATCTTGATCTTCCCGAAGTCGGCACTGTGTGGGTCCTCTTCTACGCTCGCTCCAGCCAACTTGGAGATAGCGTACACCGTCCCGATCCCAATGAGGAACTTGGCGTATTCTCCGGCAATCAGTTTCCGGGTCCGCCATGAACCTCTAATCAATGGCTCCCCCGTGAGAAGCTGGAATCTACTGGCGACGTAGCGCGGCGCGAAGAAGAACGTGTTCAACGGAACCGCCGCCTGCGTGAGTGCTCCGAGATTGCCGCGCCCGGTAGCCGCATTGACGTAGTTGGCGATGGCTTTCGCCTCATCGACTGTCAGTTCCCCGTTTCGTCCAAGAGTCTCCTTCATCGCGTCGAAGGTATCGGCGCGGAGCAGATTGAGAAACGTCGTGTAGGCGCGTTGCGATCCGGCGACGACCTTCCCGATTCCGTAGGGAAGGCTTTCCGCCGTCCTCGACATATAGGCTTCCTCTTGGCGTGCGAGACTCGGAGTACCGGGTTCATGCAGGAACAGACCTGCCCGCTTGTACAGTGCCGCGTTAGGCCTATTTGCAAGTTGTTCCCCGACGTTGTATGCGTACTGTTCCGATGTCATCGCTCGCAGCATCGGGCCAAGATTCCGAATCGCTCTCGCCGGATTCCCGAAGCCGATGAACGCGCCCTGTCGAAGCACGGCGCTGAGATCGGCACTGGTTATTAGAGCACGCGACACATTGAACTTCTCGGCAGTCCAATTCAGCACTTTCCCGATGGGAGTGGCGTTTTTCAGCATGTTCTCGATCTGACGCATGTACCAGTCGCGCTTCACGTCGTCGAGTTTCTTCTTGATGACCAGCGCATCCGTGTCGTACACGGGTTCCTTGCGCGGCTTCGGGGCGAAATCTTCCCGTGCCATCCTGTCGGTGAGTTCTTCGATGCGCTTCGACATCCTGGCCTTGAGTGCCTTCAGGGCTACTTCTTCGGGGGTCGGTTTCGGTCCTTTCGCCAGTTCCTTGTTGAGCTTGTCGAGCGATATCCTCAACTCATCCTTCACCTTGGCGCGTTGTTTCGCTGGCGACTTCTTCATCTCGAAACCGAGTTGTCTATTGAGACTCGCAATCGAGTCCGCCAACGCGCCGGAATGGAGGTCCTTGAGCAGCGCGATTTCATCCTTGACCGCCTGATTCTTGGCCCGTAGCAGGTCCAGCGCCGGATCGTGAACTTCGACCGGAGACTTACCGGACTCGAAGATGCCCCTATTCGCGTTGGCCAGTCTTTCCGAGAGAATCGTCGCGTTCTTCTCTGCCGCCTTGAGAGCGATCTTCAGCCTCTGTTCCGGCGTGAGTGTCCTGTCCTTCGGGAACATCTCGTCGTATTCAGCCCGCACCTTCCGGTACTCGGTTCTCAGGGCCTCCAGCTTGGCACTCGTGGGCGATGGTGTCTTCGTCGGGACGGCCTGCTGTCCGCGTTCCATTTCCTGCTGAAGATCGTTGAGCCGGTGCCGATAGTAGGTCTCCTTTGCTGACAGGACGGATGCAAGTGTCGTTTGAGCATCCCCCGTCCCGACGTTGTACTGCCTCTTCAATTCGTTGAGCTTGCGGATTTCCTCGCGCATCGCGTCAGTGGCCTTGTCGCGTTGAGGTCCCGTCGCCGGAAGCGTGATGTCCTCTCCCGGCTTTCCCGCCAACAGATCGGCCAGAATCTGCTCCTCGTGTCCTTGTAGACGGGCGATTGACCGATACTCCCGAAGCGTCTTCGACACCACATCCTTCGGTGGAAGAGTGAATCTCCCGCGCCCGGAAAATGCTTCCTTCGTATCGAAGCGGGTGAAATCGTCACCAAGGAATCCCTTCAGGACCGCGTGCATCCTGTCGATGAGACCTTCGTAGCTGATACCGGGATTCTCTTCGACGATGGAACGAGCGAGGTCCTGCACGGGTTCGTACAGGTCGCCCTGTTCCCCTTTCTGCACCTTCGCATCAATCTTCTTTGTCGCGGCCTCCACACGAGCCTTCTTCTCCTCAGGCGTCAGAGGTCGTTTCCCAGAGCGCCTGTTCACGGAGGCGGCTTCAGCATTGTCGCGTTTGATCTTGCTCGTCACCTTGAAGCCTTCTATCGTTGCGGCCTGTTCATCGGCCCGCGTCTTGACCGCATCGAATGCCAACTGAAGGGCGGCGATCTTTTCCTGAAGCTGCTTCACTTGGACGTGCTGCTCCGCCGTAAGGGGTTTCCCCTTGTTCGCAGTCAGTCTCTCCTCCGTAACCATCCGGGCAAGCGAGAAGTCCTCTCTCGCCAGCATTTTGCGAGAGTTCAGTCCGCGTCCTGTCTCTGTGCCCACCCTCTTTCCGATGTCATACACCCGGAGAAGTTCATCGCTGATTCTGGACAGTCGGGCGGTTGCATCTGCAAGGGAAATGGGGTCGCCCGATCTCGAAGCTACATCAAGCTGTTCTGAGCCCCTGCCGTACTCGTTCTGGAGTTCGATCTGGCGATGAAGAAGCAGTGCGTTTTCCCTGTCGGTGAGCGCCCGTGGATTCTTGTCGAGATCGTCGATCAATCGCGTCTGCACCTCCGAATCACCGTCTATCTCCCGCATGGCGCTATCCCAGACTTCGGCGAATTCCCTCCGTCCAGCCGCCATCACTGGAGGCAACTTCCTCTTGGCCCGTTCCTCGTCCACGATGGCATTCTTGGTGCTCGTGAGACTCTGCTTCTCCGGCTCCGGTGCCGCCGGTGCCGCCTCTGCCGTCGGCGGCTTCGGAGGTTCCAACCCCGGCGGGGTTCCCATCTTCGGGAGTCCGGCTCGTCCAGCGGGAGGAGGCTTAGGAGCCTCTTCCGGCTTCGCTTCCGGCACCGTGACCGACTCGATCACTCCCTCCTCCGGCAGCTCCTCCATGTTTCCGACTTCCTCCGGCATGGGGAGGAGTCCTTCCTTCTCTCGGAGTTCGTCAATCCTCTTGAGCGCGTAGGCTTCCGCTTCGCGTCCTTCATTCTTCGCCACGCGAAGGACAGATCGTTCCGTGTCGATCCGCGCCTCTTCGCTGGTTCCCGGAGCGATGCGACCGAGGAAACGGTCGATGTCAACCTCGTGCGACGGACGCTCCGGTTCTGTCGCAGCAGGCTTCGCTGTAGCCTCAACGGCAGGCTTCACAGCGGCCTCTGGGGCACTCGGAGGCGGCGCGGCCTCTTCCCGGACGGGAACGGTTGCCGAAGGGGCTGGGGCGGGTTCTGGCGCTACGGCTTCTGATGGCGTTCGGGCAGGTGCGGGAGCCTCGACGGGGCTGGGCGGGGTTCCTACGGCCTCCGAACGAGCCTTCTCCATCTCCAATCGCTCTGTCCGCGTGAACAGTCGGTCGAACACGCCCCGCATTTCGGGAGAAATATTGATGTCGAGCGGGCTTCCCACGAGCCTACGGTAAATTTCCTTCATCCACTCTCGCACCTTGGAGAAAATGGGTTCCAGTGCAGAAGTTGGGGCCTTCCCGTCACGCAGATACCGCTCCACGCCACGGGCGAATCTCTCCTCTGCCGTTCGGTTCCACTTCCCGTTTTCCCCAACTCCGGCCCACTTCTCGGCGATGGCGATATCCTCGTCCGTGACGCCGCGCCGTTGTTCCGGAGTGAGCCTGCGGTCGAAAAGTTGACGCCGGGAGATGTGCCCGATGATCTCGTGAATGCCGGTGGAGAAGTCTGGATTCCTGAGCGCGTGGAGGAGAATCCTTCCGTCAGCAAGGAACTCAACCGCGCCCTTTTGCCCCTGGAACATCGGCATCCCGGCAAGAGCGGATTCTGTCATGGCGGGGGTGAGATCAAGGGAATGAGCGATAAATTTTCCGAATATTCCTGTACTTACTGGAGTTCCATGAACGTCCACTGTTGAAGGCCCACCAAACGATGTCTGTCCGACCTTCCCCCCGAACCGCTTCACGAACTTGTTCACTTCGTTCGGAAGCATTCGGTCGTAGAAGGCGGACATGCCCTCTCCGCCAACCTTGAGGTCGAGGCCGGTAAACACCCTCGGCCCCAACGCTTTCTCTAGGTCGCCTTGCGCCTCCTGACGCGTTGCACGTTTCGGTCCAAGCAAAATTCCACGGTCGAGGGCCTGAAAGAAGTGCGACGGTTCAGCGTATTCTTCCACACGACCCACACGACCAATCGGAGCGCCTTGGCCGCTCACGATTTTGTCGGCCAGTTCCTTTCCGACTACGCCCGGCAATTCGCTGGCTTCAAACGATCCGGCGTGCTGATCCGAACCCGCCCTTGTTACGAAATCAATATTGAATCTCACTCCGTTTTCGGTCTGCATCCGAGTCGCACGAACTTCGCGTATCTGCTTGCTCAGATCGTACCTCTCCGCCTGTTGCTCTCCGGTCGTCCACGCAACCTGGTCATAGCCATTCTCGGCTGCGTACCGGATCATCCTCTTCATCACGAGCATCGGCCACGTGGTCTTGAAGGGGGCGTTCGGAGGAAGAGATCGCCCCGCTTCCGGAAGTCCAGGAACCAGATATCCCTCACGCCTCCCCTTCTGGTGCCAGTCGCTCTGAATCTCCTCAATGAACAGCGTGCGCTTGCCGTTCGCGTCGGTGCGGTCGTTGAATCGGACATGGGCGAGAACGTTGGGCTCGTCGAAGTGGCTGGAGATGAACGGTGTCTCTCCGACGGCAAGTGGAAAACGGCCAGAGCGCCGCATGTCATTGGTGCGAGTGTTCGCGGTTGTCTCGGCACCATTCCTGTCCATGCGCGGACCGATATATTCACCAGTGCGGTCGTTTTTTACGCGCCATGATTCATTGGGGTTTATTGACCCTTCAACTTGAACTGCGGTGTATGTATCATGTTCCGAGAGCCGCTTCGGCGGCAGCGTCAGCAGCAGCTCGCGGTAGTTCTTGCCGCCGGGGAGTTGGTAGGAGGAGAACTTCGGCTCGCCCTTTGTCGTGCCTTGCTCATTCAATCCCTCAGCGTATCGTCCGGCCTCGTCGGCCTGATCGAAGAGTCTAGAGGCGCGTTCCTCGTCTCCGTTAGCCTGCCAACGTCTCGCCTCTCGTTCGAGTCTGCCCTGTTCTTCGCGCCATTGCGCCGGTGTCTTCGTGGCGGCCTTTCCTTCGCTGCCGAGCATCACTTCTGTCACCTGTACCTGATGCTCTCGAACAAACTGTTCAACCTCCGCCTTCGTCACGGAAGTCTTCCCGGCGAGGAATCCGTTCAGGCCGATCCATTCTGCTTCATCGGCTGTGCCGCGAGTCTTGGCGAGGTGCGCCTTCAACTGCTCGAGCGTCCCCTTGTTCTGCCATGAGGAGAGCGAGTCTAGGATGTTACTGCGCCACAGAGGGCCGACGCCCTCCTGTCTCAGCGCCCTCTTTCCCGGAATACCACCGGACACGGTGGACGCCTTGCTCAAGTCTAGTCCCACGCTCTTCGCAAGAATGTTGCCGATCTCGGCCTGTTCGTCGGTGGCACCGATTGCCTTGAAGGCATCACGGGCGTCTTTAACGGGCGCGATGACTGGCTCTGGACGCTCCACGGGGGCCTCTTGACGCTGCAAAACCTCTGGAACCGTCGCGGGAACTGGAGGGTTTTGACGCGCCTTGGCCGCGTCCATCTCGGCGACCATGAGTGTGTTCTTCCGATCCCGCTCCGGGAGGTCTTTGCCCTCACGCGCCAAGCGTTCGATCATCTTCACCGTGGGGGAAGAGAGGCCCTTCACGGGAATGGGAACGGCGGGAGTGGGCTTCTCAGCGCCGACAGCGATTCCCCTATGCGCCCGAATCGCCTCGATGTCCACAGGGTATTGCGTCCACGGCATAAGGGCGCCAACCGTTTTCCCGCCAGATCGAAGCACAACGGCGCTCTTTGCGTCCTTAGCCATCAGTTCATCGACGCCGAATCGTTCTTGAAGAAACCGCACTCTGTCCGCGTCGAACGAGTATACCGTTCCTTCCGCGTCCGTGTAGATCGCCGTTTTGTGAGCATTCACGATGCTGGGATCGTCACTCACCACTCCGAACTCGGTAAGCGGCTTCTTCGCCTCTTTCTCAGCAGAGCGAATAATGTCCTTGGAGACCTTTCCAGGAACACGTCTGTTCGCGTTCTTCCGTGCGGCAAGAGTCTTCGCGACTCCGATCTGTTTGCCTGTCAAGGCGGACACATCAACAAGGAATGTCCCGTCGCTTACATAATTCGGGTCCACACTGCGATCACCGTTCCAGAAACCTCTCTTCGCCACAGACGGAACGGGGATGTCTCTCACCGGCTTGAGAGTCTGGAGAATGACATCGGTTCGTTCCTTCGTCGTTCTCGCCGATGCCTCTTCTTCGGCCTTGGCCTTTTCGGATGCCCGCCGTTCCTTATCTTGTGAAAACGTCTCCGCCTCCTGCACAACCGCATCGATCTTGTCTGCCGTGCCGTGAGCCCTGTTCGAGAAATCGTCGGCCTCTTGTTCGCTCAACGACTTCAGGGACCGCATCCGTCGATCCGCTTTTCTTCTGATGACCAGGTACAGCGCGTTCTCAGCCTGCTTGCTGGCAGGGTCTACTGGTGGGTACGAGGAGATGTTCGATTGCGCGTCAAGAGTCGCTGCCTCGATGTCGGCCTTGTCGGTAATGCCCATCTTCGCGGCCTGCGCCTCTACCACCGAACGCACCTCTACGTTCAATTCCTCATGTGTCGGCTTCTTTCCAGCACGAGCAGCTTCAGGGTATTTCTCAGCGATCTTCATTCTGGCGGCGATACGGTTCGCCGATTCTCCTGATGCGGCCACGTCCTCCAGGATGGCTAGATACTGGTTTCTCCTGACATCCTTTCCAGCATCGAAGAGTTCGTTGGCCTTGTCCCGCGCCTTTTCCAGCTTCGCCTTCAGGGCGTCGTACTTCCTCGTTCCAGACGATGCGTATTCCAGTTGCATCGCGAGATCGGCTACGGACTTGTTTGCGGTATCGTAGTCGGATTCGTGCCTGTTCCGCGTCTCATCCAGTGCGGTGCGCTCCGGTGTTCCAAGTGCTGGGGTTGTGCGCGTGACCGTCGGTTCCGATGGAATGCGCGTCGGCACGGGCGGAAGAGTTGTCGCACCGGCCGCCTGTGCGCCGGGAATCACCCCCCGCACTTCCTTCGGCGGCACGGGTGGAGGAGGAACAGGAGTCTCTGGAACCACCGGCTTCGTTTCCATCGGAGATCGTAGTTCTGGGATCGCTTGCTTTAGCTGCTCTTGGACATTCGGTTTGAAGCGCTCGATGTAGGATCGAGCCATCGCCATTCCATGCGGGCCGTTTCCGGCATCTTCAATTACTTTCTGCACTTCCTGGAGAAGTTCGACACGAAGAGTCGGCGTCACGGGGGGAGGCTTCGCCTGCGCCGGTTCGGGAGTAGGCGGAGCGGCTGCGGGAGGCGTCGGCTCCGGAGGGACTGGCTTATTCCTGCGCGGGCCGCCAACACCGCCAGCCTCCGCTGTGCGAACACGAGGCGGTTCACCCGCTCCAAGAGCCTTGGCGACCGCCTTCGATTCTTCTGGCATGACTTCGCCAATCGTTCGGGCCTGCTCCGCCGTCTTCCCAAGAGCGTGCTTCCCGATACCAATTGCGAAGTAGCCCTGAATCGCAGCTTCCGCCGTCTTCTCTGCGAATTGTGGGGACACGCCATGATCCCGAAGCGCATCCCACGCCTGAATCGCCGAGGTCACGGCTCCATGAGCGATACCAGGCACATAGGCCACCGGAAGCGCCTTCGTCGCCGCGATAAGTGTGGCCGCCTTCATGGCGTTCGCTGAGGCTTCAAGAACGCGACCAGAATCCTTCGCTACCTTCACAGCCATGAGAGCATTCTTGAGTGCAACGGGTGCCTCCGCGAATCCACCGATCCAAACGAGCGGGTCTTGAATAATTCCTCCCGCAATATCGGTTGTGCTCCGCACGACACGCGTAGCCGCACCGTCCCAACCTGCCACTTGTGCGGCCTCATGTTCCGGCATGAGAACATCGCGGGCGATACGACCAATGGGAAGCCCTGCTGTTGCGCCCGGATATTTGGCCGCGAAATCGAGAGCTTTCCTGGCAAGCGGGTGCGCTTCTATGAGATTACTCAACCACGCCTTCCCGATGTCGTAGAGACCGGGTGCGACGGAGATTCTGCCGAAGAATCCCTGCGCCTCTGGAGCGGCCTCCATCCGTTTCTGTGCCTCTTCAGCGTATGTCTCGGGCATGGCGAGCCCGGCGATCTGTCCGAGTCCTGCCGATGCGACGCGAAGAGGAGCGGTCACGCCGGTCGCAACCTTACCGAACCAGCCGGGCTCCTCCGGTGGAGCATTCGCCTCGGCTTGTGCCCGTTGAATCTGCACGAGTGGATTGGTAGGACTCGGAGGTGTCGGACGCCGCATCGGATGAGGAACCGTCGGCGCTCTCGACTGTGGAGGAAGTGACGGCGGACCTACCTCAAACGGCGATTGGAACCCGAATGAAGGCCGTGACTGCGCAGGCAACCTTGTCGGCTGATTGTGGAAAACCTGTGGAAAAGGACCGATAGGCTGCCGCGACAGCAGCGAGGCCACTGGAGGCCCGTAGGATGGCGTCGCCATAGCGGGTGGTGCTGGGAGAGTCGGAGACAGGTCCGAAGGGCTGTAGCCGGGCGTAGAGGCGGTTCCATGCCAGAATGGATCGAGTCCAGCCGTAGGGTCGGGTGGAGGGAACGACGGAGGAGCCCAAGGCGTCGGACCTGTCGGCCCGGCACCCGGAAGGCGGAGCGGGCCAATCCAGGGGAACGGCATCTTCTACCTTCCGAAATACTGCTGTCCGGGACCAGTATACCGTCCGCCACCGTAACCTGTCTGGTTCTGAAGGTAGTTCGGTGTCGGAGCCGGACTGTAGAGTGCCCCGCCGGAGTGCTGGATCGACGGGTTCAACAGCCCGCCACCGGCTGTCTGCTGCTGTCGGAAGGCCGATTGCTCCGCCGTCATGGGAGGAGGCGGTGCCGATGCTGCCCGACTCTGCGACTGCCTGCTGGCAAGGTACGCTTGCGCTTGGGCATAACGCGGGTCAGTCGGGGAGTAGGGATTTTGCGGTCCCTGACTCATCGCCGCCCGGATCGGATTGTTCTGCCACGCTGCACCAGCCTGAGCCGCACCGGCTCCGCCTCCTGCGATGGCACGCGCTGTCTCCAGCGGCATTCCCTGATGGACGAGGAAGTCGATGCTGTTCTGTTGCTGGCTTTGCCCCGGCGTCCCGATCTGCCACGCTGGACCCTGCTGAGGCCCTCCAGTGCCAGCGTACATGCCGCCCTGCCCTGTAGCAGCGGCCTGTTGAGCCTGATCGGTCGTGAGACCGCCGTAGGACATCTGTGGGGCAGGAGGAGTCGGTTGCTGCGATTGAAGTCCTTGCCATTGCGGTGCAGGACCGCCGCCGATCGGTCCACCAACGCCACCACCAGGGTCAAGGTAGAACGGGGTCATGTTGAACGGGGTGTTCTGCGCCCCCATCCGAAATCCGCCGGTCGGGGCGGTTGGTGCCCTGCCCGGAGCCGATTGAGGCTGTGACGCGGATTGCGGCTGGAGGCGTTGCTGTGTCTGTCCGCCGGGGGCGTATCCAATCTGCTGGCCGGACGTGCGGCCGGAACTGTAGACCGGAACGTCGCCAGATCGGTAGGTCTGGCTGAACGGAGCGCCGCCGTAGTTCGTGTTGGCTTGGCTATCGACGGGGCTCTTCAGCATGCCCCCGCCCGGCTGAGTGTAGTAGTTCGCCATATGAATTTCCCTCTAGCGCGGGACGCCCCACTGGTCGTAGACCGATCCAGCCGCCAATTCCCGGGCAGTCTCCTACGATAGCGCGACGATGTTTTGACTCGTCCACAATGGACCGGAACCGAGTCCATAGAGCGTTCCCGTCTCAATGTCGCGTGTAATCCCCGTCCTCGGATTGAAGGCGTATGTCCTACCGTCACTTACGTACAGTTGTTCCCCAGCGCGTGCCATCGTGGCTCCGGGCGTTGGGATTCCACCATCAGCGCCACCACCTCCGGCTGGCGGCAACGCACCCGGAACTCCTACCCGACCAGCGGGCGCTGCGGGTTGACCGAAGTGGACTCCGATGGGAGCAGGCAGATTCCTACCGCCGCTCATGCTCGGATTCGGAAGTGCGAAGGACATTCCTCCACCACCCCCTCCACCGTCCCCGCCAACTCCAGCCGGACCAGCTTGTCCGACTGCCCCTATAGGACCGGCAACCCCGGCGCGTCTCGCAGCCTCGTTCTGAGCCCAATTCTGCTGGGCAAGCTGATTCTCCATCTGCCATCTCTGCAACGAGTTCGCCTGATCGGCTTGCTGCATGGCGAACTGATTCTGCTGATTGGCGATGTCACGCGCTGCCTGTATCTGCTCTGTGGCCTGTTGCGATTGCAGTCGCCTCTGACGTTGCGCCTGCCGGAAGGAAGCGATGTAGGCGAGTTCGTCAGCCGACCCGCCAGCCTCCATGTCGCCGAGCGTCTGCATCTCCGCCTCACGCTGACGCCTCTCCTCCTCCATCATCGGGCCAGAGCCGTAAGTACCGCCCCGATTACTCGTCTCGCGGATGTCATGTCTCTGCGTGAGGCCGAGTCGTCGCAAGCGTTCTGCCGCCTGTTCGCGTGTCCGCCGAGCGGGACCGAGAAGCGCCTGAAGATCGGCGTCACTTCCCTCTTCTAGCGCTGTCGAACCGCCGGGGGATGATCCTCCGGTTGCCGAGGGACCGCCGAAATTCACACCAGTCGAGACGCCCCCGGATGATAGCCCGGACGAGTAGTACGGTGTCGTCATCGACGACCGAGGCATGGCCGTCAATCCCGGCATCTGACTCGGTGTGTAGGCGTTCATGGCGGCACGATTCTGGGCGATGCTCTCCTGCTGATAGGCAGGACTCGTTCCGTATCCGCTGAACCGGGCAAGCGGATCATTCGGTGGCGTCCCGGTCCGAACCCCCGGGGCCGCAGGATTCTGATTCCAGAAGTTGACCATAACATCCTCCTACTGCTGACTGGCCGCGAGATGCGCAATGAGCTTCACGGCTAGAATCGTCATCGCTGTCTTCGCTCCTGTCCGCTTCACGGCCCACGAGACGGCGTTGAACAAGGGGAAGTCCTGCGGCGCTGGTGCCACGAAGAGAACTACGGTTCTGTCGTATGGAGCCCTGAGTTCAGAGATGTGCGATCCTGCTATTGACGTTCCGGATCGCAAATCCATGTCCGTCGTCCCATCCGTCATAATCGCGGCGCATGCGTTGAAGTCCGGGTACAGGTCGATCTCCACCTTTTCCGGACCAGCCACGACGACCGCAAAAATGCCCGGCTTGTCAACGTGATTCATCGACACGTTCGGGATATCGACGCACACCCTTGGAGACACGTCCAGTTCGGCAAGTATCTCGATCCGATTCAGCCTCTTCTGGATTGTCTTGTAGGCTGGATTCCCAAACTCCG
>ERZ1292637.1055-Hain-H14-01um-R3-1055-length-12809-cov-5_pt1 | contig 12809 bp, 14 predicted proteins | sample MGYA00564405_ERZ1292637 | MGnify/ENA primary metagenome ERZ1292637 (study PRJEB36523, sample SAMEA6512645) | groundwater metagenome | collected 2019-01-09 | study: AquaDiva: Metagenomics assemblies of 32 groundwater samples | reverse complement strand
AGCAAACAGTAAAACTGACGCTATCGTTCCGCCGCCATACTGCAAACGGGCAAAAATGCTGGGTCCGCCGAGGTTGTCGCATCGAAACGGCAGTATCACTCTCACCGCGCCGGTCGTGCCGAGCGTACTTGCCGGAACGGAAGCGGAGATGAGACTTGTTTCCGCTGCCGCGCTCTCCAGTCCCGTTATCACGCTGGTAAAGACTCTGTTACCGGCACCAGACACCCACTTGACGCCGGATGCCTCGGCACTATCGGCAATCAGACGTTGTTCGTTTAGGCCCACTGCGAGCTTCGATAACACCGACGAAGACTGCGCCGCGAGCATATCACCTTTGGTATACGTTATCTGTCCCGTACCCCCGAGTACTGCCGTGTGTACGTGTCCTCCACCATTGGACGCCGCAGCGCGAATATTGTAGACCAATGTCCCCACGGCGGACGAAAGCGTACCAATAAAAGTCTCCAGTTTCTCAATAGCATCATTCTGTGCGCTCTCAATAGAAGAATGGGAAGGCGCATTAAGACGGTCGGTTGCAGCCGGGTCAGTTATGGAACTCAGAACACTGGGCCAGGTAGACATAAATTATGTGGGCTTCGATATATTCGTATAAACGCTACTTGTCGGCTTTGTCACGGCGGTATACGCAGACTCATTCACGCCATCGTAGAAGACATTCGCATCGTCGTACGTGATACTTGCTTGGTCGTACTGCTCCCTTCCTTGCGTATTCACCACCGTATAGACGCTGGAGGTGGGTTTCGAGATATTGGTATATGGCATAAGTTCTAGAAATTCCAACCCGCATTTCCATAATCCGGCTCCGTCGCCTGGATAGGCTGCTGGGAACCCCGACTTAACGTCGCAATCAGGTCCCGCACCCGCTCGTCATATTCAGCATCAAACGCTGTCGCGCTGGGGAAGTCCGTTATTGATCGTTTGTAGTTCGCGGCGATCCTCCATCCGAGAATGCGATAGTCCAGTGATTCAGGATATGCAATCGTATTACTGACAGCCGTATACTCTGTTGGTTCAAGAAAGTACACCAAACGGATCGCTTGCGTGAGATTGTGAGCAGTTGTGAATCGTGGAAATATTTCGTACCAATCCCCTCTATCATCAAAGAGCGGCTGTTCCGTGCTTGCGTTCGCTCGAAGCCACAGAAACGAGGCGTTGTCTGGCAAATTAGCTATATCTACCTGTCTAGCTTTTTTATATCCTGCCATCGACGTATCGGAAAAATTCACTTCGATAGTCTTCAACCAGAACATATCTGACGGATAGAGGAACGTTGCTCCATTGTTTCCTGTTGGGACTGCCCCGTCGGTGTATGTTTCTTGCAGTTGCGACGCGTCTACTCCCGCTGCCAGTAAACGTCTGCGAAAGTCTAGTAGGGCCTCATTACCGAACACTATTCCATTGGCATTAGTCAAACCAATCGAGTCTGTCTGACTCTGTGTTCTCGAAAAGCCAAGTACATCTGATAATGCAGCCAAAATTTATGTGTTAATCCCCAAAGGGGAAGAATCCCCTTCAGAGTCAGCGCACAAGCTAGGCGGTAAATGCCGATTCGACGCGGACTACACGAGGAGCCCCTAGTGTGTCATTGAACAGTGTGACACCTAATGTCACTTTCCCGCCAATGGAACTAAAGAGGTTCAGCGGATTGTTCGAGTCGGGAGTCGTCGTTAGAATCGCCTGGGGCTCTTGAAAGTAGCCCCAGCCAAACGATTCCTGCCCGATGAGCGTCGTAGGGCTAACGGCAACAGTAGAATTGAAGTAATTCTGCCATGCCGTTTCCATATATCGGACGCCTCGGAACCCTCCGAGTTTCCCTGCCTTCAGATCATCCACATTCGTGTAGCGTCCTACGTCAATATACGAACCCGTTGCCGAGTTCGACATGAGGTCGGATGCCACTGCCGGATGGATCATAGCTACATAGTAGCCACCGTCCATCGGCTTGAGCCCTGCGGCGTTCGAGCTACGAAGATAGGATACGGCTCGCACCATATCCGCCTGCGTAATAAGATCGCCTGCGGCAAGACCCGTTCGAGCGGTTTTTCCGCCTGAATAGACCACGCCGTTCGATCCCGCGTTGACCACGGTCTGAATGACCGTATCTACCATGCGGGCGAGCGAATTTCGCACCTCTTTACTTGCGTTGTCGATAACCTCAATTGCTGAGTTCCGTACCAAAAGGTCGGATACCGCAACGAGAATACCGTACTGCGCGGGCCCCGTTGCGAATGAGGTCGCTCCCCATGTCACCGAGGTCGGGTTAGTACCTTCTGTAATCGCCGCGACGCCTTCCGTCGAGGAGACGGGGAAGCCGCCTGCAGTTGCCGCGCCGCCGCCCTGAATGGACGCGCCTGCGCCCCAGACAGAACCGCCGCCTGCAGCGGTACCCGGACCACCGACAGTCTGCATCGAGGTGTTGATGCGGACCGGCAGCTGGTTCGGTTGCGGGAATACAATACGATCATTTCCTTTCGGAGCATCGCGTCGCATCCCAAAACGGGCGTACATCAGCTCAGGCTCAAGCGCCCGTACCGTGTCTGTGATATAACCCGTGAGAAGTTCGGACGTGTTCGATGAGGCATCGCCCCATGAACTATTTCTTAAAGTTGTAGCCATAATAGTAATGGCTCTCTGTCAAAATCATCTACGTCCCAAAAGCGTATTTGCAAGATCTCCGCTCATATCCGCTGCTTCGAGCGCGGCACGTTTCTCTTCCAGACTCATATCCGCGATACTTTTCTCGCTGACAGCGATAGTAGGAGCGGAGCCGCCTACCGGCGATGCTGTCTGGATAGGAGCTGATGGCGTCGTACCCAGCTTTCCTTCCTTGGCAAGCACCGCGAGAGTCGCGTCCTCTTCCGTGTATCCGGCATTTACCTTTGCGCGTATCGTTTCCTGATACTCGGCGGCAGCGGGATACTTGGAAGAAAGCGTGGAGAAGTTTTTGTAGAAATCACGATCCTTTTCAAGGCTCGCTTTTTCTTCCTCTAACTTCTTCCGGGCCTCGATTCCAGCATCGCGTTCTTGCGACGTTGTTTTGACCTTTTCAGAGAGCTGTTCAAACCTGTTTTTAACTTTTAAGCGATTCTCTGCATTTGTCTCCATCTGATCCAATTCGTCCAAATTCAATTCGTCATCCATAAATTCTCAGCCTGTACATCCCGTAGGCGGCGAACGCTACGCGGAGATTTAGTATATAAACACGCTACTAATACGGATCAGCGAGCAAACGCTTCTTCGAACTTCTTTACGCACTCGAACGCGCCACAATGCGTTACCAATTCACCTGGCCGATACGGATTCTCGAATACCTTAATGGTACTCTGTTTGACCGTTTCAGTTTGGTCTCGACTTGGACTGCAGTAAATACACTTCAAGTCCATTCCTCGGTAATGCGGACAAAGCTTATATTGCAGATGTCCCGGCTGGTGGGGGTCAAGCGTCCCGCAATACTCGCATTGTCCTGCTCGCACTTCTGGAAAATGGCGGGTAAGCGGTGCGGAAGTAGCCCCTCGTGGTGTCAGACGCATATTTGACGGTGTCATCGGTGATGGTGTCATCGGTGGCATAACCGGCAAACTCGGTTCTTGAGCGGATTGCAGCTCAGTCTGCGGGGCTTCAACTTCTACAGGAACTTCCTTTGGAAGGTTTTCTTTTTGAGGAACTTCCTGAACTGTGTTAACTCGTTTCATACAACTTTATCTTAAGGCTTTGTAATTCCTGTGTCAATGTGCGTATGAATCGGGGAATGTCACTGTACCGCTTCGCCCATGAATATTCTCCTTGTAACCGATACAAGACTTCTAAACTTATCGTAGGGACAAGCGAAGCCTGAAGCATCTGTCGCTCAATTGAAGCAACCGATCTATCATAGACCAACTCACGTACAGTTTCCCATTCTTTACTCTTCTCTAGAGATTCTAGAGCTTCCACAAGACGGATCACGTCTGTCTGACGTTTCCGAAGTTCGACCTTTGATTCTTCAGACAGTTCGTCCATTACGCCGTTGCCGATTGACTATTGGCCGACACCTGTACGCGCTCACTGATGATACTCGTGACCGCAGCGGTATATCGAAGGAAAATACGGTTTTGGATTCCCATGACAGGAAGCCCGGATACTTCAAGCTGTCCGAGCGTCGAAGCAGCGGCTGAACCAGTCGCGCTATACACGCTTCCAAAGCTCTGGACACTACCTACCGCAACAACACTCGACACGATGACTCCCGTGCGTACGCCGACTCCCACAACAGGAATAGACAACCACTGAGCCAGCACGCTTCCTGCTGTGTTAGACACAATACTTGTCCGCGCGACATCAAACCACGTTGAACCGCCATTATCCGAAGTCTGGAATACGGCGGATACTCCACCTCCCATCACTGACGCCTCCAATTTAACTGTCACGTTGTCCGTATCCTGCGGGAGATTGAAAGCGTTTGCTACGCCTCCATTGACCGATGCGGGACCAGTTGCGTTGACTGTACTGTTATTGACATCAAGCACAGTTTTTAAGGGCAATCGTATAGACATATCTCATTTCATTGGTTAGTACCTGATAACATTTTGTCTGCGGCAGTCTCCAACAGAGTGGCTCGACGCTTGGCTGCCGCTGTCATGTGCTTTTGGTGTCGCGCTTTTTCCTCACGCATACCCCGGGCAATGGCTCTCCCTTGTTCTTTCAGTTTATCATCGTGCGATGATTTCATTTATTTTAATATTCCGTGACTAATACACTTCCTATACCCGTTGATTTTACCGCAACACGCTGATATAAACCAGCACCACGGTTGATACCGACCACACTACCACCCATGTTGGCGAATGATTCTCTCGGGATAACGAATCCACGAGTCTGGTTAGGCGGGATCACATGGTCGAAGTTTTCCGTCAAGTCGCCCGCGCTGATGACGCTTCCTTGCGTATCGGCGGTGGTCACCCAGCGCATGACTGCGCCAATAGGAACCGCGCCGAGAGACGTGATTTCAACAGCAGTCGTATCGTGCGATACGCTGATGACCGAAGATGCCGATGCATTATCAGACGCATATCGCGCAAGGGCGACTTTGGGAATAGGATAATTATGCATCGGCTCCCCTCCCGTATCCCGCGCCAATGCTGGTACATAGTTGCTCATAGCTATTTTTGATTACTACTAATATCGGAAAGAATTTCAGTCTTCAGAGGACTTGCCGCTCCTATCGGACTTTTCTTGGCGACTCCTACTTGTGGCTTCATTCCTGTCATCTGTTGCTGTGCCACTGCCATTTCCCGCTTCTTCTGCTCTGCCAGCATCTGTTCATGCTGGTCAATATGGAACCACGTTGCCCATGTCTTTGGCGTTACCATCATATGCGTATAAATATGCGCCACATGGTTATCGGTTTCAAGCGCTTCCGGAAGACTATTATCCTTCAATTGTTCATTTTCTGCTCCTGCTTTCATTTCGTCAACCGTTCTCGGAAACATTGTATCAATCAACGACGGATCTTCGACAAATAGAGGAAAGAAGACATGCTTATTGAAGTTTCGCATCCCATCGGGGTCAAGCGTTTGTTGAAGCACCGGATACAATTGCATGAAATCTCGCCTACGTACCAGATCCTTATACTGCGCTTCCTTGGCAGAGTATACCATGACACCGGGCGGATATTTCGTTTTGAACTCCGAAAGGTCAACAATCGTACTGTCTACGCCCTTCACGCCGACGACGTTTGCCGTTTTCTCCTTCAACTCGTCTGCATGCTTGGCATAGCGATGGAACCAATGACTCCAAAACTCCGCCTCGCCGAACTGCATCACTTTAGATTGCAGGGACTGCGCCAAATCATTCATTTGCTGGTCTATCGCTACTTCGGTCGCCGTCTCGCGTTTACCGGGAAGCGGCTGGAGAACTTGCCCGGTTCCAATCGGCTCATTCGCTTCCTGCGTTAGTAGGGAAATGAAATTAAGCAACTCCGGCGACATGGTGCTCGCTTTATTCAGTGGCCACACTGCCGTTTCATCATCCATCGGAATATGCTGATTAATCTGCCGAGAGAAGAACTGCGTCACATCGCGAACTTTATCAGGATTATACCCGTAAAGCGGGTTCGCCTCGTCTTTTGCGGCAATATATGCGAGGTTGAGCAAGACCGCTTTTGCCCGGTGCTTATCTTCGAGCAGGTCAGCAATAGAGATAGGGATAGACTGATGCGGAATGCGTAATGCCTCCTTTCCCACAATCGGCCAACGCGATCCCAAGGAAACAGACTGACCATCAGGCATGATCGTTTCTTCTCCATCGTCGAAATCCAATTTTCGTTCGTAAATGATCTGTGAAAAGTTTTTATCCAGCCAATACACGTACTTGTCACCAATTTCGTTATATCCGTAAAATTCCAATATCTGATAGATATCCCCGTCATGCGGCTGTAGTGAGGGTTCGACACCTCCTCGCGCCTGATCTCGCTTTACTTTGTAGTCCCAGAGATATGGGTCTAATCCTGTCGATAACGTCGTCATATCCACCTTCAAAATACCGGCATTCTGTAACCGCATGAGCTCTTGACGCGACTTGGCAAGCCATTTCCAGTAATACCGCCAGTCTTGTATTTCCTCCGAATACGGATCATATCCGAAGTTCAGAGGATTAATGACGTGTGGCTGCAATATCTTCTTCTCTTTCGAGAAACGAACAGTCTCAACGTATCCTCGTCCAAAAAAGAGCGCGTCCCAACACCAATCGTAATCCAATTTAGCTTTGCCCATTTCCAAGTAGTCCGACTGGGCGAGCACGTTATACGCGTTGAGTTGCTTCTGCGTGACACTCTGCGACGGAAGGAACTTAATTTGTATCTTATCGTCGTACACGCCTGCCATAGTCCTATCCAGGAGCGTCAACATCAGCGTGGTCGAGATATTCTGGTCTCCTCTCTGTAAATTAGAAAGAAGCGTCAATTGCTTCGCTTGACGCGTCTTCCGAGCCTGCAAGAACTCGAAACTTTCCTGGTATTTTGATTGAAGGTCGCTTGCGGTCATTTTTTAATCAATTCAGACAAACGCTGTGGAGTCTCCAGCAACGTATTTCCCTGTGAGGGCTGACAGGCAATGATGATACGATATTGTTTTCTGTTCTTGGAAAACATTAAGCGTGGCTCTATCCCCTCAAACGGCTTCAGTCCATCTCTCCACATCAATGATTCTATCCCTCGTAGATGACTATTAAACAACTCTTGTTTCGTCGGTACATGCTCTTTGAATGCTTTCGGATTGACACCAAAATCAAAGAAACGGAGCACCACTGGTTGACCTTTCCCCTCGTCGTGTTCCAGCTTAGTGTCTGACTCCGCATAGACTTCCTCGCCCTCCCACTCGATGTTGTCCACCGGCGAATTTTTCGCGCCTTTCTCGAATGTCTTGAACTTTTGTCCTTTCAATGTTTTAGCCATTGTAGATTTTAGAATGAATTCCTTCCTTACGTGATTAACCTTCATTCCAAACCGTACTCATACTATCATAGAATTTTCCTCCATGCTGTTTATACGCGACGCTATTACGTATCGCAGTAGCGGGGATGATCATCGTGAGCACGGCGGCATCTACGCAGTTTGGAGACATGATACCTGCCTTAAATAATTCTTCTTTGGGCTGTATTTGTATCTTTTCATCACTGTTTCGACGTTTATACTTTGAATTCTCGAATTCATTCCATCCGTAATTATGGACCAATCTGCCGCCGGAGAGAAGCCACTGTCGTTCACGCCAATGTAGTTCTGCCTTCATATTCACGAACATCTCATGTTGGGTCGTCTCTTCACTAAAGGCAACGCCTCGAACATTGTAATCCAAGTCTTTAAGACGGTCATACACGCCTTGACCTACTCCTGTCTTATCTATGACTACATAGTCACACTTATATTCCCGATACTTCTCCATAATGACTCCAACCAAATCCATCGTGTTTTGAAGTTTTTGATTGAAAAGAATTTCCTGCAAATTACCGCTTTTAAGAACAATCGCGCTATTATCTCCGCCTGCAGCAGGGTCCACTCCTAAAATCTTATACCCGGAATGTTCCCCGCCAGAGACGAAGGATGCCTGTAGTTCTCTATCAGTCAAAAGACGAATGTATCCCTTGTCGTCCATTCCTTCATCGAAGGCATCCCAATTACCCTCTAAATATGCTTTACGCTGATTCTCCGGCAGTGATTCGAGGGATTTGTAGTATTCCTGAGGAAGATGAGGATTATCTGTTGGAAGCGCCGGTACGTAACAAAACTCATACTGTTCTTTCTCATCGGCAGAGAAGAGACGCTTGACCCACATGTTTTTAACCCACGCCTCTCCGAGAGGATTGCACCCGGCAAGAAACTTCACATCTTTGATTCCCGGCCATCGATGACGTGATCGAAGCATGTCGAATGTGGTCTTCGGATTTCTGTTGATCTCGTCAATGCCAATGACCGCGAATTCGACAGAGAGGTACTTACTTGGGTCATCCAGATTACGAAACGCCACCACGCCGCTCCCATATTCCGGCGCTAGAGTAAACTCATGCTTGGCCTCATTAAACTTGCCCAGCCAATCCGGGAATTCAAACTTTATTTTAGACAGATGTCGGTCATTAAGCGAGGGATAATCCTCGCAGAAAAGGCCAGCCCTGATTCCCTGGATGTTGTACTTATCATAGAACTTTATAAGCCAATAAAGCATCATCCAACGTAGCCATAGAGAATTATGAGTCACAATAAAGTCATTTGTCAGATAGAGCCCGTTGGGATTTGATACGGTGATGCATCTACCTGTGATAATGCCGCCAATCTCAATATGACTCACCCTATTGTTTACAAAGATAGGTTTTAATCCGTGTTGTTTCCTTGCAAGAGAAAATAATTCATCTTTGTCACGGTGTTTTATGTAGAGTCTATAAACTAATTTGCATACAATTTTTTCCCCATTCTTAGTATAAGAACCATATTTCTGTGAAATTGTGACTACACCACCAAGCGACCGAACAATAAAAGCAACGTCTTCAGCCAGCATCTTACTTGTCGTAGTAAACTCTGCACTATTTCCTTTTGGATCAGAATAACCATCAGTATCCATCAAGCCACGAATAATCTCGTATCTATCGGTAAGAGAAGCAATTTTATATTGAACTGGAATAAACTTCGTGTCAGAATAAGTACCCAACAACTGATACGCTCGTAATTTCGACTCAAGCTTCTTTCTTGTCTCCCAAATAGGATTTATTGTTTTCCCCTTATGAGACCACCCGTTACCTAGTCTTTTCATATAGTGAGGAGCATCTTTATCCGCACAGGTAATCCCAGGAGCACACGAACCCGTCAGGCATCCATCCCCAAGAAGAAGTCCAAGGATGTATGGTTCAATTCTATTTCTCTCGTTCGATGTTTTGTTAAATGGTTGTTCTTGAGCTACAGGTATCTGAGGAATATATCCTCCATCAATCCATTTTTTTAACTCTCTTGTTTCTACGACTTCCGCAGATTTCTCCCCACCCACTCTTCTATTCTTTATTTTTCGTGATTTTTCACCTTTCCACGCCAGCCATAAGTGATCCTCTGCCACATCAGTAAAGGTTCCATCCGTGAAGTGGACACGCCATCGCTCTAAACTAACACGAGGTTTAATCTGTATTATTCTTTGTACACTCCCATCTGGGTTATTTATTAGATCACCGACATTGAGATCACATCCTTTCTTATATCCAAAAGGTGTGACAACAACACCTTCATCAGCAACAATTTTCCCACTGCCAACGGAACCGCCGAACAACACGAACTTGAAACGCTTGCTTGCTTCCTGCGCCTCTATCTGTTTCGGAAAGAAGTTGGCTAATTCCGTAAACTTTAACGTTTCCTCATCATTCATCTATGGCAATTATTCTCTTAACGATTTCGCCTCTTATATTCATATCCTGCGGGGCTTTACCATATACGCGATCATGGAGCTCTTTAATCGCTTGTATATTACCCTCCTCTGCCATCGCTAGAAGTTTATCGTTTATCGGTTTTGCCTTCTTCAAATACGCGGCAATAAGCGCAGCTTTCGCGGTCAACGCGTCAAGAGTGTGTGCCGCCTTGGAGCCTTTCTTTTTTCCAGAACCAGGTCTTTTACCGCCACGCGTCATAATCGATGTTTTATTAAATGACTAAAATATCAGAATATCATTTCCGCTTCTTGTCAATCCCTTTGATCTTTCCTTTACTACGGGAAGCATAAAACACACTCTCTCCTTTCTTTCCCCCATAGGTTTTCTTCATCGCGGACATAATCTTCTTTCCCTTCGTGTTTAACGGCATAAATCATTTCACATACTCATGAATAAATATAGTTCCCATATAATAACACACGAGCCCTCTCTACAGAAGAAAGGGCTCTGTCATCAGACGCGTGTCACACGCAACATACGAGAAGGCAATATCGGAGTCTGACCCATTGAGTGACCATAGTTAATGGCTTCACAGTCAAGGGGGTCAGAACGACGATAATATGAAACGCCTAACGCCTGCCGGGTATCAGCCTCCAATCGATTCCGTGCTTCCACCAACTCCTCCGGTGAAAGATAATCCGTCCATACATGGGAAATCACCAATGCGTTTGGATCTCCCTTGTAGTAGTCGGATTCAGTACGATAATCTACCTCCACCTGAAAGAGACGGTCTATTGTGCCTGCAAAACCCGAACGGCACATATACACGAATTCTCTCTCTCCCATTGGAATGGCATCATCATAATACGGTGAGCCAGGATACGGCGTGATGATAGAGAAATCCACCTCATGAGGCTTCACCCATTGAAGCCACTGTCGGGTTTCAGTAATCGTCTTCTGCGATTCCCCTGGATGACCTACTGACATAAGAGCCTTTACCTGCAATCCATACTTACGCGCTATTTCCATACAGCGCGTATTATCCTCTTGGGTAGCGCGTTTACGGATATTAGCGAGGATACGAGCAGAACCTGACTCAAAACCGATAAGTATCTTCCGATACCCGGCTCGATACATCAGTTTTGCCTGTTCCTCATTGAAGAGTTGCGACTTCACGTTTCCACGCAGTCGCCATTCAGTACCCAATGTCTGCTGCACTTTGATCAACTGCTGAAGCAGATCCACAAATTCGTCATGAACGAGGTTCTGCTCATCGTCGTAGAACATAAAACCTCGTATCCCGAAGGTATGGTACATATGCAGCATTTCATGCAGTACTGCATGAGCTCCTCTCGTCCGAATATGCCGAAGGGTCGGTGAATTGCGTCCTGCACAGAAGCCGCACTCAAAGGGACAGCCCAACTGAGCAATGATGGAAGTGGCACGCACTCCGTCGATGCTAAAGTTATAACTGTCCAAATCAATCAAATGTCGAGCAGGAAACGCAGATGCTTCGAGTTGCTGTGGAGTCAAAAACGCTTCTGGTCGCTCTCCTGCTTCATTTTTGAAACCATCAGCGTCAATGATCAACGGACTGTTCTTTTCGCAAGCGACATGAATGGCAATCTCCCCATCGCCCGCCACGATACAATCAAACAGCCGCTCAATACGTTCGACAGCACGATGTGCGCGACTCACACGGCCTTGTCTTGCTTCCCGACGTTTTGCCGCATACACCAGAGTCGCATGAGCCCCACCAAGAATAACCCGTGCATCCTTCCTCACTGAACGTATTGCGGCAGCAATCTCCACTGCGGCCGGTAGTTGCGGTGAAGTCGCGGTAATGCCAAACAGGTTACTCGAAGCAGTCGCCGCATATCGCATCGCGATTGGAGCGAAATTTCGATACCCCGAAAGGTCAAGGTGCGATACACGCCATCCTTTCCCCTCCAATGCAGACGCCACCTTCAGTATCCCCAAGTTAGGGAACATCCGCTCATCCAACAAAAAAGTAGATGGCGGCGTAACCAATGTTATAGCGTTCATCTGTTGCCTCCTCTAGTCAGAGAACGTCCTTATGGAGTATACCATAAATGGGTATACTTGTCTTTATTTTGCAATACGTATTCGGGTAAACCGCTCTCATCCCACCAAAACTTAAAATCTCTTCCAGCAAAATCTTCATTTCTCTGCATTCTACCGGCTAAAGCAGCCTTCGTCTCGAGAGTGTTCAGTTCTTGATGACTGTATGATTCAATCTTCCTAATTATCTGTTCATGCCCCCCCTGTGAAGTAAAATGCCATCCATGATTCGCAAACGTAGGAGCACGCATGTACTCTCGATGCGTATCATGAGCACGTAAATTATCCAGAGTGTCATTCCGTATAACACTGTATGGCATCACCGATGTTCCTTCCCACCATTCGCTTGAACGATTATTCAGATAATACGCATATACGGTCTGCTCCAGTTTTGACCTCCTATCCAAAGGAGGCATAAAGTTAGGTTTCCATATCTCATCCGCGTCGCCAATAAACACTGTATCGGTATCTTTCAGATGCGTCAGCGCATACCGCATACTTTCCTTTTGCGTGAATTCCCGGACCCAGAAATGTAAATGGGGGGGCACTCCAGGGCTCTGCAATGCCTGCGCTTTCAAAAGCGCATCATCTGAAGCCATTATGAAGTACTTAATTTTATGCAAAAAGGGGGCGAAGCGTTCCTTATTTTCCTCGAAATATCTCGGTTTCGACAGTCCGGTAAAGGTGGCATCGGACTCGCATATGATGAACTCGTCTACCACGTCATTTAGAACATTTAATCGGATTTCCAGAATATCCAATTCACCACAAAAGCTGAAGCAATCGTAAATCATAACCTTCTGTGAGCCAATAGGAGCAACCTATGAGGT
>ERZ1292637.1054-Hain-H14-01um-R3-1054-length-12810-cov-5_pt1 | contig 12810 bp, 21 predicted proteins | sample MGYA00564405_ERZ1292637 | MGnify/ENA primary metagenome ERZ1292637 (study PRJEB36523, sample SAMEA6512645) | groundwater metagenome | collected 2019-01-09 | study: AquaDiva: Metagenomics assemblies of 32 groundwater samples | reverse complement strand
CTTGCTCGAGGCCTCCCGCACCGCCGCCTTCAGTTGCTCGTAGAGCACGAGCGCCACCTGGGCGCGCGGCAGATCCGGGTCCGGGCGTTCCAGGTGGCGCAGGACCGCGTCCGCTTCCTCGATGGTGAAGCGCGCGAAGATCACGGGGCTGTTGAGCGCCGTCACGAGCACCGGAAGATGCGCTCCCATCCCCTTCGGTAGTTCTCCTGCGCCGTGGCCGTGCCCTCCCCGACCACGGCAAAGTGCGCGCGCTCCGACTTCATGTGCCGGTCCTGCGCGGATAGGTCGAAGCCGGCGTGGCGTACGGCGTCGCGCCGATCCTGCGCTTGGCGGCGAGCAGCAAGCTCGCGGCGGGCGGAGGCGGCGGCATAGGTGGCCATCGTCACGCGGCCATGTAGGTGCAGCCCGGCTTCTGGCAGGGCTCCCCGTTGGGATAGTCGCGGCACATCCTCGGACGCCGCGCGTAGATCTGGCAATTGCCCGACGGCGCGAGGTGTCGGCAGTCGTAGTAGGCTCCGCCCTTCGAGACGGAGCCGTCAGGAAGCGTCGCCCCCTCGGGGTACTCCCCGAGAGGGACGACCATCGCGGCGACGATGGGGGCTCGCGTGAGCGCCCCACCGCCGACGCGAAAGGAGCGGCAGCAGTGTCCCGTACACCGCATCAGGTCAGCTTGACGAGCACACCGCCCTCGGTCGTGGCGTCGCCCGTCTGGTAGTTCTCGGCGACTTCGATATCCGTGGTGGTGCCGAACGTCGCCTCGATATCGCCGGCCGTCGCGAGGGCTGTGCCGTCCACGCGGCAGTCCGTCACCATCAGCTGGCCGTTGATGTCGGCGATGCCGGTGAAGATCTTGGTGTAGACGGCCGGCGTCGCACCGCCGCAGCCCCGGAAGTACAGTCGCCGGGCGATGTGGCCAAGGGCCGAGGTCAGGAAGGTGAAGACGGACGCCCACGCGATGGCCGTGATGCCGACCATGAAGTCGCAGTCCTCCCACACCCAGCGCTGGGACGATGTCAGGGTGAACGCGTCCCCCTGGGCGTCATCGACGTAGAACGCGCACTTCGCGACGAGCCAGTCCACGCACGTGGTCCCGTTCACGAACTCGGTGGACGTGCTCGCGGCCACGCCAGCGGCGTTGTAGAAAAGGTGGTGGAGGTAGCCGCGGTCCGCCCCCGAGGCGATGTCGATGAAGTTCTTGGCGGTGAGCGGGATCATCGTGTGGTGTCCCACTTCGACGTCGTCCACGCTGATCGTATACGCGGCGTCGATGGTGGCCGTGACCGTGACCAGTCCGCGCTTGGGATGCCCCACGGGCGGACCGAGGAGCCGCATGCCCGGCACGTTCATCGCCAGGGCGGTCCCGACGCTGTACGAGCCCGGCGTCAGCAGCAGCTTGTCGCCGCGGAAGTCGACCATCTCGTCGATGGCCGCTTGCAACGCCAAGACATCGGTGGCATAGCCGAGGCCGCCGATGCCGCCCGAACCGAAGACGCGGCCGGGATTGCGCTCGGCCCAGAGATCCAGCGGCCCCGTGCCGTCGGACTTGCTCCAGCCCTGGGCGATGGTGCGAAAGTCGGCGTCGACCGCGTAGAAGGTCTCGCCGAAGTCCGGCAGATCGGCCGCGGCGATCAGGTCTTTCAGGTTCATGTGCGCTTCCCTTTCAGGACGGCGTTCGGCGCGTCACGGCGCGCCCGGGCCCCCGTACCACCCGAGGGAAAGGGTTTTAGGCGTAGAGCATGTAGAGGTTCGGCGTGTTGGTCGGCGCCGCCGAGGTCTCGGTCGCGGTCGAGGCCGAGACCGTCAGCCCGGTGTTCCAGAAGGTCTTCCAGCCGGCGCCGAAGCACGTCAGCACGGTGACTTCGCCGCTGGTGCCGGAGACCGGCACGACGAAGTCGACGTCCACGCCCACCGTGACGTCGTCGGCATCCGCATCGTAGACGTGAATCCAGCAGAGCGTGCCCTTGGACTCCGCGATGATGAGCAGCGGGCGCGCGCCGGCCGTGTCCGAGACCTCCTGCTTGGTGGTCGACAGGCCCGCGAACGTGTATAGGGTGAGCCCATCGGAGGTCCGCACGTCCATGGGCAGGTTTTCGGTGAGGGCGCGGATCGACCCCCACACCCCGTCGGGCAGGTAGGCCGAGAGACCTCGGATACTCGTGAGCTGGGCGATGTTGCTCATGACGACTCCTTCACGCCCCGACGATGTGCGAGCCGGCGGCCTGTCGGTCGCGCAGCTCGCGGATCGGGACGTTCACGGGGATCGTGATCGGCGCGGACGAGCGCGCGAACCCGGTGGTGTTCGAGCGCTCGATCCGCGTGGTGTCGAGCTCGATGGGCGAGCAGTCCGCGACCTCGGGGCCGACGGTGGCGATGAGGTCCGGTGAGGGGTCCTTGACCGCGAAGCGCTGCACGTACGCCCCGTCGACGGTCCAGACCATTTGCTGCTCGACCTGGTAGAGCCACTCGATCAGCGCGCGCGAGACGACCTTCTCCACTTCGCCAGGCCGGAAGACGATGCGCTGGCCATCCACGATGATCTCGGCACCTCCCGTGAGCGCGCGGTCGACCAGCGTGAACATGTGGGTGCCCTGCACGGCGAAGGGAGAGATGGTCTCCATGGCGCGACGATCTCCTCTTAGTCGATGTGCGCCACGACCACCGTGGTCGTGATGCCGTCCAGCCGGAAGCAGGTGTTGGGCTCCTCGACGTGAAAGTTGTCCCAGATGCGATAGATGAACTCGAATCCGTCCTGAGCGGTCGACCCGCTGCCGAGGCGCTGCAGGATCGAGCCATCCTCGTTCATGAACTCGCCGGCGACCTCGACGTAGCGCCGCCAGCTCGTGGTGTCGCAGCCGAAGAGCGTCCCGTAGGGCGCGTACTTGTCGGTCATGAACTCGATCCCGCCGAAGGTGAGCGTGCCGCCCTTGGCCGCTTTGGTGCCGGCGTCGGGGCTGCGGAGGTCGGTGCCCATGTACCGGCGCCCATCGTCCATCAGGAGCATGTAGGCCCGCCGCGTGGACTGATGGCCGATGATGGTGTCGATGGAGCCGCCTCCGCGCTGCTCCGCCAGATCGATGCCGCGCTGGAGCACATCGGCCGACAGGGCGCCGACGGTGGCGATGACGGTGGACGAGAACAGCGGGTAGGTGGTCCGGTTCACGCCGTGCAGCGTCGCGACGTAGGTACCGTCGTCGATGAGCCCCGCCAGGCCCATCGCTTCCTTGGCGTAGGACGTGTCGGAGACATCGGTCACGGCCACCTTGTTGCAGCGGACCACGTAGTCGTTGTCCGCGATGGCCGCGGCCACGGCGGTCGACGCCGTGAACGTCGTGCCCGCGGCCGGGACCGCCGAGACGGTCTCGTCGGCCGACGCGACAAGCGCGCCGGTGGCGGGCACGACGAAGGTGATGAGGGCGTCCTGGTTGAGGAAGCGGGAGCCGTTGATCGCGCCGGCAAAGCCGCCCGGCGAGTCCACGGTGACGGTCGTGCCGGTGCCCGGGTCGCCGTTGACCAAGGCCAGGACCCCGCGGCCGTCCCCGAAGATGACCCGGCCGCGATCGGCGGACATGTCGCGGATCAGGCCGTCCATCTCCTGTTCCATCACCGGCGCGAAGGCGGCCTTGGCGCCCTGGCTGGCCTTCATGGCCTGGGTGGAGAACTGCCCGCGCCCGTGCATGAAGCGCATGGGGATCTCGACCTTGGCGTAGCGCTGACGGCCCGCGGGCGGGATCGATCCCATCTCGGCCGTGTACCCCACGCCCTGGTTGCGTCCGATCCGGATCGGATAGTGCACGCCGTCGCCGCCCCACTCGGAGGCGTCGCGGTCCTCGAACTTCTTGAGGGCCTTGACGTCCTGGGGAATCAGCTCCCGGATGCCGCCCTCGTAGTACCGCTTGAGGATGTCACTGACACTCGCCGTGTCCTGTCCAGCCATGGATTACCCCTCTAACAGCGCGCGCAGCCCCTCCCGGGCACTCTTGTGCATCTCCCGTCGGAAGTCGCGCGGGTCCTGACCGGGTTTCATGGTCAGGGGCGCCTGTCCCGGCGGCGCAGGGGTGCCTCCTGAGGAGCGTGGCGGTAAGGCTCGAGTCGCGTTCTTGGCCGCGGTGGTGGTCACCGCATCGCTGCGGCGGAACTCCCCCACGCTGGCCTGCACATTGGCAAACGCCTCACGGACCGCGGTGAGATCCCCCTGGCGGACGCGATCGAGCAGCTCGGGGGACTCGCGGATCTCGGAGGCGATGAGCTCTTCGTACGCACGGAGCGCCTTGTCGCTGGTGGGCAAGCTCGCCCCCTTGGCGAGCGTGTTGATCTCGGATCGGACGGTCTGCACCATGGATTTGGTATGCGCGCCCTGCAGGCCCTGCATGGTCTGCTGGAGCTGCTGCACCACCTGCCGCAGCTTGCCGGCATCGAGCAACTGCCTCAGGTCCGGATCGTCGGCGAAGAGCTCGCGCAGCGCCTTGATGGCCTCCTGTCGATCCGGATCGACGGTCCGGCCGTTCTGCTGCTGACCCGCCTGCTCGAATCGGGCGAGGCGCTGGGTCATCTGCTGGATCGTGGCGTCCGAGGTGCGTTGCCTCTGCACCATCTGCTGCCAGCGCGGGTGGAGGTGGAACGGAGCGGGCTTCTCGGTGATCTGCTGACCGTTGACCTGACTGCCCGTGTTTTGCGTCCCGGCGGACGTATCGGTCCCGGTCGTGACGGCGGGCGACTCCGTCCCTGTCGCGCCCTCTACCACATCATCCATCTGGGACCTGCTCGCCCACGCCCTAGCCCGCGGCGGCAGCACCGAGACGGAAAAGGCCGCCGGAGTTTCCCCCGGCGGCCTAGTCCGCCCTGGTTGTGGCTCCCCCTTCTAGGAAGGGAGACTTAACGCGCCCTGATCAGGGGCGACCCGTCGTCATCTCGTGGTGCAACTACTCCATGAGGCGCTCCAGGCCGCTCTTGCCGGCCTTCCGATCCTTGGCGAACTCCTGCGGCGTGTGCATCGCGCCGGTCTTCATGTTTTTCGCCTCGACCACCTTGGTGCCCTTGAAGGCGAGGCGTACATTGCCCTTCGAGGTCGGCGTCGAACGGTACCGGACACCCTTCAGTGGCATTGGGGAGAATCTACCATGGAGGCCACGAGGCGCCGACGAGAATCGAAAACCGACGCATGTATTTCAGAACACGGGGAAGAGCGCATAGCACTCGTCGTCCTGGCGGCACGCGAAGACCTGGACAAACTCTGGCTCCAGCCACGGCAGCGTGCGCAGATGCGCCAGGAAGTCGAGGAGCCCGAGGCAATTGAACGCGCCCACGAACGTCGGGCACTCCAGCGCCTTGGTGCCGCCGAGGGAATCGCTGGCGAGGGGCACGAATCCACGCCCCAGCTCGTTCGCCGAGAAATACTCGTTCACGCGGGCCAGCAGGATCCCCTCGTGGTCCTCCTCCATGATGCTGAACGCGAGAATGACGTTTGTCACCGTGCTCATGGCCTCGTCCAGAACACCGCCACCCCACCATAGAGCACGACAGCGACGTACCCGAAGAGTGGCCAGAAGAGCGACTCAGTCATCTCACCCCCGCCATGTCTCGTCCCATCTCGGCGTTGTCCCCCATCATCCGCGCCCCCGAGGACCCCGTGCGCAGCGGGTTCTGGTTCTTCCCGCCCGCGTTCGGCTTCTGCGAACCATCGCCAGCCCGGCCGCGCGCCTGCTGCCCGCCGCCCTGCGCCTGCATCATGGCCTGCATCTGCTGCGCGGCGAGCTGGTCATGGTACGCCGTCATCTTCTCGCCGATGAGCTGCACGAGCAGCGGCAAGGCCATCGCCGACTCGCTCTTGAGCCATTTTCGGTGCTCCCGCGCGTGAATGCCGTGATCGTCCACCGCCGGCCGCAGCCGTGGGAGCTGCACGCCGAGGCTCGCCATCACCTGCTGGATCTTGAGGTAGTCGAGGCTCTCCAGCGCCTCGACTTCTTCGGGGCTCACCTGCTGCATCAGCGGATGCTGGGCGAGCGCCTCGAAGGCTTCGTTCTCCATCAAGGCGTTCTTGGTGTCGGCCGCCATGCCCGGGATCATCGACAGATGCCCGTAGTTCTCCAACACCTGATAGCGCGTCTCGGGGTCCTGGGCGCTGATGATGCCGCGCTCCAGCAACTGGTCGATCTCGGCACGCTGGAGCATGGTCGACTGCGGCAAGGCGGAATTCGCCTCGGCCACCACGTCGATCCGGCCCTTGAGATCCGCCCCGAGGAACTTTTGGACCTGCCAGGCGCCGTCCCGCCCCTGAATGCGCCGCACGCGCGGCTCCGTCGCGAATTGGCGGAAGATCTCGACCGCCTGACTCGCCCACTCCGCCCAGGCGCACTCCCACAGAATGAACAGCGGCGCGAAGCGACTCATGCCGCGCTCCTGGAGGATCTGCAGCGCGATCCCGGCCGAGACGCCCTCAGGGCGGGCCCCCTTGATGACGTCGAACGTTCCCGCGATCTCCTCGAAGTCCTTGTCGATCTTGTCCAAGTACGCGATGAACGCGTTGGTCATCGGATCGCCGGCGAGTCGCTCCGGCTTCACGGCCATCCCGCCCACGAGGGGGTTGTAGCGAATCACATCGGCCTCGCCGGTGACGGTGCCGATGTTGGTGCCTTCGGGGATCAGCCACTTGCCCATGCCGAACGCGCGCGCGGCCGTCTCGATCATGGCCTCCCAGCGGTTGCGCTGGGCTTGCTTCATCGCGAGGTCGTCGGCCACGCCGCCGGCATGGGCGGTCCCCGGCACCAGCTCCTGGGGGAACTGGATGAACGGCAGGAACGGGGTGGGTTCGGACGTGCCGCCTCGGCGCTTATACGGCAGCGGACCGGCGTGGACGATCGTCATGGCCTGCCGCCCGAGCGCGATGGCGAGCAGCCCCTTCGGATACGTCGCGTCGGGGAGTTGCCAGAACCAGCGCTCCGTCACGTGCTTGAGGGTGCCCGCGAGGGGTGCATCGAGACCGCGGCGGGTCGAGTCGCCGATGAAGGTGCCGAGGGTCGGCAGCGACTCGGCGTAGATCCCGCCGACCCCTCCGCCCGCCGACTCCGCCGCGATGGTGTCGGCCGTGCCGGGCCACCGCTGCTTTGCCTCGTCGACGCTGATGAGCTTTTCCCGCAACACATCACGTTGCTTGGCCCAGTCCGTGATACCCGGATTGAAGAACAGCTCGAAGAGCGGCACGACGTCCACGTACATCTTCCCGATGGGCACCTGCTCGCCCACGGGCTGGCCCTGCTGATCCATCGCGGGCTGCATCTCGGAGCCGTCACACCCCGGCGTCATGCACGTCTCGGCCGCGGGCTGCACCATGCCGCAGGAGAGGCACTCCTCGTGCTGGAGGAACCGGGTGCCGTGGATGGGGTCGGGGTCATAGCCGGTCTCGAGCCAGGCGCCGTCGCTGATGCCGACCCACGCGGCGAGCATCTGGCGCTGGCGACGAATGCCGACCTCGTCCTCGATGACCTCGATCACGCGCGACGCGACGTCCGCGGTGGCGCGGTCGTCGGGCTCGTCGGTGCCGGGACGCCAGTGCAGCCGCGGCTCGATGCGGGCGAAGACGGCGATGATGGCCTTGAGGGTCGGCTTGAACTTGTTGGTCACGGGCTGGGGGTGCTGCGCCGGGACGCGCGCTGGTCGGAAGCGCGAGAGGCCCCGATCCCACACGATCCACTGGTGGCCCTTCCAGTACAGGATGTTGCGATACGCGGCCCGGATGAACGGCTCGCGACCCGGGGAGTACTCCTCGCGCTTGCGCGTGATGAGCGCCTTGATGGCCTCGTGATCGGCGTAGGGGTCGGCGGTCTCCGGCATGACGTCGTCGGACGTGGGCTGGACCACCGTCATCGACTGGGGGCGCAGGGGGTCAGCCACGGCGATACAGCACCTGGAGATACGAGAGGATCAGCTCCCACCACCGAAGCTGACGGGGCGCCGGCATCATCCAGACGACCATATACGCCGTCGCGTTCGAGGTCGTCGTGACGGTGAACAGGTTCGGCGGGCGGGGCGTCATCCGCATCGCGGCACCAGGGGCAGAAGCAGGTAATCGCCATCGCTGCTCACGATCGCGTGGTCGAGCATCGTCGACGGGGCGGGTTCGAGGTCCGCGACCCAGTCAGGATGTGCCTCGAACCACGCGCGCGCCTCATCGGAGATGTAGAGGTCGCGACCAAAGGCGGCGACGAGCTGCGCCATCAGCCCCGCCCAGCGATCGTCAGCCATTGGTCTCCACGATCCGATACCGCCCACACGAGCACACCGCGGCCGGCAGGCGCGTCATGCAGCGCAGCACGATGTCATCGGGCTGGAGTCCGTTCTCGTCGAGCCCCTCGCGCAGGTCGGGCGCGATCAGATGGTAGACCGCGCGCCAGGAACGCGGCGCCAGGAGCACATCGTCACTCGCGAGCAGGGGGGCGAGCACCGTCATCTCACCCGCCGTCACTCCGCCATCCCCACGCGATGCAACTCCTCGTTCGAGAGCAGCTCACGCATCGCGGCCTCGGTCTCGGTCGCGACGTGAGACGGCGGCAGCGTGATCGGGCCGATACCGCGTGTGGCGAGCAGGCGGTCCACGCCCATCTCGGCACGCGAGCGCTCGTGGACGAGCTGCATGCGGAGCCAGAGGATCTCGGCCTCGAGATGCGCGACGTGAGAGCTATGCCGACAGAAGAGGGTCAGCACGTCAGGTCTTCCGCGAGGCCAGCCCGGACCTTCCCCCGCTCGTCCTGATCCTCCCACACGATCAGATACGCGCCGCAGCGGCACCGCAATTCCCCGAACGGCGTTGAACATTCCTGATAGGGATCGCCGAGACGCGCCGCCCAGGCGTGCGTGAGGCGAGCACCATCCGGGAAGATCGCGACGTCACGTGGCCGCGCGAAGCGCATCTCTCACCCCACCATGTGGCCGCTGTGACGGCACCAGATGGTCAGCACGGAGTCCGCCTCCCCAGAAGGCGCCAGAACTCGCGTTCGATGCGCCGCATCTTCGCGTAGACGCCGATCCCTGTCGACGGCGGTGGACAGCAGGGACACTCCACCCGCTCGTATGCGGTGGCCCACGCCGCTTGCAGCACCACGGGGTCGCGCTGCTCTCTCTCCATAGTGTCTTCCTCCAACTGTGCCATGTGCTCCTCGATCCGTCGCTCGCGCTCACTCATGTCGATCGTCGGCCGTGCGCCACGTGCGACGAATGCCGGCAGAAGAGGGTCAGCGTTCTGGGCCGCCGCAGCCGACGTCGTCGACGATCCGTCCGTCTACGGTACGCCAGCGCGTCGGAGTGCGGCGAGCCTCGCGATCGCGGGCCCGACTCTCCAGCCACCGTGGAACGATCTCGACCACGACCGCGAGACCTCCAAAGAATACGCCAATAATGAACACGACGCCGAGCAGCACCGTCAGATTCGGTCCGACAACCCAGACTATGCCCGCTTCGATCATCTTCCCACTCCTCACTCCACCATAAGGGTCAGCATGACGGCGCGTGCATCGCCCGCACCCGTGTCCGCAGCGGCTCGGGCAGCTCGTCGATCATCGCCTCCAAGACGTCGCCCGTCCCGAACGGGTTGAGCGCCTCTTCGAGCACGCGCTCCAGCGCGTCTCGTTCGGCGAGCGCCCTCGACAGTGGATGCGCTGGACACGCGGCGATGTGTGAGGTGAGAACCTCTGCCATCGACGGGCCAGCTTGTACGACCGTCTGCGGCGTTTCACTGGCAGGCCCATAACGATGTCCGCAGTAGACGCAGTTGATCCACATTCCGGAGTGCAGATCGCGCACCCACTGCCGCGCCTCGTCACGCTCAGCCGTCAGCGCTTCTACCCGTCTCCCGCGTTCATTCATGGCGATCGCGGCGGGGGCGGGCGCAACAACGCCTCCAGCCGCGTCCCGCTGATCGGCCGCACGCCGAGCTTCGAGGCCGTCCGCGTGGCGCGGCTGCCGTAGCGCGCGTGACCATTGGCCGGCGCCGCGCTCTGGAGCCGGCGGTCGGGACGCTCACGCTTGGGCATCCTCACCCCACCAAGTAGGTCTCGCCCACATCGGCCCCGACTCTCAGCGGCCGAAGTGCATCCGCTGGGCTTCGTCGACATCGGACTCCCAGGCGTCGAGGAGCTCCGGCAACTGACTCCACCACGCTTCCATGATGGCCCATCGCTCGGTGGGCGTGGTGGTGAAGCGCCGGATCGAGGTTTCCAGCCGGCGTCGGACCGCGTCGACGTCGAGGCTCACTCTATACTTCGCCACGTTCTCACCCCACCATGTACGCTTCGCCCACATCGGCCCCGATCATCTCATGGACCTCGGTCTGCCGGCGCTGATCCCGATGGCGCTGCATCAACCACGCCTGGCGGAGCGAGGCACGGTCCATGTCCGGCGCCTTCGCGAGCAGGGTCGCCTCGAACTGGATGCGCGCGTCCACCTCGGCGTCGCCGGTGAGGTAGTCCGGCCGGTGCTCGGCCGGGCGCAGCCGGAGTTGATACAGATCGACCACGGCGTCGAGCAGGTCGTCATGCTCGCTCTCCTTGTAGGTCCGGAACCGAGAGGCTTCTTCCAGGAAGTCGTCGAGGGCCGGCACGTCGTTGGCGATGCGGATGCCGCCGCTCTCCCAGTACGGTTGCAGCCCGCGGATGCGGATGTTCTTCTTCATCTTGTTGTCGCGCTCCAGCCGCACGATCGGCAACTGGTAGCCCCGGCGCTCGCCTTCCTGGGTGAGGAGGCGCCGGTAGATCTGGGCGAACCCCACCGCCTCGAAGCCGATGGCGCGGATGCCCTGGGTGCGCTCCCAGCAATCGTAGATCTCGGTGAGGGTGCGGTCCTCGGCCCATCGGCCGCGGCGCAGGTCCAGAATCCAGAGGATGCCGTCGCGATCGAAGCCGCCCACGGCGATGGCGGTGTAGTCGGCCCACGCCTTGGTCGAGATGGCGGGGTCCACCGTCATCGCGATCCAGAGGCGATCGAGGCCACCGCACGCGGTGATGATCTGGCCGCGCGACTGGATGTACGGGCGGATCTTGCGTCGATCGAAGACGGCCGTCGAGGCGTCCTCGGGGTTGAGCAGCATCTGCGCGGCGAAGACCTCGCTGCCCATGTTGGCGGCGAGCCGGAGCTCGAGCAGGAACGGGAGCGAAAACCGCTCGGGAAACGTCGGCGTCGTCGTCTCGTCGGGCACGCTCGGGACCTCGCCCTGCGCGTTCTCCCAGCACGCCCGTTTGAACACGCCGAGGCGGTAGCCGTGCTTGGCCCGCTGCTCCAGGAGATGCGCGTAGAGATCATCCGGCGCCCACGGCGTGCCCACGAGGTCCAGGGTGGCGCCGACGTCGAGGAGGGCCTGGGCGTTGCGCCACCACTCCTTCGTCGCCTCGATCTGATCGTGGTTCTCGCTGTTCTCTTTCCCCACGAGATCGTCCCAGGTGCCGTGATCGTAGTGGTTGGACGTCAGCTCGCCGGAGATGCCGATCGCTTCCACGGTGGCTTCGCGTCGATACCGGCGTTTGACGCTCAAGGCGGTCTTGGTCCACTTCTCCGCTTGGTGCGCGGGGTCCTCGTGCAGGATCTCGGGGAACGCCCACACGAGCAGTGGGGTGCGGAGGCGTTGCTGGATCTCCACGAGCATCTTGGCGGCGTTGTCTTCCTTGTTGCTCGCGATGAGGATGCGGATCTGGGGATCGTTCAGGATGCGGCGCACGTTCCGCGCCACCGTGATGATGGAGGTCTTGAAATGCAGACGCGCGGCGAGATAGAGGTTGCGGGGGTAGGGGGTGCTGTCGAGGAAGCGACACAGCGGGCCGTGAAAGCTCTCGGTCATCTCGGTGTAGCCGAGGATGTTGCGGGCGAGGGTATAGGTATCGGTGAGGGCGGCGAAGCGGATGCCTTCCTTGGTGAGCGCGGCCTCCGTCGTCTTGCTCGAGGTGAGGACGATGGGGGCGGGGTGAAACGGCGGGAGGGGTTTACGCCCGCGCATCACGCACGGGCTCTTCCTCGACGGCAAAGACGCGATCCGGCCTGATCTCGGCCGCGATCTCGTTCCCGGCGGCCGCGCGCTGCTCGGCTTCCACTCGCGAGGCATAGACGGCCTCGACGCGCGTCCACCGCATCCCGTCGTCCCCGCCGATGTACTTCCCCGAGCATGTCACGATGTAGACCGTCAGACCCTCGGGACTCATCCCGCGCGCGCCCCCTCCGTCAGCATGCGCACCGTGCGCGGCTGCATGTCCCGCACGAGGCTCGCCAGCAACGCCTTGGCGTCTTCCGGCGACACCGCCAGCTCCGCCGACACGTTCACCGCCATCGACACCTGGCGCTCGATGTACTGCTGCGGTCGCAACGCCTTCAGGCGCACGATGAGCCCCACCACCTGGCTCTTGCCGAGGTCCGGGGCCACCAGCATCTCCTCGAAGCCGTCCGCACAGAGCTCCATCGCGAAGTCGACGCGCTCCCGGAACTCGACGTCCTCATCGAGTCGCTTGATGATCGCGCGCCACGTCAGCCCGACCCGCTCCGCGCACTTGCGCTTGGTGCCGTGCTGCGCGAGCTCGGCGAGATAGCGCTCCCAGAGAGGTTCAGGCGCGCGCGGCGGCATCAGCGCCTCATCCTCGCCCCACCCGTTCCCGCGTCGCCTCGAACTGCAACTCCGCGATCTGCTGCTCCAGGCTCTTCACCATCGCCCGCAACGCGGCGTTCTCTCGCTCCCATCGCCCCGGGTTCTCGCCCCCCTCGAGGTGCGGCATCGCCGTGATCCCCGTCAGCACGCCCCGGTCCCGCACATCCGGTCGCGTGTCGTTCATCTCCGCCAGCCCA
>ERZ1292637.1051-Hain-H14-01um-R3-1051-length-12823-cov-5_pt1 | contig 12823 bp, 9 predicted proteins | sample MGYA00564405_ERZ1292637 | MGnify/ENA primary metagenome ERZ1292637 (study PRJEB36523, sample SAMEA6512645) | groundwater metagenome | collected 2019-01-09 | study: AquaDiva: Metagenomics assemblies of 32 groundwater samples | reverse complement strand
CAGGGAGAGGTAGTTCCCCTGCAAGAATCGAGTCAATGTCGGCATCATACTCAGCTTGCTCTTTGCGCGTCATACGGGCTTGCTTCGCTTCGGTTTTCATGCGACCCCCTGGCCCTCGGCCCCCAAATCTAAGGCCGCTTCATCGCGGTGAAACATATTTTCGTGAGACACCATCGCTGTATAGATGGTCTGCCGAGTATTACCCGTACAGACTTGCCCGCATTTTGGACATTTCCATGTTTTCATTTGGCCTCCCGACGGGCAAAACGACGCCCGCCCCGATACGCAGTGGTCGCCGGGCATCGGGAGCGGGCGTAAAAAATCCCCGACAGTGTTGTCGAGGTTGTCTTTCCTGCGTCCTAGCCCAGCGACCATATTGGGAGTGTAGCACACACCGGGTAGATTGTCAAGAGGCTATTTTTTTAGGCCCTGAATTTTAATGGTCAAATCCTCGTCGGTGGAGGGGGGGGGGCAAAAAACTACGGAAGCGGATGGAATTTTCTGTGTTGTTCTTTTAGGCGCTCCGCACTTACATGGGTATAAATTTCCGTTGTGGCCACGCTCTTGTGCCGCAAAAATTCCTGCACCGAGCGCAGGTCGCAGCCGCGTGAGAGCATGGCCGTAGCTATGGAGTGCCGAAATTTATGCGGGCAGACTCTCTTTCCGATTCCAGACTTATGGGCAAGTCTCTTTACGGCCCTGTAGATTCCCATGCGACCAAGCGGCCTGCCACCGGCCCCCAAGAGCAGGATATCGTCATCCCCTGTCCTGGATGCCACATACACTCTCAGGAGCTCCTTGCACCTATTTGTAAGGAGCAGGACGGCCTCGCGGTTCCCCTTGCCTACCACCCGGAGGGTCCCGGCCTCTAAGTCCAGATCGCTCAACCTGGCCCCCGCCAACTCCGCCAGGCGCCCCCCTGTGGAGTACAGAAGCTCCCCTACGAGCCTGTCTAGGGCCTCTTGGGGGCCAGGACCGCCCGCGGACAGCATAGAAGCCACTTCAGCCTCTGTAAGCACTTCCGGCAGCTTCTGGGCCATCTTTGGCAGCGCCAGGCCATGCGCCGGGTTCTTTGCGAGCCTGCCGGAGTACCCCAGGTAGCGGAAGAAGCTGGAAACGGAGGCTACGCGCCTCCTTATAGTCTTTGGAGACTGCCCCTTGGCCCGGAGGTGGCCCATATAGGCGTCCAGATCCTGCCTAGAGATCCGCCCCGGTTTCTTAGGGCAGAAATCGCGGAAGATGGCCATATCAGCCAGGTATGCCTTGACAGTCAATTCCGACCGCCCAAGGTTGGTCAGGTAATCCACGAAGCCCCTAAAGTCCTGGTCTTCTGAGCTTCCCATATAGAGCTACCAATGCCCATGTTATCAAAACGAAGGCGAAATAAACAAAGAAGAAGTATCCCACAAGCCTGAATCCAAGCGGGAAACACTCACCATCCTTCACTACTCCGAAGCACATGAGATGAATCCTTACGCATAATACTGGTTATATGACGTTTTCCCAGACCCTCAAGAAGGCCTGCTGCTCAAATCTGTCAATATCCTTGGGATTTGTGCTCTTGTCTGGCATTTTGCTTTAGCACCTCCAAGCAAAAATTCGTGGTTGATTGACATTCCATGATGGACAGCCGGCTACTCTCAATACATTGCTGGGAGTCCTGGCGGATCTTCTTTGCCGAGTCCGCGGCGGTAGCGGCATAGAGAAACGCAAGAACCGAGAATACCAACATTGCTATATCCATACAGCCTCCTTTATGGAAACAGCTTGTCGCTGAAATCAATCAGCAATACGACCACCAGAAACAGGCCCAACGCTAGGAACAGAAAAATATTTTTCATGGTACCTCGCGGTTCTCAACATCCAGATGGTTTAGATAGGTGTCAAGAAGTTTGTCATGCGCGGTCTTTGTCGGAATTGCGTCCGGGTCGCGTACCCTAAAGCTCCACCCGCAACAACAGATGACTCTATTTACTCCAAAGAGGCTGATTCTGTGCGTGGGACGTGAGCTCACGGCCAACTCTCCCGCCATCATCTCCACAGGTAGCTGGATGAGGAGATCCTGACGATTTGGCTTTTCTCGGTCTTCTGCGTCTTCTGCTGACTCGCTTTGGGACCCCAGGCCAGGGCTGACTTCCAAAAACCACTCCCCTTCCCCTTCTTGCGCGGAGGCGAAGAGAGGGCCTTAAAGAGAGCTGCATAGGGTCTGGCTTCCTCGATTCGCTTCTCGATACTTTTTTCCTTTGACATAAACACCTTCCTAATTCTCGCGGGAAGTCCTCTAGCGCGCTGCGCAAGGCCTTCCAACGGACTTTCCAGACAGCGCAGAAGGGCTATGAAACTCACAACCGTTCTCTGCCGCCTAAACTCTTTCCCAAACCGCTTGCGGGCCATAGACCCATTACAGAGCTTGAATCCGGGCCTTTAGGAGCTCCTGAAACCCATCGAATGCGGCATCTATCGCAGCAGGTCCTTTCTCATCTACAGCCCGCTTGACCGTTTCCTGGAGTCTGTTTCCCTCCTCTTCCACCACTGCAATGAGTTTTATCTTGATCGTCCCCAGGATAATACGCCTGGGATTCAGTCCTCGAAGGAATGCTTTGACTTTTTCCATCATGGCTGCACCTCCGCTAACCATCTGATTTTTCTCTCCTTAGTACGTCCTCCGCGCATCTCCAAAAATAGCAACGCCGAGCCAGGAGCTTTGTCGCGCACCGCGGCCTCCGCCTCGCTCCGGTAAGATGTCCGAAGATACTCGATCTGCGGCTTGCAAAGAATCGGTTTCAATGGTTCAGGCATCCAGCCGGAGAATAAAGGGCAGGAGTATCCCAACCAGGCTGCGAGATAGAATTTAGTCATCTTTATACTCCCACTCCCATCCTCCCCATCGGGTGAACTGACCTATGCCTGCGATAGTGCATACCCCAAGGTAAGCGAAAGCTGCTGGGGGCACAAGTATCCCCAAGGAAATAGCTGTTCCTGCGTGGAGCCCAAAACCAACAAAATAAAGCGGTGTGAAGGCATCACCGTAAGCGTGGGGATGGGCAACTCTGTATCTGCGTTCCGCTTCGAGTATAGAGATATTTTCCGGCCCCACAACTGCCCCAAACCCAGCCCCACCAAGAATAATTCCTGGATGCTCGTACCAGTGTTGTTTTGTTGATGCGCAGCCAGACAAAATAGTCAATCCGATAATCAAATACACCGCTATCATATTACCTCCTCACACTCGTTCCTCGATAGGCCAAGCGAAATCAGGATGCCGTCTCCAACCCCGAAAGCGTGGGCTATCTTCGATCAGACTCCTATGGGCGATCCGGACGCGACCGACTTCCCCTCCTACGGCGTCTACGATCATGTCATTTCCTACATAACACGCCACATGCCCTATCCGACCCCACTTATCGTTCCAGAGGAATCCCAGATCACCAGGTTTTGGATTCTTGACTGGCCGGCAGAAATCGAATTGGAATTGTGAGCCATCAGGGAGCTTAAGGCCCGCTTCGTGGTAGGCATGCTCATAGAGTTCCGAACAGTCCCACAAGTCCCAATCCTCACCCAGGGGAGGCTCAACCCCGAATTTATATGGCTCACCTACCTGCCTCTGTGCGAAATCGCAGATCACGGCCCGCTTGCGACGCTCATCAGCATCCCGGTCATAGCCGCTCCCAAGCGGGATCTTCACACTGATCGCTTTTTCTCCGGCAACTTTCTGCTTTGTCAAAGCGCCCAATAGAAAGTCGTATATGCTCTTAAAGAGCGTTGCCCAATCCATCAATCCTTCCCTCCCAGAATGTCCCGCGTAATCTGCTGATGTTGCTCGTCCATCCTTTGGCCTATGCGTTTTGTTTGGTCGAGCAGCTCTCCGACGGTCTTTAACATGCCTTCCTGCAGCCGGATCATCCCGTTTTGGAAGGCGGCAAATGAGTCCTGGCTGGAAGCCAAGTGCGCTAGATGGTTTGTCATGACGCCGTGCATCATCTCCCTGGCCCCTTTTGCCTCATCGAGGAGGGCTTGTCGTTCTCTCTCCCGTGCGCCCGCCTCTTCCCTGGCCAGGGATGTCCTCTCCTTGATCCAGTAGACCAGGAGCCCGATCACCAAGATGGCGAATCCAGCCCAGAGGCCTCCCACCTTAAGGAAGGAACTGACAATCGAGCCTATCCCAAACCAATCCATGTCTACTGATACTCCTCCACGACGACAATCCCCGCCCCTCCCGCCTGTCCCAATTCACCGGCCGCGGCAGCGGCGCCCCCACCACCGCCACTGCCCGATGTTCCCACAGACCCTTGGCCCTGTTGATTACTCGCACCACGTCCAGCTCCACCAAGATGGGAATTTCCGCCCATGCCGCCGCGCCCCCCGGCATCGGAACCGTTCATACCAGCACTGCCGGATATATTGATATTGCAACCGCTTACGGTGCCCCCAGGCCCACCGTATGCATTTTGTAAACCGCCCCGAGAACCACCTGTGCCTCCGCCGGAAGTCAAGGGGCCAAATGTGGTGCTTGCGCCATCATTGCCTATTGTGTTGGCTGCGACTTGCGCTCCACCAGCTCCCACAGTACCGCTAAATGATGGAGTAGCCGTCAATACGATATACCAGTGTTCGCATAGCCCCCCCGCCCCACCTCCTCCAGCATTCCACACGCCGGCCCCAGCTCCCCCGCCGGAACCTCCACCGCCTATTAACTGCACATGGATATAGTTTATGCCCGCTGGTTTTGTCCAGGTAAAAGCGCCTGATGTTGAGAACGTCTGCACCGAGCGATACCTATAGGAGCCGTAGGAATTGGTGGCCGTCAAAGTCGTTACCGTGACCTCATTATTTGTCGCATTGACACAAAATGTCGGATCGTCTATGCAGTTGTTGGCATCCACCTTAGTGTTCTTCTTGATCTCCTGCAGGAGGAACTCCTCATTCTCATGCACAGATTTGTCCTTGACGCTCTCGGGAAGCTGGCACCAAGCCGAAGATCCGATCAGAATGAGCAAAAAAATTACTAATTTCATGGGTTGTTCTTCAGCCAAGACTCCACATTCTTCTCAAGCCGGGCCTGCTCTTGGGCCACAAGCTCCCGTTCCCCACGTTCAGAGAGTTCCTGGATTCTCTTTTCGGTACGCGCCACCGCCCGATTGTAGAATCCATTGTATCGGCGGAGCTTACCAAGATGTTCCGGAGAGGCGGACTCGCTTTGCTTGCGTTCCTGTAGGAGATACCGCTCCCGCAGGAAGGACCGGGTGTTGGGCAGTCTACCCGTACGCACCTCGGCCCGCTCCTGCTCCTTGACGGCCAAGTCGCCGCGCTGCTGCTCGATCATCCCGTAGTCCGAGATCTTGAAAATGCGGTTGATGAGGGGAACCGTCTGCATCACCGCTTCATACGTGGTCCGGCGCGCCGGATCGTAGTGCGCCGCGCTCACCAGGCCCGATTGGTTTGCGGTCCACTCGATCATCCGTTTGAGCGCCGGCCAGCCGCCGGCCTTGAACTCCGTCTCCGGAAGCAGGGTCCTGCCCCGGAAGGCATCGTAGGGATTCTTCCCTGTCAGATAGATGCTCCACTGGGCCAGGATCGTTATGGCCGGGTTGAAGTTGGGAAGGATGTCGGAACCCACGTCCAAGATCTGCTGAATCTGGCCCGGATTGCCCTTCTTCTGGAATGCGTTGAGCATCTTCCAGAATATCGCCCCCACCAGCCGGCCGGAGTCGTCTAAGGGGATCCTTTGGTAGACCGTCTTCCAACCGAAGAGCCCCCCGGGCTGCTTGCCCAGGGGGATGGTGATGTAGTTGGTCTTGTCGTACTCCGTCATCCTGTCGAAGTAGTCCTTGAGCTCCTTGCCCAAGTAGCCGGCGGCCGCCAGGAACATGAACAGCTTGGGAGTGAGAACAGTTGTTGCCGTCTTGAACCAGTACCCCGACCTGGTCGTGGGATCCTTCGCGGTCCGGTAGTCCGTCCGGAGGCCCTGCAAAGCGATGTTGGAGAACATAAAGACCGCATTGGTCGTTTGGGTGTAGAGCCCGCCCTTACGGAAGTTGGGCGTACCGGTGTAGTTCCGGGTGTTGAAGGCCAGCCGGTAGCCGGATTCACCGCCCTTCTTCCGGAGGTTGTACCCCGCGATCTTGGGCAGGGATTCTATGACCGAACCCGGGAACCGGATCGCGCTCATCAAAAGCCCTATCCCGCGTCCGACTAAAGTCTTCCGGAGGCGTTCCTTCAGCGTCCGGGGATTCTCCAGGAGCCCCAATCTCTCCAACTGAGCGCTGTAGATGTCCTCCTCCTGCTCCAGGTGTACCTCCAGGAATGGGATGTCCAGAACCTTCTCCCGCACCATCTCATCTATAAGGTCATCTCGGACTCCGAGTTGCCGGCGGACGGCATTGGGAATGGCCTTGAATTGCTCCCAAAGCAGGGAAACAAGGCTCGTATTCGGCAGGAGCTTCCAGGTGCGCTGGAAGTCGCGGAGAGGGTTGCTGTAGAAGGAAAAGAACGGATTGTAAGTGATAAGCAGAGGGTGGAAGATCCCGCGTTGGACCAGCCGCAGCAGCCGGACGGCGATGTTCAGCCGGCCCGGCCCATACCGGGTGAAGGCTTCCGCGATAAACGGATCCACGTGGTAGGCCGCCCTCCTGCCGTCCTCCAACATCTCCAGGAGCCCCTGGCCGGGCTTCTTGACATAGATCTTGACCTGATCCTGGGGATTGATCGGACGGGCCTTCTCAATCTCCCCGGGATAGAACTCCTGCAGGAAGTTGCGGACGGAGTTCCTGGCCCGCTGCAGGGCGTTGAGCCGGATAAGTCCGAGAGTCTTGACGATTGTGGCGGTGAAGGGGTTCAGGATCTCGCTCAGGGTCCCCCGCTGGCCCTTGATTCCAGGGGAGATGAAGCCTTGCTCCACGAAGTAGTCCACCACCGCGAACGTGGCGTAATTCTCCTTGTTGGGACGGATGGTGGTGTCGAATGTCTCCTTGTTGTAGCTTCCCACCTCCACGGCCTCCTCCCCCACCTGAAAGACCAGGTCGTGGAACCTTGCGGCCGATTCCTGCAGGATCCGGGCTTTCTCGGGTCCCAGCTTCTCAAGAAGATGCTGCAGCCCGGCCTCTGCGGTCTTCTGGGTGTGGCCGTAGGGATTGGCTAAATCCTTGCGTTCATTGGCGATCCTGGTGTAGGACAGGAACAGTCCCAAGTCTTCGATGGTCATTTCGGCTTCCTTAAGCCGTTTGGTCACTTCCCAGTCTATCTGGTTCATCCAAGCCTGCTGGGCGGTCCGGTAATAGTCCAGTTCGTCCAGGATGAATTTTGGGTTGTCTTCGTCCGGAATGTCCTCGCCTCTGGCTTCCGCTTCCTCCACCTTCTTGATGATTGGGTAAAAGGCGTCCTGATATTCCTGCTGCAACCTCTCCCACGTTCGCTTGTCCCTGAGCTCCCTCTCCTGTCGCTTGAGCCGGGAAAGCTCCTCAGCCCGGGCGAAGCCGTGCCGGAAGTCGGACTCACGGCCTTCCAGGATGGACTCGGGACGGCCAGCTAGGAAGTCCTGAAGGGTGAAGAATGCCTCCTTGACCGCGGACTTTTTGTCCAGGGTCTCGAAGAACTCCTTGTAGAACTTTGGCGCCATTTGCTCCAGAGTACCGGGGGTGTTGAAAAGAACTGAGAGAGCATCTGCGTATAACTCCACCGCACTGTTACGGTAGGCTAGGAACCCTTGGGAGGCCTGCTCCTTGTCGTACGGCCTCCACATCTCGCTGACCGCGATGAGCTCCTTTCTGAACTCCGCGTTGGTGACGGCTTTGTCACCGAAGGTGCCCTTGAGGAACTTCGTAAGGGTGTTGAGCCGACCGATGATATTGCCTCTCTTGAGGGTGGGAACATCCGGTTCCTCAGCGAACCAGTCCACAAAATGCCCTACTTCATGGGCCAGGACCTTGGCCGCCTGCTCGGGATCCGCGAAGATGCGGTAGTCCAGCTTGATAAGACCCTTTCCTATCCCCTTGAACAGCCCGGCCGACTTGGGCAGCTTGCCGATCTTGAACCGAACCCCAAGCTCCCGCGCCAACTTGACCATCTCCGGCATCTCCATGGGCCGGATAGTGCCCATGCTGCCCAGCCGGACCGGCACGTCTTTGGCGAAGATCCCTATGTCGGAGGCCGTCTGGCTCTCGGCTTGAGTGCCAAACTCCCCTATGGCTGCTGCCTCTTCTTCTCCATCCGCCTCCGCTTCGGTCTCGCCGGTTTCCGGCTCTTCCTTTTCCTCCAGTTGCTCGGTGTTGGTCTCACCCTTATTGATATTGAGCTGCTCATCCAGTTGAGTCTGTTTACGCAAGAGTTCCTCTAATCTACCCTGGTGCTCAAATGATTTGGTGAGTTCCTTATGGGTATCTTCCAGCTTTTTCTCTAGGGTAGCGATGTCCTTTCGGATGCTCTCAGCCTGGCTCTGCATCCAGTCTGGAGAGAGGTAGTGGTCCAGGCTGGCAACCGTTCCGGCCGGGTTGTCGGAGACATTGCCACGGTAGCGAGTGGCTTGGCCCTGGGCGTATACGGTCTCAGATCCTGCCACGCCGGTCACGGAGACCCAGAGGGGGAACCCGTTGTAGCTGCCGATCTGCTGGTCTACAGCGGTAGTGAGCTCCCGAGCGATCTTGATAACGGCCGCGCCGGCGTCCTCCTTTTTGTCGTATCGTTTACCCTCGACTTCCATAGTAAACTTCTCAGGTTTTCCGGCCTTGAGAGCCGCCAAGTCCGCCTCGTACTTGGGGAGCATGGCCTTGAGCATGGCGATCTGCTTGAGAACGAACACCAGGTCGCGCTGCGCCTCAAACCTCGCGTTCTTATAGGCTCCCTGCAGGATCTGCAACCTTTGGACCTCCACGTCCGTCCGGATCTTCTCTATGATCAGAGGATTATCGGAGGCGGCCGCCTTCATCTCCTCGAAGGTGAGAGCCCGCCCCTCCACATCCTCCGCGCTCCGGGCATTGAGCTTACCGGACATGACTTGGTCTATGAACCGGGCCTTCCGTTCAAGGGTCTGCCACATGTAGGCGTCGAAGCTGCCCTTGGTGACGTACCGAAAGATCTGCACCTCCAGGTTGGAGTTGCTCTGCCGCAGGATCCGGCCGTCGCGCTGCTCAACCTCGTCCGGCCGCCAGGGGGCGTCCAATTGATGCTCCGCGACCAGAAGCCTCTGCACATTCATTCCTACGCCCATCTTTCCGGTGGAGCCCAGCAGGATCCTCACCTGACCGGAGTTGACCTTGTCAAAGAGCTCCTGCTTCTCCTTCTGGGTCTCGGCCTCATGGATAAAGACCACGTCCTTCCTTGGGATTCCGAGCGCCACCAGTTTGCCGCGCACGTCGTCGTAGACGTTGAACTTGCCCTTGGCGGGAGTGGACAGGTCTATAAAAACGAGCTGGGTCAGCTTCTTGGCCTTGGTCTCTTTCCAGACCTCATGCACCCGGTCCACCAGCCGGTTCACCTTGCTGTCCGGGTGGTCCCGGGCGTTGGGATCCACCAGGCGCATGTCCAGGGCCGCTTTCCTGCCGTCGGTCGTGATCTTGAGCATGTTGTCCACGGATGGATCCACCCCTCCGCCGCGGACGGCCTCGGCGCGCTCGACCAACCCCTGAACGTAGGCTTTCAGCTCCTCGCTGCCAGGAGAGACTATCTCCGTGGCCTTGCCGCCCTTGAGCTCCGGCCGGGGGAGCTTCAGCATCTCGGCCGTCTTGACATCTGCCACCAGCAGGAAGCGGTTCATCAACTCCGGAAGATTCACGAACTTGGCGAAGGCGCTACGTACTTTATAGCTGGATCCGTCCGGGGAAAGCTCAAGGCGGGTGACGACGTCGCCGAAGTTGGAGGCCCAGGCGTCGAAGCTGTCTATGCCGTCCTCCTTCATGGCAGCTAGGCTCAGATACCTCTGCATGGTGAACATCTCGGCGATGGTGTTGGAGATGGGGGTGCCGGTGGCGAAGGTGACGCCGGCGCCGTTGTTGAGCCGCTGCAGGTACTGGATCTTGAGGAAAAGGTCGAAGGCTCGTAGGCTATCTGTCTGGGGTAGTCCCGCGATCCTCTGCATCTTGGTCACGAAGAAAAGGTTCTTGAACTGTTGGGCCTCGTCCACGAAGAGCTGATCCACCCCCAACTCCTCAAAAGTCACGCCAGGGTCCTTGTGCTCCCGGTCCAGCCTGGCCTGCAGCTTGGCCTCCAGGCGCTTCTTGGTCTTCTCCATCTCCTTGACGGATCGGGAGCGACGGCCCTCTTCCTGGCGGGTGGCGCGGATGGCGTCCTCCAGTTCCTGGAGCTGCCGGTGCATAAACTCCTGGATGGCCTCCTCGGACATGGGCAGCCGGGTGAAACTTGAGTGCGCCACGACAACCGCGTCCCAGTCGCCGGTAGCGATGCGGCTCATCAGCTTTTTGCGGTTGTCCTTCTCGAAATCTTCTTTCTGTGTAACAAGGATGTTCGCGCCCGGGTAGAGCTTCAGGAACTCGCCCGCCCACTGCTCCACCAGGTGGTTGGGAACCACGTACATGGGCTTCTTGCGGAGCCCTATCCGGCGCATCTCCATGCCAGCCGCGATCATGGTATAGGTCTTGCCCGCCCCGACCGCGTGAGCCAGGAGGGTATTGGGACTGTGCAGGATCCGCCACACCGCGTCCTTCTGCGCCGGACGCATCTCGATGTCGGGATTGATCCCGGGCAGGACCAGGTGGGAGCCGTCGTAAGACCGCAGCCGGATGTTGTTGAAGACGTCATTGTAGATCCGTAGCAGCTCGTCCACGGTCTTCTGATCGTGGCCGATCTTAACTTCCCATATCCACGCCGCGAAGCGCTGCTTGATCTGGAATTGCTTCTCTCTGGCCGCCTCTGTGGCCTGACGGTTGACAACGGAACCTTCCTCACTCCTGTCCGTGATGGTCGGGATCTTCCCATTGAGAGCCAATTCCACCAAGCTAACGGCATCTATACGGTTCGTACCCCACGTGGAATTGTTGCCCACGCTGTTGTCGAGCTCGTACCTGTACCCATGGGTCAGCTCTACGGTCCAGGACGCGAGCACCGGCACGTGAGACACATTGAAAGTGGAGAGATTGACTTCCGTCAAATTCGCCAGGAATCTCTCTATCTGGTCGGGCGGGATCCAGGAGGCTCCCAGGCGGGCTTCGATATCTCCGGGCTTGAGATCTTCGGGCTGGACAGCTTCCAGCGCAGCCGCGTTCTCCTGGTATTCCGGACCCTTCAGATCCTTGGCCACCTTCAGCTTCTTCTTGACATCGCCGCTCAGGTACTCCTCGGCCGGCACCCAGCCCTTCTCTGGGTCGTTGTAGATGAGGCCCTTGAGCTCGGCGCGGATCTCCTGCTCGGTCTTTCCGGCCAGCGCCCCGATCCGGGCCAGGTCCACCCTCCCCAGCTCGGAGAGGCTTACGTTCAAAGCATCTTTTGCGGTGTCGGTGCGTAGGATGTTCTTGACCGGCTGGGCCACCCGCTTGGTGAAGATATCGGCCTTCGATACTTTCCCGCTCTCGAGGTCCACCTTCTCCAGGGACGACAGAAGGTGATAGTCCGGATCCAGCCGGAAGGCGCGCTTGTTTTCCTTGGATGAAACCGCGCCAAGTTTTGATACGAAATCGTCGTAAATCCGACTGAGGTCCTTCTGGGCCTCCGTGACCGCCTCCTCCTGGCTTGCGGGATCGAGCCGTATCCTCATAAGATCCCGGACCGCATCCCGGACCTTGATGAGTCCCTTCACCCGGGCCACCGACACGCCGAGCGCCTCCACCAGCTCCGTCCCCACCTTCTGCATAATCATCCCGCTCTGGACGACCAGGCCGCCCTGCTTGACCTCCTCCGGAGCTGGGATCCTCTCTCTGGGGTCCTTCACTTCCGAAACGGGTTGGCGCGCGGAGATCACATCCTTTGGCAGCCGCTCCACGGCCTCCTGGATGGCCGCGGCAAGATCCCGGCCATCCGGCTTTAGGGTGAACTCGTTGGCGCGATACATGGTGCCTTCCAGAGCCGGAACACCAAGCATCATCTGGGGGTTGTCCACGAAATACTGGTTGAGATGGTAGGTCTTGCCACGGATATCCTGCTCGACGGACTTCAGCCAACCCGTCCCTGACGACTTCTCCCCGGGGAGGCGCTTGCGGAGGAAGATGACATCGGTGACGACCTCCGTGCCGGCGGTCTGCTTGAAGGCGGTGGACGGCAGTCGGATGGCCCCGACCAGGTCCGCGCGGTCGGAGATGTACTGCCATACACTGGAGCTGACCTCGTCCAGGGTGTAGTGGGAGGTAACGAAAGCCAGCACCCCGCCCGGGCGCACCTTGTCTATCGCCTTGGCGAAGAAATAATTGTGGATGTTGAAGTTGAGCTTGTTGTACTGCGGGTCGTGGACCTTGTAGTCCCCGAAGGGGACGTTCCCTATCACCAGGTCGAAGAAGTTGTCCGGGAAACGCTGGGCCTCGAATCCGGAGATCCGTATGTCCGCCCCCGGATAGAGCTGCTGGGCGATGCGTCCGGTTATGCTGTCGAGCTCGATGCCCACCAGACTGCTCCCGGACAATCCCTGCGGCAGGAGCCCGAAGAAATTCCCGGTTCCCATCGCTGGCTCCAGGATCCTCCCGCTCTTGGACCCCAACCTCTCCAGAGCGGCGTAAATCCCCTGGATGACCTGCGGGGAAGTGTAGTGAGCGTTGGGAGTGCTCGCCCTGGCGGCCTCGTACTCCTCCGGGCTCAGGAGGCTTTCCAGTTCCTTAAACTTCTTGGTGAACTTGTCGTTGTCCTGGTCGAAGACCTGGGGCATTCCGCCCCAGCCTACATACCTGAC
>ERZ1292637.1050-Hain-H14-01um-R3-1050-length-12824-cov-5_pt1 | contig 12824 bp, 17 predicted proteins | sample MGYA00564405_ERZ1292637 | MGnify/ENA primary metagenome ERZ1292637 (study PRJEB36523, sample SAMEA6512645) | groundwater metagenome | collected 2019-01-09 | study: AquaDiva: Metagenomics assemblies of 32 groundwater samples | reverse complement strand
GACTGCAGGAAAGGTCTATGCCAAGTGGTTAGATACGCCTCCCGAGCTCAGACCACATACTATCTTCGTGGACGTAATCGGAGTGGGTGCTGGAGTCTGTGACCGCCTCTCGGAGCTTGACCTCCCAGTGGTAGGTGTGAATGTAGCAGAGTCCGCGAGTGCTGATGATAAGTACTCCCGCCTGCGAGATGAGCTGTGGTTTAAGGCACGGAAGTTCCTCGAGGCGAAGAACTGCAAACTTTTCGATGACCAGACTTTGGTATCGGAGCTATGCCTCCCACGCTATGCCTATGCCTCGAATGGAAAGCTCAAGGTAGAGTCAAAGGATGAGCTCCGTAAGCGCTTCCCGAGAAGCCCCGATGTGGCTGATGCGTTCTGCCTAACCATGGCAGATGCCAGTGAGCATAAAGGTAAGCAGGCCTATGATCCACAGGTCTTTGAGGATGGTGTGTAAGTTATGTTCCATTATGGAACACAAGGAGTGTAAAGATGCCTAGTATTTCGTTTGGATTTATAGTTATTATCCCAAAAGGATTTTTTAGGACGATTGTCTCTGCACAAGGATTACCATTCAAGACTTGGGATGGAAGCTACCACATCCAAACGACTCCACATGAGCAGGGAAAACTTACAGTGTTTGAGACCCTAATAAAAGTAATGACCAAAACTTCAATTGATAGGGAAACTTCAAACCGCCTCTTTTGGGAGGGGAAGGAGATAGAAAATGCCTAACGGAATCCCAACTGATCCTCCCAAGACTCGTAGTCTGGACTGGGCTGCGCTGGTGCGCAAAATCTGGGGTGATGAGTGGCATAAGAAGGAGGTAGTCTATGAATTCCAGAACAAGCGAAAGTTTGAGGACAGCGGCCCCAATAGTGGGATCTATACCCCCTGAGCTCGGAGAACCCTTCGTGCATTTTCTCCAGTATGTAGACTTCCTTGAGGCTCGGCATAGGATTGCCTACTGGCAGATCACATACGGGCAGAAGCCTCACATTGTCCTGCAGGAGTGCAACTGTCATGCCAATCATCCAGACTGAGTCCCAAGACCCCCTTAATCTTCCCTTAATGAAGGAGATCGGTGAGACCTTAGCCCGGGCCTATCCTGGCTATAGCTGGTTCATTCGCATTGATGATGGGCTTCTGATGATCTCCACAGTGGACATCAACGGGACTCTGGGGAAGCAGACATCGCTGCGGATGGTTCGGCAGTACTCTCAGATAGCACATGATGCAGAGTACCGGAAGCGCGTTGTGCTGATGGCGGCAGGCGAGCTGCTCGAGCGCGCCCACCTTCGGCGAGGCCAGAGCAGCGGGGAGAAGCCTAAGGTCTTCGAAGGTGGAGAGATAGCCGACTGGAAGCCTCCCCTAATCTAAGGAAGTCTGATGCCAAGCTATGGTGAAGTTCCTGATAAGAGTAATAAGAGCCCCGAAGGTGGGATCTGGCTCAAGCTGGCCAAGGATGCCTTTGAGAGGAGCACGACATACTTCGATAATAACTTCCGAAAGCAGTTCGAGGATGGCCTGCGGATGTTTCAGTCGAAGCATCCGAAAGACTCGAAATATAGTAGCCCTGCGTACCAGGCCCGCTCCCGGTTGTTCCGGCCAAAGACTCGCTCGATGATCAGACGGCATGAGGCCACAGCTAACATGGCCTTCTTCAGTTCGCCGGATATCGTGAGTGTTGAACCTGTAATAACTGAAGATGAGGCACAGGTTGCAAGCTCTGTCATAATGAAGGACCTGTTGCAGCACCACCTAAAAAAGTCTATCCCCTGGTATCTCACTGTGATTGGAGGTCTGCAAGATGCTCTGGTAACAGGGCTTGTGGCGAGCCTGCAGACCTGGGAATACCAGACTAGGAAGGAGACCCAAACGCAGACGGGATTTCATCCTATGCTGGGTGAGGTAACCTTCGAGCAAGAGGTGGATGTGGTAGTAAAGGATCAACCCTCCTGCGAGCTGATCCCGATTGAGAACATCCGGTTTGATCCTGCGGCGAAGTGGTACGATCCTGTGAATACATCACCTTACCTAATCATCCAGATGCCGATGTATATCTCCTATATCCTTGACCGAATGGAGATACCAGATCGCAATGGTACTGTCTGGAATAAGATCAGCAAGAGTATCCTCCTAACCGCTACCCTCGAGGATGATTCAGTCCGACAGGCTCGGATCGACGGGAAGGAGGATGATAAGAAGGTCTCTGGAGAAGTGAATGAATTCAACGTGGTGATGGTTCATATGAACTTCATCACGTCCGGAGGGCAGACGTTCTTCTACTACACGTTGAAGGACACCCATATCCTATCGGAGCCAGTGCCCCTTGAGGAGGCCTTCCTCCATGGGAAGATCCCGGTTGTGGTAGGCTTCGCTGTGCTGGAAACGCATAAGCCTATCCCAACTAGTGGTGTAATCCTCGGGAAGGACCTTCAAAGCGAGGCGAATGCTATTGCCAACACGAGGATGGATAATGTCCTCTACATACTGAACAAGCGCTGGCTGATCCGCCGTGGTGCTAACGTGGATGCCGAGAGCCTTGTCCGGAATGCCCCTGGTGGGGCTACGATGGTCAACAACATAGAGACCGATGTAAAGCCGGTTGACTGGCAGGATGTTACCAGCTCGGCATATGCTGAGCAAGACCGTGTCAACGTAGACTACGATGAGCTCCTTGGGAACTTCGCTCAATCATCGGTGATGACCAACCGGAAGCTCAATGAGACTGTCGGCGGTATGCGCCTAATGGCTCAGGGCGCTAATGCGATTACCGAGTACACATTGAGGCTCTTCGTCGAGACTTGGATGGAGCCGGTCCTCCGACAGCTGATGCTATTGGAGCAGTACTACGAGACAGATGAGAAGCTCCTAACAATGGCTGCTCAGCGTGCGCAGCTATGGAAGCGTGCGGGAATGAATGAGGTTACCGATAAACTGCTGCGGCAGGAACTCATACTTACCGTGAACGTAGGTATGGGCGCTACTGATCCTGACACACGATTTCAGCGGTTGATCCAGGCCTTCGGGGCATACTCCAATCTGGCGGCAGAGGGCCCACCTGATCTGAACCTCCCCGAACTGAGGAAGGTTCTTTTCGGACTCGCCGGGTGGCAGGATGCGAAGCGCTTCTTCACAGATGTGGATGTCCGGTGGCAGCAGGCTCAGCAAATGCTCCAGCAGGCTAGCCAAATGGCCGAGCAGGCTGTGAAGCAGAAGCGTGAGCAAATGCTCCAGCGCGAGCGTGGACTTGATAAGCGAGAAATGGATCAGGATGTTCGGACCCTCGAGATTGAAACTGAGGACCGTCTGAACGAAGGTGAGGATAAAGTGTCCAAAGCTCTCCTCCAGCTTGCCTCACAGGTAGCCTCCTCAAGTCGGCAGAATGAATCTAACACCTGAGCGGATTCTCGCTGCCCTCTCGTTGATTGTTGCGGGGTTCTTCCGTGATAACAAGGATCGCTTTATCGGCGCGAGGGGACCGCGGGGCTTACGTGGCTCTGATGGCCTACGTGGCCCTGAGGGTCAACGTGGCCGGAAGGGCCTCAAGGGTGATCTGGGGCCTGAGGGCCCTCTGGGGCCACCTGGATCGGAGGGACCTCAGGGACTGAAGGGTGATCGCGGTAAGGAGGGCATGCAGGGACCTGCCGGGCTTCGAGGTCCGCAGGGGGAGAAGGGCGACCGTGGGGAGATCGTACGGACACTGGTTCGGACTGCTGCTCGGATAACTGACCTCCGAGATGTTAATCAGAGTACTCTAGTGGGGCGCTACTCTGTGGGCCTTGGCAATGGGGAGGAGATCACTCTCGGATCAGGCCTAGCGATGAGTGGGGCAGGGGTACTCTCCTCCACTGGAAGTGGGGGAACTGTTACTACAGTATCCATAGTATCAGCAAATGGTGTCTCGGGGAGTGTAGCTACTCCGACTACAACTCCAGCAATTACCCTGACTCTTGGAGCTATCACTCCCTCGAGTGTGGTTGCAACAGGCGCGGTGAGCGGCTCCAACCTCAGCGGAACGAACACTGGGGACCAGACTATCACGCTAAGTGGTGATGTGTCGGGGAGTGGAACAGGTGCTATTACAGTTACCCTTGCAACAGTTAACGCAAACGTGGGGAGCTTTGGCTCCGCGAGTGCTGTAGCAACATTCACAGTTGATGGAAAGGGCCGGATAACTGCCGCGGCAAATGCTACTATCTCAGTTACTTCAGGTGCTGTAAGTGATTTCAATGAGGCAGTGGATGATCGAGTAGTAAGTCTTATTCAGAACGGGACTGGAATAACTTGGTCCTATGATGATATTAACGGAACTCTTACTCCCACGGTTACAGTTACACAGTATACTGATGAGATGGTAGATGACCGCGTATCAGTATTGATCCAAAATGGAACGGGGCTTACGTGGACATACAGTGATATTGGGAATACTCTCACAGGGGATGTATCGCTGGCATCCTTTAGTACATCTAACCTAGCCGAGGGCACCAATCTATACTTCACCGACGAGCGCGCACAGGATGCGGTCGGAGGAATGATTGATGCTAGTCTAGTATATGTTGATGCGACGCCACTGCTGACTCGAGCTGCCCTAACTGGGGATGTAACAGCCTCGCAGGGATCGAACGCGACTACAATAGCAGCGAATGCAGTGACATTTGCGAAAGCAAGCCCGGCTTTCCTGGCATTCGCCGCAGCACAAGGATAATCCTGTGATACGAGTAACTAATGCGAGCACTGATCTGATCTCGCTTATCACTGCGCAGAACGGCGTGCATGTTCTTGCCAGTTGGAGCGATGCAACAGCGACTGCATACTCTGGTGGGACCACGCCCACTAGTATTGTATCGGCTACAACTACCACGATAGTTGCCGCACCCGCAGCATCCACGATCCGTGACGTGGATCAGATTAACATCAAGAATACTTACGCCGGTTCCCATACGGTTACTGTTCAGTTCAGCCGAGGTGGCACGCTGTATCCGATGGTCGCGGCGGCGCTTCTTACAGATGAGAGCCTAAACTACACGCACGGTAGTGGGTGGCGAGTTCTAAACGCAGATGGAGCCGTGAAGCAGTCGGCTGGTGTGGTAGCAGCTACAGAGACAGTATCTGGAATTGTTGAGCTATCTACAAATGCTGAAGCAGTCACAGGCACAGATACTAACAGGGCTATTACTCCAGCTAATCTGACTGCGCGTCTTGCAGCTCCGGGGGCGATAGGTGGAACAACTGCGGCTGCAGCGACATTCACCACGGCTAATGGGTCAACACTAGCAGCCCCGACGCGTCAGGTTTTTCTCACAGGTACGGCGGCTACCTATACAACTCCTGCTAACGCACGTCTGCTGATTGTACGTATGAAAGGGGCCGGTGGTGGGGGCAGCGGTAGTGGTTCGACTGGACCTAACAACGGCGGGACCGGTGGGACAACGACTTTTAATTCGATCAACGCAAATGGAGGAAGCCCTGGTATCAATACCTCGAATGATCCGAAGGGCGGTATGGGCGGGGCCAGCGGGACAGGCACGGCGTCACTTCGCATCGCGGGAGCGGCTGGCAAAACAGCATCGGTCCAACCTGTCAGCGCAACGAACGCGCGCGTGTTCGGCGGCGAAGGTGGTGGGCAGGGCAGCGGACAAGCCGGTGTCGGCGGGGGAGTCGCTGGCATCGCAAATTCTGGTGGCGGTGGGTCAGGCGGCGGTATCGGATCGACCCTCTGGGCAACCCTCAATACCGACTATCTCGGTGCTGGCGGGGGTGAGGGAGAATATGTGGAAATTTTGATTACAACGCCCGCCGCAACTTATGTCTATACTATCGGCGCGGCGGGCACTGCGGGCTCTGCAGGCACGAGCGGTAACGCTGGTGCTACTGGTGGGACTGGATATATCTACGTAGATGAGTATTATTAGTATGTTATCTGGACTAGGAATCAACTAATGTCTGAGGATATTGAGCTCCAGGAGCAACTCGCTGCTCTCGATATTCAGTCTCGGATACTCCTATCTGAAGCTGACCTTGGAGACGAAGGAGATGAGTTTCTCCATACCAACTTGGGGCGGACTGTCCTGGGGATGGCTATGCAGGAGTACGCAGAGCTTGTAATACAGCTGCAAGAGGTAAGGTGGTGGCAGTTCGGGCGGCTGATGGATTTGCAAAATCGCATCAGACGGGTTAAAATGTTCCCAAGCTACTTGCAAGAGTTAATCCTCCGGGGCCGTCATGCCAAGAGTGCTCTTGCAGATGCAGAGGAGTCCTAGGAATGGCTGAAGAGAAGCTCGAGCAGGAAAAGGGTGAAGTCCTCGATCAGGAGCCTGATCAAAAGGGTGAGGACTTCGTCAAAGCTGACCCAACGAAGAACCCTCGCTATCAGGCGATGCAGGAGATTGCTGCTCGTCGGAGGCGGGAGATTGAGCAGGAGAGCAAGGAGAGGTTCCCTGTCACTGATGATGATGGGAATGTGGTTGAGGAGGGAGCTACTGCTACGGAGGAAGAGTCTGAACCTGATAAAGATAAGATCTCCGATAAGGAAGCAGCAGCTCTAGAGAAGGTTGTAAAATCTTCAGAAGCACCAACTTTTGACCCTACCCAGGAGTATGAGGTCACTGTTGATGGGGTAAAGGTTAAAGTACCCGGGAGTAAGATCATTAATGCAGGTATTCGCACCTTCCAGAAGGAAGCTGCGGCTGACCTGCGACTGGATATGGCCTCGAGGCTGCTCGAAGAGGCCAAAACTCGCGCTCAGCAACTATCCTTGGGTAAGGACGTAGTTGAGGGTGAGAAGAAAGTTGGGCCGAAAGAGGACGCTTTGGATGATGCAGCACTAGCCGAAGCTATCCAATTCGGGACAAAAGAGCAGGCAACTGAAGCCCTCCGGAAGTTGCGGGAATCGGGCAGAGGTGCAAGTCCGGAAGCGCTCCTTGGCTTTGTTCAGCAGAATACTCGCCGAGCGGTAGCTGATGAGTTATCCTTCCGTACTGCGGAGACCTGGGCACAGGACGAGTATAAGGACCTACTTACCAACCCCTACCTTGCTAGACTGTGGCGCGCTGAGGAGGACCGTAGGCGCACACCGAAAGAGCGCGGCGGGGAAGGTGATCAACGTTCTTATAAAGAACTGTACCAGAGCATTGGAGAGGATCTCCGAAAGGCGTTCAACATGCCAAAGGCTAAGCCAGCTGTGAAGTCGGAGGAAAAGACGATGGAGCAGCGTAAAGAGGCTAAGTCCAAAGCGGCTATTGTTCCGCGTTCTGCGTCTGTGCGAGAGGAGGAGAAGGGTGCTCCGAAGCCACTGACGCACGAGGAGATTCTTAACAAAATGCGCCGTGGGAGGCATCAACCTACTATGCAGTAGAGGTGTATTATGGCTGGTCAGATTTGGGCCACCAGTAGCCTCGGTGGGTTCTTCTATTCGCTCAACCTATCAGATGAGCTGCGAGATGCACTGCAGCCGATGATGAGGTTTAGGCAGTTCTGCGATGTGAAGGACGCAGCCGGGAAGCAGAAGGGTAATACCTTTACCTGGGATATCGTACAGGACGTTGCAACAGCAGGCGGAGCGTTGGTTGAGACCAACACGATGCCTGAGACGAACTTCACGATCAACCAGGCGACGTTGACCATCACGGAGTACGGTAACAGTGTGCCCTACTCGGGCAAGCTGGAAGCCTTGTCGATGTTCCAGGTTCGCAAGCCTGTGATGCAGGCCTTGCGGAATGATGCTAATAAGGTGCTGGACCGTGCAGCTTATGCACAGTTCTACCTTACGGCACAGCGAGTTGTGGGTGGTGCAAGTGGTGCTGGTACCTTCACGACTGACGGAACTTCGACAGCCACGAACTCCATCGCGCTTGGAAGTGGGCACGTAAAAACCATTGTTGACCGGATGAAGGAAAGGAACATCCCGGCTTATATCAATGATGACTATATATGCCTGGCATGGCCGACAACCTTCCGTACGTTGAAGGATAATCTGGAGAGCTTGCATCAGTATACCGAGACTGGCCTCAAGATGATCTTCAATGGTGAGGCTGGCCGGTATGAGTCTACACGCTTCGTCGAGCAGACGAACTGCTCAAAAGGAGTCACAGCGACAGGTGCAAGTGGAACTGCCTGGGGGAACGCTCTGAGTGATTGGGCATTCTTCTTCGGCGAGGATACTGTAGCCGAGGGTGTGGCAATCCCTGAGGAGATCCGAGCAAAGATCCCGACTGACTTTGGGCGCTCTAAGGGGGTAGCGTGGTACTCCTTGGAAGGTTTCGGCATCGTGCATGCACTGGCGAACGCTGCGACCGAGTCTAGAATCATGATGTGGGATTCGGCGAGCTAACGAGGAGACTATCATGGCTGCTCTAAACAATCGCTACGATGCTCCTGAGTATAACATCACTCACGAAGCTATAATGGACCGTGTAGCAATTACATCCTCAACGTTGTACTTTGCGCAGTTCATCGCGCGAGCGAGGATGTACGTGACTAACATTGTGATTGGGGTCAGAAGTGTATTCTCGATTAAGGCCCTAACCGCGATCGTTGGTCATGGAACGAGTGCTATGGCAGCGTTCTCTGCCGTGGCTGGAACTACTACGGCGTGGATTTCGGCAGACTCCGTTGGTTCCTACCAGACGATCGCGCTGAATCGCACCTTGGCCGCTGGTGAGAAGCTAGGCCTCGTCTTCACGGATGCTAAAGGTAAGGTGTACGTGTCGTATACGTACCAAATTCTACCGGCGTAAGGAGGCTATCCAGGGGCTAATAACCCCTGGATTTACTTGAATATGAATAAGGCTTTCACAGAAATTGAAGATCTTGACCCTACTATCCATGAGCGGTGGTTGAAGAAGCATGACTTCAAGCCTGATGCTAGTGGGGCTTTCCTTATTGATAAATACAAGGGGAAAGACCCTGTAACACGGGATGACCTGTTTGCTAATATAAAGGAGAATGTATCTGGCGGTGAGTATACTCCCCTTTATACTGAGCCATATGATGAGAGGACTTTTGTAATGATCTGTGGTGGGCCATCAATAGCAGATCATCTCGAGGAGATTAGAGAAAAATCCCTCCGGCCGGATAAGTACTTCGTAGTCTGCTCCAATATGACAGGGGGCTACCTGTTGGAGCGTAATATAGTGCCACATGTGCACTTCATCCTTGATCCAACTGAGCGGAAGAAGCTCGATGTTGCCGTAGGGAAAACCTCTAAGGACATTCAGTACTGGATAAACGTGGCTTGCCATCCGGCTGTATTTGGAGCTCTAAAAGAGCAGGGGATAAAGCCCTATGCCTTCTTAGCAGATTTCGATGCTGATGGGAAAGCAGTCCAAACGGTTAAGCAGTCAATGACTCCTGGGCAGCCTGGAATGATGGCGATTCAGGGTGGGACTATGGCAGGGTTACGAGCTCTTAACTTGGCAGATGCTCTAGGGTTCCGAGATTTTGAGTATTACGGATTCGATGCGGCTGTTCGCCTAGTGCCTGGCGGAGCGCAGCCATATGCGTATGAGAAGAAGCGTGGAGAGGCTATTATTGAAGTCTCCTGTGATCGTTGCGATGAGAAGTTCAATACCACACTAGTCTTTCAAAAGCAGGTTAATGAGTTTATTCAGTGGCGACATAACCTCGCCGGAATGAATATCCGAATTATAGGTGGTGGGTTAGTTGCTCATTACCTAGAGCATATAGAGCATCTTGAGGGTGCTCATCATCATGGAACACAGCGCTTTACTGAGGAGTATGCTAAGTTACAACAGGAGCTCCATGCTGCTGGGCACTATGGCGTTACTGGGCAGATGTACATGCCTACAATCTTCCATGCTATCTCGCAGCTAGCAAAGTTACACGGCGCGGTAAGTGTCCTCGACTATGGATCTGCTCAGGGCAGTACAATGAAGGTTGTTCGAGATCACTTTTGGTTCCCGCCAGATGTTGAGGATCATTGCTATGATCCCTTTGTACCTGGATCGGATAAGGAACCAGAACCTGCTGACCTGGTTATCTGTACTGACGTAATGGAGCACGTTGAGCCGCAGTGCACTAAGGCAGTGCTGGATCATATTGCTAGTCTGACAAAGCGCATAGCCTTCTTCTCAATCTCTATGCGGATGGCTAATAAGAGCCTGAGCGATGGAAGAAATGCTCATGTGAATATAAGAGATACTGAGTTCTGGCTTCGGGAGATGCGAAGACGATTTATCATGAGCGAGGCGAAGGTATCAGCTGATGGAGATACCTTACTCGTTATAGGTCAAGCAATAGCTGATGTGAGAGAGATCACACAACGGAGGCGCCATGCTGGAGCAGCCTGAAGAGCAAGAGGCTAAGGTTGATCTTGAAGGTAAGGAGATCGAGAATGTACCCGAGCCTGAACCACTCCCAACTGCGGAGGATGTTATTGCTATAGCTAATAAGCTAGGAAAGGAGCTTCGTGAGCTTATCGTGCTCGCAAAGCGTGTTCCAGGTAAAAAGGGTGTAGATGTATATCAAGACCCTAGAAGGTCTCTAGGTCTTGCTCAGATGCATCTACAAACAGGCCTTATGTGGCTCCGGCGAGCTGTTAAGGTATCTGACGAATTTTGATAGGAGGTCAAATGAAACACGAGATGCACGAGATGGAAAAGCCCATGCCTATGGATGAAGTCCACAAGGACCATATGGAACGGGCTATGAAACGCAAAGCTGGAATGATGAAAAGCCCGGAGCAGATGGAAGAGTGGCACTTTGACCCCAATGGCGATAGAGGATGTTGCTACCCAGGGCTGGTACACAAGGAGTAATGCTATGCCTATTGGATCTAGTCCCGCTCGATTTATAGCTGGAAATGATGAAGTCCCCTTCAGCTCTGTTGCGGGGCTATCTGATGCTGGCCCTGATGTGACGAACGTCGAGATGATGATCTTCACAACTGTAGATGCTTGGATGAAAATGACCAGGGCAGGGAAAAGAGCAACTGAGGATGGTAAGACTAATCAGTTCATAGCTGCTGGGATCTATCTTGTGTTTGCGGCTCAGCCGGCATCTATAGTATCAGTGGTCTCAGCTGATGGTGAGGGTGGAGTAGCACGAATTACTTGGCTAACATAAGGAGGTCAAGATGTTGCCTTTTGTTGGAAGTAGCCCACAAGCGTCGAAGGCGCTCCTTCAGGAGGGGCGAGTACAGACAGACCTGTTGGGGCAGATCCTGACAGAGTTGAAAACACTCTCAGTTGTAACGAAAGAAGGGCTGAACGTCCCCGACGAACTGCAGGATATTCGTGAAGACGTTCAAAACGAGGCCGAGTAACTAGCGGCCATTTAGTAGCAGAGCACTTAGCAAAGGAGTATTGAAATGGCTGCAAATCAGGTTCTTGGCCCTTCGGGGCTTGTAACAGCACTTGGTGGGAGGTACAATGAGAGCATCATGTCAGCGCTTCTGCCGGAGTATGGTGAGCTTGCACTGAAGGGATACTTGTACTCATCCTATAGTGCTGCTGTTGCGTTGTCGATCGCTGCAACAGCCACCATCGGCAACATGATCTGGAATCCTCCGGGCTCTGGAGTGCGGGTGATGCTCCTGGCTTGGGCGTCACAGATCATCGTGACCGATGCTGACTGCACTGGAGTTGGACTTGCAGTTGGCTACCAGACCACCACTCCTACAACGGCCACGGCTGCAACCTTCTATGGTCGCACCTTGATCAATCAGGTAACTGCGATTGCCGGTAAGGCGAAGGCCTACGGTATTGCAACTGTCCTGACTGCACCGCTGACCTGCGAGGTTCTCCATCACAACACTGCCGCAATCAACACGGTTGGTGAGGACCAGATGGCTGGGCACTTCAAGGGTTCATGGGTCCTGGAGGAGGGAGCCTTTGCAACGATGGTGGCGCTTGGTGCTGCTGCTGGTGCCGCAGGCCACACCTCGAGCATTCTCGTAGCTGAGATCCCCACGAAGTAATCTGAAAGGAGATAGCTATGCCAGGAAAGCATAAGCGCGGGAAGAAGCCTCCACCGCGTCCATACTGATGTTCCATAATGGAACATAAGGAGCAGCCATGCCATCTAAATCTGCCAAACAGAGGAAGTTCATGGCTGCTGCAGCGCATAATAAGGCATTCGCGAAGAGGGTTGGGATTCCTCAATCTGTAGCACAGGAGTTCAATGATGCAGATCAGAGGAGAACCAATGAGAAGGATGGGTACTTTAGGATAAGGAAGCATCGGTGACTTGGTCCCTTAATCAGAAGCAGTGCTACGAGGCTGCCAAGATCCGTTGGGAGCTGGTGCCCTATACTCGCGGCCGGGGCCTCGATGTGGGATGCGGATTGGAGAAGGCCTTTCCACACTTCATCGGAGTGGACAACAATCAGGACGAGTGGCTGTTTGGAGAAGGCAACAGGGCCGTTGCGGCTGACCTGATTGTACCAGATGCTACAGTACTTGATGGCCTAGCATCTGGTGTGTATGACTTTGTGTTCTCGAGCCACATGCTCGAACATGTTGAGAAGTATCAAGATGCCCTCAAAGAGTGGTGGAGGCTTATCAAGCCGGGTGGATTCCTGATCCTTTACCTGCCGCATGCTGACCTCTACCCTCGCAGAGGTACTGAGGGAGCAAATCCTGATCACAAATGGGACTTCCGAGAGGCTGACATTATTCAGGCAATGAAGGATCTTGGAGGTTGGGATCTGGTACGGAATGAGCAGAGAGACGAGGGTGAGGAGTACTCATTCTTTCAGGTCTACAAGAAGCTCGAATCTGCTGATCAACTCTTCAGCCATGCAGACCCTAAGCCTGTGGGAAAGCGCTGTGCTATCGTACGCTATGGTGCCTGGGGTGATGCCG
>ERZ1292637.1049-Hain-H14-01um-R3-1049-length-12830-cov-7_pt1 | contig 12830 bp, 30 predicted proteins | sample MGYA00564405_ERZ1292637 | MGnify/ENA primary metagenome ERZ1292637 (study PRJEB36523, sample SAMEA6512645) | groundwater metagenome | collected 2019-01-09 | study: AquaDiva: Metagenomics assemblies of 32 groundwater samples | reverse complement strand
CGGCAGCGATGCTCAGGGCGAGATCCAGGGCGACGAAGGACTTGCCGTGGCCCGGCGCGCCGTATAGGGCGGTGAGGGAGTTTTCGGGGATGATGCCGTCGACCAGCCACGTGGGGGGTTTCAGGGCGAGAAGTTCGTGGATGTTGAAGGTTGCGAGCGCCATTACGATTGACTCTCGACCTTGGCAACGAAACGGTTCTTTACCTCTTTGCCGTTGTGGATGATGATATCCGCCATTCCGGCGACGATCAGCGGGAGGGGTTCGTTGGTGACGATCAGGATAATCATATGGTCAGCTCCTTTGCGCAGTGCGCGCAGATGACGAGGGGTTTCGGCGGCGCGATGTTCAGCGCATCCTCCGCCAGCTTCCGATATGTTTCGGCAACATAGGTCTGATGTTCGGCATGTGCGAGTAGCGCTTGTTCGAAGGTCAGAACGTCGCGCAACGCCTGTTCAAATGACAAGGCTCCGATTTGCACACAACGTGCGTAGTAGTCAATGATCCGATCACGCATGATAATCTGATCGCTCATCGGCGGAATCCTCCAACAAACTGCTCTTCCTTCACCGACCAGAGCGCAACCGACCGCACGGTATCCCGGCTGTCGGTCAGGAGCGCAACGGCTTCAGCGACCGCATCGGCCTTTTCCACTAGCCCAGGTAACCACTCGCTCGTGTGAAAGTTCTTGCCCATGCGCTTGCCCCGGCTGTCGGGTCGAGACACACAGAAGAGGAAGGGTCCGCGATGGCGCGCTAGCCAGCCCGGCGCAGCGCTCACTCTTCCCTCCCAACGGGCCGTCGCCGCCCGCCGCGTTCGCTCGTTTTGTCGTCATCCCACACAATCGTTCCGGCGTGGGAGCGCGTAGCCGGCAGTCGGACAATCGGGAACGGGCGTCGGATGAGTATCTGACGCTCGGTATGGGACATGAGCGCGGATCGGGTCGAAGGTTTCGGCTTCATCAGAATTTCTTTCCCCCGTGCATGGGTGGGCGGCCATCATTGAAAGCCATCTTCAGCCCGATAAGGTATTCGAGCGGAATATCGAGCGCGTGAGCCATCTGAGCAAGCCGGATGATCGCGTCGGCAACCTCAACACCGAAGCCTTCGGGTTTGTTTCCCTCGCTGAAGTAGACTTCGATAGGTAGCCGGCCGGCCCGCAGCTCGTTGTGGGCTTCGATAATCTCGCCTACCGTAAGAAGTAGTAACCGGTCCAAATTGTTCGGGTCTACCACGAACCCCTTAGACGTCGCCGTCGCGCAGGCCTTTTCGGCCATCTCAGTAATCGTCATAACTGTCCTTTCAGCGCAGCGAGTAGCTGGTCCATCGATGTATACACCCCGGTAGCGAACCTATACATGACGTCCCATCTGTCGGGGTTGTCGAGCAGGATGTAGCCCGGTTTCCGTTGCCCCAGCGCCCATCCCAGCTCCAGATGGCCGGATTTGCCTGCAGGTAGGGCCAGGACTACGGCATCAGCGCGCGACAACCACGTGTAGTCGAAGTTGAACACGTTCGTCGCTGCGGGGCCGTGGAGCGCGTCTACGTAGGAACGCCCTTGCCCCCGCTCCCAGTCGCGCCACGCATCGTCCGCCCGCTCACCGGCAGCGAACCAGTCGGCAAACACGTCGTGGCCGGCAGCTCGAATCTCCCAGGCTATGCGCGGGATTTCCGGGTTGCGTAGTGAACCGATCAGGTAAATCATGCCTTCTTCCTCTTCGTCGGGTGGAACGTGATGATGTAGGTGCCGTCGGGGGTAACTACGGCGCTATCCTTGCCAGGATTCATCCGGCACCACGTCTTGACTCCCTCCCACATGGCGAATGATTTGTTCATGTGCCCGGGTATTGCACGGGCTGTGCCCTTTGCCCGCCGCGGGCAAGTTCATGATTTTAGGCACGTTCACGGCATTGTGAACGTAAACATCGACGGGTAGGGGTCCTCGATTTCGGGCGCGTCAAAAATCCTTGCCCCACCGGGAGGACGGTTCATTCAGCGGCTGGACAGTGCAGAGGTGAATGGTATAGGCGTGAACGACAAGCACGAACCGTGCCAAGCGCCCGGGCAAGCATACTCCGTGCCAGTGTCTCGAAAGGGGACACAGGGGGACACCGCGTGTCCTGTTTTGGCGCATGCGGAAATGGAGCACGGTTAAACCGTTTGGTTGGTGCGGGTTGAACGGAACGGAACACGGTCGGTCCGATAATCGCACACACGCATTGGATGTGCCAACGGGCCGGTCGTTTGTTTTCAACGGTTTACGTGCTGGCATGTCGGGTGCTCTCTATGTGGGCATGAAAAGCAGATTCGATTACGCGGACCCGGGAACCGACCCGGCCTACTGTGACGGCCTGTCGATTGACTGGCGCGACGAACTAGACGTCCCGTCGTGCGTCTACTGCAGCGGTCCGCTACCCGCCCGTGTGCGCGATGCGTGGGAGGATACGAGCGGTAACGTCTATTGCTCGCACGAATGCGTTATCAACTCAGAACGGGAGAGCATCTAATGAAACACAGCTACACGGTCGGATGCGAGTGCAAGCGCTGCGCGCGGGAATGCACACGGCGCAATGTTCAGGCGGCAGCAAACCCGCGTCCCGTGTCGCGCGTCCGCCGTCGGGTATCGCGGCTGAGTGGCTTGAACCGTTGGGCGTGAGACTATTACGAGAGTGAAGGTGGCATCGACCAGTTTAATGTGGAGGATAGATAACATGGAGAACACGCGAACGGTTCCGGGCATCGGCCCGGGCGGATGGGACGCCGGTAAGCTCGCGGCTGACCAGATTAAGGCATGGGATAGCAAGGCCGAGCGAACGGCCAACGGCGCGATTCTGTTCCGCCTCTACACCGAATGGGCGGACAACCTTGTCGAGCTTGTGTCGCGTTACTTCGGCGACGCTACCATCATCCCGACAATCGGCATTTGGCGAGGGGAGACCGAAGACGGCGCGGTTATCGAAATTGTCGGCACCGTCGCGGACTTGCAGAGCGTAACGCACCTTGCGGGTGATATCCGGCACCGGAACGAGCAGTCGGCCGTGTTGGTGACCTGGGGAACGCTCAGCACGTTGATGGTGACCGAATGACCGCCCGACAGACCATGGTTCTGGACGAACTAAAGGCGGTCGGTAGCTTCGGCACGACAGCGGCGTCAATCGCCTATTCGGTGGACGCGCCCGAACCGTCTATCCGTCGCACGATTCAGGAGCTAATCCGACTCGGGCACAACATCAGCTACGCAGCGGACGGTATCTACCGTTACCGGGCGGGTTACTAACATGCTGACGCTCTTGCTCGACAATCTTGTCTGGCGTTGGCGCGAATGGCGCGAGCGGCCCGTATACGACTACATGAGTCCGCGGCCGGGCGAACGGGAAACCGAATGAGCCGTTGTCAATTCTCTCGGCGCGTCCCGGAAATGACAGACAACCTTGTCCGCCTGTATGGTCAAGCGGTTGCGGCGGACCATATCGCCGGAACCGAATGGTATCCGCGCGCACGGGCTATCGTCGGCGAGTGGGCCACGTATTACGGGTATACGCATGATACCGTGGCGTGCGTCATTGCGGCCATCAGCCCGCGATGTTCATGGGAGCGCAACCTTGTTATCGCGAATGACGTCCTATCCGAACGCCCGCCATCAATCGGCGCTCTCCGCGCAAACGTCGACAAGGCTATCGCGCTACGGAACGAAGACACGAATGACGCGTATTTCGGGCCAGATGGCGAGCAACCGACAAGTGACGCTATCTCGACTCGTATGCTCCGTCGCTTCCCAGGCGGACCAAAGGTCAACTGCTTCGCTCATAACCTCGCCGGCCATGACGATGTTGTCACCGTGGACACTCACGCCGTTCAGGCCGCGCTGAATGACCCTATCGCCGTCTACGGTATCGGTTGGACACCGTATCGCGAATTCGCCCGGGCATACGTGACCGCTGCAAGCGCTGTCGGTGTTCCGCCGGCCACGTTCCAAGCTATCCTTTGGTGTGCGTGGAAGCGCCTGTATCCCGCTGCCGATAAACGTGCACTCATTCGAAAGGCTAACCAATCATGACGCTACATCCGAGTATCACTGAATCGCGTATCGTCCGGGCGGTCAAACGGGACGACGGAACCGGGTTCTGCATCGCCTGCGGAAAGACTCAGCGCTACACGGAACCCGATGCGAGCGGCTACACGTGCGCGCGGCTCAAGTGTGGTGGCGCAACCGTCTACGGAGCGGAAGAATTGTTACTGCGAACGGTCGCCTAATCGGGCGACAGGGGGAAACGCGCTATGGTAGTCACGCATCAGTTCACCGTGTCGGTTTCGGTCGAAACGTCGTTTCCTGACGCTATCACAGCGGAGTTACTCGCAGACGAGATGCAGTCAAACATCGAATCGCTCCCGGAGTGGAGCGGCGTCAGGGGCGTATCCGTGCGCCTTGTGCGGGCCATTGCCGAAGGCGAAGAGTAACCCGTATGGCAACCTACAAGATTGTCCGTCACTACTTCCACGGTTCGCGCCGTCGCGTCATCGACTCCGGGCTGACGTTGGAACAAGCACAGGAGCACTGCGCGCATCTCGAAACGTCTAGTTCGACTGCAGTATCGGCCGCCGGTAAGCGCCGCACGCGTGAACACGGTCCGTGGTTCGACGGGTATCAGAAGGAGCGATAATGGAGTGTCCAGCGTGCGGCAATGCGATTAGCACACTACTCGGCCGTCTGGGCAACCTGCTATGGTTCCGCTGCCACGCGTGCGGCATCGACTACAACATCACCGGCGAACACATTCACTACGCAACGCTGCTGCGGGAGCTTGCAGCGGAGGATTCAGATGACTAACACGGCCGAATTAACCGCCATTGTCTCACTCCTGGACGATATCGCGACGTCGGACGCGATGATGGGGTTCGAGGATATCGACAGGCTATGCGAGGCACGCGAAAGGCTCGCGGGCTTTCTCCCGTCCGCCGTCTACAACCAAGAAACCAACCGGTATACGCCGGAGTCGGAGTAACCATCATGACGAAAAAGCACTTCATCGCGCTAGCCCGTGAAATCGCTCAATCCAGCCGAACCACGGAGGATAGGCTGTTTGCCGCCATGGTCGTTATTCGGGTGGCCGAAGCCGACAACCCGCGTTTCGACCGAGCCCGCTTCCTTACAGCGTGTGGCCTCGGAGATTGGGCGTAGAAAAAGCACCTAAGTGTCGCGCAACCAAACGGTTGCATGACGAAAACTCATGGACGGGCAGCATTGGAGAAACTACATGAATGATTCAACCATTCGGTTTAACGACGACGAGCTGAACGAACTGTCGGAATTCCTCCGGATTGCTCAGCAAAATCTCACATTCGAGGCCGATGCACTTGCGCGCCGTCATCCGCACGCAGCGACATTTCAGGAACAACTGCGGCGTTGGGCAGAGCGAGCAGCGGACTTGCGCGAGCGGATTGAAGGGAGGGACTAGTGGCGACTTTACCGCGTAAAGCAGCGTTACTACGACGGGCCGAGCATTGGCCCGTGTCAACGGTAGCACAGCGTTTGGAGGATTGCCGATTGATGCTCTCCATTCATGGCTACCTTCGTCCGAGTGAGTCGGACCGCATACAGCGGAAGATTCACGCTGATGTAGAGAAGGGTATGTGAGCGAGCTAGTTCATTACGTAGATTTGCGTAGCGTGATTACGTAAATTTGCGTAATGGGTTGCATGCGAGCGCAGTCGCTATACTTAGCGGACTTGCGCGAGCGGATTGAAGGGCGGCCGTAGTGACTACTCTACAACGCAAAGTGACGGTGACCGACAGCGCTATCGCCGATGCGATTGATGCGCTGAGCGAGGCTGCCGACTTTCTCGACAACTACGTTGACGTGGTGGACGGTGACTACGGTGAGCCCGCGCCGAATCGCGCCATGCGCGTGCTCACGAGTGTCGACGCTGCTATCGAAGCGCTCGAACGTGCGCAGCGTAGGCGCGCTGTTCAAGAGCTAGAGCAGCGCTGGCCTAGAACATTCTTCGAGCGGATGCGACGTTGGCTCGTTAGTGCGATGATGGGATAGTTAGGGGAGCTAGCTCATTACGTTGATTGACGTAACGCTATTACGTAGGTTTGCGTAATGGGCTAGCCCGCATGGTGAGTCGCTATACTTTGTATAGCTGCTGCGCCCGTGCACGCTAGCCCGACCGCCGGGGGACCCCCTCGGAGGGGTGGCCGGCTGCTGGGGCCGAAGGGTTACCGCGCAAAAATTTTTTCACGCGGCACCGAGTGCGCTGTTTAGTTGGTGATCGTCGGGGGCAGGAGCGAGTAGATGCGCGCGATCCCGTCGCGGAGCGCATCGGGATTCACGCCCGGCATGTTGAGCGCAGCGGCGGTCGTGCGCTGGGTGAGGGTGTAGACCGCGCTCATTAGCTCGTTCATTTCGATGCCCGGGTTTGCCATCAGGGCGTCCAGCATCTGCTCGACGAATAGCTCGACGCGCGCCGGATCGATGGGTCGGATTTCGGTAGCCATCAGTAGAGCTTCTCCCCGCGCTTGTGCATGGTGAGTGCCTTGCGCAGCTTGCCGAGTGAACGGGTGCGGTTGTGGCGCCGGGTGTGATCCGCCCGACCCTCCACCGACAGGTTGTCGGGGGAGTTGTTCGATTTGTCTTCGTCGCCGTGATGGACGATTTCGTCCGGACCAAGTTTGCGGCCGAGCCGGCGTTCGGTTGTAGTGCGGTGCGCGTCGGATTTACGATCCCTCATTGAGCTGCTCCAATACGGATTCGAGGCATTGCCGAATGTCGAGCAGAAGTTCCTCGCCCATGTAGCCGGCGAGCCGCTCATCCTCGATCCCCTCCCAACCCTCGATCCGCCCGATCAGCGTAGCGATCCGGGCAGCGGGCGGCCGGGGAAAGTCGACGTAGAAGCCGTCATCGGTTTTGCTGGTTGCCATACGCTCAACTCCTCGTAGTGTCGGCGCCGGGTTGGCGCCTTGGCCTTCGGCCTGCGGCGCTACTCCGTAACAGAGGGAACGACGGCGGGCCGCTCCCGATATAACACGTATTTCTTCTTCGGTGCAATCAGATCAACCACGCCGATGGACCCGTCGCCCATGTCGCCGGCAAGTTCGGCCGGTAGCGCTGCGTCCGTCTCGACAATCGTGTGGCCGATGATCCGGCGTATGCCGGACAGCCGGCCCGTGACGTGATGGATGACGAGGCGTTTATCCATTGAGGGCCGCCCGAGCGATCTGCTGGAAGCTCATCACGTCCGGGAACTCCATGTCCGCTTCGGCGATCTGCTCAAGTGCGCGCGTGAGCCGGCGGGCGCGGGCAAATTCCTTGTCGTAAAGCTCGTTGTATATGCGCGCAGTCTCCTCAGCCACGCGCCGATACACCGTCAGGCGTGCGTTCTCCTGCAGCGCGAGCGTCAGCGGGTCCGTCACGACATCCTCGACCGACTCAGTCTTTTTTGCCATAGCCGTTTTTCTCCGAATATCCGTGGATGGTGAAGTTGGGCGCAGCGGGCAGGCGTTCGAGCCGCTCAGCGCAGAGCGGGCAGCGCGGCCAGTCCGACGACGGGCTCGTATGGACGTCCACAACCAGCAGGTCGCACGAGCGGCAAGTGTAATCATGTCTCGGCATACACTACATATGGTGCAAGAGCTGTGCCATAATAGAGATGGAGGAGCTAATGACACAGTCTCGGAAGATGAAGCGTGAGGGCGGTAAACGATCTCGCATTGCGGGGCCGTCTCTGCCCGAATCGTTTTCGAGTGCGCCGCCGTCCCTCCCTCCGGTGGCCCCTGAGATGGCGTTAGCTCTTCCTTCAACTCCCGCCAGCGCCGAGGTTCCGGCTGACAAGATTGACCGCCGGTTCAAAAGCGGCAAAGTCCGCAAGCAGGACCGCCCGGCGTGGTATCTCCCGCCCGACTCGAAGGTCCGCTACGTGTCGCTCCAGATCATCGCCATGCGGATCGCCGGCATGGAGGACGAAGAGATCGCGAAGTCGTTGGGGATTAGCCCGAAGTCCATCGGCCCGTATGTGTATCGAGCGGGCAAGAACGGCTGGCTGAACATCGACAACCCGAAGGAGCGCATCGAATACTCGGTGATGCACAAGGCCGTAAGCAATTTGGAGGCCATGCTCGATGATGACACCCTAGCGTCCGACAAAAAGGTCAAGCACGAGACCACGATGAAGCTGTTGGAGGGCACTGTGTTTAAGCAGTTCGGCGAGCCCGCGGTGGCGAACACGCAGCAGACGATGGTGGCGATCAAGATTGAAATGCCGACCGGTCCGGCACAACTCATCCGGGAGGATACAACGGGCGGTCGGCCGGCGTATGTGGATGCGGAGTGATGGGCGATTGGTATACCAACAACTCCGGGTGGCCCGAACAGCAGAAGCCTGAGCCGAAGCTGGTCGACTACAAGGACTTTGATCCGGACAAACAGCGTAGCAGTTCGCTCACATACATCGAAGACCGCGGGCGCGACATCATGTGGGTGATGGCAGTGAAGGGGTTGGGCGTCGTGCTCATGCGGGCGAGCGGCTCGGATAGCGAAACCGGGCGGTTGAACTTCGACGGCGTGAGCATCTTCACGGATGCAGAGATAGGGCATAGGAAATGACGCTGAGGGTAAAGAGCGGCGTGACACCGCCGAATCTGGTTATTGCAGCCGCTGCGGCCAACACGGCGCAGGAAATGGAGATCGTCGTCACGATTACGTCCGGCACGGATGGTAAGCACATGGCCGGCTCGCGTCACTACATCGGCGCAGCACTGGACTTCCGCACGTCCAATCTGACGAAAAAGGAAGTCACTCGCTTCATGGACAAGATGCGCGAGCGGCTCGGACCGGACTACGACGTGGTGCTGGAGTCGGACCACGTTCATGTGGAGAGGGACTAACATGAAATTCTTACTCATTTTTCTGACAGCCCTGTTGCTCGCTGCGCCCGCATACGCGCAGCAAAGCGTTGTGGTGGACACGAAGGCCGACCTGCTCGCCCGCGGCATCATCCCGAACCCGCAGCACGATAACTGTGACGCGTTCCAAATCACCGCACGAGTTGCATGGAAGTTGCGCGCATCAGGGGCTCGACTGATAGAGAAGAACCCGGCGCAGAATGGTTGCACATGGAATGGGATTCGCTACTCGCACGATGCGATCCAATTCCCGGGCGGGTTTGTTGACGTGCTGCACAGCGCGGGACCGCCCGCCAATGTGAACGGTCCGGCGTGGGACTTTGTAGCTGGACCATCAAACGGCTTAACTGTTGAGCCGTTCGACATGGACCTTGGGCCTGAGCCAGCTCCGGTGCCCGAACCACCTGTAGCCGTCCCGCCCATCCCGGCGCCACTTCCGAGTGTGGACCTGACCGCAATCCTGCTCCGGCTGGACGCGCTCGAAGCAGCGGTGCGTGAGGAAGGCGAGAAGGGGCGCGCTGAAACGCGCGAATTTCGCAACGCCGTAGCGGACAAGTGGAAGCTGGTCATGAAATATGCGCTCCCCGCCCTGGGTGCGCTCCTCGCCGGTCGCGCAACGAAGTAAGGAACGAAAATGCCCTACACAGAAGTCATGCACAAGTTCAAGGAAGGCGAGCTGCACAGCGGGTCCGACAAAGGCCCGAAGGTGAAGAGTCGCGCGCAAGCCATCGCGATCATGCTGTCGGAGAAGCGCGCTGCGAAGGGCGGTAAGGAAGAGTATAAACCGTCGCTGAAGGCGCTTCGTAAAGCCGCGAAGTAACGCGTGGCTAAAAAGAGGGAGACACGCAAGGAGCGGCTTGCTCGGCAACGGGTCTATAAAGCCCGCTACAAGCAAAACAATTTGGAGAAGTGTCGAAAATCCCAACGGGCGCATAAACTTCGGGCGTTCGGTTTGACCCTCGAAGACTACGACCGGATGTATATGGCGCAAAACGGGGTTTGCGCCATCTGTAGCCAAGCGGAGACGGCGTTGGCGAGCGGGATAGTGCGACTTCTCTGCGTGGATCACGATCATGATAGCGGCGATGTTCGAGGATTGCTTTGTGACCGTTGTAACAGGGCTATCGGTTTTCTAAACGATGACCCCTCACGAGCTGATTCTCTCGCGCGATACTTGAGGGCACATGGCCGGTAAAGGGAAATACACACGGGCACCACGATTACCCCCTCAGTGCGGTGACGATTTAGACAAGCCGTATCTGTTCAATCCATATCTCCACGATGCGGAACGCGGCTTTTTCACGGCGCTGCGGAAGCGCGTGTGCCTGAATTGCCGAACGCTCGGCTCGCACGATGACTTTGGCACGTTCACGTGCCCGAAATGCCACACGGTCCATACCAACAACCTGACAGCGCCGCGCGCATTCGACCGCTTCTCTCTGCTTGCTGGTCGAGGCGGCGGCAAAACGTTGGCCGGTGCACATGCCGTCCGACAGGAGCTGATGATCCCCAATTCGATCTGGTGGGCGATGGGGCCAACGTTCAAGATCCTGCACGATTCGACCTTCCCGACGCTCGTTCGGCTGATTCATCCGTCCTGGGTGAAGAAATGGGATCCCGAACATACCGAACTGACGCTGAATAACGGCTCAATGGTCGCATTCCGGTCGCTCGAAGACCCGGAACGAGCCCGAGGGCCGCACGGGGTGTCGGGTGGGTGGTTTGACGAGGCCGCGCAGAGCCCGGAACGCGCGTATGACGTGTTCGAGCCGACGCTGATCAAGGCGGGCGGCATTGTCATCGCTACGACCACCGTGCTGGGCTTCGACTGGACCTACGACAAGATCGAGAAGCGTGCGCAGGTATACAAAGAGAAGGGCTACTGGTCCACGAAGTGGTGGACCGAGGAAAATCCGCTCTTTCGCTCGAACCCTGTCATGACCGCGCAGATTGAGCGCGCCAAAAAGAACATGGCGCCCGACTTCTACGCGCAGGAGTATCAGGCCGAGCGCCGGAACGCGCAAGGGCTCGTGTATGACTACTCGCTGATCGAAAAGCAGTGCCTGATGACCGATGCCGAGGTAAAGCGCCTGATCCCGGAGTGGCCGGCCATCAGTCCGTCGCGGCAAGTGCTCGTTGGGCTGGACTCGGGTGCGGACCACCCGTTCGGCGCAGTGAAGATCGTCGTCACCGAGAAGGGTCTCGTCGTCGTGGACGAGTATTTGGAGCGCCTGAAGGCCGTATCGCAGCACGTTGAACCGATTGCGCTGCAGTTCCGGCTGGGCGGCGTGAAAGACGTGCGCTGGGCAGCGAATAAGAACGAAAAGAACCTCCGGCTCGAATTCGGCCTGCGCAACATCGGCGTCATACCGGCGGAAAACAAGCACGACGTCGGCATTCAGCGCGTGCAGTCGTGGCTCTACACGCATAAGCTGTTCTTCGCCTACACCGCTCCAAAGACCATCGAGCAAATGCGCGCGTATCGCTACGCGAACAACTCCAAGCCGAGCGGTGAGAAAAAGACGGTTGAGGACGTGTTCAAGTTCAAGGACGAGCTACCGGACGGCGTGCGCTACGCGATTATGGCGTGGCCGGAGCTGCCCGAACCCGTCGAGCGCGCTATGACCGACCGGCAGCAGGACCGCTGGGATCGGCTGGATGAAAAGTCGCGCCAGGACATCGCGCACATGCGTGAATTCCACTCCCGTGACGACAAGGACCGCAATTCGCTCGAACTGGGCGACGAGAACTACCCCACGGGCTCGTTCTTCGGCGATTCCGAGGGCGGGGGATGGTAGAATTGATGTATACGCAAGATTCATGCCGTGGAGGGCACCGTCATGTGGATTAGCCGAAGCATTTATCAGGACCAGAAAGACAAACTCGTTCGCACAGAGGAACGGCTCGCGGCGATTCAGTCCCACGCGTCGGCGATGAAGACCACGATGGATTGGATGATGGTTCGGCTAACCCAACTCGAACACGAGCGAGCGCAACTCATCTTCAACTACACCGGTGTCAAGATTGCTGTTCCTTCTGTCGAGCCCGTCGCGCGGCCGACCGAATCCGCCGACATGTTCAACCAGCTCCCTTCGTTCGATGACGTGGGCGACGAGGAAGCGGCGCGCTTGGGGTTGGATTGGGACAGCGAAGGCGAACTCATCAACGTGAAGAAGTAAAACCATATGGCTAATCCGCTTTCAATCGTTCCCGCGTCAGGTATCAACCCGCGCGTCCCCGAAGAGGTAGCGCAGGCATTACCGATGAAGATGGGGGAACAAGGGCCGGAATACTCGGATGAGGAAATTCTCGAACTGTGGAACGATATCCGGAAGGAAACCATTGACGAGAATTGGGTATTCACCCGTCAGTGGCAGCGCAACCTGTGGTATGTGCTCGGCCGGCAGTGGATCGAATATCAGACCCGCTACGGCGGCTGGCGCGACAAGCGCATGGCGAGCTGGATCCCGCGCCCGGTCACGAACAAGTGCAAGGAGACCGTGCAGGCGATCCGAGCGATGTTCACGAGCATCAAGCTCAGCGTGAACGTGCGACCGAACGGCACGGACCCGAAGAGCGTGGCGAGCGCAGCGACCGCTGACGAGTTGAGCCCGCTCCTGCACGAGGTTCACTTCATGAACCAAACGATGAGCGAGTTTGACTTCTGGCTCATCACGCTGGGAAATGCGTTCCTCCACACCTACGTCGACTACGACATCAAGCACGGCGAGTTAGTCATCACGGCGGAGAAGTGTCTCGCGTGCGGCGAGGTTTACCCGTCGAACGAAATCGCTGACGCCGGCCAGAAGTGCCCGAACTGTGGCGCGACCGAATTCGAGCAGGCCACGGACCCGATGACGGGCGAGCCGATCGAAACGCGCAAGCCGAAGGGCGTCCCCTGCACGACGGTGCTGAGCCCGCTCGAAATTTC
>ERZ1292637.1048-Hain-H14-01um-R3-1048-length-12840-cov-6_pt1 | contig 12840 bp, 17 predicted proteins | sample MGYA00564405_ERZ1292637 | MGnify/ENA primary metagenome ERZ1292637 (study PRJEB36523, sample SAMEA6512645) | groundwater metagenome | collected 2019-01-09 | study: AquaDiva: Metagenomics assemblies of 32 groundwater samples | reverse complement strand
GGCCATCCAACGGGCATCTGCGTGAGTGGTCCAGTCCAGCGCCCCATCTTTGGTGGTGGCATAAGCGGTTCAACAGGAGGCTTGTTTGCCCACTGAGGACGCTCAGTATCATCCGGTAGTATAAATTTGAGTGCATCCGCCAATCGTGCCGGTACTACACTTCCACTCCCTGAGACGGAAGGCTCTTCAGTCTCTTCATCAGGCATCTGATATTCATGTGTACTTATGCCATTATTTTTGAATGCTTGATCTTCACGCCACCTGGTCATATAGATATCAAGCGTCTGGATAGACCAATCAAGTTTGCGACGAATATTCACATCAGACCACTCAAGACTTTTGAGCCCACAAAAGAGTAGATACGTGTCTTCGTCTATTTGTGATGCCAATTCCGCTTCAACCGCTTCGCGCCACGCTGTAAGATCATAGTTTTTGCGGAAAATCTCCGGGTTGCCTCGCACCGTATCCGTGCGGAGAATACCATGTGAAAGAAAATTAATGTCGAGCGCTGTGGGCGACTTTGCCTCTAATGCAATCAGGTAATTTTTGCGGGCAAGATCAGCCCGCTTCGTCGTAAAACTACCATCCTGTACATCAGAGTGCCTGGCATTCATATGGGCGTCAAAGTGCATGACATCGCTGGGACGACCGCGTTCCATCATAGTGTGTGTCGGCATGCCATTTGTCAAAATGCTGTCACACTTTTTGACCTTCTGCGCTATCTTGTTAAGGCTTGAGCCATCATAGTCTGGTGGCGTCCCTTCTTCGAGCATATGCTTTTCACGCACGAGCTGCTTTTCGAGTGTTGCCGGATCGCCCCCAGCCATTTCCATGATGTCTGGACGTGTCAAGCGCTCTTCGGTATTCCGAATAGAAAACTCTAGCTCAGAGCGCTGCTGCGGGCGCAAAAAAGACTTTTTGCCGAAGTTCTCGATGGACAATTCTGCATCTGTGGCATGAACAGTCATATCGAGCTACTCCCCCCCTTTAAGTATGCCACGACGATGTGTTTGCCTGGTGCGATATCCTTTCACAGCAGGGGCAGCGGGCTCCATAGTTGTTGGGCGCTTCATAGAAGGCCCGGAGCCACTGGAGTCATCAAGATACTGCAGTGGAGCATCTGTATTACCGGACTTTTTATGCACAAGCTGAGGAACTTTATGCACAGTTCTCATGGCTTTCCTTTCTATGTTATACTATACGTCTGTCGGGTTGGCCTTGCTAGCCTAAATTTAGCAGCCTATCACTGCTAAAGCCCGACATCACACCCGCATACCTTGATAGGAGGTCTCTGTGGTTAAGCTCTGTGCATACTGCAAAACAAATCCCATTGGTCCTCGTAGTGCTCTTTTCTGCTCAGCGGTATGTCGTGGTGCATCACAACAAGCCACACCAGAGCAACGCCTTGCAAAAAAAGAACGAAAACGCATACAAAGCCAAAAATACATGCAAGATAAACGACAAGATACCGATTTTGCTGAAAAAGAACGCGAGTCAAGACGCCTCTATATGCAAAAATGGGCTCAAGAAAACCCAGAAATTAAGAAGCAACGCAACCTCGCATACAAGCAAAAGTACCGCGATAAGATCAATGCCACGCAACGCATACGCGGTGCATCATACAGAGAAAAACATCGACAAGAACTTAACCAAAAAGCACTACAGTACCACAAAGAACACCCAGAAGTAGGTACACAAGCACGTGCAAGGCGTAGAGTACGCATACTAAACACCACCAAAAACGATTTTAATCAACAACAATGGAAAGAAGTCAAAGCCTCGTTTAACAACTGCTGTGCCTATTGTGATAAATACTCTCAACGCCTCGAAATGGATCACCTAACCCCCATTATCAAAGGAGGCTTGCATACACTACACAACATTGTACCAGCATGCCGCACATGCAACAGACGAAAACACACAGGAAACGTGTTAAAACAGATACAACCGTTACTACTCACATGTGCAGTATCGGGATTTCGCAAATACACACGTAAGTAACTGATTTTACGCAACCGCGCTCCACCCGACCCATCTCCACCCAAAAACCATGAAAGAGTACCGCATATATCCAGAGCACTTCAACTGATACGTTTCGTAATCGAGGATGCTGCGAAAATCTGGTTTGACATACTTATGATAATCAAACCACTTACAGTTTTCCTTCATCATAGTTTTATTGACTAACCCCCAGTTGTTGGCGTCAGTCATATACAGCGGCACCATGATGTCCGCGCTGTTTTGCTCTGGATTCATAGAGCGCCTCGCATTGTCAGGATCACCAGGAGAATACAGAACCTCCTGACCGCGTTGCTCCAACTCTATTGGCACAATGAGTGTCGTGGGAATTATATTGGCAATATCGCCCTGATCCCCAGCAAAGCGGCGCATCTGCTGGCGAAGCGACCTGAAAGACGTTTGAGACAACTCAGCAGTTGAAAGATTGTCAAATCCTGTGGTCGTCACTACACCTGGCGTCAGGGTTGTGTGGCTATCCGAGGCAACAGGGACAGCTTCAGAACGACTGTAAAAATATGTGTCGTTCGATGTCATAAAGTTCCACAGACGTGCCCCGTGTGCTTGCCGAGTACGCACAGCCGAATCCACCATCTTCCGGTAACGATCCGTGCTCGTAATACCTGTGAGATCATCATCGACAAGCGACCTGGCCATACGATACGCCTGAGTAAACTCGATGTGAGTCGCCACCGCATTATACTGCTGGTAGAACTGCGTATAGGTGAGCGCGCCACCAAAGGCCGTCCACCTGGGCAACTCACCCTCAGAACCACGACGTTCCTCAAAGGAATCTGAGGTTTGCATATCAAACCACATTGGAAGCTGGTCAACCGTGCTTCCATATGCTTCATCGAAAATCTCAGTATAGCGTCTATCGATCAAATTTTGGTGTTCTGCGCGTGTCATCTCAGCCATAAAGAACTACTCCTCTCCTTACTGAGGGCACCCGGTACGGAGTACCCCAACCGGGTTTTGGTTATGTCAATGCACCACCACCATAAAAATGCCCAGCGTGCACGACGTGGACCGACGCCACATCGTTTTGCTCATCAATAAATACCCGTACAACACGGAAAAGTGCTCCGGTACCCGTGGCAATAATGCCGTTCGCCTCAACAAAGTTCGTTGTCATCTGAAGCGCGGCTACCATGCGGCTGTACGGCACACGAATATATGTATCCCCCACCACATCAGTATTCAAAAAGGCAATACCCGCTGTCGTCGATACACTGTTTGAGTGAGCGTTCAACTTACGAATCTGCCCAACGTTGTTGCCCGTGCGACCCTTAATGAGCCCACCAGCCATGTTGATAGTACCCACAGCGGTTTCAGTAATGACACTGGCGCTTGCCGTATCCTGCGCCAGAATATTGGCTGGAGTTGCTGTCGAGGGCTGAAGAACTGTTCCCGCAGCCGTACCCCCAGCAATAGGAAAGCGATAGACAGCGAACGGGTTAATTTCAACCCGCACAAGGTTTTCCAAACTGTTGGCCACAAAGAGAAGATTGCCCCCCAGATCGTAACGCGGATCAGCGCTCGGCGTTGCATCGAATGTCGCAGCATTTTGCGCCACGCCTACCATCGCAATAGCGCTCGTTGTCGTTGCAGGATCAGCTACTTCGCCCACATCGGTTGCCGTTGCCTCACGGATAAGTACCTGCCCAGCAACGACAGCGGCAGGGACAAAGAAGTCTGCCATGTAGCCATGACCTGCCAGGAGAGAACTTTCAACGGTTGCCATATCTTCTGCTCCCTCATCAGGGGTTTGGCACCCTGCTGATCTAGCAGGGTGTTGTGCGTATTACACCACAATATACCGACGATCTTTCTCAAGCCTTGCGCGATCACGTGCCTGCGTTTCAACCTCAAGCTTCTTCCACTTCACCATTTCCTGATGATACGCGCCGTCAACTGGGTGATAAAAGTTTGCTGATCCATCCGAGCGGCAATAATCGCAGTGTGTCATTTCAGCATGAAAGCCTTTTACAAATTCGTAATTGTACTTGGAAGTCCAATGGTATGGCATTTTGCGCTCACAGCCCTTACAGAGCGCTACAGGCTTACGCAGCGCAAGCAAGTCACGCAAAAACGACGCTTCTCCATCTTTGCGCCTCCAGCGAAAAAGCGGCAAGGCACGAGAAAAGAAGCCACCACTTTGCAGCGCGTGCGGTTCAGAAATACGCATTTACTACTCCCTACACCCGTCTTAAATCCGGTGCGTGTCCATCGAATACACGAGGACTCCCACAAAACGGACAACCAAGTCCTCCACCAGGACGAAAAGCTTCAGTGCGCAGGTCTTCAACGTCCATATCCTCTACTGCTGTCCCCGCAGGCGCCTGATAGGTAGTGCCAGTCTGCACGATTGAAAACACGGCCTGGTCGGGCTCTTGCTGAATGGCCGGATCAACGAGAAAACCACACACGGCACAATGGATGCGGTCAACCCCTACCGTTCTGGTTTCATAGGGATTATAACCACGTGATTTATGTGAGATGAGCCGTGGTCGTGATTCTCTCACTTTGGAGGCTCCGCAAGATGCGCCTGTACGTCTTTTGCCGCAGCGACCAGACCACCTATCACAGCAAGACTCCACGTCGTCTTTGTGATTGGTCCAGCACTTATGGCAACCGTCAAAGCTGTACCAGTAGTGATAACACTCTGTACCACTGCCGAAAAGATCAGGCGCACCCACCCGTTGCCGTTCATACTGTTCCCCGAGCACGATTACGGTACTCTGCCAGTCTTCGCTTTTTTTCTTCTTCAGAAAATCCATCCCAATAAAACTTTGCTGCGGCTTTAGGCTCTGCTGGCAGCTTTGACCACCCGCGTCGCGTTTTCGGATTGGTCAAATATTCCATTTCTGCCTGGCTGAGAAGTTCTGTCGCCTCAACACTGCGTTGAGGATTGAGCCGCGACGAAAAACCGCTTCCTCCCATTGTGCCACCAACCTGCGCCGCGCGGCTCTCTTGCCTGCGACCTTCTTGAATTGCGCCACTCACCTTAAGTTCAGCAGCAAGCCTGTCCACCAGACGGGCATCAACCATCCTTTGCGAACCATCGGGGCCTATCATCGGAACTTCTCTTTGTGGATCACGCGCATAAAGCAGTTGATTTTCGGGATCTGCCACATAGGCATCGTAGCCTTGCCACACTGCTTGCGAGAGCGAAGACTGTGGATTGGCCAGGTCAGGATGCCTGCGCCCCACAATAGATTGCACATTACCTTTTGTGCCGAGATCAATAAGCTCTTCACGGATCATGCGTTTAAAATCTTCAGGCTTAGGCTGCTGCGATGCCGGACTCTGCGCTAATACACGACTCAAGGTATGCCCTATCGAGTCGATCTCCGCGTTATCCCCGTTCAGGTACTTATCAAGAGATGACCTCAGCCGCTCCGATGTAAAAGGTTTCTCTTCTTGCTGTGTATCAGAGCTGCGCCCATGTACAGCACCTTCAAGACGTGCCAGACGCTCTTTCACAGCGCTTGCTTCATCCAGGTTGCGCCGCGATTGTGCTTCCCAGCCATTGCGCTCGCGGAGATATTGGTCGTTGCGCCTTTTTAATTCATCAAGTTCTGATCTCAGCGCGCCTACATCCTCCGTAGCAGCGCCGTTTGCCTGTGTCGTCTTGTCTGTCGTTTCCAGGCCCACTGCGAGGGATGAGCTGTCGCTGCCCTCTTCGAGTGGGATGGTGGTTGCTTCAGCCATTTTTCAACACCTTTCATCAGTCAGTGAAGGATTCCACGTAACCTCGTGGCACTTGACCGATTCCTCAAACGGCCCATGCTACGGAGGAGACTTTACAAAAAAAGAGGGCCACATAGCATGCAGGCGTATTCATGCAATACTATGTGGCCCTCTCTTGTGAAAAGCCGATACCCGATACTCATATCTCACAGTCATGACTGCAAGAGGAAACTACGGGTCGCACTTTTCTTCTGGGGCTCAATTTGTTCGGTGGCCGGGATCAACCCCTAGTTACATGTGGTGTGCTGTGTATCTCTCGTATCTTCATCCTTCTCTAGCGGTTCTATTCGCACAATGACCCCGCATGTGCTTCGTGTACACTTGATTTCAATAATACACAAAAACTGTGCAACACACAAGAGTTTGTTACATAACGGACACCGCAACTCCTGCACAAGGATAGTTGCACGCTTACGCAACACCACAATTTTAGACTGGGAAAGTGTTGCGGCCACGTCTTGACCTCATACCAAGCATCTGTTGGCACACAGAGCATGTTGCATCAAACGATGATTCAGCGATACATTCACCAGCTCTCCCGCATAGTGCCTCTCCATGTATAGACGGCGCGTGGAACACAGAGGGGGCTTCTGTCTCGTCCTGTATTCTTGTCACGGATTTGAGTAACCCCAACGCATGTACTTCCAGAGGATTAGGTATCCCAGCCGCTGAGTACACAAAATCGACGTGGCGCATTGTGGCGCGCTTTTCACCACGCAGGATATCAGCAAAGCCGGATTGGTCGATACGCGGCATGTCAAGCTGCGCCGTTGCGCGTTGCATTTCAGGGATAAAAAGACGCTCCATAAGAAACGCCCAGCCTGAAGACTCCGCAAGCTGCCTAACAACTGTACGCTCTTCTGGAGTAAGTGACAAGGTATCCACCAATATTCCTTTCTGGGGGCTTTGGCCTTCATGGCAACGTCGGTGACTCCGTTTCATACTCCATCGTTGTCAGAGCCTGGTGCAACAAACGTCCAAAGTTATCAACGAGCTTCTCATTTTTGCGAAGATCATCTTCATCCATCATAAAAAAAATCCAATGCACAAGCTCATGACAAAACGTCGCTTCGATTTGCGTCTGTGGGCGTGATATCTCCTCATTGTTTTGCTGCAATACTATACAATTTTTTCGAAAACGTGCTTCACCAACAGCATCCTGTTCTTCAGTAAGTCGATGTACCCACTCAACAGCAATGGTTTGACCAAAAAGTTTAAATGCCTTTGGAATACGCAGCATTCTTTGTCCTTTCTCTTATCTATTCCAGAGGTATCGTTGTGCCATTTCCCTGCGTAGACGCTGGTGCACGCATTGTCTGCGCAAGCTGCTCCAGCTCAGGCGACACTTTGCCAGTTGCTTGAAACTCTTGTGCATCACGTTCAAGATTGCCAAGCTGCTGCTGTGCCTGTGCCTGCTCCATTTGCGCAAGCTGCGCTTCAAAGGTTGCAAGCTGTACCTGAATCGCCATCATACTCTGCTGTGTTTTGAGCAAAGCTAGCTCTTCAGGGTATATCTGATCAAAACCCTTCTGGTCAAACACTGTCCAGAGACGTTTGAGCATCTCACGATGCCCAAGAGGGTAATCTTGAATCGCAGGAGCCGTCACCTGGTAGAGCGATAAGAAAATTTGACGCTCTACCTGTTCTTCGGGATTTACATCTATGGCCACATCGTAGAATCCCGAGAGGGACTCACGGGAAATAGGCAGCGCAGTATGCAGTTCTTCTACCTGACGCACGGATGACCCAGGTAGCGGAGGTGCAAAAAGGCGATTCCAGAGCATAGACGTTTCTGAAGATGATGCTTGAGCGAAAGAAGACGCAGCAGGAGAAACCTGAGCATAGGTGTCATCAGGCAAAATTTCTTGCCAGAGCCTGAAATGAAACGCCAGCATATTCGTGAACTGCTTTGCGCTGCCACGCACGAGAAACGCATAGGTTTTGCGAATTTCTCCCAATACTTGCGTAGTTGCCGATGCTGTCCGCGGTAGTGACTGGCCTTGACCACGAAGCTGAAAATCCACTACCTGTGCATCGCGCTCGATGTGGGCATTTACTCTTTCAATTTGCTCACCAAAGTGGCGATTCAACGAGCGTGTAGGGGCAAATTGGACACCGGAAATGTCATCAACGGGTACAGTTGATCCTGGTTTCACACTACGAAGGTCCGGTATCTCGCCGGTGAGATATGCGTTGACGAACACATACGGGAGCATAGAGACTTCGCCGTAGTTGATAAGCTGCTCGTGAAGACGATTGATCACATCTTGCATGGATTCAAGACGATCAGGTACGTTGAGGCCACGCCACTGACGCGGTTGCCTCCAAAATGTGACAGGAAAAAATGGGCGGCGCGGGCGATCATCTTGCGGATACACATCAATTAAACGACGCACCCCGGCAATTCTGCCGTGATTTGCATCTGTATTGTGGGATGTACCGGATATTTGCGCGTCGGGAAACCAGGAAACGATTATATCCTCTTCACCTACGTCATCATCGAGCGTAAAGCGCTCATAGGATTCCACAAAGGGGATTGACTCCGGGCGAAACTCAACAACACGTTCCCCTTCACGTTCAAGCTCAATGAGCTTACGCTCTGTTGGTTGCTGAGATGAGCCAAGCTGGTCAGCGTCAGGTGTGTCAAACCCTAGACGCTTCAGACGCACAAGATCATCTTCGGTCAGGAAGAATTCCTGAGCCACAAAGCGACACTCAGGATATTGAAGCCCTTCCGCATCAGGTGCAACAAGAAGCATCCCTAAGTCAAGCGCATCGATTTTCACCTGGCGACGCAAAAAACGTGGGCCAGGGAGCGAAGGCCATGGCGGCTCCCATGACGATATTTTGGCAACTCCCACCGAATCAAGAAGGGCATCGAAAATAAGATCAGCCGTTATTTGCTGCCATTCGAGCGTTTTTTCAAGCGTCCAACGCAAAAAACGTGTTGCACGCTCTGCACCTTGTATATCCTCATCACCAAAAGGGACCGCGCGGATGTTTAAGATGTTGCCAAAGAGCGCTTGCCATATTTCTCCCTGGAGGCGCTCTAAGACCTGGCGCGTTTGCGGAACAAAGAGTCGCGCAGCGCCTGGCCATGGTCCAGGTGGGCGCATGGTCGTATCAGCGAGAAACCGGAGAAGTCTCTCAGCATGTCGAACCTCAAAATCCCCGCGACTGCGCAGCGATTCGTCGCGGTGCTTTATCACCTGCGCTAGCATATTACTTTCTTGAATGTCACCAAGTTTCACAAAATCGTATTGCACTTCAACTCCTAACAATACTCTGTTATCTGCCCCATCGGCTCTGATGCCGGCGCGATAATGGGAGTACCTTTTTGCACAAGTGTCTCTGCAAGATAAAACGAAGCACCGCAGTTCGTACACGTGTACCAGATTGCATCAGACACACGATGCCCAGGATCTTCAGGCGATGTGTATGCCTCACTAGGGACGATGCTTGTTGTCGTCGCCGGATGCGTACAACCAGTTGGGAGAGGAATACTCATTCTTTAGACCCCCGTCTACCTGGTGCACTTTGTAGTCTTCTCCCTGTAGCTAGAGCTGCTGGGCCTACAGCAAACCCAGCCAATGGCGGCGTCGTATGTGGGACAAAACCCTCAACACTCGATGCTGAAAAGAGATTTTTTGGGTCAAAAGCTATATAGACACGATGAGGCACTGTTCCTGCTATAGCCCCTCCAATATGTGTAATACCATCAAAACCTGCTTTTTGAAGAATATCCCGTGTCTTCGCTTTTCCAAGCTCGTATTCCATCGTCCAATAGACACTTTTCGCGCTTAATGGTGTACCATCACCTAAACGTTCAAGAGCACTAATCCAATTTGGCAATGTTTGGCTAGAAAGCCCTGTAGGTATAACTTGTTGTGTAAATGGCATCTTATACCCCCGTCCTGGAAGACCCAGCATGTGTATATACCGGGTAGCGCACCTGCGATACGCGGGGTTTTTGTACTGAGCGGCTCTGCGCATCGGTTTTTCGCAGTAATACGGCACAGAGCGCAGCAAAAGCGTCTCCCAGATGAGAAAAACGCCCTTTAGGGGGCACCGTTTCATTACGCACCCGCTCAGACGCATTCACTTCATAGACCCATCCACCATCAAGACACCTCACAAGCATGGCAGCACCTTGTTGGTCAATACGAATCCATGGCATACCTCCAAGTGGTCGATTGAGCCCCTCTTTCATCGCGTCACGGCGGGCTGACCAGGACACCGGAGCAGGTTTGTAGGGCGCAACCCCAAGTTTTTGCACAATTTTTCGGAGAGCTGTTTCCTCAGAATTTGATTGTTCCCTTTGACGTGCTTCGTGGCCACCACAATACCACCAGGTTTCCGTGGGCTGCTCAACGAGCCAGGGATGCACAAAGGTATTACAGAGCTGTTCGACGCCCATATTTTCGCGGCTCCATGCTTTAAAAATGAGGAGATGCCCTTGAGGAGACACCTGCGCAGCGATGCAGGTGCAAAAAAGCCCAAAATCCCAGGCAAGAATGAGTGGTACGTGGGGGATGACACGAAGTCCTTGCGCAATATGGGCGCCGTTAAATTCAGGAGTAACACGCAACCCCACATCAACATATCCTAGACGACCTTCAACTAAGCGAGCATAAAGCGCGCGATTGCCAGTCGCAAGCAAAATTTGGCGGTTTTGCTCAACATAGCCTGGTGTCACTTTTTCAGCGGCATTTTCGCTGGGGGGCACCATAAAAATATTGGTATTGGCGCGGATTTGATTTCGCACAACCATCTGGTCCGCTTCCATTTCCAGTTCCTCTTCTGCGTATACTTCATAGCCGGGAAGGTGGAAGAGCTGTGCGGTCCAGTGATCAGCCGATGGAGGATTCATTGAAAGCTGAATGGTGGGGTTTGGCGCTCCACGTAGACAGGTCACAAGCGTTGCTAGTGCACTTTCGGCCACACCGGAACTTAAAAACTCAGTATTCGTTCGGAGTGGACACGGCTCTTCAATCCACCCACCTCCAGTTGCCTCATAGGACTGAAAACGATCATGATCTGCAGGAGAATTGATACCAAAAAAGTCAAAATGCAGCAAATGAACCCACTTTGGCCTACTGCCGAGGTACAAATCGAAGGATTCTGGCTCTTCAGGCTTCCCGCGCCACCTTCCATAGGGCTCTGGAAGCATTTTTCTAATCGTTGTGGCTGTTGTATTGCCTAAATTCTTGCGCGTATCGCGGACTACTGCCCATTTAAGTGGCCAATAATCACGTGGCAGCAGCATTGAATGGTGTACAGCACGAAAGAGACCCCCCACAGTCTTTCCACATCCTCTAATACCACAAATAATATTATATTTTTTGCTCGAAAGGATGAATGCTTCGACGGTTGGGGAGAAATAGTAATCCAACGTAGGCATAGAGTGACTCAGCTCCTCAGTGCTGAATGTGTGCTGTGCGGGTTGGCAACATAGATTCAGCGATTCAGCGCCTTTGCACAAATCACAGACTGTTTGACTATACTGCACAGATGTATGGGGAGTCAAGAAGCATAAAACTTTTCACGCAGCACAAAAATCATACTGAGTGACTAGGCACGATAGGCTAGGGTACTCCTCTTTTTGTACATGGGATGGTCGCGGGCGGGGGGAGACGGCGCCTATGTCTCTGCAGCCAGACGGTCCCTTACCAAGGCCCCCTAGTACCATACTATTTAGCACTAGGACTATGCCTGCGATCTGCCCGCGATCTACCTGCGATCTGCCCGCGATCTACCTGCGATCTACCTGCGATCTACCCGCGATCTGCCCGCGATCTGCCCACACCACACCACTTAGTACCACTGCACCAACGTACACTACCAACAGCAAGAAAGGTGACATTATTATCACTGTGATAATTTCGCTCAGGATAATTGATCACCCCACGGTTATATACCTGGTCCATACCGGATGCCGGACGCAACCTGGTCCATCCTGACGCCAAATGACGCTAGTACACTCTGCTCTATTGGTCAATAGGGCATAATATACTATCTTGACTTTTATAAAGGATATAGCTATAGTCTTGTAGTCGGATGAACGGGCCATCAAAGAAGAAGGAACACGACCATGACAGCTTTCAAGTGGTGCGATTTCTGGAGGACCGGACTAACAGCAAAGATTGCAGCAGCACGCCGGCATGGCGTGCGAAGGGATGGAGGTCAGACGCACACCGAAAAGCGCGAACACTGGATTGCAGAAAGAGGCGGCCCTCGTGGTGGGGTAACAATCCGCTACTACAGCGCCGCGCGCTGCCCAGTATGTAGCAAATAAGGAACGCGCGCGTTGCAAGAAGCGTACCAGAACCACGGAAGGTCTGGGATGAACAAAAAACCTGAATCACAAATTTGTGAAAGGAAAGTTTCACGTGGAACATATAGACTTTCAGACAGACGATGAGCTGGACGCCGCTATGCGGCACAGAGGGCTGCATTGCTATCGTGAATACTTCCGTTGGGGTAAGATGGCGGCATACCGCAATGATGACGCTACGGTATTCCGTTTCGTCGACCGGGGCGACATACTCAGCCCTGCGGAACTGCTTTCCAGGCTCATGGAGGAATGGATACCTAAAGCAGAGGAAGACCAGCTATACAGGGCGTTTTTCATGAGATACCAACTGATGGCGCTTGAGAAGAGCCAAGTCGCCACCACATCGCAAACTTGCGAAAGAAAGGTATAGACGTGCAGCGGCACATCAACTACTGGATAAGATTCCAAAAATTCACGGCAACGCAAAATTGTGAAAGGACTTAAGAAATGACAAACGAGCAACTGCAGACCGTTTTAAATGATCACGCGCTCTTTATGAAAGACGCCACACAAGGAAAAAAAGCCAAGCTAGTGTTGGAAAACCTCACCGGCGCCGTTCTCACCGGCGCAAACCTCACCGGCGCAATCCTCACCCGCGCCGTTCTCACCGACGCAGACCTCGCCGGCGCAATCCTCACCCGCGCCGTTCTCACCGGCGCAAACCTCACCGGCGCAAACCTCGCCGGCGCAAAACTCGCCGGTGCCACTATGCCAACACCAGAACAGCCCTCATCCCT
>ERZ1292637.1043-Hain-H14-01um-R3-1043-length-12867-cov-54_pt1 | contig 12867 bp, 13 predicted proteins | sample MGYA00564405_ERZ1292637 | MGnify/ENA primary metagenome ERZ1292637 (study PRJEB36523, sample SAMEA6512645) | groundwater metagenome | collected 2019-01-09 | study: AquaDiva: Metagenomics assemblies of 32 groundwater samples | reverse complement strand
TGAAACGGAAAGCACTCGCCGCAGGTCTGCGAGCAAAGCGATAACCCATGGCCGCACGCCTCCACCTCAAGCACCAGGACAGCATCCGTACGAAGATTCAAGCGAGTCAGCTCGTCAACGCCTTGCAAAATCACGTACATGGTAAGAACGAAATGAGCCAGACCCAGGTCCGAGCAGCCGAGATCTTGCTGAAGAAGACCGTGCCGGATATCTCGAGCGTCGAAATCGACGCCGATATTCACGGTGAGATGACGATCAGCCACAAGATCGGATGAGGCGATGCCAGATGGTGCGCGCGAAGTCACGATTAGCTTTCCTGCTCGCGGCTATCAGCGGCCGCTCATCGACTACTTCCGCGGAGGAGGAAAGTCCGCGTTCTGCGTGTGGCACCGCAAGAGTGGAAAAGACCGCACTGCAACCTTTATCGAATCTGAGCGCATGTTCGAGCGAGTCGGGCTTTACTGGCACGCCCTCCCAAAATACGAGGACGCTCGAAGAGTTATTTGGGACGCGATCACGATCGAGGGAAAAAAGTTGATTGACGTGAATTTCCCGCGCGAGATCGTGAAGAAGAAGCTCGACCACGACATGAAGATCGAGACCGTCAACGGCTCGATCTGGCAGCCGATCGGGGCGGACAACTTCGATTCCCTAGTGGGAGCGTTCCCGGTTCACGTCACCTACTCGGAGTTCGCACTGATGGACCCGCGTGCTCGAGGCTACATCCGGCCAGCGATCGCGATGTCCGGGGGCACCGAGCTCTTCATCGGCACGCCGCGCGGCTACAACCACGCGCACGACCTTTGGCAATATGCGAAGGCGAACAAGGACTGGTACACCTCGCTTCTCACGGTGGACGACACTGGAATATTCAGTGGTGAGTTTCTTGCGGAGGAGCTGAAGCAGTACCAGGCGATCTACGGAGTCCATGACGGCGAGGCGCTCTTCCGCCAGGAGTACTACTGCGCGTGGGAGGCGGCGAATGTCGGCTCGATCCTCGGGCGCTACGTCGAGAGCGCCGAGCGCGAGGGCCGCATCACCGACGAGCTCGACTACGACCCCGAGGGCGCGCCGCTCGAGATCAGCTCCGACATCGGGCGCCGGCACATCTCGGCGTGGTGGTTCTGGCAGCCGCTGATCGGAGGGTTCAATCTCATCGACTACGACGAGGACACCGGCCTCGACGCCCAGGAGTGGATCGAGCGGCTGAAGAAGCGTATCGGCACTCGCAAGCTCGGGCGCATCTGGCTGCCGCACGACGCGCGAGCGAAGACCTTCTCCGCGCAGCACTCGGCGGTGGAGCAGTTCCTGACCGGCTTCGGACATGACAAGGTGAGGATCTCGCCCGAGACGCGCAAGGCGCACTCGATCGACGCCGCGCGCTCGGTGTTTCGCTACTGCCGATTCCACCGCACGCGCTGCGCCCGCGGGTTGGCCGCGATGCGCGCATGGAGCTATCACTTCGACGAGGAGCGGAAGCAGTTCTCGAAGGACCCGGTGCAGGACTGGTCGACGGATGCGTCCGAAGCATTCTGCGAGGGGGCGAAGGTGCTGCGCGAGCGGGTCGCGGAGCCGGTGCCGCCTGCCCCTGGGCACGTCGTCGGCGTGGGCGAGGTCTCGACCTACACGATGGAGGACGCCTGGCGCGATCACGAGCGCTTGAGCGGCCGGCGGGCGCGGATATGAGCGCTCCGATGTTCATGGAGTTCAAGGGCGTGACCGAGTCGAGTCCGCAGGAGCCGTGGGGCTGCGAGCGGCAGGCCGGCAACAACTACGCCGCGGCCGCCGACTTCGCGCTCGAGCATCTCGATGGTTCCGGCAGGTGCCTCGTCGCGGGCTCTCCGCTCTTCGAGGCGCACGAGTTGGCCGAGCGCTACGCGGTGACCTATCTCGACTTCCGCACGCCTCCGGTCAATGGGTTTAACTTCCTCCAGGCGGACGCCTGCGCGATGCCGCTTGAGGACGCCTCGTTCGATGCGCTCTCCTCGACCTGTCTCCTCTGCCACGTCGGGCTCGGGCGCTACGGCGATCCGCTACGGCTGGCGGGGGATCAGGTGGCGCTGCGCGAGTTCTACCGGGTGCTGAAGCCGGGTGCTCCGGCAGCGGTGACGATCGGGCCGGTCGCCGAGATCGGGGCCTCCATGGAGCTCGGGCGAGCGCACCGCGTCTACCGGCTGGAGGATGCGCTGAAGGTCGTGCGGCATGCCGGATTCATCGTCGTGCGTCACGCCGTCTGGGACACCCGCGGCGAGCGCTGGCGGCGTCCCGCGGAGCCGATCAACGTCGACCCCGCGCTCTTCCCCGACTATCTCTCGATGGCACTGCGAAAGGACTGATCGATGCCCAACTATGTGCATGAAGTAGGACGCGCGACCCGCGTCTCCGCGACCGGAGTGGCGGTGCTGACGAGCGGGCCAATCAATCTCATCGGCATCATGGTCGCCTCGGTCATCACGGCGAATTTCGTGAACCTCTGGACGCAGACCGCCAACTCGATCACCGGCGCTCTCATCGTGGGCACCATGTCGATGGCGACGAACACCTTCTACCGCCTGCCGGCGGCGCTGCCGCTGGGCCTCACGTATGCGATCACCAATGACGATCCGGACTTGACGATCTTCTGGAATCCCGCAGGCGGGACATAATGGCTTTAGCTGAAGTTAGACGATTGCCTGATGATGCCACCGGCAAGCTGCGTCTTATTTCGTGCCTGAGAGATTTGCTGGCTGATGCTGAGAGCGGCAAGTTGATTGGACTTGCATGGGTTGGCGAAGAACAACAAGATCGAGTCATTCACAGTAAGGCGAACATTAGCTCGCATGTGGCAATCGGTTTTCACATGCGAGCGATTCATGCCCTGCAAAAAGACTGGGATCGTCATCCCTAATGGCCAAAGAATCGAAATCTTCTCAGGCCGAAGTCCAGAAGTGGCTCGGCACGATCCGCGCCTACGATAAGGAGTTCGAGGCGTGGGGACGGCGAGTCGAGAAGATCCTCAAGCGCTACAAGGACGAGCGCCGCCAGATGCAGGGTGGCGAGGGCGGCTCGCGCTTCAATGTGCTGTGGTCGAATGTCCAGACGCTCGTGCCGGCGACCTTCGCGCGGGTGCCGCAGCCGGACGTCTCGCGGAGGTTCTCCGACCGCGATCCGGTGGGGCGGGTGGCATCTTTGATCCTGGAGCGCTCTCTCGACTACGAGATCCAGCACTACCCCGACTACCGGGCGACGCTCAGGGCCGACGTATTCGATCGCTTCCTCGGGGGTCGGGGCACGGCATGGGCGCGCTACGAGCCGCACGCGAGGAGCGCGAGCCTGCAGCAGCCGATCGACGGCACCCAGGTCAGCGAGGACGAGACGAGCCCCGCGGCCGAGGAGGTGCTCGACTACGAATGTGCTCCAGTCGACTACGTCCACTGGAAGGACTTCGGGCACTCGGTCGCGCGCACCTGGGAGGAGGTGACGGCGGTGTGGCGGCTCGTCTACATGAGCCGCGCGGCGTGTGTCGAGCGTTTCGGTGAGAAGAAGGGCGAGAAGATCCCGCTCGACGCGAACCCCGAGGACCTGAAGCAGGCCGCCCGCGAGTCCCCCGAGGCGGGCGAGACCCGGCGCGCCGCGGTCTACGAGATCTGGGACAAGTCGAAGAAAGAGGCGCTGTGGCTCTCCAAGTCGATGAAGGAGATCCTCGATCGCAAGGACGATCCGCTCAAGCTCGAGGGCTTCTTCCCGTGTCCGCGCCCGCTCTACGCGACGTTGACCAACGACTCCTTGATCCCCACGCCGGACTTCACGCTCTACCAGGACCAGGCCGACGAGTTGGATCTTCTCTCGGAGCGCATCAATGGGTTGGTCAAAGCACTCAAGGTCGTGGGGTGCTACGACGGGGCGATGCCCACGGAGATCGCGCGGGTCTTCACCGAGGCGGTCAACACCGATCTCATCCCGGTCAAGAACTGGCAGGCCTTCGCCGAGAAGCAGGGGCTGAAGGGCGCGATCGATATCGTCGATCTCGCCCCCATCGCGAGCGCCCTGGGCGCGGCCTACGAGGCGATGGAGCAGATCAAGGGTCAGGTCCACGAGATCACCGGCATCTCGGATATCGTGCGCGGCGTGACGCAGGCCTCCGAGACCGCCACCGCCCAGCAGATCAAGGGCCAGTATGTAGGCTTGAGGCTCCGCGACATGCAGAGGGGCGTTGCGGAATTCGCGACCGAGCTCCTGCGCCTGAAGGCCCAGATCATCGCCGGCTTCGATGCCGAGACGCTCACCGCGATCGCCGCCGTCGGCCAGCTCGAGCCCGCCGACCAGGCGCTGGTGCCCCAAGCGCTCGAGATGCTCGCCGACCGGCCGCTCAGGAACTTCCGCATCGAGATCGCTGCGGACTCCCTCGTGCAGTTGGACGAGCAGGAGGAGAAGGAGAGCCGGGTCGAGTTCCTCGGGGCAGTCTCCGGCTACCTCAAGCAGACCGCAGAGGCCGCAATGGCCGCTCCCCAGCTCGTGCCGCTGATGGTGGAGCTCCTGAAGTTCGGCGTCACCGCCTTCAAGGTCGGACGGACGGTCGAGGGTGTAATCGACCAAGCCTTAGAGGAGTACAAGAAAGCCTTGGCCGCGCCCAAGCCACCTCCGCCCCCCGATCCCAAGGTCATCCAGGCCCAGATCGAGGCGCAAGTCGCACCCATCCACGCGCAGGCCGAGCAGGTGCGGGCGCAAGCTGACATGGTCGGCGCCCAGGCGGACGTCATCACCAGCACGAACCGCGTGCGCGAGGCGCAGGTCAAGGCCGCCACCCCGATCCCCTTCCCCGGAGGGCGCGCGCGATGAGACGCCGCTCGGTCTACATCAAGGGCGTGGCTTACGAGAAGGGCACGGAGCCGGGCGCTTCACGTCCCGCAGCGCCGATGGTTATGCCTGACATCAAGGCCTATCGTTCGATGATCGACGGCAGCGAGATCACTTCGCGTTCCAAGCATCGCGAGCATCTCCGCGCCCACGGCTATCAGGAGATCGGCAACGAAACTGCGACATTGTTGAAGGCTCCGAACGGCATTCCGGACGTAAAACCGGAACAACGCAAGGAACTGATCCGCGCTCAGATCGACGCGATGAGCCACGCGGAGTTCAAACGAGCGGTCACCCGCGACATCGAGCGCGTCAAATGGAATTCTAGGAAGGAGTAAACACATGGCACTTTCAACCGATATCATGAAGGGCGGCTTCTCCGCAGGAGCAGCGCGGGCAATTCAAGGGCAGGCGAACGGGGCTGTCGCCGCCGCAGGCACGACCCAAGCGACCGCCACCGCGATCACGCAGAGCACGGTTGCGGTTACTTCCGGAACTGGGGGAGTCGTTCTACCTTCGGCCGAGATCAACGACGAATTGGCAATCGTGAATCTGCTGGGTTCAGGAACACAGCTCACCGTCTATCCCCCGTCTGGGGAGCGGATCAACGGGCTCGCGGCGGATTCGGGATTTCTGCTCGCCGATGCGACTGCGGTCAAGGTGAAGAAGTTCACCACCACCCGCTGGATGGGCTTCCTGAGCGCGTGACCGACCGAGGAGACTGACATGAGCGAATCCCTTCGCGACCAACTCTCAGCCAACTACGACAAGATCGTCAACTCTCCCATCGCGCCCGAAGCCGAGGGCGTGACGGGTGAGGCGTCGATCCCAGAGCCCACTACTCCCGCGGCCGCCACTCCGTCAGGTGCCCAGGGCGAAGCTCCGCCCTCGAAAATTGCCGAGCCCAAGCTTGATGAACGGGCACGGGGGCCGGACGGAAAGTTTATCGAGAAGCCGAAGGAACCACCCGCCGGCTCCGCGAGAGCCGCGCCAGCCGCCCCCAAGGCACAGGTTGCGCAGATTGCGCAGGTTGCGAAGCCCAAGCCCGCGCGTCCCTCCTCGTGGAAGAAGGACTACTGGAGCCACTGGGACAAACTGACCAACGGTGCCCCGATGAGCGCGGAGGAGGCACTCGCGCTCGCCGAGTACATGGGGAGCCGCGAGAGCGACTTCCAGCACGGGGTCTCGACCTACAAACGCGAGTGGGAGGCCGCGCGTCCACTGCTGGAAGCAGTCGAGCCCTTCCGCGCGACGCTCGAGGCCAATCGAATCGACCCCAAGACCTGGATCACGAACCTCGGGAATGCCCATCACGTGCTTGCCTTGGGCTCTCCGCATGAGAAGCTCGGCATGCTCTCGAAGCTCTGCCAGGAGTACCAGATTCCGCCCGCGGCGCTGCTCGACCAGGGGGCGCAGCAGCGCTTCCTCGCCGGCAACGGCCAGCGCGCGCCGCAATCCCAGCCGCCGCCAGGGCCGCCCGCATTGACGCGGGAGGAGGCGACAGCGCTGTGGGAGCAACAATTCGCGCAACACGCGATGAAGCAAGAGATCGAGCAGTTCAGAGCTCAGAAAGAGAAGTATCCGCACTACGAGGCACTACGCGAGACGATGGCGCAAACCCTTGAAGCCAATCTCGCCGATGACCTCCAAAGCGCCTATGAGGCGGCGCTCCGGCATCCCCGACACTCGGACATCTGGAATGCGATCCAGGAACAGGACCGCGCCAGGGACGCCGAGGCGAAGGCGAAGGCCGAAGCCGAACGTCTCAGCAAGGCGAAGGGCAAAGCGGTAAGCGTGCGCTCGTCCACACCGGGCGCCCTCACTGAAGAAAAGCCCAAGGGCCTGCGCTCCCAGTTGGAAGCGAGTTACGACGAAGTAGTGGGGGGCGGGCGGGTCTAGGACCAATTTAGGAGAGGCACATGCCGGCAAATACCGCAGTCACAGACATCATCGCCACTACGATTCAACATCGCAGCGGCGAGCTCGCGGACAACGTGACGAACAACAACGCGCTGCTCCGCAAGCTGAAAGCCAAGGGCAACGTCCGTCCCTTCGGGGGCGGCAACGTCATCCTTGAGGAGATCATGTACACCGAGCAAGAGAGCATCACAGCGAACTCGTACTCGGGGTATGAAACCATCAACGTCGGCGCCAACAGCCCGATCAGTGCCGCTCAATTCTCCATCACCCAGTACGCCGGGTCGGTGACGATGAGCGGTCTCGAGATGCTGCAGAACTCCTCCAAGGAACAGATCATCGATCTCATGGAGGGGCGCGTGCGGGTGGCGGAAGCTCAACTCGCGAACCGCATCGACTACGACTGCTACCAGGATGGCACCGGGAATGCCGGCAAGAACCTCACAGGTCTTGCGCTCGCGGTTCCGGACGATCCGACGACCGGCACCTACGGCTCCATCGCCCGTGCCACTTGGGCGTTCTGGCGCTCCCAATACTACCGGGGCGTCACCGATGGAGGCGCCGCAGTATCCGCGGCCAACATCCAGCAATACATGACGACACTCGCCCTACGGTGCGTGCGCGGCAACAACAAGCCCGACCTCTGGATCGGAGACGCGACTTACTTCGCGTTCTACGTGAACTCCCTGCAATCGATCCAGCGCATCACCTCGACTTCGGGAGAGGGCAAGGCGGGTGCAGGGTTCGGACCCGAGCTCGCGTTCTACGGCGGGGGCATGGGGGCGACCGTCTGCATGGGCGGGGGCGTCAACCGAGCAGTCAATACCGACGGCACCACCGGCGGCGCGACCGCAGCGCACATGTGGGCGCTCAACACCGACTACATCTTCTTCCGGCCGCACCGGGACCGCAACTTCGTGCCAATCGGCGGCGAGCGCCAATCGGTGAATCAGGATGCCATCGTGAAACTGATCGGCTGGGCGGGCAACATGACGTCCTCCGGCCCGCAGTTCTCTGGCGTCTTGATCGCGTGAGAAAAGGAGTCAATACTCATGCCAATCAACTCAAGTCTCATCGGTGCGAGTCTCACTGCTAGCGACTCGACGGCTCTCTTCGCGCTCGGCACGACCGTCAACGCCACCAGCGGCTCCAGCTATCAATACTGCGAAGTCACCTCGACGCTCATCACGGGAGAGCTGGTGCTGATCCTCCCGACCGGCACTGCGAAGGCGCTCACCACCGCGCAGTTGACGGGCGGCGCGCAGGGTCAGGCGATCGGCGCCGCGCAGGCGCAGATCAACCAGTCGCAATTCGGCTGGATCGCCACCCAAGGCCAGAATCTCTACGTGCTCTGCACCGGCACGGTCACGGCCTCGGCGAGCGGCGGCGCTGCCTTCAGCGCCAATAGCGGGCGGCTGGAGAACGCCGCTGCTGTCGGTGTCGGAGCGACGGCGTTCGGGATCTGGGTCACGACCTCGGCCAGCACCGCTACGGCCTCGGTCGCGCGCGCTACACTCACTTTCCCGAGAAGCGTACAGGTCACAGCGTAGTATGCAATACGTCGATCCATTGCCGATCGAGCGCGTGGGGGACCCCGATACCGTGTGGTTCCCGCTGCAGATCCACTCCGCCCTGGCCAACACGGTGGAGGACATCAGCGCGAACATCGCTCGCAATCTCGAGCGGGACTACATCCCGTTCAATAACCTCATCGGCAAGTCACAAGGGGCCGTTGCCGTGGTGGGCAGCGGCCCTTCTCTAAAGCAGAACTGGCGGGCCTTGAAACGGTTCAAGGGCGACATCCTCGCCTGCAACGCCGCCTGCCAGTTCCTTTTGGAGAGGGACATCGTCCCGAAGTACATGATGTGCTTCGACGCCGATCCGTTGATGCTGGAGTTCGTCACTCCGCACCCGGAGGTGACTTATCTCCTCGCCTCGCGCTGTCCGCCGAAGGCCTTCGACATGCTAGAGGGCTGCCGGATAGTATGCTGGCACGCCGCCGGGGACGAGCAGGTGTCGGAACTGCTGACGCAACACCGCCGCTACGAGCCCATGGTGATCGGGGGACGCGCGGCGGTGACGCGCGCGATGATCCTAGTCCTCCCGATGGGGTACACCTCGATCCACCTCTACGGGGCGGACTCGAGCTTCTCCAATGGCGCGACCCACATCCGGCGCTCCACGACGGAAGAGCGGCGCATGGCGATCCTCGTCAACAAGCGCACCTTCTCGACCGCGCCGTGGATGTGCAGCCAGGCCGAGGATTTCAAGGCGCTCGCGCCGAAATTCTCCCAGCTCCACGGCATCGAGTACGTGGTGCATGGGGATGGGTTGATCCCGCATCTCGCGATGACGATGGGGTTCGAGACCGATCTGGAGCCTAAGCTGAAGTTTCTCGCCCGTTCGTGGAACGCGCGCGCACGGGCGCTGTGGGAACAACTCTGAAGGAGACATCGATATGCTTGCGAGCGACCTGGCAAATCCCGAATTCACCAGCCCATCGAATCCCGACAACCTGCTGCATGTGGAGTTCTACATGCACGCCGCGCTCGACGCCAACAAGTGCGCCACCGAGGGCCGGCGCATCTACGCGGAGTCGCGCCCGTACGTGCGCATCATGCGGCCGGGCGACAACACCTCGATCATCGAGACCCCGGTGCGAGACGACCACAAGGCGCGCTGGCCGCAGCGCTGGCTCGCGTTCCAGATGGCCGAGGGCATGATCGAGGGCGCGCTGGAAGTGCCGGGCTGGAGGATCGAGGAGTGGCCTGTCGTCGACCCCGGCCAGGTCCATGAGTTGAAGTATTTACGATTCTCCACCGTCGAGCAGATCGCCGGAGCCTCGGACGCCCAGATCCAGCGCCTGGGGATGGGCGGCATCGGCCTGCGGGAGCAAGCTCGTCAAGCCCTCAAGGACAAGTATCGGAGCGACTCGCGCTCCGAGCTCGAGACGCGGGACCGCGAGATCGCGGAGCTGAAGGCGCAGGTCTCCGAGATCACCGCGCGGCTCACGGCGGGGGCGGCCCCAGCGCCAGCCGAGGCACGCGCGCAACCCTCGCCGCCGCCGCCGCGTCACTTGAGTCCCGAGAGAATCGAGAAGATGCTCCAAGCGCGGCGCGAGCGGCAGGAGCGACGTCAGCGACTAAAGGCGCTGCGCAAGGCGAAGAAAGAAGAGCTCGCCCGCGCGGACAAGGTGGGCGCCTAGAGCGGGGCGCCCTGAGGAGCGCTAGATGGCGCAGACGCTGCTCCAGATCGTCAATCAGGCCGAGCGCGAGCTCGGCTTCACCGCGTCCGCCACCGTCATCGACAACACCGACGAGCAGGCGGTGCAGATGCTGAACCTGCTGAACGGCCTGGGGGGCGATCTCCAGCGCGAGCACAACTGGCAGGGCCTGCAGACCGAGTACCTGTTCTCGACCGTGTTCTTCTCCTATACGGGCAATACCACGGTCAACTCGACGACACTCTCTTCGCTCTCCTCCACCACCGGACTCACGACCAATCCGACCTATTTCACGGTCACCGGCACCGGATTACGCACCGACTCGAATCTGGTGAGTGTCAACGCCGGCGCCTCGACCTGCGTCATAGGGCGCGAGGCTCAAGCTACTGGTACGACCGTCACGTTGACGTTCTCCCAGGTCAAGTATGCGATGCCCTCGGACTACGATCGGTTGATCGACCGCACCGACTGGGACAAGTCGCAGAACTGGCAGATCATCGGACCCCAGACGCCGCAGCAGTGGCAGTGGCTGAAATCGAGCAATCTCGCGAACACCGGCCCGCGGACGCGCTTTCGCGTGTATGGCGATCTCTTCGTCATCTTCCCGCCGCCCACGAGCGAGCGCGATATGCGGTTCGAGTACATCTCGGACTTCTGGTCGATCGCGACCGGAGCCACGGTGCCGACGAAATCCTCCCTCACCATCGACACCGACATCAACATCTTCCCCGATCGGCTGCTGGTGACGGGGCTGAAACTTCGATATGCCGAGGCGAACGGGATGCAATGGCTGCAGCCCGCGTTCATGAAGGAGTACATGCGGCAGCTCGATATCTCGAAAGCCGCCGATGCGGGCAGCCCGACGCTCTCGATGGCGCCGCGTTTCGGTCCCCGGCTCCTGAGTTGGGACAATATCCCGGATTCAAATTACGGGAATTAGATATGCGCCCATCGTTTCCGCGCCTTGATCCGGCTGATTGTATTTTGAAGGACTGCGTAATCAGCGGCAATTTCACGCTGCAAGCGTGGATCGGCACGAATAGCGAGAACATCAGCAGTCGTCAACTTGGCGGCCGCGCATTGCTCGCCGCGATTGCTCGTTCCATGTTTGGCGCGATCGTTCTGATTTGCAGATGCTGTATCCCAACGCAAATTGGAAAGATGATTGTTGCTAGTATCTCCATCGTTGTGGCAACACTCTTGGCCAGAAAGCGGAGAACCCCTGAATGCGAACAAAACAAGGCGAGCAACGCGCATGAGTTTGTAACGATTGTTCGACCAAAGCAGCAAGAAGCATCTGCCGTCATGTTTGTCCACGCTGGCTTTCTTAAGACGCCCAGTTTTGATCGTTCGGACGCGCCCAAGATCAGAAACTTGATAAAGAGTTTCATATCCGACTACCGGTTTCCAATGTTCCATGGTTCCTCCGTATCCATGTCTGGGATATTTTACCATGGCACTTAAGCTCCCGCTTGCCGCCTCCATCGGCACGAGAAACTCGGCACTGACGACCGATGCGTTGTTGTTGAATGCCTACGCCGAGCAATCTCCGGAAGGTTGGTCGATCTACAAACGTCCTGGAGTCGACAACTACGCGACCTATCTCGGGCTGGGGCAGGGGCAGTACGTGTGGCGCAGCGACCTCTACACGATCTTCAACGACTCGATGGAGAATAACGACACCGGCGCGGGCTACGGGCTCTCGGTGGCAGCTTACACCGGCCAACAGTACCAATTCGCGCAGACCGCAGGACAAGCGGGTAGCGCGACCTCCTCGGGCGCGGCGTGGACGCAACAAACCGCCGCCGCTGGCTGGACCGCGCGGGAGGCACCGGCCTTCTGCATCTTCAACAACCGCATGTGGATCATGGGTGGTCAGCAAAGCGGTTCGGTGGTGAACGACGTCTGGTCGTCGACCGACGGCATCACCTGGACCCAAGCGACTGCGGCGGCGAGTTGGTCGGCGCGTTGGCAGGCAGCCGCAGTCAATTACGATGGCCGCATGTGGATCATGGGCGGCTTGAGTGGGGTTGGTGATTTGAATGACGTATGGAATACGACCGATGGGATCACCTGGACCCAAGTCGATGCCTCCGCAGATTGGGAAGCGCGGCGTGGTCATGGCATGGTCGTCTTCAACAACCGCATGTGGGTCATCTGCGGCAATAGCACTGCGTCCGGCGGACTCGACGACGTCTGGTCGTCCACCGACGGGACGACGTGGACGCAGGCCACCGCCGCTGCCGCCTCGGGCACGCGGGCATGGTTTGGATGTGTGTCCTATGCGGGGAGGATGTGGGTCTACGGGGGTCTCACTGCTGGCGGCGGCTCCGTGCTCAACAATGTCTTCTCCTCAATCGACGGCGCGACTTGGACGCAAGCGACGGCCTCCGCAGCCTGGTCGGGTCGGTGGGGAGTCGGCGGTCTCACCTTCGGCGGTCTTATGTGGGTGCTGGGAGGTAATTCCGGAGGGGGAAATGTGAATGAAGTTTATTCTTCCAGCGACGGGATCACTTGGACGTCTGCCGGAACGGTCACTACCAACGCCGTCAACGTGACGCGCGGCGCCTGGTATTCCTATAACAACAAGATGTGGAGCGCGGGCGGCGGCGATGGCGGCGGCGCAGGACTCGAAGATGATGTCTGGAATTCAGACACAAACACCACCACTGCATCCGTCGGCCCGACCTCCTATCTGATGGTGAAGAACAACAACGCCGCGTGGTATTTGACCGGCACGACCCTCACCCAGATCTCCGACACCGACTACCCGATCGAGACCGTACCCGGCGTGATCTATCTCAACGGCACGTTCTACGTGATGAATCGGGCAGGCCAGATCAATGGCTCCGCGATCGAAGATCCTTCGTCGTGGCCCGCGCTGAACTTCA
>ERZ1292637.1036-Hain-H14-01um-R3-1036-length-12895-cov-5_pt1 | contig 12895 bp, 15 predicted proteins | sample MGYA00564405_ERZ1292637 | MGnify/ENA primary metagenome ERZ1292637 (study PRJEB36523, sample SAMEA6512645) | groundwater metagenome | collected 2019-01-09 | study: AquaDiva: Metagenomics assemblies of 32 groundwater samples | reverse complement strand
TCCACAGTGTGCGTCTTACACCTTCCTGTACGCCAGTTTGCCGTTCTCATTGGTGAAGCTCACGTACATTACCCCCTGCTCCAATTCCTCCGCTAACCTGACAAACATTGCCTTCCATTCCGACTGGGTTTCCCTTTCGGCATACTCCAAGGCAGCCTCCCTGGTCTTGATTCCGCCATAGTAGTTGGTGAAAGCCTGGTATGTTATCATCTCACGCCTCCTTCCTTACGGGGTGACACTCCCTACAGTATCGGAATGTCTCATATTGCCCATAGCCAAGGTAGACCCTGAACCGAGTATACTGCTCGCCCTTGGCAATAGTCCTTGTGCAGTAGTTGAGGGAGTCCATGCCATCGCACTGATAGGCTTGGCGGGCCTTGGGGTAGTGGATGTTAGGCGGAATAACCTCAAGCGTGGTCATGGCTTTCCTCCTTTGTTTGTGTTGTCATCTCACGTCTCCCTCTCTTGAAAATACTTTCCACACTCACGACATCGCCATTGCATGACCCTGGGCTTGGTGGCCCGCAGAACCCACCGGCTATGGGCCACCTTGGTGGATTGGCAGGCGGGGCATCTAGGCATGAGGGGCCTCGATGTCTTTGGGCACTGGGTCGAAGTTCACGAAAGACGCACCCCTTGCGGCTAAATCTTCGCCTAGTTGGTAGGCGTGGCGTAGGGCGATATGGGCGTACATGCGTTGCTCGTCGGTGTCCAGGAGGGTGAAGAGATGCCTCATAGACTCCTGTCGCTCGTCAATGAGAGCCGTGCGCCACTCGTTTACTGCCCTGCCAACTTTCTGTGCCAAGTCTACGACCTTACTGTACTTCTCGGATATTGTCATGTCTCTAACCTCCTGTCAGCTAAACTATTTGGCTTCTCGCTCCCTGTCCCAATACGGTGATGTACATTTGGGACATCTCACGGGATGCTTGGGTGAACGTGCGTACCACGTATGCCCGCACCGCTTACATGCATGGGATGGGAAATCAACTGCTGTTGGCATATTTACGCCTCCTGTGGGGGGATACCGAGCGCCTTACTTACATAGACTGAAAGCCGTTCATTGGGGCCGTCGTACTTCTCGCATATCACACCAATGAGCGCCTTATCGAGAGAATCCCACCCCCGATGGTTAGCGTGAAATTCCCTCTTCCCTTCGTCAGGATGCCCATGTAGGATACTGTGGGTTTCGACCTTCCAGGGTGTCAGTTCCACGATTTCGTACGCGCCGACTCTATGGACGTACTCCACACGACCCAGCCAGTCGTAAGACGTGTCTCTGAGGTTGTCCAGGGTATCTAATGGGGCTGCCATGCTCTCACCTCCAAATCTAAGCTACTACTAGACTACCATGATGGTGTACCTTTGTCAATAGGGTTAGGGGGGTGAGTTTGGTAAAGATTTGGTAAAGGCGTTGACTTTAGGCACAAATAGATATATACTGGGGCTAATTCGGAAAACCGAAGGTGGTCAACCCGTATGGGATGGCGCAAGGCCCTCTGCTGTAGACGGAGGCTCTTTTATCTACAGTAGAAGAGCCGATGTCATCATGGTAGGGGGTTTTGTTATGCGGAATAACTGGGAACATGGGACTCAGGGATGAAGCGCACTAAAGCCCTCACCCCGGCACAGCAACGGGACTACGTGGCGCAGAAGAGGGCTAGGATCGAGGCTCGTGCCCTTATCCAGGCCCTCGATGCTGAATTCCGCAGAATCGTGGCTTGATGACAAAACATTCCTCCCCCGCTCGTTGCTATGGCTGCGGTCGCTTTATCGGCATCCCTCAGAGGAGTGGCTCCATGACGTTTTATCCCCCAGGCTTCGCCAGCACTCAACCCTATACCCCCTTTCACTGCAGGCACTGCTTTGTCATTACCTACCTGCCTATGCCTTCTCTCTACTTGACACTTCTTCCCTAATGAGCCTAGAATCTGCCAAATGGCTACTATTTCCGACCCAAAGGTTGACCGGAGCCAACAACCATTACTGCGCCTGACGCTTTGCAAGCGCGGCGACCATTGCTTTATCTTTGCGTCCGACGCTAATGCGTCCTTACTGATTCCACCTTCGTGGCCCTGCTCCTGCGGCCTCTATAGCTGGCAGGAGTGGGCAGCCGTTATGGAGGCTATACCATGCGCGTGAGCAAGTATCGGACTCGCTGGACCACCCCAGCCTGGTGACATCTTTGTTGTGGACGGGTGCGCACTGATGGCTAACGGCTATGGCGGAGCACGCAAGGGCGCAGGACGACCGCCAGGCACGCCTCAATCTACTGCCCACGCTATGAAACGAGCTAGAGGGCAAATCGTTGCGAGTGTGACGAAACAGGCCACTGAGTATCTTGAATCTCGCTTGATTACGAACTTGATTAACCTCGGTGCCTTGGCTGATGGCATCATCGTCAAGGACAACGGCAAACCCGCTTATGCCGTACCTCCAGACCGCGAGTCTAATGTATACTTGATTAACCGATTGATTGGCAAGCCCACCGAGCGAACTGAGGCCAGGGGCGAGGTCACTATCCGCATCGTCTACGAGAAGCGACCCAGGGTTGTAGATGGGTCGGTGCACGAGGAGGGGACATGAGCAAGGCGGTGATGGCCGATAAAGGTATCCTTTGCAAGCTGTGCGGTGAGAGACATCCTGGTGGGGTGCATGTCGCGAAACAGGCCGCGTTCATCCCTAGCCCGTATGATGAGGCGGCCACGTTTACCCCCGACATCTGGGAACGCGTCCCTGGCCAAGAGCGTGTGGCGTGGCTGGTAATCTCACAGCCCGTGGTAGTCTCACCAGTAGTCTCACCTCTTACTGATGGAGTCTTCCTCACTAAGCAAGAGCGATGGCGCAGACAGAATCTCGGCAAGATGAAATTACGGCATACAGAGTATATGCGTGAATACAGAGCGAAGAAGGCGAAGCAAGCGACAAGCCCATGACCCCAGCCGAGAGGCAGAGAAGGCATCGTGAAAAGAGTTGAAATGCCAGTCCCCCACGGATGGCGATTAGAACGAAATGCGGGGCGCTATGGCGCGTACGGATGGGGCTTAGGCATATTCTTTTCCAAAACACCGACAGTGGAGTCTTATAACCGGGAGCAGTTTCTTGTACTGCGTTTTGGCCCGTGGGCTATCGAATGGACAAGATGCCTGTCTCAGGAGAACATCCTGGCGCAGAGACGGCACAGGGAGAAGGCGTCCAGTCTTTTTCAAGACCACACCTAGTATACTACTTGTAGAGGGGCAATACAAGCCGTCGCAGGAGGCCGATGATTAGACGGATTACCTTCCCTTGGGACTGGTCTAAATGGGTTGCTGGCATCAGATGCGACAACCAACCTTACATGAGATTCATCGTACTGGAATTAGGGCCAACGGAGGTAATTATCGAGTGGGACGGGCCTGAGAGTAAAGAGGACGTCGTTACATGACCACCTCATACACCGTCCGCCTCCCTGAGCCCCACCCCATGCAGGAGGCGTTCATTCGCTCCGCGGCCAAGCGCAAGGTGGTGCGGGCGGGCAGGCGTGGAGGGAAAACGGTAGGGGTGGCTATCCTGGCTTGTGAGCAGTTTGTGCATGGCAAGCGGGTGCTATACACCGCTCCCACTGTTGAGCAACTGGAGACCTTCTGGCGGGAGGCGGTTCGCGCCCTTGGCCCCCTGATAGATGCGGGGGTGTACAAGAAGAACGAGACCGAGCACTACATCGAGAAGCCGGGGACGGAGAACCGCCTGAAGGCTAAGACGGCCTGGTCTGCAGACTCAATGCGCGGGGATTACGCATCTATCCTGATACTTGATGAGTGGCAGCTTTGCAACGAATCTGCCTGGACTGAGGTAGGCGCTCCGATGCTCCTTGATACGGACGGGGACGCCATTTTCATATACACCCCGCCCTCGCTCCGTTCTAGTGGTATCAGCAAGGCTCACGACCCTCTACACGCCGCCAAGATGTTCAAGATGGCACAGGCGGAGCAGCAGGAGGCGCAGCGAGCGGGGCGAGTGCCCAGGTGGGAGGTGTTCCACTTCACTAGCCATCAGAACCCGTACATCTCGGAGGTGGCCCTGGGGGAGCTTGTCCAGGACATGTCCCGTGAGTCCTACCGCAGGGAGATAGAGGCGGAGGATGACGACATCAGCCCCAACCGCCTCATCTACCGGGCGTGGAGCGAGCAGACCTGCAAGATAAACCCCTTCCCACTGCCTGAGACCTGGCCCAGGTACGCGGGTCACGACTTTGGCTCGGCGAATCCCGCGGCTCTATTCTTTGCCCAGGACCCAGCCACGGGCTACTTTTATGCCTATCACGAGTACCTGCCTGGCGTGGGATATAGCACCTACCAGCACGTCCAGGCGTTCAAGGAGTTGACCAAGGGGGTAAATGTCCTTAAGCGGGCGGGTGGGAGCCACCAGGAGGACGAGATAAGGCAGGGGTACTCGGCGCAGGGCTGGCACATCCAGGAGCCGAAGATACTGAACGTCAATGCCAGGATAGACCGGGTGCGGGCCATGATGGAGAAGAACCAGATATTCGTCTTTAACACCCTTCACCGCTTCCTGGAGGAGCTGATGACCTACTTGTGGAAGGTGGACGCTGATGGTAGGATAACGGACGAGATATACAACAAGCCAGCCTTTCATTTGTGTGATGCAATGGCCTACATTTTGAGCGACTTCACGCCAGAGCGGGCGGTGAGTGTAACGGGGCGCAGGGAGCCAGTCTTTGCGAGGAGCAGGTGGTGAGATGCTTGCAAAAATAGGGCAGATGATGGGGCGAGCCATGGCCGAGTACATGGATTGGGATGCAGTATCCATGCTTGCTACCGTCTATCTTGACCACCAATGCCCGTTCTGCACTCATGTCCCTTACGTTCGGCTTGGCAATCTCAGACGCCACTATCTTGCGAGGCATACATGACCATTAAAGTAGAACAGTCGCATGACCCTGTTCGTCCCATCACCATCTGGTGGACTGGCCACTCGTGGTCGGCCTTGACGATTGAGGAGGCCAGAGACTTCATGGACGCCCTGGAGGCGCTCGTTTTTGAGGTTAGTTGGGCCCGCTTACCCCATTTACAATCCGAGGCCATTAAAGGGACGGGGTTGAAGCCATGACCTCCAACAAGCAAAGCTGGGTCCACGCTCTGGGGCACATTGTTGGCATGGGGGATTGGAGATTCCTGGGGCTCGGTTATTCTAAAGATAATAGGCGGTTTAGTGCCGAGCGGTGTGATGTTTGTGGGCGTGAGCGGGTATTTATCGAGGGCGATTATCTATGACAAACAACAATGCAGGCATCCTCACTGACCCGCATCGCAAGCCCGATAAGGACGCCATTCTCAAAGAGTGGGGGGCGATGGAGAAGATGTGGGATGGTGCACTCAAAGCAAAGGCGGAAGCCTACTCCTACTACACCCAGGACTATGACATCTGGGGCGACTTCAACAAGGGGAGGAAAGAAAGAACGAAGCGGGCCAGCATACACACGCCAATGGATGTCGCCATCATCAAGAACGCCGTGAATGCGCACCTGGCCTATCATCCCACCTTTCATCGGCATCCAAATGGGGAAGGGGAGACCCATGCCACTGCTGCTACCAACGTAGAGAAGGCTCTTACCTCCCTGATGGTGGACGCCTTTAACAAGCCCGGGAGCAGCCAGCCAGGTATTCCCACCAAGGTCAACGGGACGGAGCTAATGCTCACCTCGCATACTACCGCCTTTATTGGCTGGGACTGGGATGCGTTGAAGCGACCTGAGAAGAAAGAGGGGGAGGAGAAGGCGGACTTCCAGCGCAGGGAATGGGAGTGGGAGTCCCGCCATCTCACTTGGAACCCCATCAAGATAGAGGTGCCCGCGCCAGGAGAGGTGTTATTCAACTCCACAGATACCAGGCCGACAGTAGCCATACGCAGGAAGAAGATGCGGGCCTATGAGCTTGCAGCCTGGACAATGGACAAGCAGGGCAAGGGGTTGGGCACGGCCTGGGACATGAAGGACAGAGACCCGTATGATGAAATAACCGTCATGGAGCGGTGGACTTCTAGGTGGGTGGCCGTCATGCACGAGAACGACCTGCTGGCGGTGGAGGACAACACCTACTGGATGCAGCCTTTCATACAGCAATGGGCGGGGGACGTGGTGTCCATAGCGGGCAAGGAGTTCAGTATTGAGCAGTGGGTGAGGCAGGCCATGATGTTTCGGGTCATGGACACCCTGCGAGTGATGAACCAGAACATCGCTGCCAAGCATAGTGTCCTCATCAACGGGGCCTATGCCAAGACTATTTATGCGGGGGATGCCAGGGAATATGCTGAACAGCAGGAGGGGGACATAATTGGGAATGTCAACCCTGATGATGTGAGCATTGAGAAGCTGCCCACGCTGCCAGGGCAGATGTTTGCGGAGTCGGAGGAGTTGAGGCGTAACCTGGAGTTGGGCACCTATTCCTCCCAGGCCGCAGGCTTCAAGGAGACAGGGGTGCGGACAGCTACAGAGGCTCTCTCCCTTGCCCAGAATGTTAGCAGGGTGTTCCTGGGCACTGTGAACCGCCTGGAGGCCATGTATTCTATTCTGGGCAGCTATGCGCTCTGGCTCCACTATCGGTTGGCTCAGGAGTATGGCGAGGAGTACGAAGTCATTAGCATGGGGACACATCGGCTGAAGGTGAAGGACCTGGGGGACCCGCCCAAGTTCCACGCCCAGGCCAAGTTCGAGCAGATAGACGTGGCGGTGCGGGAAGCCGAGAGGGTATCAGCTATGGAGGAGGTGAAGCGGGGCATCATAGACCTGGACACCTACTACACCAGGGTGGGGTATGAGAACGGCTCCGAGATAAAGAAGGGCGTGGTGAAGGATAGGGTGGCACAGATGCCAGAGGTGTTGGCCGAGCAGGAAATAACGGCTCTTATTGCAATGGGCTATGAGGAACTGGCTAAACGCAAGAAGGAGGAGGCTATGCAGAGACGGGCGCAAATAGGGCTGGTGGGGCCTGATGGCGCGCCTATTGCGGGTGCGAATGGGCAGCCCGTGACACCACCAATGCCCGGAGGGAATGGGGTTGCCAGATAAAGTTCACCCGTCATGGGCTTTAGCCACGGAAGTGGGCGAGTCTCTTGCAAAAGACCGCCAGGAGGCCGAGAAGCAGGCCGTACACGCCCCTGCTTATGGCAAGGAACGGCTGGAGCCAATGGATTTCGCCAGGCGTTACCTGGAGGCGGGGCCAGAACTGAAGGCAAAGATGCTGAAGGAGATGAGACAGCCAAGGGATGGGATGAAACAAGTCCACCGCTTTATGGACGCCCTCAATAAGCTGCAAGGTAAGACTCCCAGCAAGCCCAGACTTCCCCAGATAGGGATACCGCCATGACCTTGGAAGAGATGATGCGCCTGCTCATGGAGTCAGGCGAGGTTGAGGACATCCAGGGCGTGTCCCGTGAAGGCCCCTTTACCATCCTGTACGTGGATGGCACGCGGGATACTAATGTCACCCTGGCCGAGTTGGAGGCATTGGCTACTGTCCTTGGCCCACAGGCTCTTTCGGAAGGTAGTGCGACTGCCCAGGCACAACCCAAGCTCAGTACCATACCTGTCCCAGGTGGGCCTGGGCTTACCGAGCAACCCGACTGGTGGGATGAAAGGGTTGATGGGGAGTGGGCAGCCCAGGAGTGGGACACACGCAAGTACGGACAGTATCCCTTCAAGACCAACAAGGATGGCGAAGTCACGGGGCCTGATTATGCCGCGGCAGAGTCCCAACGGAAGCGTGTGGATGCCCGTGAGGAAGAGGCAGCGCCCGCCTTCAAGGGCTTTGAGACCCGTGAGGAGGCGCAGGCTAGAGCGGATGAACTTGGCGAGGGTTTCGATGTAACCTATGATTCCAAGACTGACACCTTCCGAGTGCAGGAATCCACCGCGCCAAGACAGGCAGAAGCCGTCACCCTAGACGGCCAGCGATTCATTCAGGAACCTAGTGGTAATGTTGAGGCCTTCCCAGAGGAACGCAGGCGCTCCCTGGACGACATGCTCATAGACGCCCTGGAAGCGGGCGACCTGGCCGAGCAGGAGCGTGTGCTCAACCTTATGGACAGGGTAGAGGCCCTGCGGAACCGTCCCAGGCCCATGAATGATGCGGAGATATTCGAGTTCCTGGCCCCCATCGCCCAGAACCCGCAACACTTCGAGGAGCTTTTGCGCGCCTTTCGACAGGACGTAGGCCAGCAAGTGCCAATGGTGAGTATGAGTGGCGAGGGGCATGGACAACAAGGGCCAGTGGGAGTGCCCCCAGGTGGGCAACCAGGTAAGGTAGGCGGTCAAGGGCAAATCGAGGCTATCCAGGCCGAGATGCAAGCCCTGGGGCGCACACCTATGACACCCGAAAGAGATGCGAGGCTGCAAGCGTTGAGTGGGGAATTGCGAGCTTTGCAAGAGTCACAGGAAGTAGAGCGCACAGGGGCGCTTCCAGGCTTCGTACAGGCTCCACCCCAGGGCCAAGGGCCTACGGCCAGCCAGCAATGGGTAAGGGGCAGGACTGGACAGGTTATGCTTGACCCACAGGGAAGCGGGCGGTTCTATGACCCAGAGGGTCACATGTGGGAACCCTGGGAGGCATTCCAGCAGAGGATGGCAGCTTCAGCGGCGGCTCAGGCATTAACGCCCGCGCCAACGCCAGGGAGTGCCAATATCCCCCCCTGGCAACTTTATGCAGGTGGCTATAAGCAGGAAGGGCCGATGCCTGCCGAGCAGCAAGCCCTCTACGACGCCTTCAAGCAGAAACAACAGCAGGGGCCACAGGTGCAGGTTCCAGGAGGAGGCAACGGGACAACAGCGCAACCCTTCCAGGGCCAGCAGCTAAGACCGCCACAGGTGGGAGTGCCAAATATCGTGACCCAACAACCCGCGTTTGGCGGGACTGAGTTTTTCCCTGTGCCAACAGGGAATGTTTTACAGGAGAAGTTCACGCGGGAGTATAACGAGACCCAGCAGGAACGATTCAAGCGTAGGCGTGTGCCACAAGTGACATTTCGATGATAGACCTTCTCGCGTTCGTTTTCTGGGTTATAGCGGGACTATTATTGGCATTAGCTCTGGTGGCCTTTGTGGAAGACCGCGCACCATGGAAGAAATCAAAGTAGATGACCGCCTTCCAGGCCCCCGCTCGCACACCAGGCCAACTTCGCCTCAAGCAAACTCTCGCTCGCATCCGCCGTGAGCGTCAGCTTGCCCAGTTTGCCGACATGGGCACTGCGGGGTCTGGTGAAAGGCTGCGTCGCCCACCACGGCTTCAAGCCCAGGGGCCAGGGCAAGTACCCCAGGACTTCGGCCCTAACTATAGTGACCTCCCTAGCGACGCCTTCGGCCTGGAGGACAGGGCCAGGACGCCGTTTCAAGCTAGCAAGCCTATGTCCCTTAGTGAACTAGCAGGTTCCCTGGGACGGGCAACGCCTGCCTTGCTCACAGGTAAAGCATCCACGGAAGAGTTTCGTCTCGCTGGTTTTCCCTCGGTGCGTGTGCCCGAAGTCTTGCGTAGTGCTGCGAAGGCTATTCTTCAAGCTCCATTTCCTGGGCCTGTGCAGCGACTAACGGAACCGTTAGCGGAAGCGTTAGTGCCTACGTCTCTTGGTGTTAAGGGGGCGTTGGAAACCTTTGCCCAGCCCGATGTGCTTGCTGGGGCAGGCCCACTTGCCAAGGGCGCATTTTTAGCAACCAAGGCGGGTGCTAGAGCAACAGTAACCGCTCTGACAAAAGTGTCTATGCACGCTCCTGCTCTTCGTACAGCCCTACAAAGTCAACGCGGTTCTCTTATCCTGGGCGGTGCTTCAGAAGATGATATGGTGCGGTTTCTTCAAATTCTGGATGATGCTGAGGAATTAGCCAAGCGCCTCCCCGCGGAAATTGCAGGTGGCGCGGGGGAAGAATCTCTGCCCCGCGCCCAACAGCTTGTAAGAGATATTGATGAACTATCGGCCAGGATTGGGGGTATGGCAGAGACGCCTATAGTGCGACCCAAGTGGGCAACGGGGCTTTCTAACGACCAACTACTAAACATGGCAAAGCAAACGGGAGTCAACCCCTATACAACAGATTGGGGCGATGCCCTTGACTCTGTGATGATTCGTGAAGCCCGTGCGGGGGGCTTTAAGAGTTCCGTGAATACTCCCTCTATCACTACATTGAAGCGGGAATTGATTGCTATGCGGAGTGAGTTGCGGGGATTGGAGCAGCCTGTCCGTATCCCCCGTGCCGATGTTGGGCGACCAGAAGCGGGAGTCCAGGCTGGTGCGCTAGGTGTGCCAGACCGAGCAGTGTTTCCTCCTGGCAAGGGAGCGGAGACGATGGTGGATTTGGAGACGGCAGCTAGGGAGCGGGAGGCTGTGGCACGGCTGCGCCCAACCCCTACGAAACTCGTCGCTCCTGTTACGGAAAGGGCGCATCCGCCGCGCCGTCCAGTGGTGCCTTCTCGTAACGTTGTTGTTGAACCTGTTCACGATGTCGGGGCGGTGTCCCCAGCACAGGCGCGGGCGGTGGAACAAGCTGTTCCTGGGGTCGAACCTCCTCTAAGCGCAGCTCTACGACCACCGCCCGCGACAGGGGGGCGTGTTGTGGAAGGAGTTAAGCCCCCGTCCGCAACCGCTCCCCCTGCTGTGCCTCCACCAAAGCCACCAACGGGAACAGGAGAAATCCCGTCTGGTATTCCGCCCCAGGGCGCAGGGAATCTTTACGTTTCTCCTCTGCGTCCTTTAGGCGATGTGGCTAAGGAAGTTGTTGTACGGGACGACTTGTTGGGCAGGGTGGCTGCCAAGACAGGGGTAAACCCGTCAGTATTGCGTGGCGAAGGGCTGGGACAGACTTTAACAGCCTATGAACGCCAACAAATAGCCATAGATAACTTGGCGGATGTGGCTGTTGCCACGGCCCTAGACCGTCATGCCCAGGCTGTCACGGGCAGGCTTGGTGATGTTCTGCCCCTGGATACTCAGGGATTCGTCAAGGGGACTGGGAAACTTTGGCAGGACGTATTTACCACTCCTGATGCTTATGGGCTGTCGTCTAAAGGGACTCCTCTCAGGGCCTACATTGATGATTTCAACAGGCTTATTGCCGAAGCAGAACAATTGCGAATAGCTGGTGGGCTTGACCCTCTCAGCCGTATTTTACCCGAAGGGAAGTTTTATGTTCCCAGGCAGGTAAAGGGGGTAAGAGGTGTTGAGATTCGCCGTCCATCTAGTCCCAAGTTGCAACGCTATTATGAAGAAGCCACAGAGGGGTTTGGGAGAGGCGTTCGCTACGATGCAGACCCCAGAGCCACGGCTGAGTTGCACCTGCGGGTTGCTTATCGTGAAGTCCTTGAAGAACAACTCTCTAACGCTGTGGCGGATATGGGGCTTAGGCCATCACAGCTTATCCCCCAAGCTATTCGGGACAGGGCTGCTACGGCTGCCAGGGCCTATGCTCAGGCCAAACTCATCCGTCAACGGCTAGTAGTCCCCAGGGTACAGGAAGTATTGGCCCCTGCTGAGGCACGTTCTATGCGAGCCAGGGCAAGGACTGCTGTGCCGGAAGCCGAGGCAGCACTTGCCACGGCGCGTACCGAGTTTCTGTCGGCTAAAGTGCAGTACAAGCGCTCAATGGATGCAGCGCGGAAGGCGGAGATAGCACCTGGCAATCTATTTGGACAAGCTCCTGAAACTATCCCAATTAGCCAATGGCGGGGACGGTTCTTCCCCAGGGAGCAGGCGGACATGCTTAATGATGCTACGGGGTTCCTTGCCCGCCGTAATGAGCAATCTCCATTTGTGAAGGGGCTTGCTACCCTGGGCAATACAATGCGATATATGGCCTCTGTGGGTGATTTGGCCGAACCCTTCATACAGGGGTTGCCGATGTTGACTCGTGACCCTATTTTATGGAGCAAGGCCACGCTACGCCACTACCAGGCGTTTTTTGACCCTACCGTGCAGATTCGTTTCATGCGGGAACATCTGGCAATTGTGCAGGAAATGGCTAGTCATGGTGTGCCCATTGGAGATGTGGAGTTTTTTGCAGCTTTGAAGCCAGGGCAGGGCATATCGTTTCAGAAATTATTCAACATCATGCCAAAAGGGGATGAGGTGCAACGCCTTGCGCGGCTGGGAGGGAGGCAGACCTTTGGACGCTTCCAGGCTGCCTATAATATGGGGCTTACTGCCAAGCGGGTTTATCTTTGGGATACTCTGAAGCGGAGCATCCCCGACCTGGCAGAGCGGGCTGCATATATTAGAAATGTAACGGGCGGGCTAGAATCCAAGGCTCTGGGTGTTGGCCCCACACAGCGAGCAGCAGAGGGGATGTGGCTGGGGTTTTCGCCAAAGTTGCTGCGCTCTACATCTGCCCTGGTTGTCGATGCAACTAGGCCAACGACTCCCAGGGGTAGAGAAGCATTAAGAACGCTGTCTCAACTGGCAGCAGGGGCTACGGGGTTGTATGTTCTTACAGGGCTTGCTTTAGGTAAGGACTGGGACGAGATACAAACGGGCCTCAATCCCCTCAATGGCAAGAGGTTCCTGTCTCATCGTATTGGTGATGAATGGATAGGCGTTGGTGGGCAGGTGCGGGCCATCACGCAACTTGTGGCCCGTCTGAGCATGGCTCTTTTACCAGGGGGGGAGAAGCCAGAAGCCATTATTAGTGGGGGTCTATTCGATAACCCCCTCATCCAGTTTTACTATTTCAGGGGCGCGCCTGCCCTAAGTATCACGAGCAAGGTGGGAGAGTTTGCCACGGGTGCTAATGTAGCTCCTTTTGATAAGATTGATAGCTTGCCGAGCCTTATGGGGAGCCTGTGGACATCTGCACTGCCCTTTACTCTTCAGGGGCATCTCGAAGGCGACTCTTTGCTAGGCAGTGTTTCTAGCTTTC
>ERZ1292637.402-Hain-H14-01um-R3-402-length-26650-cov-12_pt2 | contig 12910 bp, 19 predicted proteins | sample MGYA00564405_ERZ1292637 | MGnify/ENA primary metagenome ERZ1292637 (study PRJEB36523, sample SAMEA6512645) | groundwater metagenome | collected 2019-01-09 | study: AquaDiva: Metagenomics assemblies of 32 groundwater samples | reverse complement strand
TTGGTCATGGAGGGTCCTTGAATCTTAAGCACCTCCATGAGTTTGGAGAAGTCGGGTGTCCCAGTCGTCAGGGCATCCGTCGGAAGCTGGAATTGAAACGTCGGAAGTGGGTCGGCCATGATTCCTCCTATCAGTCGAAATCTAAGACTTCAAAATGCACGGCGATCGAATGGACCCTCAGCGGCCCCTCCTGCCCGGTGTAGGTGCCCTCAAGCGCGAGCCAGTTGAAGGTTCTGTTCTGGTCGGAGGGCGCCGGGAGTTTGGCGTTGAAGAAGCCTCCGGGCTCCGGTGCCTCGTCGAGGTTGACAGACCCCAGCGAAACGGCAGTCGTGGATCCGTCGATGTAGTAGCTCATGCTCATCGATATGTTGTTGGCCGCTTCTCCCTCGGAGTCTACCGCGACATAGACGGTCTTGAGAATCTTCTTCTTCCTGGGCTCCCCGAAATCGAGCTCCGCCGTCTTGAACCTGGAGGTGTAGTTCCCGGCCCTGTCGGCGAAGCCGGTATCCTGCTCGAAGTAGAGGCCGGTGTTGCCGGAGTCGCCGGTGTAGAGGTTGTTGTTGTAGACGGCGGCGGAGTAGGCGTTGATGTTGTCGTAGAGCGTCCACTTGTCGTTTGAGTCCAGGACGAGGGCTCTGTTGTTGGCGGCCCCGGAGGCGGTGAAGGTGGTATAGAAGAGATGATAGCGGTCCCTATAGACGGCTGAGGCCACGGGGGGCCTGTCCGAGCCCTCGTTCCACTCGAAAGTCAGGTCCGTGAGCGAGGGGTCGTTGTCGCCGTCGTCTCCGAGCAGGAACTCGGTGCGGGCGGAGATGAAGGTCGAGGTGGCGTTGGTGATGGTCGTGTTGGCCGCCTGGCTCACCCATCTCGCATTAGCGGCCCCGGCGGCGTCGGCGCAACTGACGGTACTGGTGGAGGTCCAGAAATTGAAGCTGCCGCCTGCAGGCGCGGTGTTGGTCCTGAGACGGCCCCAGCTCGAGATCGTGGATGCCGGGGCGGCGCAGTCCGAGATGTAGTAGGCAGTGGTCCGCGCGACCAGGGTGGCATCTTGCATTTGCGGAGGCGTCTCCGTCGCGGCGTTGACGGAGAAAGTCCCTCGATAGCGGATGAATTCCCTTCGGGCTGCCCCTGAGTTGGCGCCCAGGCTTTGGCTGACGTAGGTCTCAAAGGCCCCATTCGTCGAACTCGCTGCCGCCACTTCAAAGGTGAGGGCGGAGCCGGAGGGGCTTGAGACGGAGGCGGAGAAGTTGCCCCAGGTCGGGGTCGTGTAGTCGGTGTCGAAGTGTTGGCTGACGAAGGTGCCGCTGGTGATGATGTTGGTTTCGGGAATATCGAACATTGGTTGAACGCTAGCCCCGCTAAGAAAATCTCCAATCGAATATACGACTTCGGTCCCTCGGATAAATGCCGTAGAGCGCATGCGCTCGCTAGATCCAGAACAGTCAGTAGCCAAATTATAGTATCCGCATTCAATTTTTACTGTAGTATTCGTCAGCGTCGTCGTATTTACAATGAATGTCGTATGTGCCATTCCATCCGTAATCGCATCGCACCGCGAAAGCAATATCTGATTCGAGGAGTCCAAAATGCGAAACGCTAGACTGCTAGAAGCACCTCCAGCGCTATTCCGCCATTGGCGTGATCCATAGGCTGGACCCGTCGCAGTGTTTTGCCAACTACCCTCAAATATATCCCAATTTGTAGTGCTATTTGATTCGCCCCCCGCGTTGATGAAGGCCGCGCTCGATGCCTGGATGAGTGTCAGATCGCCGCTGACGCTGATGGTGCTGACATTGACTCTCGTCCCGTTGTCCCCGAAGTCGCTGCCGCTCGTGTCCGTCCTGGTCCAGGAGCTTGTGACGACGCTTGCGGGAATCCTGCTGGTGCTGACCGGAGCCCCTGGGCCGGAGGCCGTAGAGTTGGCGCTACCGCCCTCGAAGTCGGCCTGAGTCGTCAATGTCAGCGTGCGCGAGTTTCCGGCGGAGGTGATGATCTCGTCTATCGTCGGACGTATGGCATCGCTCGCGCGAGAGATCGTCGTCCCCGACATCTTCTCCAGACCCCTTCGGCTCAGCCAGTGGAGGGCATTGTTCTTCTCCCCCACGCTTCCAGCCTCCATGCAGCCTATCTCCCTGTTGATCCTGTGGAGCTGGAAGTTCCTGCGGTCGTAGCCGTAGAGGCCATAGAGGTCGCCCTGGCCAAGGCCGCAGTCCCGGCCAATCAGGAACGAGTTCTGGTACTCGCCCAGGAGGCAGGAGACCCCGCATCCGTCGTGCGTGCCGGAGATGTCGATATTGGCGGGCGTGGTCGAGACCCCGGGCACGAGCACGGTCCAGGCGGTGCCGTCCAGCTCACCGGAGAGCCTGACCCTGGTCAAGGCGCCGGTGCAGCCGGCGAGGACCACGCGGTTCCTGAAGGCGCCGATGTAGTCGCAGGAGGGGGCGCCGGAGACGGCGGCGCTGGAGACGCCGGGGACGTAGGAGATGAGGCCGTTGGTGGCGTTGGTGAGCCAGAAGGTGCCTAGGGTCTGAATGGCCCGGCTCTCTACCGTCAAACTCAGGCCGGATATTCTGGGGCTTGTTACGGTGCAGTCGGTCCCGTTCGTCGTCTGGAACAAGGTCTCGCTGGAGAGGATGATGAGGTAATTGGTGCCGTCGGTGGCGCGGAAGGGCCAGAGGCCGCGGACGCTCCTCAAGCCGGTGCAGCCGGTCGAGTTGGCCTGGGCGTGGCCGCTCCGGCGCTCCAGCGTCAGGCTCTCGTCCAGGTGGATGTTTAGGGCGTCTTGGAGGCAGGAGGGGGGGATGCGGGTAGGGGCGTAGCGGGTGATGAGGCCGCAGTCGCCGCTGAAGGGGATTTCTACGACGGAGTCAGCGGGCCCGAGGGTCTGGGACCAGGCCCCTTGGGCCAGCAAGAGGAGGAGTAGGCGCACCATGTCATTGACTTCCGACTGCCGAGGGCAAATAGGAAGGCCTAGCGCGACAATTCTCCTCCATCTTCTTGGCCAAGAGCTCGAACATGCCGTAGAACGTCTCCGCCGCCTTGAAGCGGCCGTCAACCACGGCGGCCTTGTGCGCGGCGTAGTAGGCCAGGGCGTGGTGGAAGCCGTAGAGTTCGTTGATGCCCTCGAAGGGCTGGTTTGAGTCCGCGCTCATGTCCGTCACGTCGGTGTAGTATTCCATGCGGATGGTGCCGGTGGAGGAGGAGTCGTTAGGGAACGGCACGAAGCCGACCAGGCTGCGGCTGGCGAAGTTGACGAAGTAGTTGATCGGCAGACCGTCCCTCTCCTCCCAGCCACGGGATTTGCCGTCCAGGGACTCCGGGGATTTCTCCTTGAGTTCGAGCCAGTCCCGGGTGAGGCGCTTGACCGCCCTGAAGTCGGTTCGGGTGGCGTAGTAGGTCGTGCCGGAGATGAGGGGGAAGGACGTGGAGCGGATTATGCACCAGCTACGGTCCGCGAGGATTGCCTGGCCCTCGTTGAGCCAATCGTTCCACTGCGCGTTTGTATAGCGGACGCGGGTGCTGCTGCCGGTGTCGCCCGTCAAGAGGCGGGCATCGCTCCGCAGGTCCGACAGTTGCCTTGCCCTAGAGGGGACGGCCAGGCCCAGGACAAGCGCAAGGAAGGCAAGACCTTTTGAAAGTCTCACTCTAGGCCCTCCCTCAGTCCTTCGAGTCGAAGTAGTCGAAGCCCTTCAGCGTGTCCGTGCTTCCGACTTCGACCGCGTGCGTCCTGAGCCTGCAATTCAAGGCCGACTCCCCGTAGTGGTTAAGCGCGTTCGTGCCGACGCCGGAGGCGGCGGTGGAGAGTTCAACGCCGACGAAGGCGTCGTCGCAGACGATCCCCGAGACCGTGTGCGTCGCAAGGCAGACGGGGGTCACGGCGTTCGGGATCAACTGGATGAACGCGCGCCTCCGGGCCCCCCTGGCGGCGATGACCTCGGTCCAGGCCGTGGAGGAGCAGTTGACGCGGAAGCCGGAAGTCGTATTACCGTCGTTGACGTAGACGCGCTGAACGTAATCGTCGGCGCGGCCCTCGGCGTGGGCGGGGTCCTTGGAGGCCCAGATTAAGCCCAGAGACAGGGCGAGGACTATGGCAAGGAAGGTCCTATCAAGCGTCTTGGACATGGTCCCTCCCTTAGTTCGCGCAAGCCTGGGCGGCCACGTACACCGACGCCCACTGGGTCAGCGCCGTCCCGGTTGAGAAGCACAGCTCGTTTCCAGTTGAGTTGTAGATGAGCTGCCCGGCGGCTCCGGGCGTCACGTTCGTCCTCGGGGCGGAATTGACGGATATTCGCAGCCCTCCGGTCACGGTGATGACATCAGCGGCCGCATCGCCCAGAGTGACGGCTCCGTCGAGCGTGACCGCCCCGTCCACCTCCAGCGAGCCGCTCGCGTAGAGGTCGCCTTCGTCGATGGTCACTCCGGGCGTTCCGGCGCCGATGGCCACCCCGTCATCCAGGACCTGGAGGCCGTCCGAGGGGTTCTCGTTGTTTTGGCACCCAAGGCAGACCCTCCGGTTCGTTCCGTCGAACTTCGCTATGGTCAGGCCCAGAGCTGCCGTTCCGGTGTGGGTCGAGATGGCCAGGGCGTTCACCGGAGTGCCGACGACCATGGTGCTGGTGTTTACGGTCAGGGTATCGGCGGCGGCGTCGCCCAGGGTGGTATTGCCGTTGACGGTTGCGGCGTCGGTGACGGTCAGGTCGTCCGCGAGCGTGGCGTCGAAGGCGTTGACCGTCGCCCATCTGAGCGAGGAGGTCCCGAGCGTGGTGTCGTTGTCGGTAGTCGGCAGCCAGTTGCCCGAGACGTCGGCGCAGACCTCCGCCCCCGACTCGCCCACGCACCACTTGTCATTGGGGTTGTCGCCCGTGCCGGTCACTCTCGCCTCGGCGACCTTGAAGGCATGGGGCAGCCAGACCGCCATGGCGAACAAGACCGCCAGGCAGGCGTATTTCGACCATCTTTTCATGGGAACTACCTCCTATCCGTCAAAAAGAGCTTTCCGGGGCCTTGAGTCCTAGCCCCGTTTTCTCAACCTGTCCAGGTCGTTGATGGTCGGGTCTTCGGGTTCGAGCAGGATTCCGCAGCGCCGCCACTCCAGGATGTCGTTGTTGACCATATGCCTGGCCTTGCCCTTGCGCACGGCCTCGCTGTAGTCGGGGTCTCCGGGCCGGGCCTGGATGTCCTTCCACGTCTCTAGGAAGGGCAGGAAGCGGCGCTCCAACTCCTTGCGCCTGTCAAACAGCCTCTGCCTCTCCTTCGGATCGGACACCCGCCTGGGCCCCTCCTCCTCAAGCACCTTCTCAAGCTGCTTGTTCCGGGCCTTCAGGCGGTTCTTGTTGACACTCACGCCTTCTGGTATCGTCGGCGACCACTGGCCCTCCTTCGGGATGTCATTCGTGGCGTCGATGAGTTCCTGGTTCTCCCTACGCTCGTTCTCCAGGACATCCCTCTGCTGAGGCCGGAGGTAGCTCCTGGGCGGCGACTCCTTCTTCGTCTTGGTTGCCATCAACGTCCTCCTTTTCAGTCTTGGTTGCGTCAACTCACTTGGTTCCCGTACACCCAGCGCCATTCCACTGAGCTCACGCCGAGGCTCGTGTAAACTCCGAACTTAGAGACCTTGGTGTCATACTCCCCCGAGCGCGAGAACTCCACCGGCTCCCACTCCCTGAACACGAGCTTCTGCTTCATGATCATGGAGTTGACCAAGAACCAGTCGTTGGTGTCGGTGAGGTAGTTGTCCCAGATGACGGCCTTGTACCGTCCCTCGTGGTAGTTGCGGTTATTGTTGGCCGTGTCCACCTTGCCCATGCTCTTGATGATCTCGTAGACCCGGTCCTCCAGGTCCAGCGGGGCGATGATCATGTCGGAGATGTTGACCATCGGGTTGTCGCGGTTGGTCTGGAACTTCTTCATCGCCACCCGCGAGGTCTGTAGGTTGGCCGGGGACAGTGCGAGCGTGTTCAGGTTGTCCTGGGTCGTTCCTCCGAAGCGGCTGGTGTGGGCGTTGGAGCAGAGTTGGAGCCCGTCGCCGACGGTGAAGCTCGTGTTGAAGGCATTCACGAACGGGAACGCTCCCCGCGTCTCCCTCAAGTGCCTGACCGAGATGGCCAGGAGCTGCGTGCTCTCCTGCACCACGCCGTAGAGGTCGTTTCGGAGCAGCCTCCGGGTCACCTTGAGGCCCTGAGCGTACTCCGTCTCGGTGATGCTCTTGGTGTAGCCCTGACGGATCTCCGGGTACTGCATATCGCCCGTGAACTCCGCCATCGCGGGGATGTCTCCCGTCTCAAGGTCGTACTCGGTGCCCTGTTCCGCCGTCTTGAAGCGGAAGAGGAGCGGGAGCATGGACGGGAAGTCCCGGTACTGGTCAACGAAGATGAGCGACAGGTCCTTCTGCACTACAGCCGGCCATGAGCCGGTCGTGATAAGAGCCATGACTTACCTCCTTGACTTCTTTTCTTCTCTAGTCAAGGATGGAGTATCTAGGATGCGCGTTTGCGTATTTGAATCCTTTCCTTCTTCAGTCAACGGGCGCCAGCATCGAGTCCTGGAGGGCCACGAGCGCATAGATCTCGAACTGGGCCAGACTGTTTAGGGCCGTCAAGCCGCCATGGATATGAGGATCAAGCCTCTGGTCCAGTCCGTTCCTGATGATGTGCGTCTCCAGGATGATGGCCCTGCCCGTTCCCGCCGCGGCGTCGGACCCGATCTTGGTGAAGTCGGTGGCCGTGGCGATGTCCCATTTGAGCAGGCGGTGGAACAGGGGCAGAATCTTGAGGACGTCGGTCGTCGAGTCCAGGGCCGTGGCGAAGGCGGTCTGCATGGTGCAGGAGCCCGAGGCCGAGGTGTCGATGAACTCGATCTGGCCGATTCCAGTTCCGGCCTGGGCGTAGAGGAAGCCGGTGTCGATGTTGTCCTCCAGAGATGTGATGGTCGTGGTCGTTCCCGAAACGGAGGCCACGTCCGCGATGTCTACGTCGTCATAGGCAACGTAGCAGAGATTGGCCGGAACAACCAACTCGACCGGGTAAGACGGGATCTCGGTGCGGCCGTTGGCCGTGTCGAGGAAGAACCAGGGCACGGTGCCGGCCACCAAGGGGTCATCGGCGGCGGAGTCGTCCTTGAGATGCAGGAGAATGCCCAGGCAGTCGGCGTTGGAGGTGGCGGTTGCGTTAATCAACACCCCGTCATCCGTCTCTGCCGTCACTCCCGGCATGAGCAGGGCGCCTTGGAACAAGTCCGCGCTGGCGTTTAAGACCGGCGCGATGATGCGTTGTGTCTTGACAGAAGCCACTACTTCCATGATCTTACCTCCCGGTGCGTCTTTTCAGTCTAGGTTGGAGTATCCGGCTTGAAGGTCTAGGGCTGAGAGTCTATGGAGGTCTAAGGAGTAAAGTCCCAGGTGAGTACGGCTAAAGTCCTTCGCTCACTTCGGCTCGTTGCCTTGTACGGCCTCAAGGCCTTCCCGCGAGTAGTTCTTGCTGCCGCAGAAGGGGCAGCCGCCGCCCTTGCGCATCGCCGAGTCTCTAGAGGCGACGGTGTAGGTGTTGCCATAGCGGTCGGTGATAGTAGAGGTCGTGTAGGTGATGGCGCCGACGCCGCCGTTGCCGTCCTCGGAGCCCCCGGAGTTGTCGTCGCGGTTCAAATCGGCGGGGAAACCGCACTGCCTACAATGGACCTTGCGCTTGAAGCTGGGCTTGCCCTGGCCCGCTCCCGTCCTGCGGTTGTTGGAGACGATGCGCCCGCGTCCGGCCGTCTCCGAGGGCCACACCGGGGCGAAGAGTCCCACGGCGTCCTCGGGCCTGGGCTTGTGGAACGGGAGTTCGCTCTGTCTCAGTATCGACATCTATTCCTGGCCCGCTCTGCCCACCTGGCCCGGCATGACCGGCTTGGCCCTCTCCCACTCGGACTGGGTGCTGATGACGATGCCCTCGTGGTCGTCCTTGACCAAGTCCCTGATGCCCTCGATCCTATCCTCGTTCTTGCGGGCCAAACTGCGGACCAGCCGCTCCTCGTGCTCCTGGAGGCCGGTCGCGTCGATGTCTTCCTGGCCCAGTTTGTCACCCACCCGCATCGGCTGCGGGTTCGTGTTCAGCCTGGGGCTTCCACCACCCTGTGGTTCCTTCATGAACTTGTCCCCCACCTCGCCCTTGACATATACGGCCGCCATCTCCAGCCTGGCGCCCAGCTTCTCCGGGTTGTCCTGATCCTCGTACTGGACCAGGAACTTGTCCACGTTGGCCCGATAGCGGTCGAACTCGGGGCGCTGGGAAAAGAAAGCGGCCTTCATCTTGTCGGCCTTGCTCGATGTCTCCATCTTGCCCAGTCGGCCCTCAAGCTCTTTGTTGCGCTTCTGCTCCTGCTGGAGCTGGTCCTGGAACGCCTTGGAACTGGCCTGGGCCCGTTCGTTGGCGATGGCCCAGGAGGCCTGTAGTTGCTGGCGGTTCAGGCCCGTCTGTTGCTCGGCCTGGGCCCACTGCTCCTCGGTCCAGTTCTGGCTGGCTTGCTGGCTGGCCTGGGCCAGGGCTGCGGCCTGGGCGTGCTGCTCCTCCAGGGCCTTGACCCGCTCCTCGGCCCGGACCCTGGCCTCCTCGGCCTGGCGGTAGCGGTCCTCGCGCGCGTCCTCAAGGCGCTTGGCCTCCACCAGTCGCGCTTTATCCGCCTCCTCTTGCTGCTTTTTGGCGGTCGCTTCCGCTTCCAGTTCTCTCTTGCTCTTGGGCATGGTCTAGTCCTCCGCGGGTTGAAGTTGAGCCAGTTGTTCCTCAGCTACTTTGATGCGGGCCTTGGTGTTGGAAATCTTGATCTCCACCGCCTCTAGGACCTTAGGGCTGGCCTCGACGCTGTCCAAGATGGCGCTGGCCGCTTCCTTGCCCCCGTAGTGGAGCTTGGCGTTGGCCCACTCCACGGCCGGGTCGCCTCCGGACTCGGCTAGGGCGCGGTCGATGCGGCTCGTGTTGGTCTCCTTCATCTGCTCAAGGACCCACTTGAGCGAGGCCCAGAAAGGCGTCTCCCGCCCCTCGGCCACGATCTTAAGATGGTCCAGCTTCTTCCGCTCATAGGCCAGGCGCTCCCTCAGCTCGGACAGGATCTTCGGAGACGGCTTCTCATGCGCCATATCAGGCTCCCAGCCCCGCCAGGGGGCCTCCTGCGCCGTTTCCTGCTCCTACGAGGGCCGCTGGGCCTGCCAGGGGGCCTCCGGGGGCTCCTGGGGCCCCCCCAGGTCCTCCTGGGGCCCCGGGAAGGAGCGGGAGGCCCAAGGGCTTGCCCTGCCAGAGCAGTTTCTCCACATCGGGCTCCCCAGAGGCCCTTACGGTCCGGTTCCAGAGCTCGATGGCGCGGGGGTCCTGCTGCACCAAAAGAGGCATCAGGCCCGCGTAGACCTGCATGAGCCCGCCCAGGCGCTGCATGGCGAACTCAGGGGATAGGGTGACCGATCGCCGCTTCCCCTTGTACCGAACGCCCTCAAGGGCGAAATCGTCCCTGGAAATATCCACCGGCGCGGCCTGGCCCTCCTTGGTGCCCTGGAAACTCACCCGGTCGGGGCCGTACTGGAGGCGCAGGGCCACAGTCAATTCGGCGATGTCGGGATAGCTGGACTGCCACTCCTCACCGTAGTCGTCGATCCTTTTGGTCGCCTGCTGCAGGAGGCCCAGGGTCTTGGCCGCCGGCGCCCTAGGGTCCGATGGCGTCTCGCGACCGGAGAGGCCCTGGGTGGGGCCGAAGCGGAGTTCGATCTTTCGCTCGATGATAGCTTCCTCGTCCAAGGAGTTCCCGGGCTGGTCCAGGTTGGCGATGGCCACCTGCTCTATGGATGTATTCCAGTCCTTGGCATTGATCCAGAAGTTGAGGCCGGGCCTGAAGACGTTCTCAGAACGACCGAGGTCGAGGGCTTCCTTATACTGCTCGTTGGTCTTGAAGACGGGGCTGGTGGCGATCATGCGGACGTTGTTGCGGTGGTTGTGGATGGTGTCCATGAACAGGAACAGGTCCTCGGTGTCGCCCACCAAGGACACGCCCAGGAAGCGGTTCTCGCGCTTGACCATGCGCAGGGCCACGGCCATGTCGATGTTGCGCCGGATGGGGTAGTTGTCCACGGCCAGGACCTTCCGCGCCTCGGGGGCGTAGGTGACGAGGTACTTCTCCGGGATTCCGTCGTCATCAGAGTCCCACTTGACCACGAGATCGGCCAACTGGATGGGCTGATCCTCGTCGCCCAAGGTACGGGCCAGGCGCTCGACGAAGTTTCGGCTCGCGCTCCACTCGTCGCCTCCGAACTTGCGCCCGCCCTTCAAGGCCTCGTCGGCTCGTTCCTTGTAGAACTCGCCCTGCTTGACCGCCAACTTGACCGCGACCGGGCTCATTTCGTAGAGGCTGCCGTACATCTCCATGCGCCGGATAGTAGGGGCATAAGTGGGCCAGAAGATGAAGTTGGCCAGGCTGATGATGGAGAACTCGATGCCGTCCTGCTCCACGAAGTCGTAGTGGAACTTGGTCTGGAGCTCGAAGTCTTGGATGAATATCCATTTGTCCATCAAGGAGGCATAGTCTTCCTCGGAGAGGCCCGAGGCCTCGGCGGAGGGGTAGTCCCGATTGAAGTCCAGGGCGCTTCCGTAGATGCGACTGTCGTTGCCGCGCTCTAGTCGGCGTTCCCAAGAGCCTTGGACTACGGCAGTGCCGTCCCTGACGCACGGAACCACGGCGTCTTTGAGGATGTCGAGGCCGTTGGAATCGGAGTGGAAGATATAGTTGAGGCCTTCCTCGTGGTTCTTGAGGTCATCCGGCGAGTGCTTGCCTGAGCCTGGGCGGCTGGAGACGCTGAAGATGTCGGGGTCTTGGAACTGGGTCGAGACGAACTGGCTCCGGAAGGTTCCGACGATGCCGGCGGCGTAGTGCAGGGTGAGGTTGGAGGCTCCCTCGAAGGGGAAGTTGGTCTCCTCGACCACGCCCTCAAGGAGGTCGTTCCACTCAATGAGCTTGCGCCTCAAGGGCCTGGTCTCCTTGCGCGAGGCCTCGTAGCGCTTCCACAGGAACTTCTCCAGATTATCCAACTTGTCCGGTCCCCAGCGGAGCTTGCTCGATCTAAGGAAGGACTCGACGCGGCGGGTCTGCTCCCGGGCCTTCTTCGCCACGTCGGAGGGGGCCTTGAGGTTCAAGGTCTCAAGCATCAGTTTGGCGTCCTCGTCGCCTCAGCCGGGTGGGCTTGGGCCAGGGTCGTTTTGGGCCCGCCCCGGTCCACCCACTCGCACTTCTCGCGCTTGCCCGTGGCGAGGACTGCGAGTTTCAGGCTGATCTGGACGAGGAGGATGATGCCCAGCACTTCCAGCCCGGTGATGCCCCGTCGGCTCATATCCTCGCTCCCCTGCGTCTGGCCTTGCTCAAGACGATAGCCCGACGCTGCTTCTCCGCCTGCTTCTTGCCCTTCTTGCGCCTGGTCCGGGCCAGGATTCGAGGCGGATTCTCCTTGACCTCGCTGCCGGCCTCGTGGATGAGGGCCTCTGTCTTGGTGCCCCTCAGCGCGGCCATGCGTCTCTTCCGGTCATCTCCTAGGCTCTTTCTCAGGCGCTCCCGGACGTCCTTAGCCATCCCAGCCCTCCTGGCGGTCCACGCGGGCCTGGCTCATGGTCTGCTCGAGCCTTTTGTTGAACGCCTGACCCCGCTTGCGGCTCCCGGCCTCGGCGTCATCGAACTCAGCCCTGGCCTTGGCATAGGCGGCGTCGGCGGAGTTGGGCGGGCTCTTCGTGGGCTCGGGTTTCTTGCGCTTCCCGGGCTTGGTCATGGCAGCCTCGCGCGTATCTCCCGGATTCGGCGTTGCCGGAACTTCTCGCGCTCCGCCTCTGGGAAGGGCCGGACGTGCATCATCGTCTTGGTGTCGCACCTGGGGCAGTTGCGGCTGCGCTCGCGGAAGAGGTGGTGGCACTTGTCGCACTTGAATAGCTTGTCCTGGATGTGCCGACCATCCCCGCCGACCTTGAACCTTTGGACATCGGAGATCCTGGCCTCGCTCTCGAAGGAGGCTGAACGCAAGTCCAGTTCCCTCCTCCGCGCGAGACCGGGCATGGCCTTACTTCGCCTTGGCCTGCTTGGCTGCCTTCTCGATGAGCTTCTGACCGCTCTCGGCCAGTTCCAACAGCGACTTCTTGTCGGCCTCGACGACCTTGCCCTTCTTGGCGTCCTCGTCGATCTTGGCCGCGAGCTTGTTCTCCTCCAGTTTGACCTTGATGTGTTCCAGGCTCACGCCCTTCACCAAGAGGTCTCCCCCTGGGGTCCGGAGTTCCGCTCCCTGTTCCGTCACCACGACCTTGCCCTGCTTTCCATCGTGCGTCTGCAAAAGCGTCTCTGTCATGTGCTTCCTCCCTAGGGCGCCAGGGCCCTTACTCCTTCCCCTTCCGGTGACCCAGCTTCTTGACGCCCATGTTGGGGTCGCCGGGCTGGTGCTCGAACTTGGCCGATGCCTTCGCCGACTTCCCCTTCAAGCGACCGTCGTCCGTCTGATTCCCGTCATGCTTGGCCATGCTGCCTCCTCGCTCCCGCTCGTGATCCGGGGGCGTCACATCCGAGTAGTATCTGTTCGGCATCTACTTCGCCTCCTTCCATCCGTGAGTCATAGTCTAGCAGAAGCCGTCATCGTCAGCGCGTCAGTGCTTGATCCTGCCGAAGAAATCCTTGAACTGCTGGGCCACCCCGGGCTTGACCAATTTGGGCCTGTTGGCCTGGGCGTGGTGCCACATCGCGCAGTCGGTCTTGACGCGGTCGAGCATGATGCAGGCGTCCAGGAGCGGCGTCCGGGAGAGAGGTATGCCGACCCAGAGCATGCCGCTGACCCGGTCCAGGACCATCTGGCCCGCGGGGATGATGGGCATCTTGAACTGAGGCTCCTGGGGCGTGTCCTGGCCGTTCGGGGCCGGGGCCTCGGGCG
>ERZ1292637.1033-Hain-H14-01um-R3-1033-length-12912-cov-4_pt1 | contig 12912 bp, 31 predicted proteins | sample MGYA00564405_ERZ1292637 | MGnify/ENA primary metagenome ERZ1292637 (study PRJEB36523, sample SAMEA6512645) | groundwater metagenome | collected 2019-01-09 | study: AquaDiva: Metagenomics assemblies of 32 groundwater samples | reverse complement strand
ACAGCTCCTGGCACCCCTGGCATACTCTTAGTGTCATGTAATAATTCTTTTCTTATAAGCCCTGTACCTTGTTCTTCACCTACACTGCCTAAAAGGGATTGTTGCATTGAATCACGCCAAAGGCTTCCTGACTCACATATCACCCACACCTTTATAGCTTTCTTAAATTTGTGTCCTTGCCACCATTCAGGATATTCACCTGTCATATGGTATGTCAGTTCCACCGAACCGCTGAAACTTTTGCCTGAACCATTACCTCCGCCTAGTACACGGAATCTGTGTGTTGCTCCAGCAGTGAAAAAATCTACATGTTTGTGATATAACCTTCTAGCGAAGGGGCCTTCATCTGGAAACACTGAATCAATTAGATTATATTTTTTGTGCTCAGTGAAGGCTTGTACGGCTCTTGCTATATTTAATAGCTTGTTTCTATCTATAATGGTTTCCATAGTATCCATTAACCCCTGTTATTGGTCATTAGTGGATTCAATAATAGTATTTAATTCTGGAGAGAGATCTCTTAGTTCTGGCATTCTTTCCATTTGACTTTTAATATACATAAGAAGTTCTTCATTTGTTTGCTCACTGAGAACATTCATAGTGTCTATATTGATTTGTGTATTAGTTGTAGCTGCAGATGGTTTGTCTGCCCATCCATGACGGTATTTACCTAAGTCACGCCAAAACTGATAGTCGATATCAGAAGTCTTCATCATACCTTGCACACCAAGGTTTTCATGTATGGCATCAAAGGCCACTTTACCTTGTTCATGAGCTTCTTTCAAATCAGGCACTTCTTTCATCCATCTATAGAAGGTACCTCTAGATACTCCCCATTGTGCCATTGCTTGTGTGTCTGACAGTCCTGCTGACATTAACTTGTATATGTCTGCACAATATTTCTTATCGTATTTTATTATACCCATTTTATTTTCGTCTTTTAGTTAAGATGTCAATAATAGCTTTCTGTGATTCTTTGATTTCTTCTGTGTCTTCCTTCAATTCACCGAAGCGCACTTCTATAACTTTTATATCAGTTTTGTTTTGAGCTATATCACTCTCCACTCTACTTAGCCTGTCATGTGTGGTTTTACGATCATACATATAGAAGCCACCCATTGCTGTTATAAGAGCACCTAGTATCGCCCCAATCTTATCCCATAAATCTTCCATTCTTAGAATTCCCATTTCGTTTGTTTCCAGGGAATTCCCCAGGATCTTAATACTGAGGTGATATCTACGATGTCTTTTACAACTAATTCTTCATTTATAGAGACATTTTTATGTCCCATTTTGGCGAACAAGTCTTCTATTAAAGGCCAATTATTAAAAGTGATTGTTATTTCTTTATTACCTTCAATGATTTTCAAATTCCTTCTCCTAAATCTAAGGCTTTGTTTATACTGTCCACTTGTGTTTGTGTCATACCTTTAGGAAATATATCGTTACGTATTCCTTTAAATATTACGTCCCTATCTAGTTTTGCTTTTTCTAATTTAAAGTCTCTACGAGCAGACATACCTCTTCCTATTGAAGAGAACATTAAACCTATATTTTCTTTTGCTATTGGGAGCCCCCATGTAACAGACAACATACCTAAATAAATATATTGCACCCATTGAGGAATCAAACTGAAATTATACCATAAGGCTTCTGCTTTGTTTGGAAAGAGAATTGAATATAATATAATGGCACTAATCCAATAGAAGGTTCCTTGACGAAAGCCTGATGATGTAGCGTTTAAATAATTAGAACGTTGTGTTGTGTCTGCAACTGATTGAGCTATTGAAGCTTCTGTTTGAGATTTTAATAATGCTAATTTGAATTCTTGGTCGGCCTGCACTTGGTCTGATTTGATTTTAAAGTATTGACCTAGAGGGCCTTTCTCTCCAATGAGAGAAGATATTAAAGGTATTATTATTGCCCACATTAGATACTTTCCTTGACTTTATTTAGCGAGAGAGGGACTTGAAGCCCCGACCACAAGGGTATGAGCCTCGTATTCTACCTCTGAACTATCTCGCTATTAATTAGTGCTCACTTAGGGAATCTAACATCATCCCGTAACCACTTGTTATATATGAAGTTTTTCTATGATGTTGAGTTCCCTACAGAACACAGCTTAATTAGGGCCATGCCTTTAATATGAAGTGTAGCACATACGGATGTATTTGTCAAGGAAATTTACATTTATTTTACAATTATTTTTCTGGCGTAATTCACCTTAGTGTTGTTTGCCACATCTGTAGGGTGCGCCTTTAAGTGTCTGGCCCTTTTTTCGGCCTTATTAGTTTCTCTACGTCCTTCTGTTTTATATTGAGAGACGCCCTTCACAGATTTCTTTCCCATATGTTTCTCCTATATAGTTTATTATTGACCCCAACTTGATAGTATACTACACCCTTCTCTTTTTGTCAAGGAGATGAAGTGTAAAGTTTCTGTAAAGATTCTTGTCACTATCCAGTGACACCAACCTTGTTAATGTTCCCTTAAGGAAACTTTTCAATTTCGCCTCGTGTTACAGGTAGGGTACCTCTAATCATACTAAACAAATAATGTAGTACTTGTCCCCACCCCCTCCCTCGAGTTGTCTGGTTGGAAGCTAAACCACTGCCTTGATTGATGGCGCACTGCTAAGTGATTGATTGTACTACACTGTGTTCCACTAAGTCTGATTATTACTATAACCAGACCTAACAGCGAGGCCCATACAATGCGCACATTCAATTATATATGAGGCGCACACTGAACAGAGGGGGTATACACTATCGTGTGGTGTAGAACAGTTACGACAGAGCCATTGAGGATATCATTAGCATGCCATCGTGACGTCATAACAGAGTACTAAGCAGTATCACATACACACATATATATATGATAAGTAACACATCTAATAAGTATTAACATGTATACTAAACATTAATAAAAATAATTTATATATTCTTCTTGACATGTTCAATTAACGTACATATACTAACAATATAACCAAGGAGAACATCATGAAAACATTAAAACAAAATGACAAGTTCATAGCAGTTGATGTACGTAATACAAAGTATTCAAGTGATTATCAGCTAATAGAAAGAACATCTAACGGTGATGTAACTATTGGCGAATACTTCACTAAGAAAGATGTATTAGAAGCGTTCTCTAAACTAAATAAGAAGGAGATATAAATGAGTATTCAACAATTAAGAAAAGATATGAGGAGTTTTCAAGCAGAGTCATTACATAATGTATACCAAGATATATGTAATACGTTTCCTGATATAGATAAAAAAGAGTTACATAAGATATTTTTAAAAGAACTAAAAAAACCTATATTAGGAGGTCATATTCTAAGAGGAGAACATCATGAAACTAGAAGGCTGGGCAATAAATAAATTAGACAAGAACAAGGAGAAGAGCATGGCAATGTATATAGATGAGAACGGATGGGGACAAGAAGAGTATGAAGAACTAAGAGCATCAATAGATAAGGAGAAGGCGTATGACAACTGGATAGATGAGAGATATGCCGCGATGCGTATAGGAGATGTAACATTTAAAGCATCACAAGTGTTGAAAGAACTAAATAGTACAGCTTATATAGTGGGTTATAACGAGTGGGAAGAAGAATTAGATGTATATGAATGACAAAATAACACAAATAAGGAGCAATTCATGGACATTCATTATGCACATAAATATACAGGTCATGTAGATACAAGAGAACATTTTATAACAGAGTGGAGAACAAATAGGAGCACAATACTTTGGAGAGAGTTCAGAGAAGAATTAATAGAAGTTGCACAGAATAAAGAAGGACAATGGGTTGATGTGAATATGTTTTTAGTGGATGGTGAATAAATATAAATATATTTCTATAAAAAGCTTTACATTGTTCAAAAATCATACTATAATAATATTAAGAAGGAGAATAAAATGATTACATTACAAGAGATTAAAGACGAGTATTACATGGAACTATCAATGGGCAATATAATGAGGATGAGTTTTGAAGATTATGTAAGACAGAATTATTATAGGGTGTACGATGATAATATGAACTTTATAGGATGGGAAAAGATTTAACACTATATATTCTCTCAAGGGGCATCGAAATGATCACATATAAGGACAGAAGAATACAACAAGGTGAAATGATAGCAGTATTATTAGCAAAACATAGAGAGGCTCTATTGAGAGAAGATAACAAGTTAAGGCAGGAACTGAAGCAACAAGTATTAAATGGGAGGATGATGCCATGGGAGTCAATGAGATGAGTGTACAGACACAGGTGAAGCAGATAATTATACATACAGCATTAAGACATGTACGAAGACTGGAGGTGTGTGCTAGGGAACTGAAAGGTGTTATAGATGAGAGTTATATAGAAGAGATAAAACGAGCATTAATAGAAGCAAAAGAAAATAACAATAAGGAATGATTAAATGGACACATTGTATAAGAGCAAGAAAGGTGATATCAAAACTAAAGAAGGTTGGATTGAGCATGCTAAGGAGTTCTATGTTAAAATAAAGCATAAAGATATATCTGAAACCCTACCAGAACGCATTTGGGAACGATTCGAAAAAGTACTGGAAATAATTCCTCTAATTGAGGAGCCTACCAGTGAATAGTGTAAAAAAACAATGTCACTTGAAGGCCATATCAGAAAATTTTGAATTAGCTTTATTAGGGGGGGTGTTGGCAAGTGGGTTTGACACAGTGTGGGTTATTTGCGATATAGCTGCAAATGGGTTGAGCACACATTACGTGTTCATATTAGTTGCATTATTATTGAGCACAGCGCTTATATCTGTAGCATTGGTGCGGCACCACATGATAAATGTACATAATAGCATCGGCACAATATATGAATTAAAGAAGCAGCTTATTAAACATAGAATTAAGCATGAGAGGAAACTTAAATGATTTACTATCGTAGTTGGCAAGAAGCTCTCATATGGTTTGTAGAACACTTTGGCCATAATTATAAAGACACTTATGTTTTAATAGAAGAATTTGAACATAAGCTACAACAAAATAGTAAAGGCACATATTATATGTATACAGGGGAGAAGAAATGAGCCACACAATAAAGATGTTATTATCTCATAAAATGTTTAAAGCAGCATTACAATCAGCAGAACAAGAGATATACAGGGCAGCGTATGAGCATGCCGGGCAGAATCAGGCGCTAACAGCGCGATTGCTCGGAGTGGCAAGAGGTACATTAATTGGGCGCTTGAAAGAATGGAGAATTATTTAATGAAAGTACCTATACTAATTCCAATAAGTGTTTATATAATAATTTTTATAATTTGGGCCTTAATAGGAGCACTGAAATGATTAATTATAAGACATTAAGAGATGATGAGAAGCTTGATTTATTAAAAGTTTTATATCATGAAGAAAAGAAGAAGCCAGATAATAATCGTTCATTAGAAATAATAATAGCAGAAACACAAATAGTATTTAAAAGAATACGAGAGGGGAGACACTAAAATGTGCATTGAAGATTTTATAATTATAGTTAAAGAAATGGAATCCAACTTAGTATACTCGTATGATAAAGAGGAGCTAAGAAATTTATTATACACCTTAGAAGATATAACTACAACAGTTCAAAGAAAGTTAAGGGATATCTAATGTGGCTTTTAAACAACATAAAAGGCGTTAATGTGGCATGTATGCCTCGGCGCACTATATAGTAATAGAGGGGACCCTTACTACATAGTATAACACCTAATTAACTATTTGTCAAGGAGAAAAGAGAAATAAATATTAAACACCTAATAAGTTTGACTTTAAATAAAATATGTGTCATAATATAATTACTTACATAGTAAAACAAGAAGAGAGAAAGTAGTGGAAACAATAAGTATAAGGTGGCTTAAGGAACTTGCGGAACAACTAGGACTACCTTGTATAGAGGCAGAAAATTGTTTAACTATAGTAGGTGAGAAACAATTGATAATTTTTAATAAACGGGAGGAACAACAATGTCAACTAATAGAAATATACTGACATCACCAGTTGGAAGCATTCATTTTATGGCTGCCGAAAAACCGGTTAAATCTACAAATGATAAAATGGTTTATACGATTAGAATAGCATTTGATAGTAAGAAAGATGCTGCGTTTCTAAAACAAATAGCAGAAATTAATGATGCTAAAGTTGTCACTGAGAAAACATACAGAGGAAAATCAGAAGCAACTAAAGCAATTCTCAGTGGAGGTAAATCATTAGTGAGTGCCAATTCTAATTTCAAGCCGATGGTATTTGATAGTGAAGGTAATGAAATAGAAAATGCACCTATGTTCTTTGCAGACTCGAAAGGAACAGCTCAAATGATGGTGCAGCCATTTGTTGGAGGCAAAGGAGGAACTATTAATTTAGTAGGCATTAAAATCCATGACATAACCACAACAGAGGGTACGGGAGAGACAACAGATAGAGAAAGTCGATTGGCTCAATTAAGAGCAGCAGCAAAAGCAGAGACAGAATAGCAGCATGACGCGCCACCTGGGTAAAATGTGAGCTTCGTATATACGACAGCGTCTAAGTGTTAAAACTGCCCAACTAATTTTAGGTGAAAACTATTCTTCTTGTAGAGGGAACTCCTTCCTAGAAAGCAAGAGGTGTCTTTTCTTAGGAAAAGAGGTGTGATACATCACTAATAATGTGTAAGCCATCAAATTTTTCATGATAAAGCTAGTAGGTGCGCTAGTGGCGACAGAGCACCAACTTTTTAATAAAGGGGAATGTATGATGAATTTTAGAATGGAAGTGTCCCAGTTTTGTGATATAAGAGACATTTTAACATTTATCACAGAGACTGTAGAAGAGACGAGTATACAAGGTAGAAAGGCAGAAGAATTGTTACTAATTATCTCTAAATTTACAAAAGAACAAAGTCATAAGCAGCGAAAGGAAATATTAAGAGAAGATGTGTTAAGGTCAGATTTAATAGCAGATAGAGTAAGAGATATTGGACATCTACTATGAATATAATATCATGTGATTTCGAGAGTTATTTAATATCAGATGATAATGTATTCCCTAAACCTGTATGTCTCTCAGCGTATAATGGAGTGGATACATTTCTGTTTAATAGAGAGGACGGAAAAGAATATTTAAAGAAGCATTTAAATTCCTCTCTTATAATAGCCCACAATGCTGTATTCGAATGTGGAGTTATAATCACTCACTACCCAGAATTAGCTGAACAAACCTTTGAAGCTTTAGATAATGGTTTAATATATTGCACTAAAATAAATGAATCCTTATGGAATATACAAAGAGAAAAATCAATCCATGGGTTGACATTAGCAGGGCTTGTTCAACATTATTTTGCCACGGATATTTCAGCAGGTAAGGGCGAGGATGCCTGGAGAATGCGTTATTCAGAATTAGACGGCATTCCAATTAAAGAATGGCCTAAAGAGGCCGTTGAATACGCTATAGACGACTCAATTTGGGCGTATAAAATATATAATAGGCAGCAGCCTATTCATCAAGAGTTAGCATTAAAATCAGCCGTATATCTTAACTTAATGGGAGCACAAGGCTTTAACATAGATCAAGACCGTGTACTACTATTAGAAAAAGAAATATGGGCATATCTCACTCCTAGATATGACTTCTTAGTTGCCGAAGGATTCTGTGATTATATTTCTAAACAGAAACAGCCTAGAAAGCAAGTTAAGAAGCTTAAAGAGTATGTAGAAAGTTTAAATTTAGATTTAATGTATACAGATAAAGGAGGTACAGCAACTAGTGGGGAAGCTTTAGAGTCATATTTAACACAAAAAGAAGACACAGTCTTAAGGGCATTTTCAGAACTATCTAAATATGAAAAAATTCTAACGTCGTATATAAAGAATCTAAAAGGTGCCAAAAAGATATTTTCACAATATTCTACAACATTAAACACTGGACGTACATCTTCTAGTGGCTCCAAATTATTTTCATCTGTTAATATACAACAAATGCCTAGAGGTGTTGAAGGTGTCACATATGATGTGCGTAATTGTTTTATACCACGTCCAGGATTTAAGATATGTAGTATCGATTACAGCGGATTAGAACTATGCTCAGCGGCACATCAATTATACAGCACACTAGGGTACAGCTATATGAGAGATGCTCTTAATGAAGGCGACAAGCCCACTGATATGCATTCTAAGCTGGCCGCTAAATTTAAAAAAATGCCTTATGAAGAATTCATGTTACGTAAAGCAGAATTTAAAGAAGACAGACAAAAAGCAAAACCAATTAATCTAGGGTTTCCGGGAGGCATAGGATATGACACAATGCGCCATCTTATGTGGAGAGACGGAATTAAAACCAAATATAAAATATTAGAAAAAGCTAAAAGAAAGAATGATTTATATTACTACTTAACAAACTTAGCAATGCCAGATTTAAGAATAAAACGTTTAAATAAAAATGAATTTGGACTCGTACAAGACGAATTGGTAATGCTTAAGAGATATATATTTGACCTATATCCAGACTTAGAACAATTCCTTAAAGAAACACATAATAAATTTTTAACAGGAAAGGTGAGGTATAAAAAGAATGACTTTGGAGAGTGGGAAGAAGAACCAATGTACATGTATGACACTCATGGATTTAAACGTGATTGGTGTACCTACACAGCATTATGTAATGGCTTCTTAATGCAAACACCTTCAGCTATAGGAGCCCAAAAAGCTGTAAATGCTGTGTGTAGAAAATTTTATAAGTGTCCAGATATAATTCCACAGGCATTTATTCACGATGAAATCGTATTTGAAGTGAATCCTAACCGAATTGATTTAATAGATGAAGCAGCAGATATTATGATTAGTGAAATGCAAACAGTGCTTAGTTCAGTGAGAGTTGCTGTTGAGGCAAGCATGTCAGATTATTGGCAAAAAGCAGACGGTTTTTGGACAAACAGCTATTTTAAAAATAAAGGGGAATAAATATGAATAATGAAGAGATGATTAAAAAAATAAAAGAATTAGAAGACAGAATAAATATATTAGAAGAAAAAGAAAAGAACGGCACTAGTGTGTCCATAACATATATACCAGAATCTAGTACTGGAAAGGAGGTACATTGAACCAGCCAAAATTGATACAACATAACGGAGAAGTGTATGGACGATTTGTTCTTAAAAATGTTCAAGAAAATACACAAGAAATAGTTTATATATCTAAGAATGGAAAGTTTATATTATCTGTTAAAGAAGGACAGTGGAAACAATCTAATGTATTTTAGGAGAATAATATGAAGTGGTTTAAATATAGAATAACTACAGATAATTACAAAGGATATGAACTACAATATAAATTTATTTTATGTCCTTATTGGACATCTGATAGTAAAAGTTTTGCTTCCTCGGAAGAAGTGGAAATGTATTATCATAGGGTTTATAATAAAAGAATAATTAAATATTTAATTTAAGGAATATAATGAATCTATTATTTATATTAATCATCATGATGGGAATTATTTTAATAGTGGAGAATATATAAATGGCTAAAAAATATGAATTGTCGTCTAAACCGAAAGAAGGTAAGAATTATTCAATATCTATTTGGGACAATATAGAAGGATATGAAGAGTATGATAAATTAATAGAAACAATGAAAGGCATCACTAAAAAAGACAGTGTCACACTGAAAGTGTCTACACCTGGAGGAAGATGTGATGTAGGTTTTATGTTAATAGATAGAATAATGGAATTAGAATGTACGGTTGATGTAATAGTGCCCTACCCCACTTATTCTATGGGGGCTATTATGGCACTATGTGGTGATTCATTAAAGGTGAGCCCAGGGGCATATTTAATGTTTCATGATTATAGTGGTGGGGGAGGGAGGTCGAAAGGGAATGAAGCGTTTAAACATACTGAGGCTTATTGTGAAGTGTTTGCATATAGATTTAATGACATTTGTCAACCATTCCTAACTAAAAACGAATGCGAAGACATTCTCCAAGGAAAGGATTTATATATAAAATGGAACACCTCTAAATTAGAAGAACGAATTAGGAGGCATTTCAAATGAAATATTTAATAGAATTACAACAAGAAGTAACTAGGATATTACATAAATTTATAGAGAACGAGCCAGAAGATAATGAGGAGTATAATAAATTACTGAAAATAAAACAAGATATAGATTATTATATAGCGTCAAAAAAAGCATCGGATAGCCAGGTATGAAGCATATAGTTAAAAACGAGGAAGACTGGCTAGAATTACGTAAACAATATATAACAGCTTCAGGAGCAGCCGTATTAGTTGGTGCCGATCCATATTCTAGTCCAGCTAAACTTCGTACGCCAGCACCATTTTTTGGGAATGCTTATACGTTTGTAGGGCAAATGTTAGAACCAATTGTTGTTAACGTAACAAATGACGTTTTAAAGCTCACAGGAGCCTCTAGGTTCGTTCTTTATGAAACCCCTGAGGGATACAAGGAGTTTTATACAGAAGGCTTTCTAGGGGCAACACCGGACGCTCACAGCGAACGCAAAATATTATTAGAATGTAAGACGACAAGACCACAAACATATTTGAAATATTCAGCTGTGCCTCCAAGTAAATATTTAATTCAATTAATAGTTCAAATGATGTGTACAGAAATAAAGGAGGGATATTTAGCAATAATGTCAACAAACCTTACACAAGCTAATGCAACATTAACATGGCCCATAACAATATTTAAAGTGTTGCCAGATGAAAGAATATGTAGTATACTAAAAATACAGGCAGAAAAATTTACAAACAATAAAACGTTTAGAGTGGATTCAAAAATTAAGCAAAAAGTGAAATTATTATTAACTTTATGTTATAAGAGGGCACATTAATGAGAAAACTTAAATTTAGAGTATGGGATAGTATAAATAAAAGATTTAATGAAGCTATTGATTATTATACATTCGATATTAAAATAACCCCCGAGTCTATTGAAGATGGATTAGTCTCTCAATATACAGGACTTACGGATAGGAACGGAACAGAAATATATGAAGGAGACATAGTAAAGTTAAGTAATGAACAAGTAGGTGAGGTTATATACGATGAAATATCAAATGCAGCATATTGTGTACATTTTACATTAGACCAGGGAAAGGAATTAGTATTAATAGATTTAGGAAAAGCTAAACATGCTTTTAAATGTGTAGTGATAGGTAATATTTTCGGAGAAAAAAATGGCAGTTAAGAATCCCAGTGCAATTGGACAAAGTATAAATCTAGCAGCAGCAGACGCTAGACAATGTGGTAGAGAATCAGACGTCACATACATATATAAACGATTTGTGTTTTGGTCTGTAATATGTGAAGCTATACAAAGTGCCGACATAGAAGAAATACAAGAAGTTATAGGTCTCAAAGATTTCGACGATATTATTAAAAAACTAAAGGAAACATTAATATGATTGAATGTAGGCAACAAATTGCAGACATGTTAGAGGAAGTGGCTCTAGATGTTATACAAGTGTTTGACTTCGGAGCTAAGAAACATCCTGATAGTGGCACCACCCCTAATTTTTTAATGCCAGAGGGTAATAAATGTTCTTTAAAGGAGCGAGGAAGTAGTGTATTAAGACATGCTGCTAGGACGTTTATGAACCCATCTGTAAGGGATGAGGAAAGTAATTTAATCGAATTGTTGCATTTACTCTCTTCAACTGCTATAATATATATTAGGCTAAAGAGAAACATAATACATCCAGATGATGTTAAGGACTAATAAATGCAATCTAAGAAGGGGAGTATAACAGAAGCTTGTATAAATGTATTTAGTGGAATGTTAATTGCGTTTACAATATCCCAATTGGCTCACACGTATGAAGGAGAAATACAAAAATATATTTGGAAAGGGTTCGAGTGGAATGTAACAGCGGCAAGTAGTGCAATGATGACAATAGTTTTCACTATGGTGTCAGTGGTGAGAGGATATGCTTGGAGAAGATTTTTTAACAAATTAGGGGAACATGTATGAAACTACAAAAAAAAGAATATAACATGGAAGTGATGTCTATAGAGGATTATTTAAAATTAGCTCAAAAAGATAGTTCAGTGTTAGACAGCGCCGCTCAAAGAATGTTAAAAGCCATAGGAGACCCTGTAAAGAAAGACACTTCTAAAGACCCTAGACTAAGTAGGATATTTGGAAACAGAGTTATTAGAACATATGAAGCATTTTCTAATTTTTATGGTCTAGAAGATGTTGTGGCTAGAATAATTTCTTTCTTCCAACATGCAGCACAGAACTTGGAAGAGAGCCGTCAAATACTATATTTATTAGGCCCTGTAGGCAGTGCAAAATCTTCTCTTGTGGAATGTTTAAAATCTTTGATGGAAAAAGAGCCTATTTATATATTAGCAGACAGTGAAGGTAATGCTAGTCCCATTCATGAGAGCCCCTTAGGAATATGTGGAGACGACATTTTAAAAGACTTAAAAATAGAAGCATCTACAGTTATTCCAAGTCCTTGGGCAACTAAAAGGCTGAAAGAATATAAAGGGGATTTGTCAAAATTCAAAGTTATAAAAAGATTTCCAAATCAATTAGAACAAATAGCAATATCTAAAACAGAACCGGGAGATGAAAACAACCAAGATATATCAGCTCTTGTAGGTAAAGTTGACATACGTAAACTAGAGCATTATTCTCAAAACGACCCTGATGCTTATAGTTATTGTGGAGGACTGTGTTTAAGCAACCAAGGAATATTAGAGTTTGTAGAAATGTTTAAGGCTCCTATTAAAATGCTCCATCCATTGTTAACAGCTACACAAGAAAGAAACTATAAAGGAACAGAAGCAATACCAGCTATCCCGTTTGATGGAATTATTGTAGCCCATAGTAATGAATCTGAGTGGGATACTTTTAAGAATAACAAAAATAATGAGGCTTTTTT
>ERZ1292637.1031-Hain-H14-01um-R3-1031-length-12939-cov-3_pt1 | contig 12939 bp, 39 predicted proteins | sample MGYA00564405_ERZ1292637 | MGnify/ENA primary metagenome ERZ1292637 (study PRJEB36523, sample SAMEA6512645) | groundwater metagenome | collected 2019-01-09 | study: AquaDiva: Metagenomics assemblies of 32 groundwater samples | reverse complement strand
TGGAGCGGGTGGGGATGAGGAACAGCGAGCAGGCGGTGGCGGTGTGGCAGGCGCTATGAAACTCAGGCTCTTGTTCGAGGTGGTCGTGGTGGCGGAAGTGGACCCGGTCGAGCCCCTGGAGAAGTATCCGGACCAGAGGATGAGCCGGCTGATCGACCTGGTCGTGGTGGAACTGGGGACATCCCCGTGAAGCTGAAGAGGGTATTTGGCGTGGCGTCCGTGCTGATCTGGACCACCGGCCACTGGCGGTCGGACGGACGGCTGAACTCCACCATCCGAACGGTCATCAGGGGGGCGCCGCGGCGGAGGGCGCAATGAAGCTGGAGGTCGTCAAGGCGGTGAACACCAAGGGGTTCGCCTGGCATGACGTTTCATGGTCATCGGATCTTCAGAGGATGGTCATGATCATCAACATACCCGAGATCCCGGGCAACGTGCGCGTTGCAGGGCACCAGGAGAAAGATGGGGCAGCACCGATCGACGTGGGGATGGGCCCACCAATGGGGGCCGAGGGTGCGATGGACCTGAGACTCCGCACCGAGGTTTGGGCGACCGGCTGGGTCTCAACAAGAGCCTGGACCAAGGAGGCACCGTGAAGCTGAGTTGGATCGTGGCAACGCACAAGCCCGAGGTCCTCGCCGAGAACCTGCTCGCCACCATGCCGCCGCTAGTCGATCTCGCCGACATGGGCGACGAGCTAATCATCATGCACGGCCGGTCCTCCATCACCAGGGCCTATGACCACGGGCAGAAACTGGCCCGGGGCAAGGTGTGCTGTTACATCCAGCATGACGTTCAGATCCTCGACTTCCCCCGGCTACGCCAGTCTCTCCTGGACTCGACGGTGGGCGCCGGCATGGTGGGGATCATCGGGGGGATCGCGCCCACGATGCCGTGGTTGATCCACGCCACGCAGTGGTACGGCAGCGTCCGCGACCCGCGCGTGCCCACCGGCCAGCACCCGTCAACGGGCGACTGGGGGCCCGGCCGCGGGCCGCTGGTGCTGGACGGCCTACTCCTCGCCACTCGGCAGGAGGTGGCCTGGGACACCGACTGGCCGGGTTGGCACGGCTACGACCACGACGCCTGCAAGCAGATGATCGCCCGGGGCCTGGACAACGTCTGCGTCGCCGGGGGCAAGGACATGGTGGTGCACAACACCAAGACCGGGTTCGGTATCACCTCGACACCGGCCTTCATCGAGTCCGTGAACTACTACCAGGCCAAGTGGGGATCGCCGTGAAGCTGGGTCGGGTACATGAGATCAGGTCCCAGGTGAGGCGAGCCAACACCGTCTTCATCCTTAATGCTTGGCCGACAGAGTTTGAGGCGATATTTGTCTATCTCCGCGTTGGTCTGTGTCAGGAAGGGCGCCTGATTCTTGAGGGGCTGTTGAAATGAAGCTGACCCGGATTCCGGAGAGATGCTTCGGGGGAGAGTCAAGAGTTGGCGTCAACTTCATTCTTGACCGCTACCCGGGGCGTGTAGCGGACAAGCTCACGTTCCTTCGCATTGATATACGTCACGAGATACGTACGAACATTGGGTGGTGGTGGTCCCTGTGAAGCTGAAGAAGCTGGGGATCAGTTCCATGTCGTATGACGTTCGGAAGGGGTACATCCGTATCGAGTCACGGATGCCGACCGTCAGGCTTGCCCTGGATGACGAAATCGTCTATAGCGCGTTCTGGCTCAAGATGGATATGGATAAGCCATGGAAATAGAGTTGGTGTTCCCGATCACTATTCAAGATCGCCCCGAGTATTTCCAGCATGATTTCGTGCTGTCCGGAGTCCGTGACGGCCTCTTCGACGAGGGTCTGGAAGAGTCGTCTCCCTGGCGGCTGGGTCGCCATCGTGACCCTCCGGAGGGACTCTGAATCATGAAGTTGAGGATGCTGACGGGGGTGACCAATTTTTCGTTGCCCTGGGGTGCCGGCCCCTGGCGGCAGCCGAACCCCCCGCGGATCATCTACAACATCAAGGTCGGGGTGCAACGGGAGGCGACCCGGATGCGGGCGAGGAGGTTCAGATGATCGAGGAGTTCCGGGCCAGGCTGATGGGTGACGGTTGGTACGCAGTTGAGCGAGGGGGGGAGGCCTCCCTGGTAACCCATGACATACTGGTGTTGACCTTACGGCAACTGATGGAGGGAGACCTATATGTCCTGGGAGAGCGCCCTGTGGGAAGAGTTGGAGGCGATGACGCCGGACCAACAGATTATCCAGTCGGGGACCACGATTTCGTACATCACCAGCAACCTGCTACCGAAACTTGCAGACTATCGCCGCGCGATGATCCAGACGGAGATGCGTAAGCCGGGCACCACTGCCGGAACGCTCGCCGACCGGATCGGCACCCGCGCCTCGACGATCAAGCGGTTGGCGTCGGAGGCGCACCAGCGAAGCAAGGAGGCGGCATGAAGTTGGACGTTCTGTCAATGGGGAGCGGCTTCCCGTCCTACAGGCACGACCATTACTGGTGCTACATGTTGTTCCGGCTCCGCGAGGTAACCTACCGGGCGCGGCACGACGGGAGGTGGAGTCGTTGATCCTTCCGTTGATTGATGTCGAGGCGAGCCTGGCCCTGATCGAGAGCCAGGTTCGCGGCGACATGATCAAGCTGCCGGAGGACCTGCGCCGGTACGAGCGCGTCATCACTGCCGACCAACCCGACGTGATCGTAGAGTGTGGAACGTTCCGCGGCGGCTCCGCCCGCTGGTTCCACGCCCTCGGGCTCGACGTGGTCACGATTGACGTGACCACGCACCCGGATGCCACGGGGGACGGGATCACCTGGATCGTGGGTAGCTCCACCGACCCGGTGATTGCGGGACGGGTGGCCGCGCTCGTCGCCGGCCGGCGCACCATGGTGGTGCTCGACTCGGACCACTCGGCCAAGCACGTTGAGGCCGAGATCCGCCTCTACGCAGGACTGGTCACGCCCGGCTGCCACCTGGTGGTCGAGGACGGGATCTGCCGCTGGATGGGTTGGCCCAACTCGCCGCTGGACGCGATCGAGTTACTGCTGGTTCCTGACCCCAGGTTCGAGCGGGACGAGATCACGGAGTCGATGCACGCGGTGTCCATGTATCCGGGCGGATGGTGGATCCGGAGATGAACCTGAATATAGTCCAGGTGAGGCCCCGGTCATCGCAGGGAATTGAGTGGAAGCCTGACCGCCGTGTCCGGCTCCTGCTCGTGCAGATGTACGGATGGTGCGCCGACGAAGGATGGCCGCGATGAAGTTGAACCCCATCTGCATCCCCGTTAAGTACCCGGCGGTTACTATCCCGTGGAATCCCTGGGTCCACCTGCTAGCCGTGATTCGCACTGGGGTAGTGAAGGCCGAGTGGCCGCGATGAAACTGAAACGCACCAGGGTCGGCCGGCCGGATGTAGGCAGGCTCAGATGGAAGCCCTGGCACCGCAGGATGGCCCTGGTCCGCACCATGTTGCGGAGCGCCGGCAGTGGTGACTGACGCCGAGACCGCCGCCAGGGTGCGCCGGGTGCTGGACGATGCCCGACGCAACGGTATTGCTCTTGTTGATTCTCTTGACCGGGCTGAAATCCTGCTCACCCCGAAACGTCACCGGCTGATCCGCCTGGAGGCGCTGCGGGAACTGCAACGCAGCCTGCAACAGTGGCGCCCGGCCGAGTACGCCCGGCGCATCTCCCACACCGACCCGGTGACCCCGGCGCAGATGCTGGAGACCCTCCTGTCCTACGTTGACGAGTACGTGAACGCGGAGGCCCGTGATGGCCGATCTGAGTTGCGGTGAGTGCGGTGCGCTCCTGACCTCGGCTAACGACCAATTGGTGAAGATGAGGGCGCGGGCGCGTCGGTGGAAGGTGTTCACCGGGGTGAGCGTGACCGGTGCCCCGATCGACGTGGTCATGTGTGATAAGTGCTGCCGGGCCCCGTTTGAGCGGCCCACGGTCGTGCTGGAGGGGCAAATTCCATTATGGACGGAGAACGATGAGGCTGGCAAGGAAGCATCAGATAGGCAAACGTCCTGACATTCAGTTTTACCCGATTCCGACGGACCTGGTGACGACATGGAAGCCGTTCGTATTGCGCATCGCTCTGAGCCAGGGGTTCGGGCAGCGATGAAACTTGAGATGATGCACCGGGTCGCCCTGGGCCTAGGGATGAAGCAGAGGCGTGCCCTGAGGGCGAGCATCATCGAGATGGCCGGCTTGACCGCCCAGGTCCGGTTCAGGCGGGTGCGCTTGATCTGGGTTGCGGTTCTGGACGGCACTCCTTATCGGGGGTGGATGTAGATGAGGCTGGAGTGGAAGCAGGCCATCACCTACATGCCGATACTCACGTTCACGCTGCGCACACCGACCAGCCCGCCCCTGCACCTGTTCCGTATCCGGCGGGCGATGACACGGCCTGAGACCATCCAGGAGAGGCGTACATGAAGCTGGATTTCAACCACGAGGTCCTCCGCACGCGCCATGAGGCGTCGAGCGGCTACAGCTATGGCTATGTTCTCCACCCCCCCCTTCGCGCGTTCCTCCGGTCCCGTCGCCTCCGGGCGGCGCTGCGAAACGCCACGGGGGAGCGTGGGTGGCCATGGAGGGGTCTGCGATGAAGCTGACGTTGGAGTTTGCGATCTTCACTGCGCAGCTTGAGGCGTCGACCCCCATGGTTTACCCCGCCTTCCTGCGGCCCCTGAAGCGGCTGCGGCGCGTGCGCGCCAACCTTCGGGGCCTAGAAAACTCCATTTGACGGCTAGGGGAGCCCTGTAGTACCGTTGGCGGCGAAGGAGGCAAGCATGCTAACCGCTGAACAGCAGGCCGAGATCATCGCCATCCGACAGAAGTGGATGGCCGAGTACGGCCTTTGCACCGAACCCGCCAACCGCCCGGCCGCAGAAGACGCGATCCGTCAGGCGTACGTGGATGCCAAGTTCACTCCCCCGCGACACATCATATGGGCGGACTCGCCCTACGCGGGCGCACTGACCCTGGCCATCGTGCCCCAGTCGATCGACGCCGCGACCGACCTCGTAAAGGAGGCGGTGCAGGCGACCATTGCCGGCAAGGTGCACACCATCCGGGAAATGCGGATCCAGGTGAAGTTCGACCCCGACGCCGCCGACATGTGGTGGCGGGATGTCGACTACGGCCAGCACAACAGCGACTTCCTGTCCTACGTGGACGCCGCTCGGCAGATGAACCTCCAGGACGTAGGCGCCGTTGACGGCGTGCTACGGGTGGCTCAAAACGCCGGCTGGTGGTGGCCCGCCGAGGAATTCTGCATCGTGACCGAACGGCCCAACCGGCTGTACTGGGACAACGATGACGAGCTTCACTGCGAGGACGGATCGGCGATCGAGTTCCCGGACGGCTGGGGCCTGTACGTGTGGCACGGCACCCGGGTGCCCAGGGGCCTGATCATGGGCGAGTGGTCTGCTCAGGATGTCCTCGCCGAGACCAACCTGGAGGTGCGTCGCTGCGCCATCGAGAAGATGGGCTGGGAGCGGCTCATCATCGAAGGTCGCTTCGAGCAGGTCGGGGAGCCGGTCAACGACCCGGGCAACCCGGGACACGAACTCACCCTGTTCGACATCCCGGCCGCGCTCACGCCCGAAGAGTCGGGCGGACGCCTGCTCCTGTGCGACAACGCCACCCCCGAGCGGGACGGCACCCGGCGCCGGTTCGGCATCGTGGTGCCAGAAGACACCCCCGACCCGGTGGCGGCAGCGGCCTGGACGTTCGGGCTCACGAGCGACGAGTACGCCGTCCTGAAGCGTGCTTGCTGAACAAAGGGAAGTGAACAGATGGCGCTCTTCGATAGGGGCCAGGAACTGGTCGAGGCCAAGGCAAAGATCAAGGTGCTGGAACAGGAACTGTTCTCGCTCCAACAGGATCACGCAGCGGTGCTTCTCCAGATCGGGCTCAAGAACGCTCTTGCTGACCGGCGTCTGTCCAGGCACATTGAAGCGGACGCCAAGGACAACGAACTGATCGCCGAGGTGCTGGCCTACGTGAAGGCCATCGCCACCGGCCCGCAGACTGGAGGGCGAACCTCGCTCTCCGCAACGAAGGAGAATTAGTCATGACCGCACTGACAGTGGCCCAGGCCATCAAGCACTTCGAGGTCGAGATCGACCCGCACCTTGAGCGCGAGATCAGCATTCCCGTGGTCGCCGGCCTCCAGCGCCAGGGCGACGTGCTCGTCCGCCCGCTCGACCCCGGCGTCCGCCTCCGCGGCAAGGACGCCGAGGTTCCCAACGAGGGTGTGGCCGTGGTTCGCGGTGAGAACGGTGGCAACACCCACCGCCTGCTCGCCTACGGCCCCGGCGTCACCTTCGACTTCGTCACCTCCGGCTCGGACATGGCCGTGGACACGAACCTGCGCATCGGCAACCTCGTGGTCGCTGAGGGCGCTACCGCCTACCTGGCCCACCCCGAGCACGGCTACCTGGGCATCGCGCCCGGCACCTACGAGATCCGCCGGCAGCGCGAGTTCGCTGACACGATCCGTCAGGTCGCTGACTAACCATGGCGAAGCTACCCAGCGAGAGGTACCTCATCCAGCAGATAGATGGTGAGGTGGTTCTGTTCGAGATCGGAACGGAGCGGGAGATCGTTCGCTTCGACCCGTCGAGCGGGAACTCTTCCTCGGTGGCACAGAAGGCCATCCACGACTCGGAGCTTGGCGACGAGGACAAGCGCTTCGCTCACTTCTGGTCTGGATACTTCTACGCCCACGCAACGTAACACCGGGGGCCCCGGCGCCTCCTTCCAGATGCCGGGGCCCCCAACTTCAGGGTGGGGGAGGGACCGCTCATCCTGAAGCTAGAGGCCCCCGGGGGGAACGATCAGAGCGTCGCTCCCGGGGGCCTCGCCCTATCATCATCACAACAACACATAGATCATGGAGGAATAGATGAACCTGTTCAAGCGCGGCGTTCACCGGGGCCCCCGGGTTGCTGACGGCCGCGACAAGGGCTGGGAGAACTGCGTGTGCAGACTTCCCGAGGAACTGGAACCCGGCCACATCAACAACGTCTGGACCTGCCCCCGGTGCGGGGTCAGGTGGCAACTGGTGGGTCTGACCTACCGCACAGACGGCCGGATCAACTCGGCCCACTGGAACCCGGTCACGATCACCGATGAGGAGATCGCGGCGTTCCTCGACGAGCAGGCACAGTGATGGCGGACAAGCACGCCAACGAGGCCGCGGTCGAGATCAGTCACGACAAGTGGGCCCACTACCGGCAGGCCATGGACGCCAGTCGCCAGTGGAAGAAGGTTGCTGACGACATCCTCGCCAGCATCAAGGCTGACATGGGTGACGCCTACGCCATCACGATGGACGGCGTGAAGGTTGCCACCTTCCGCCCCACCAACCGCTACGCCGAGGCCCAGCTATGCAAGGACTACCCCGAGTTGACTCGGCACTTCATGCGCACCGAGATCAAAGAGACTTTGGACATGCTGAAGTTCGCCACCGCGTACCCGGATATCGCAGCCGGGTACCGGGTCCGATCCTTCCGAGAGGTGGAAGACAGTGAATGACAAGCTGAAGGAGCGGGCCCGCAAGCGCTACCTGGCCCGCACGTCCAGGCCGACGAAGCGCAAGGTTCGCAAGGGTGGCCGGATATGAGGCTCGCCGTCCTGGTCCTGCTCACACTCGTTCTGGTCCCGGCCGTGCTGCTACTGGTCTCCGTTGAGCACCTACGCCACCGTGGGGCGATCCTGTGACCGGCCGCAAGTTCGGCCATGCCGCAGTGACGATCGCGCTGCTGGCGTTCGGACTCGCCGGGGCTGGTTTGACGTTTGCCGTCCTGATGCTGCCTACCAGGGTGCCGATGATCGGAGGAATGCAGTGAAGATCATCTGGCGGAGACTCGTACTTCTCATCTCCGCGCTCAGCGTCTCCTGCTACGCCATGATCATGCTTCTCATCGACTACGTCCATCCGCTGATACTTCTCGTTATCGGCACCGTGATGGGGTTTGTGGTGGGGAAGCTGGCAGCCCCATGGTGTAGGCGGTGGATCGAGGAGTGAGCCGCAGCGAGCGGAAGCCTTGCAAGGATTGTGGTAGCACGACGCGGTCGCTGGGGCATCCAGGGCCGCGTTGTTCTACGTGCTGGCGTGTGGTGCAGAAACACCGCAAGGAACAGGCGCACGACCGCCACATCCAGGCGACGTACGGAATCGACGCCCTGATCTACGGCATGCTCCTGGAGGCCCAGGGCGGTAAGTGTGCCATTTGCTTGAAGGCCACCGGGGCGCATAAGAAGTTGGCCGTGGACCACGACCATGACACCGGCGAGATCCGGGGCCTGCTTTGCGTTCTGTGCAACCGGTACCTGCTCGGGTATGCCGGAGAGATGACCTTGCGGCGGGCGCTGCACTACCTTCAGGAGCCACCGGCCCGCAAGGTTCTAGCGAAGGAGTCCTGATGTTGACGTTCGTTACGGCTGGAGTCATCTTGGTCGGTCTCGCCTTCCTGGGGTACATCATCGGGCGGTGGTCTGCCGCCGGACGCTACGAGGAGGAGGCCAACAGCCTGGGAGAGGAAAACCGCAACCTTGAGGATGAAAACTGGCGACTTCGGCAACGTCTGGCTGACGAGTATGTGTACTGGGAGAATGGGGTGAAGCGCCACAACCGCCAGGGTGCCTTGTACGAGGACACCCAGGCACTGGAGACATTGGATGAGGGAACGTTATGGATTCACTTAGGGCAGACGGCTACTGCCGTCAACACCGCAAGTACCACTACCGAGGGCGCAAGCGGGCACGCCAAACCGCTCGTCTTTACCCGGGTCATCACCTGACCCCGTACGCCTGTGAGGTTGTGCCTGGGATGTTCCACATCGGACACCTGGGGCCGATCGTGATTGATGGACGAAGAACAAGGACTGAAATATATCAATGAAGATACGGTGCCGAAATTGTGGGGTGTGGCATGCAACCGAAACCTGCACCCTTGATGGCCCGATGCACCCGGCTGGCGGACTGACCGCGGCCGACTACCAGAAGCAGGCGGACCTCATCGCCGACCGGGTAGCTATGGACATCGTCAACGAACACCTAGGACAAGATTCAGAAGAAGGTGAACCAGTATGCCAGTAGTCAAAGGAGAGCAGGAAACCTACTACACCATGGAGACAACGACCGGCGGGACCACGTACACGTACCGCAGGACGTTCGACCAGCTTCCCCACGGAACGCTCAACTGCTACAACAAGTGGGGCTGCCGTTGCACCGCCTGCATCGAGGGATTCCGGGCGTGGCGCAAGGACTACATGTGGCGCAAGCACGTAGATTAGAAGGTCTCCCGCTGGGCGCCGCTGCCAATCGAGGCGTGGCGCCCAGTGGGGCTCCAGGTCAATGACGCAGATAGCCCCTGTTGGTGTGTGGAGCCAGCTTCACCCACACCGGCAGGGGCACATCTTTCATCAGGCCCCCCGCGGAGTAAACAGTGTTCACGGCCAGCCCCATGGCCCGCTTGTGGGTGAACCACTGGTCCCGGCCGCAGACGGTGAACGAGAACTCCAGCTTCCCCTCGCCGGACACCAGCGGGTCCTTGAACCACCAGTGCGTGATCGTTGCGGTCCACAGGGCATCCTGTGCCTCCGCATGCCCCCGCTCAAGCTGCGTGACGAACGTGTAGCGGCGGTAGGTGGTCACTCCGGCGGCGCCGACTCGGCGGGCATGCGTAGGGCCATCTCGGTCATCTGTAGGTGCAGGGCCTTGATCTCCGCCTGAAGTCGCTGGTTCGATTCGATCTGCTCGGTCAGCCGGCCGTTGGAAACCTCGGCCACCCGGTCGACCTTCTTCTCGATCGACTCCTGCTTCTGCCACCCGAACACGTTCAGCACGGTCAGGAGCAGGACCACGATTGCCCCCGCGACGGTGATGAGATCCTGCTTCAGAACAGCGAGAACAATGATCATGCAGAAGAACAGTGCGGTGAAACCCAGGGTCAGAACCACCTGGGGCCACGTCACCCCGCGCACGGGCACTTCTTTATCTGGCATGGCATGCCTAAATGATCACTGAGTTGCACTCGGTTATCAAGAGCATGGGTGTCAGTATGCGGCGGATGTGACAAAAAAGGGAGCCCCCTCCGCAAGGGGGCCCCCCTGGGCAGCAATGGCTCGCGGTTTCAGACTAGCGCGCCCTGCCCCAGTTTTCACGCGCCGCCACCATGCAGGTGACCTGGTCGAGGATTCCACACATCGAGGATTGGACCACGCGGTCGATTGCCTCGGCCTCCGTGTAGGTGCCAGCGTTGTCCTGGTCCTGGGTGTACCCCCGGCTCTGAGGAGCCCACCAGGCGCGGTGCTTGTTGCTCCACAGGTTGTAGGTGATCTCGCTCATGACTCTCCTCTACAGGGGAACCGGCCGGCCGAGCAGACCTTCCACCACGTACTCCTCGAAGCGGTACTGCCCGCCCGGGGTCTTGATCGCCGGCAGCCGGCCGTCCCGCGCCCACCTGGCGAGCGTCTTACGGTTCACGCCGAACTTCTTCGACACCTCTTCTGGAGTGAGGAGGATGTATTCACGCGGAAGCCGGGAGATCATCGTGTCCCTCCTCCAGAAAATCTTCGATGGGCGCCAGCACGCTGGCGTGGATGACGACCCGGGTCGATTCCGCGGAGGTCCCGTCCTTGGGCCACCCCACCCGGGTGATGGTGCAGACCATGCCGTCGATCACGATGTGCCGGCCCGGGAACAGGGTGGGGATCTTCTCGTAGACCATGGGGTTGCGTTGCCGCCGGAACTTGAACATCACATCTCCAGAATCTCGGTGGCCACTGCGATCATCAATGCCCGGTTCTGCTCCGGCACCTCTGCCCACGGCTTCGCGCTGGCCTCTCGTGTGCGGTAGCCGAAGCCGGGGGCCAGTCGTTCGTACGTCTCGTGGAACTGCTGCGCAAGGGATTCCCCGGTCCAGTCGGCATCCAGGGAAACCCTCCCGAAGATCCCCGCCTGTAGGCGCTGGATCTCGATTTCGGCCTCGTTGAGGCGTTGCCGTAGCTCGTGGTTCTCCTGCTCTGCCCGGTCCAGTTGGCGTTCCATGCTCGCCATGGCCCGCTCGGCGCCATCCATCTCCTGGCGTAGGCCGTCGAGGTGGTCCTCGTATCCATACATGAACCCGATGCTACTACACCCCTCCCTTAGCCGCCCTTAGCTGGGCAGCCAGATCCAGAAGGGCTACCCGGCGCGCGTCAGTGAACGGGTTCTCGGCTGCCGCCTCGGCGGCGGAGGCAAGCCGGTGCATGGCGCCCTGGAGGCGTTCTGCCTCCATCCTCCAGTGGTCGGTGTTCTGTGCTCGGACCCGGGCGTCCTCTTTCCAGTTGTCGCGCTCGACGCAGACCCGCTCGTATTCCTTGTTCGCCATGTCGTCCAGTGCGCGCCTGTCGCTGGCCTGCTCGGCGTTGACCGCGATCGCGGTGGCGATGTCGTTCAGGGCCTCGACAATCTCCGTGAACACGGGGATCAGGTCCCCGTGACGACTGGGTTCGGGGGTGGGGCGGTCGCCGAAAATGTCCGAGAAGGGATTGGTCATCGTGCGTCTCCTTTGCCGGGTTGTCCGGACGAGTTCATGCCGTGCTGGTACCAGGTCCAGGTGCGCTCGGGGAGATGGGTCATGTTCCAGCCCCGCTCGCAGCACAGTGCCGAGACCCGGGTGATGAAGCCCCAGTCCTCATCGGACACCGGGTAGTTCATCTTGGTGTCGGGGACTCCCGCCTCCTGCGCAACGTCTGTACGCACCAGGGCTACGGTCGTGGTGTGGTGCGGGTTGCACTTGTCGAACATCTTGCCGAAGTGACCGAGCGGGTCGAACGGGGCCCGGAACCAGGAGTACACGTACACCGAATCCGTCTCCCGGGCGCAGCGCATCAGTTTCTCCAGGTGGTCGTGGTCCCAGGTGTCATCGGAGTCCAGCCATGCCAGCCACTGAGTGTTGACCAGGGACAGGGCCCGCTGACGGGTCTGGCCGGCGCCCTCTGTCTCCAGGTCGTTGACCGCGATAATGGCGGCTGGTTGGAGGGTCTGCTTGGTGACGCTCATCAATGCCCTGTCCAGCATGCCGTTACGCATGCGGGCGGGGTGCACGGTGAGCAGGGCCGTAACTCCAGGTCTCATGGAGGGCTATGGTACCCTCGGGAAGATGCGGAACATACTGTGGATGGCGGCGATCCTGGTTGCGTTCGGCCTACTGAACGCGATTGTTACCACGGCGCTTGCCTTATTGATCTAGAAACAGAAAAGGCCCCCCGTCAAGGTGACAGGGGGCCTTGCTTATTACTCCTTGTAGTGCTTCACCCCCCGCTCCTCGCCGACAGGCGGTTGACTGCCCGGAACAGTTGCGGCTCGTGCTGGGGGCAGGGACGCAGCCGGCCGCAGTCACACATGCCGAAGGTCAACTCGGGCTCCATCTTCTCCATCTCCTGCTCCATGATCTTCTGGAGCTTGAGTCCTCGCACGTACGCCAGGGCCTCGGCGCGACTGTGGCAAATCTGTTGCTGGAACACGTATCGGGTCTGCCCGTCGCCGGGCCGGGACAGGTACTGGAAGTCCGGGTGCTCCTGGATCTCGGCCTCCTCCTCGCGCTGCCTGATGAGCGCTGCCGGCAGGGGCTTGTTGACGGCCATGAACTTTCCTCCCTTGCGGAAATGAGTCATGTCGGTATCTTACCCCCACCCCTCCCCCGGTCAAGGTTTGCGAAGATAGAGTTTCGACCCGCTTGGTCCTAGTCTGATCACATGCCAGGTCCTGGTGTCGCTCCCGCCGCCATAAAGTCAATCTTCGATCAGTTCAAGGCGACGGTGGAGCCGGAGGTCGAGTTCGGCGGCATCGTCGCGGGGAAGAAGGGCTACCACTCCAGCCGCGACTACAACATCGCCTACTACCCGGGCAACTACAGCTACGCCGACTACGCCGTGGACCGGGAAGGTCCGG
>ERZ1292637.1030-Hain-H14-01um-R3-1030-length-12949-cov-9_pt1 | contig 12949 bp, 26 predicted proteins | sample MGYA00564405_ERZ1292637 | MGnify/ENA primary metagenome ERZ1292637 (study PRJEB36523, sample SAMEA6512645) | groundwater metagenome | collected 2019-01-09 | study: AquaDiva: Metagenomics assemblies of 32 groundwater samples | reverse complement strand
AAGCCCTTGCGCTGGCGCTACGCGGCCGTCATCAGGCCGACGGCTCATGGATGGCGCGATGTCCGGCGCATGAGGACAGCAAGCCAAGCCTCCACATAACGGCTGCCGCGGACGGGACGCTGCTTCTCAAATGCCATGCGGGCTGCACGTTCGAGGCGGTGCTCCAAGCCTGCCATGACCGCGGATTCTGGCATAGCCCGATGCCGGCTCCATCCAATGTTAACGGCGTAGCATCTAATGTAAACATCGGCTCGGCGCCGACCTGGAAGCCGATGGCGCCGGTGCCGACGAGCGCCGGGCCTCCTGACTTCGTGGCGATCCTCGGAGCCAAGCCGAGCGCGTTCTGGGATTACCAGGCCAGCGACGGCCGGCTCCTGATGTACGTCGCGCGGCTTGAGACGCTTGAGGGCAAGACGATCCGGCCGGTGGCATGGGCGAGGTCGAGCTCGGGCGCTGAGGGCTGGCGCTCAATGGCGCTCGCGCCGCTACGGCCGCTGTATGGCCTGCCCCAGCTCGCCGCGCGGCCCGAGGCCGAGGTGCTGATCGTCGAGGGCGAAAAGACCGCATGTGCCGCGGCCGAGCTGTTCCCCGAGCATGTCTGCATGACCTGGCCGGGCGGGGCCGGGGCCGTTGACAAGGCGGATTGGCGCCGACTGAAAGGTAGGAAGGTCGTGATATGGCCCGACGCCGACCCGCCAGGGGCCGTGGCGGGGCAAGCGGTGGCCGGGGCGGTGCTGGGGGCCGGAGCGTCGATGATACGCCTGGTGGGGCTTCCAGGGGGCTTGGCGGCGGGCTGGGACCTGGCGGACCCGATACCGGCCGGGATGGACGTAGCCGCGCTGGTCGCCGAGGCCCCGGACATTCGACAGCAGCGGCTCAACACCCTGCCGATTCAGTCACTCGTTGAGATCGATGCGACCGACTATCCACCCCTCAAATGGGCAGTCCCCGGCCTAATCCCTGCCGGCGTGACAATCTTGGCTGGACCGAAATCAAGGGGCAAGTCATTCATCGCGCTCGATTTTGCCTTGGCGGTGCAATCGGGCGGCCATGCCCTTGGCAGCATCCTTTGCGATCAGGGCGACGTGCTGTATCTCGCTTTGGAAGATGGCCGAGAGCGCATCAAGCACCGTTCCCGAGCGGTCTTGCAAGGGCGCTCGATTCCGAATCTAACGATCGCGACGGAGTGGCGCCCCCTGCCTGAAGGTCTCGACGATATTGAGCTGTGGATCGAAGCCAAGCCCAATGCGCGATTGATCATCATCGATGTATTGGCAAAAGTGAAGGGCGTGCCTGACCGCCACCGAGGTGTCTACGATCAGGATTACGCGCTGATTACGCCCTTCCATGCGCTCGCCCGCAAGCATCGGATCGCCATTGTTCTAGTGCACCATACGAACAAGGGGTTTGCAACTGATCCGGTGCTGAGGATAAGCGGCACGATGGGCCTGTCGGGCGCGGCGGACACGACCTTGGTGCTATCGCGCGAGGCAAGAGACCCGAACGGCACGCTCGATGTACGGGGCCGCGATGTGCCGGAGCGCGAGATTGCGCTTCAATTCGATCCGGACACAGGCTGTGCGATCACGATCGGACCCGCCGAGGATTTCCGCAAATCCCAGGAGCGCCGTGCCATCATCCGGGCATTGATCAGCGGAGGCTCGATGACGCCGATTGAGATTGCCCAGGCTATCAGCAAATCCCGTGGGTCGATCCGTTATCTCCTGATGCAAATGAAAAAAGCCGGCGAAATCACGCTGCTCTCAAGTGGGAAATACGAAGTCACCGAATGAGGAATCCTTCGATGAATGAAGCTCAGTACGATGCGGCCTTCAGCGCAATCTGCATGGAATTGGAACCGGGCGAGCCCGGAAAGCCCAGGATAATAAACGGGCCGCGATTCATGGAGATTTGCGCCATGGCCGAAAAACGGCTCGGCCCATGGCCGCCAATAAACCACAAAATATGTAGGCCTGTTAGGGCCTGTTAGGGCCTGCTAGGCCATGCTAGGCCATGCTAGGCCCCCCCCAACAGCCCATAAAAGCCCGGAAATCCGCCTTTCTCACGATCGGCCCTCGCGCGCACGCGCACGCGCACTCTCTCTCTATCAGGGGTAGGAGTATACTACTCCTACCCCAGCAAGTGACGTTTTTTGCGGAAACGTCATCACTAGCCCTCCTCATCCCCACGATCAAGCTCAGCAACAATCTTCGCCATTCGCTGAGCCGCCACCGCTCTGATCGCCACCACCCTGGCCGGCGGCACGCGGTCGCGCCCCCGCGCCCAGTCACGCACCGATGATTCGCTTACCCCGAGAGCACGAGCCAGCGCCGCCTTCCAGCGCATGCCGTACAGCGCCTCGCCGAGCGAGCGCAGCTCAGCCGCCGTCATGGTTTTTTCCATGCTGTGCTTTGGCAAGTGTGATCCGGGCGGCTTCCCGTACTGCTGCGTCAGGATGCTCGGTTGAGGCTTTTTCCAGCCACGCCAAAACTTGCTTACGGGCTCGCTCATGCGTCGTTGCCTTCGCTTCCAATTCCTCGGCCGTCATGTCCCGTGCCATCGCCATTTCACCCTCCCTCATGCATAACTCGACCAGCGCGACGCCTCGTATACCTTGACCCCGGCCACGTTCTGCGATTCCATCTTCCTTGCCCATACACCCCAATCTCTAACTTTCACCGAGCCGTTGCGCGCCATGCAGCGCCGAACGGGGCCGATGTAATGGCCAGGTGTCGGAACCGAGTTACCGGTAAGCCATCCCGTCTCTTCGCTCTCGGCTCCAATCTCTCGAATTTCAACCATGCGGGAACCGATCAGCGCCACGACCTCGTAATAGTCGATGTTCGTTTGATCGTAACCCCAGCTCGCGTGCAGCACATCGCCGACCTGCAAACCGCGCTCTGCCGTAGTGCGCTCGGCCTTGATCTTCGCCTTGTAGGCATCGGTTGCGCGCCGCCCGTCGAGATATTCTACAACGTGGCGGTCGAGCTGCTCGCGTGATCGGAATGTGTAATGCCAGTCCGGCTTGGATCGCTTGCCGCAAAAGGCCATCGCGCTCAGTCGCGGTGTCTCGCGAATGTAGATCACCGTGCCGAGCGCATCATCGCGGCTCAATTCGGTGTAGCCCATTGTGTAGAAATCTCGCGGCATTGTCGAATGGATCATCTCACCCTCCCCGTGCCTTCGCCAGTGCGGCATGGGCAAGATTCATGATCTTGGAAAACTCAGCCGATGCCTTCTCAGGATCGTCATGCGGAGCGTAGCTTGCGCGCGTGGCGATGCGATCAAGCGCCTCGTACAGCTCCGGCGCCGCCGCGATCAGACGCGCGTTGGCTACTGCAACGTTCGCATCGGTTCCTAGCGGATAGGAATACGGCCCTTGTCCCTTTGGCCCAAGCCATAGGTTACTGGCCTGCCACGGCCCCGCCGTCCACTTCTCGCCTTTGGCGCGGATACTCATGTCACACTCCCCTCATGTAACATCACGGTCGCGCCGTCAAACGGGCTGCCTCGGTTTGGGCACGAGAACCATCCGCGCCGAATGCCGCGGGGCTCAGTGTAATTTGTGTGGCAGGTGCCGTGTCGCGCAGCAATACGGTCCGCCCGTGCGGTCAGGTGGCCGCGATGCACGCCAAAAAAATACTCGCTCATGTCACGCTCCTCTGTCTCAGCCGCCCCATCGGCGACCGCATCGGCGAGAGCCTGCTACATGCTGGCTCTCTGCGATGCGGTCAGTCGATCCAGCGCAGCGCTTGCTCAACCTCGGCCCGCGAGAACAGGTGCGGGAACGACGCCACGACCTTGACCGCGTCCTGGTCCTCCTCGAACCATCCTAGTCGCCCGAGATCGCGAAAACTCCGCTCGACGTACCGCTGCGGCATTTTCCCCAGCATCTCAGGCGGGACGTAGAAACCGCCGTGGCTCGATGTGCTCACGAACCAAATCCCGCTGCCGCGGTGCGTCGCCATCTCGACTGCGCCCCACGGACTGGTCGTTGGCGGCCGTATAGAGTTGCTCATCTCTCGCTCCCCTCACTTGGCCGGCCCATCCGGCCGCATCGGCGAGAGGGCGCTACCTACGCCCCCTCTGCGATGCGGTCAGCAATCTTCGCGCGCCGCGCGGATTGCTGCGGCCGCCGCGGTCCTGGCTGAGTCGCCATCGTCGTACCAATCGCGATAGCAGCAGTCCGGCAGGTCGTAGACTGAGCAGCCGACTCGCCGCGTGACGTATTGATCGATCTCGGCCATCCATTGATCAAAGGATTTGTCCATCGTCGCCTCCCTTACTCGGCCTCCCCCTCGCCGTCGTGCAGCTTGCGCACCGTCGCGACGTAGGGGCAGGCCTCTACCGCCGCAATCGCCGGCGCGTACTGCCCGCCAATCTCGTCAACCAGCCGTGAGGTCGCCTCGTCGACCTCGTGCACGTCGTAGCTCGCAGCCGCGTCGTCCTGGGTGCACGTCGTGTACAAGCACTGGTCCCCGCCCGTCTCGAGCGTGCTCCGCTCGGCGGCCTCGAGCGCGTTGGCCGCCTGGCCCATCCACCAGACGTAGCCGCTGTGGCGGTCGATCGTCGCGTAGGTCGTCATCTCTCGCTCCCCTCCTTTCGGCCGGCCCATCCGGCCGCATCGGCGAGACGCTGCTACGTGCGGCGCCTCCGCGATGCGGTCAGCCGCAACCAATCAACTTGCCGGTCACGCCGCGCGAAATCGGATGGTGGAAAATCTCGGTCGGTGCCATGCTCGGCGGGAACAGGATCACTGGCGCGCTGCAATCGCCCACCAAAATCCAGCCGCCAGTCCCGTGCTCGTGCCGATAATCGCGCGCATCCTGCTCAGCGTAGAATGTCCGAAAAGTGTGAACTGGTTCGTGTGCCATCTTTCGCTCCCTCACAACTCGTTAGTTCCATGGACCACTGCAGCACCATCCTTCTCGGTAAGAACGACGGTAACTTCGTACTGTTTCTTAGCCCCGAACAAACGGGCGGCCGCCGTTTGAGCCGCGAGACTCGTTGCGGCTTCGATCACCTTTTGCTTGCCTTTGTAAAACGCTACATACTTATTCATCGTCTGTGCTCCCCTCATCTCGGCCAGCACCATGCCGACCTCACACACTCTATATGCGCGCGTCGGATAGCCGATGCAATAGAAAGGCGTCTCAGGTCGATCACAAGATCGTGAATTGTGTTAACGCTCAACCTGCATGCCAGGGTTGCTACCAACCAGGTGAGTACCACCCTAGTGTGACAACCATAGCGTGTATCTCAATGCAATCGGAGCGTGCTATATAGCCCAGTGAGGTCGCACCCGATGAGTACCACCAGAATGTGAGCCGCTTGACCACGGCCGCTGGCGCCCCTACAATCGCCTCACAATCGCGCGGAGTACCAAACCCCATGCAACCTAGCCCCAAACCTGGCGCGCGAACTAGCGGCCCCGTCACGACCCGGCAAATGGCCATCCATGCGCAATCCTCGCTCCACATTCGCCCAGCCCTCCGCGAAATGGGCAACCTCCTCCGTCAAACCTACGTCCCCGAGTTACACTGGATCGGTGACCTCCGCTCCGCCTGGCCCGATGCTCCTCGCGAGCCGCTCAGTCTCAAGGATCGTGCCGATCAGCGCAGAATCGGAACCGAAGAGCCCGTGCGAGTGCGCCCGCTCCCACTCGAACCCGCCGCTGTCGATCGTGCCGAGCTACTCCTAGACGCCGTGCTACGTCTCCCCTCCCCCGAACGTATGATCCTCGTCGGGTGGGCCGTGCGCGTCAAAATGTCCACTCTCGCTCAATACGCGCACACGTCCCGCCGCTCGGCCTGGCGCTACCTCGATCGCGGATGCCGTAAAATAGCCGCGCAAAATGTGGTGGCGTCTGTGGCACAGGTATGCTAGCGATTGACGCCAAGGTGGCAGAATCATGGATGCTGTAATCATTGAACAAGCCCTCGACCTCGTAGCCGATGGTCACGGCGTAATCACCGCAGCCGCACAGATCGGCGTCGGCCGGCAAGCACTTCGACACGCCCTAGAGCAAAGCGACTGGCCAACCAAACTCGCACACGCGCGCCGTCTCGGCGCTGACTCAATCGTCGAGAAAATGGATGGCATCGTCGAGCGCGTGCTCGTCGAGGACATCGATCCTCACTCGGCTCGTGTCGCCCTCGATCAGCTGCGGTGGCGTGCTGGTCGATGGCACCCGGCAATGTACGGTGACCGCCTCGAGGTGACCGGTCGTGACGGCGGCCCGATTGCGCTCAGCGTGATCGACGATGCCGAACTCGCTCGCCGCGTCGCGCTGCTACTGTCGCATGTAGCGACAGGCGCGCAGATCGAGGGACGTGCCGATAGTGAGACAGATGGCCCACAGATGGCCCACGATGCGCCGGTTGAGGCTGAGAAGGGCTGATAACAGCCAGTTTGATACTCGAACCCTATCATCAATAGACAGATGGTCCGACAAACGGCTCCCGTCCAAGTGCGCTGGTCGGTGAGGCTATACAACCCGATGAGATGGCTCTTGGCGCCGCCTGGGGGCGCGCTGCAGTGGCGCGGCGGCAGGCAAGCATAGCGGTGATCGACGAGCGGCAGTGATGCGCGTCGGGGCGCCGCGGCGGGCGGTTGAGCGGTTGGAGCGCGCCGATCAGAGGCCGGGGGGGCGGCCGGCGCGGCGCCAGCAAAAGCCCTATGCTCCCCGATATTTTTTCTCCTAGCCCACCCATTCACTATGTCCAGGTGTATTATTGTTCGTCTCACATTATTTTTTCATTTCACGTGGAGTGTGTTATTGTGAACCATGCAGACACGGGAGCGGCATGCGGCATACATGAGGATGTGGCGCAAGATACATCCGCTGACGGCTGAGCAGCACCGTCGAGACAACTGTCGGAGTTACGCTGGCGTGTACCTCCGTCGCGGCAAGTTGGAGCGCGGTGTATGCGAGGTTTGCGGGGATGATGCGTCGGAGATGCACCACGCTGATTATGACGAGCCATTGTTGGTGACGTGGTTATGTCGCCCGTGTCATCTGGCGCTTCATAAATTTGCGTAATGGTTTAATTGGAGGGTTGTGTGATGCCGCTGAAGTCTGGGTCGTCGCGCAAGACGGTATCGGGGAACATCTCGAAGCTTGTGGGGGAGGGTCGGCCGCGGAAGCAGGCGGTGGCGATTGCGATGAGCAAGGCGGGGAAGGCCAAGGGCAAGCGCAAGGGGTCTGGGGGTAGGCGACATAGGACGATGATGGAGGGGTGATGTGGTGATGCTGGGGTGGCTTTTGGTAGGGGTTGTTGTTGGGGTGATTTTGGTATCGGCGGCTGGGCGATGAGTTGGCTTGTGTGGCTTGCGCTGTTCGGGTCGGTGGTGCCGGGGGTGGTTGTTTCGATTTGGGGGTATAAGAGGCGTGGACTGCCGAGGGGATATCTGCCGCCAAGAGATGCCGAGAGGATTGAGCGGCGCTGATGGCCGAGTTGAAGTTCCGCGCGCTCAGGACGTTTGAGAGCATGGATATGCGTTCCACATACGTTGAGGGGATGTATTACACGGTGAGGGAGGGGAACGAGCTGTTGTTTTCGTTTGTTAGCGAGTGGTTGGACGCTGGGTTGGTTGAGATTGTGGACGATGTTGGGGCGGCGGTAGGCGGCTCGGGCTTGGTCAGGTAGGGAGAGAACATGCAGGGCGAAATCTTTGAGCGCTTCATGGCGAAGGTGTCGCCAGAATCCAACAGCGGATGCTGGCTCTGGAAGGGAGCAATATCTAGCACTGGGTATGGACATTGTGTTGTTGACGGTAGACTCGTCAAAGTCCATCGTCTGGCATATGAATTATTCAAGGGACCGATTAAATTGCTCAATGGTTCTGATTGTCGCGGAACCTGTGTTATTCATTCATGCGATAACCCAATTTGTGTCAATCCGGACCATCTTCGCCTAGGCACGCATCGCGACAACATGGACGACAAGCGCGAGCGCAATCGTTTTGTTTCCAATCCCCTCTACGGCGAAGATCATCAGAATGCAAAATTAAAGGCAGCCGAGGTTGTTGTAATTCGTCGCCGCGCGGCGATAGGAGACTCACATTGTCAAATGGCGAAAGAGTATGGCGTCACTCAGGCCACCGTGAGAGATGCGGTCGTACGCCGCACTTGGAAGTGGCTGTAGTCAAATAGGAGGTTCCCATCGCAGTCTCTCACCCCAGTTCCATGCGCAACCTGATCGCGAACACGGCGATCGACATGCTCAGCACCGGCTCGACGTTTGGGCAGTTGAATTTCACGGCGGCCGCATCGACCTCGCTGGTTTTGCTGACGTTTGCGTCAACGGCGTTTGGGGCGGCCTCGACGGGTGTCAAGACGGCGAACACGATCACGGACGGGACGGTGACGGTAGCGGGGACTGCGACGATCTGCATCATCAGGACATCGACGCAGCAGTTGGAGGTTTGCCGGTGCTCGGTGACATCGACGGGTGGTGGCGGGGACATTGAGTTGTCGAGCAATGTGCTCAGCTCCGGGCAAACTTTGAGCATCACCTCTCTTACATATACAGCACCGGTGTGATGTACCATTGACCACTAACGGCTTTCGTGGTATCAGGAGCCTCCAAATATTCAGGAGGCTTCAATGCTCACACGAGAGCAGTTCGAAGAAAGGATCGCGGTTGACGCGAGCGGGTGCTGGCGCTGGACAGGTGCTAAACGCCAATGTGGCGGCAGCCTATGGTACGGTGTATACCATCACGTTTATGCCCATCGCATCGCCTACGAGCTTTATAGGGAGCCGATTCCGAATGGCTTCGTGATCGATCACCTGTGCTCCGTAGGGCTCTGCGTCAATCCAGATCACTTGCAGGCCATCACGCAGTCGGAAAATGTATGGTGGACGATTTTACGCGGTCGTAATAGACCTCCTCCTCGCCCGACTCACTGTCCGCAAGGGCATCCCTATGCTGGGGATAATCTCTCTCTGCAAAACGGCGGCCGGCATGCGGTATGCCGCGAGTGTGCTCGACAAGCCACTCGCCGCTACAGAGCAAAGCAGCCTGTGCAACCCAAGAAGGTCCACTACAATGCGCGCAAGACACATTGCAAGTTTGGGCATGAGTTCACGCCAGAAAACACGGCCCTTCTCAAGGCTGGCGAGCGGCTATGCAGAACATGCCATCGGGAGCGCGCGCGGGCCAATCGTGCGAGACTTGGTATCACGGCGGGCGGCGACTACATCGTCAAGCCAAAGGTGAACTGATGGCCCTAGCAGCACCCGATTTCAAAGCCGGCTGGCTCGACCCGGAGAACGGGGCGAAGAGCCTGATCAACAGCGCGGCGTGGATTCGGCGCCGATGCAACGAAATTGTCGCCGAGGCCGACCTCGACGTGTTCAAGATTTACGATCTCGCCAGCAACTGCTTTGGCTTCCGCCAGGAGGCCGACAAGTGGCGCGACGGCGGGGGCGACTTTCAGGCCATGCGTCAGGCGCTGATCGACGAGACGGTGCGGCGCAGCTTGGGCGAGACGGTCAAGACGCCGGCCGAAATCAATGACGACTACAAGGCCCTCTACGTCGCCACAGGGGCTTTCATAACCTGGGCAACGAACAATCTCCCGGCTGCGAACCAGACTGTACCGAATGCCGTTGTGACGGTGAACCGCACATGGCCTAGCCCGGACATGACGGTGCGCGTTGCAAAGCTCCCGGCGGTCACGAACCAGATTACCACGCTCAGGAATATATTTGTGTGAAATAGACCATGGCGATCACGCTCAGAGGGACGACGAGCGGTAATAGTATCAGTGCCGATGTTACTCTTACTCATCCGGGGGGTATTGCAGAGAATGATGTAGTATATGTCAGTGCAATGAGTACTACATTGTTTGGTAGCGATCTTAATATGGCGATGGTTACGACAGGATATACAGAATTAGCCGACCTATATGCGAATGACGCGCAGGATACCAATTTTGGTGTATTCCGAAAACGAATGGGTGCTACGCCAGATTCGACGGCTGTTGTTGATTATGTAGGTTCCGTGTTTTCCGACAATCTTGACGCAGTTGAGCATGTGCTCATAGGTGTTGATACAACGACTTCTGAGGATGCCACTACCACGACAGCGACAGGAATAGACAGCGGCACTCCTAATCCGCCAAGCATTACTACGGCTACGGCGAATGCGTGGGTCCTGGCGTGTGCCGGAAGTACTGAAGGTGATGCGGTTAGCAATCCGCCAACCAACTATATAAACCTGATAGATATTCAGAATGCCTCCACTAATAACGTCATGATGGCGTCGCGGGAAATAACATCTCCCGGTGCTGAGGACCCTGGAACGTATGCCGATATTGTTGGCGGCACGGACGACTCTTGGTGCGCCGCGACGGTCGCGGTCAGGCCGGCGGCAACCGGAAATCCAACTGGCAATGGCAATCTCGGTGCCCAGGCAGCACAGATCAGCGGCTCGGGGCGCTCTAAGTCAGCCGGCAATGGCAGCCTCGCCACTGGCGCTGCCACGATGGCTGGCTCTGGCAAGGTCGCGGATCGCCTCGGCAATGGCGCCTTGGCTGCCGCCGCCGCAACCATCGCCGGCTCTGGCAGGTCGCTATCCCGAGGGAATGGCGCCCTCGCGGCCGGCGTGGCCGATATCGATGGCTCCGGCAGGTCGCTATCCAGGGGCAACGGCAGCCTCGTTTCTGGCGCGGCAACGATCACTGGCTCGGGCCTCATCGTCAGCGCGACGATCTCGGGCAATGGTAACCTTGCCGCCGGCGCCGCCACGATCATCGCCTCGGGTCGCAGCTTCTCGATCGGGAACGGGGCGTTGGCTGTCGCGAATACGAACATCGCAGGCTCGGGCCTGGTTACTGCCGAAGCTGGCCCAGCCGACGAGACATCGCCCTTCGTCTATCGCAGTCCGCGCCGCATGCGTGCCCAAAAGTCACGGGCGGCATAGGAGAACACCATGACGCTAAGATTTGATACGGCCTTCAAATCCGTGCGGTCTACCGAGCCGTCGTTCAGCATGACGTTGTCAACTCTTAGCTCGGCTGTCGCATTCCAATCGACGGCTACGGGCAGGGAATGGCTCGGGCCGTTCGGTCGAACCGTGCGCGTGATGGAATCCTCGGGCGTCGAGTTTTTCATGCAATTCGGCTCATCGCTTGCGGTTGCTGTCTCGACTGGCTCCATGCGGATGCTGGGCGGCGTTGCTGAAGTGTTCACCATTGAGCCAGGGCAAACCTATGTGGCGATCTATACGGTTTCGACCAGCATCAGCGATGTGAACTTTACTCTCGGCTACGGCCGTTGAGCGAGGAAACCACCATGGGCATCAGGGCAATGAAACAACCTTCGTTCGGGGACGTGCCGGTCTCTGTGCTCGTCCAGCTCGCTCAGGAGCCAGCTAGGTTCGAGGCCGAGCTTACGCGCTACGCCGAGGCCAAGACAGCGGCCGAGGAAGCGGAAGCCAGAACGACCGCCGCCCGAAAAGAAGCACAGGCTGCGCTTGCTGACTTCGAGACAGCGCGCTCGTCATTCCTGGAGGACCAGAAGCGCGTCCAGGCTGACATCATGGCGAAGCAGACCGAGCTTGCCGCCGAGGGGGCCAAGTTGGATGAGATCGAGCGTGCCGCGGATGCACGGAATCTCAAGCTAAACGTGGTTGAGACGGCCCAGCACATCAAAGAAACCCAACTGGCAACGCGCAAGACCGAGCTTGATGCACAGTTTAATGCTCTCGGCTCACGAGCGGACGTGCTGGCTAAGCGCCAAGCGAAAATCGAAGCCGATGAGGAAAACCTAGCGATCCGTCTGAAGTCATTCGGGGATCGCGTCGCCGCGATGCGCGCACCGCTCTGAGATGACGCCTTGTGTGATCATGGCAGGGGGCCGCGGCCTCCGTCTCCATCCACTTACCGAACACGCGCCGAAGCCCATGCTGAAGGTCGGCGGCAAACCGATCCTCGAACAGATCATCGACGGGTTCGCGACACAGGGCTTCCGCCAAATATGGCTGTGCGTGAACTACAAGGCCGAGCTGATCATCAAGCACTTTGGCGACGGGTCAGGCCGCGGCATCAAGATCAAGTATGTCCATGAGACCGAGCCACTAGGGACGGCGGGCGCGCTACGTCTCTTGCCCAAGTTCGATAGGCCCTTCATCGTCTCGAACGCCGACGTGCTGACCAGGATCAAGTACGGCGACCTCATGGAGTTTCACGCCAGATCGAGAGCCGACTTGACGATGTGCCTCGGGCTCTATCAGTATCAGGTGCCCTACGGTGTCGCCGAGATCGAGGATGATCGTCTCAAGGACCTACGCGAGAAGCCGATCGAGAGCTGGCCGGTCAACGCCGGCATCTACGTCATCGAGCCGCATGCCGTCGATAAGCTTCCCGAAGGCCGCTTCGACATGACTGACTTGATCGGAAGGTTGGAGAACGTCGCGACCTATCAGATCGAAGGATTTTGGATCGACATCGGGGCATGGCAAGACCTCGCAACCGCGAACCAGGCATGGGAACCGTGAACATCTGGATCGTTCGTTTTGTTCCTTACGATGGCCCGAATCATCATCAACTCACGTTCAGGACGGAGGCGACGGCGAGAAAGGCATTTGCCGACGCCGTAAACGGCACAAGGGCCATGATGCTCAAGGACGACTTCGCTATCGAGTTGTGGGTCGATCCTTCCCGCTGCGCTCTGGTCCTGACGAACACCCATGCGTCGGCAGCATTCATGGCTGCGGTGAACTCAGCGAACGAGCATGCGATGCGGGCCTACAACCTGCCGCGTGCCGCGATGACGCCGGGTTCATCCATGCAATGAACGTTCTTGGTGTGATCCTGGCGCGCGGCGGGTCGATCAGGTGCCCGCGCAAGAATGTCAGGATGCTCGGGGAACATCCGTTGATTGCTTACACGATCAACGCGGCGCATCAGAGCGTGTTCATCAGAGAGGTGGTGGTGTCCT
>ERZ1292637.517-Hain-H14-01um-R3-517-length-21486-cov-9_pt1 | contig 12977 bp, 21 predicted proteins | sample MGYA00564405_ERZ1292637 | MGnify/ENA primary metagenome ERZ1292637 (study PRJEB36523, sample SAMEA6512645) | groundwater metagenome | collected 2019-01-09 | study: AquaDiva: Metagenomics assemblies of 32 groundwater samples | reverse complement strand
CCTTTCCGAAGCGGAAGGGGTATGATCGGACCGACGGGGACGGCCTGATCCTCGATGACGGTCCTGAGGAGGTCGGGTGATGGAGTCGGCATGGCTGCTGCTCTTGCTCTTGCCCGTGATGGCCCTCGGTGGGCTTCGTGCCTTGCAGTCTGGCGATCGACTTCGCCACGAGATCAAGAGTCTTCCGAGGGATGTCTACGAACGCTACTTCGGTCCCGAGCCGATCCCCGGCGACTTGCCACTCTCGCAGCTCGACGACCATCTCCGAGCACGCGGCTGGGGGGTGTTCGGCACGGATGTGTGCGAGGACACGCTCGCGCAGATGCGGGCAGGCACGCTGCCAACCCTCGAGGAGCGTCTTCGCACCGTTGAAGGAGGATGAGGCCATGGACTTCTTCCAGCGCATGCAGCAGCAGGGAGCGCAGGTGGGCGTGCAGCCGCAGGGCCAAGCGACGGGCCAGGCGGCCGTGAATCAGGCGTCGGGTCTCGAGGCCGGGCGCCAGAAGGACCCGAGCATCAAGATCAGCATTCCGGTGAGCGCGATGCAGCGCCAGGGCGGGACGCCCGGGATCGCGCCGCCGCCGGCGATGCCGACGCCCCAGCGGCCGACCAGTGATCCGCGGGTCGTGGCGGCCCTCGCCCAGCGGCTCGCCCAGATGCGCGGTGGGCCGGTGCCTGGGGCGTAGTCGATGCAGTTTTATCCTGCGTGTGTTCGCTGCCGTGGACCCATCATTCGGTCTCGTGATCCTGCTGCGGATCACCTCGTGGCGTACTGTTCTGCACACTGTCGTTTGAATCGCCCACGCCGACCAGGGACGCTGGCCCGATGGTATCGCCGACTTCCATTCCTCAAGATGATCGCATGACCGTCATCATCCTCATCGTCGTGGCAATCACGACCACGCTGCTGCTCGTGGTGGCCCTTAATGTGATCGACCGGCTGGTGAGATTCCAGGAGCGCGAGGCTGAGGCATGGCGTCAGATGGTGAGTGCGCCGCGCGACCAAGGGAGCGAACCGAGGACCGAAGCCCCGCCGCTCAGGACGCCGTGGTTCGTGCCGACGTGGTGGACACGTCCTGGCTGGGAAGCACCAGAGCCCGAGGAGAGTCACATCCCGGTGTCCTTCGGCCCCGACCACGACGATTGGTCCGAGCCCGCACTCCCGCAAGCCCCGGTGCTCGCGGCGAAGTCGAAGTTGCGGGAGCTGGACGAGGAGCCGGGGATCCTGCCGAAGCCTGAGCCGCCCGCGCGTCCGTGACCGCTCGCCGACCCGCGATCGACGATCTCCGCGCCAGCATCCGCGACAACTTCGTCTCCGCTTGTCGCTCGCTTTACTTCATCAACCCGCGAGACACGGCGGGCATCCGCCCGCTGGAACTCTACCCGGAACAACTCGCGCAGTTTCGGGTGATGCAGCAGCAGGAACGTGAGGGGCGCCCGGTCCGCATCTGCAAACTCAAGTCGCGGCAGTCGGGCGACTCGACCTTCGGGATGGCGTGGCTCTTTCACAAGACGCACTGGGTGGACTACCAGCGGGCCTTGGTCGTCGCCCACGACGACTTCACGACGGCGGGTCTCTACGAGATGGGTCTGCTGTTCTACCAGGAACTCCCGGATGAACTGAAACACCCGATCGTGAAGAAGAACCGGCGCGAGCTGGCGTTCGCCGCTCCGCATGGGTCGACCTTGATGGCCCAGACGGCCGGCTGGCTCGACCTCGCGCACGGGCGGACCATCCAGCATGCGGTCCTGAGCGAGATCGACCGCTGGGTGAACCCAGAAGCCTCCCTCGACGGCATCTGGCCGACGATCCCGTTGAAAGCGGGAACGAGCATCATCATCGAATCGGTGGCGGCGGAATCGGACGGGTGGCTCCGGCATTTCTGGGAGGCGTGTAAGAAGGGCCAGACGACCTACACGCCGCTGTTCACGCCGTGGTACGCGGTGCCCGAGTTCGCGATCGCGCTCCCGGTCGGTTACGAGGAGTCCGAGGAAGACCGCGCGTGGCAACAGGAGTACGGGATCAATCTGAACCAGATCGCGTGGTACCGGGCGACGCTGGCGGATACGATCGCGAAGGAACCGTGGGGCGGGGAACGGAAGCACCGCCGACAGTATCCCTTCACGGACACCCAAGCCTTCGAGAGCAGCGGCTTCTGCGTCTTCCCCGACGTGGTGCTGGCGCGGCTGCGGGCGGGTACGGCGGATGCCCCGACCAGCTCGTTTCGCCTCATTCACACGGGCGGTGGCCGGTTCGAGGAGATCCCGGTGCCCGTGGACGAGGCGGATCTCTGGGTGTGGAAGGAGCCGGAGCCGGGGCGGTACTACGCGCTGGGCGTGGACATCTCGGATGGTGTCGGCCAGACCGAGAGCGTGGTGAGCGTCTGTGCCTATCCGGGCTACGAGCAAGTGGCCGAGTGGGCCTCCAACCGGACCAGCGTGGAGCAGACCGCGTGGATCGCCGCCTATCTCGCCGAGCGGTTCGGCGGGTCACAAGCGCTGGTGATCCCGGAAAAGAACAAGAGCGGGGTGCTCGCGGTCCACATTCTCGACTCGATCCCGCGCTCGTTCGATATCTTCCGGTGGCGGTTCCTGGATCGGCCGGCGTCGATCCAGAGCGTGAATCCGACGTACGGGTGGGAGTGCGTCGACCCAGAAGCGAAGATCCTGATGGATGACCTGCGCTGGGTTCCGGCGGATCTCATCAAAATCGGTGATCGTATTATGGGCTGTGAGGAACGTGCCCATCGGCCCGTAAGTCATCTGCGTTGGCAGACTGTTGTCGAGCGGAAGATGTTCACGGCTCCAATCCTTGAGGTGTCCCTGAGGAACGGCCAGCGCACGCGCGTCAGCTCGACGCATCCATTCTGGACTGGGCGAGACTCTCTCGGGCGGTGGCGCTGGATTACGGCGAAGGACCTGCGACCAGGCGATCAGCTCAAGTACTTGCCGATGTGGGAAACATTGCGGACCTATGATGCCGGACGGCTCTCGGCGTTTCTCGATGGCGAGGGACATTTGTCCCAGGGTCGGCGGTACGGATGTCATCTGCTTATTACCCAGGCCGAAGGCCCGCTGGCGCAAGAGATTCGCGAGTTGTGGTCGGAAGTCGGATTTCCGGCGACGTTCAAGTGGCTTCGACACAAGAAGCGATCACATTGCATCTCCGAGAAACCTTGTTCGGTGTCCGGTGTTGTACGGTTGGCCGAAGTGCTCCGTGCTCTCGGTAGTCTACGGCCGAGCCGCTTGCTACGAAAGTTTGCCGAAGGTGTTGACATCGACCGGCTCACGCTCAATTCGTTTTCGAGCGTGGCCGTCGAGGATGTCCGGCTTGTCGAAGAAGGTCCGGTCATCGGACTGACCACGGACCCGGATCATACGCTGATCGCCGATGGCATTGTTGGGCACAATACCAACGTGAGTACTAAACCCATCCTCGCGCAAGTCGCCAACATGGTCTTTCTCCGCGGCGACGGGATGGTCCGGTCGCGAGAGTTGTACGACCAGATGACGCGGTGCCTCGACATCGCGCCTGCGAAGCGGTGGTCCACGCGAGGCCGCTCCGACCGGGTGCTGGCGTGGCTCATTGCGATGATCGGGGTCTATCTCGACTTCGAGGGCGGCTCGGCGGGGGGCCTCATCTCGGAGAATCGCCCGCACGAGCGCGAGGCTCCGATGCGCGAACGCAATCAGTACGATGCCGAGGCGGACACGATCTTCGGGGACCGACGGCCGTCGGGCGTGAACGCCATGATCCCGTCCGACGTGGAGTTCTAGGTGGACCCCGAGCCCAGCGACGCCGACCGCTTCCCGAACGGCGCGGTCCGCTACATCTTCTGGTTTCTCTGCGCGCAGGGGTGCTCCTGGCGCGGGCTGTCCGACGAGGTGACGGGTGATCCGGCGTGGTACTCGCTGGTCTGCGCCTACGACGGCACGCCGCTGAGGAACGTGCATTGAGCCTCCGCCGCGAACTTCTCGAAGACGAGAAGCGCCGATCGGTCGACGAGGTGCAGGCCCCGAAGTGCCCGGCCTGTGAGCGGCCCGTGCGCGACCAGGACTGGGACCGCCACCGCTACGAGGTCCACGCCGACCCCAAGAACGTCATGCCCTACGGGAAGCCGGATGCTCGCGAGGCAGTCTTCGTCGGGCCGACGCCGGATTCGTTGGATCGGAAGGTCGCGGCGTGGCGGGCGTTGCACCCCGGCGTCCAGTTGCGCCTCCTGGGCAGCGGGAAAGACCGCGACCGGAACCTGCTGTTTCTGCGGTATCGTATCCACGACGCACAAGGGCGCCCTGGGCGCTGAGGAGGACCCCGATGGACCATCCGGTAGACACCAAGCAAGTGAAGCTCCGAGACGAGGCCCTGCTGGCCCGGCTCCAGCACTTCCTCGGGGAGGCCCCGAGCGAGCACGGCATTCGCCGGCTGCTGGCGCTCGCTGAGGAGTCGGTGCGGCTCAAGGCGAAGCTGGCGGTGCTGCCGCACACCGCCGTCAAGCTGCCCACCCTCGAGGACGCGGCCGACCTGCTCCTGAGCGTCATGGAGCTCCATCACCAGGACCAGGTGAAGGACACGGCGATCGACCTGCGGTATCCGAAGTGGGTCATCATGCTCGGCGCGGTCGGGCGAGTGGCGGATCACCGGGAGTTGAACGCCGGGGAGTTCGCGCCCGCGTGGCTCAATCGGCCCGCTGGCGTCGAAGCGGAGCCGGACGTCCGGCACTGTGAGCGGTGCCACCTCCCGATCCCGAACGCCCGGCGTGGGCAGTCGGCGTGCTGCAACAAGCACGGATCGGGTCAGGACGCGCACAGCGACGGCTGCGAGGCGTTCGCGAAGATCGCGCCGCTGGTGACGGAGCCCGCGCCCGGTGGGTGAGATCGAGGACAAGGCCAAGATCCACTGGTTCGACCGGCTCCAGGAAGAGTCGGACGTCCGGCGGGATCAGACCTTCCTCCGCGAAGCGGACCTGAACCTTCGATTCGTCCGTGGCGACCAGTGGCCGGGCACCCCACCCGGCATCGGGAGCCCGGACTCCATGCAGTACAAGTTCGTGATGAACGTCGTGGCGCGGAGCGTCAAGCGCAAGACCGCGCTCTTGACCGACAGCCGGCCAGGGATCGAGGTGCTGTCCCGGGCGCCGAACCGCCGCGGGACCGCCGAAACCTTCAAGGGCGCGATCCTGGCGATGTACGACGAGCAGAGCCTTGAGCAGCAGTTCGCCCACGAGATCGCCCGGGCCATCACGATCGGGACGGCGTGCGCGGTGCCGGTCTTCGACCCGACGCTCGACTACGGGCGCGGGGACGTGGCGATCCGGTTCTACGACCCGCGGTTCGTGTCGTTCGACCCATCAGTGACGCGGGCGACCCAGATGCACCTGGCCGAGTTCACGCAGGTCCGCGATGTCCTGCCGGTGAACCTCATCCGGGAGATGTACCCGAACCGGGGCGGCGAGGTCGAGGCCAGCACCAAGTGGTCGACCTACGACGGCCGACCGTCGGCCAGCCCGGGGGCCTTCGGGCGGGTCCTCAGCGCCATGCAGCGGGTCTGGAAGGGTGACAGCCGGACCGGGGAGTTGTCCGGGGTCCCGCGGGCTGAGCTGCGCCATACCTGGTACAAGGACTTCCAGCGTGACGACCGGGGCGAGGCGAAATTCGGCATCCCCCGCGTCCTCCGCCACGGCGTCGATGCCGAAGGCGTGCTGTTGGTGGACGAGTCCTTCCCCTATATCCACGGGCGCCACCCGCTCCATCTGTTCGATTGGGACATCGAGCACGAGCATCCCTGGGGCGTCCCGGAAGTCTCCGGCATGCGCCGCATCCAGTACAGCCTGAACCGGCTCGTCGGGCAGATCATGGAGAACACGCTCCTGACGAACCGCGTGATCGTCCAGGCGGACACCGACGCGCTGGACGCGAAGACCTGGACGGCCCTGACCTCGATGGCGAACGGGCTGATTCTCCGCACGAAGCTCGGACGCAAGCTGACCGTGACGAATCCCGCCGTGCTGCCGCCGCATCTGCTCACGCTGGTCGAGTTGCTCATGGGCGGGGTGGACGTGGTGTCGGGGCTGAGCGAGGCGAGCCACGGGGACCGGCCGCCGGGGATCATCAGTGGTGCCGCGATCTCCGAACTCCAGCAGGCCGCGCAGTCGATCGTGCGGCTGGAGGCACGGGCGTTCGAGGACTGGCTGGCGCGGATCTTCCAGCAAGTCCTCGCTCTGATATGGTCCTACTACACGACCGACCGCCTCCTCCAACTCCTCGGCCCGAGCGGCGACCTTCTGACCTTCGAGTTCGAGCGGTCGAAGTTTCTCCAGAACGACGAGGGCGGGACGATGCCCGAGGACGCCTGGCAGGACTTCCGCTTCCGCATCGTGCCGGGGAGTTCGCTGGCGAGCACGCGGGTCCAGCGCGGCGTGATGGCGGCCAATCTGTACCAGTTGGGTCTCTTGCCAGGCTCCGAGGTCCTCCGGGCCTCCGAGTGGCCGGCCCCGGACGAGACGGTCAAGCTGGCCCGGAAAGAGCGGGCGGAGTTGGGGCCGCTGGCGGTGCCGCATGGCGGCAAGCAGATCCGCCTTCCAGGGTCGCGCGCGCGAGGGCTGTAGGTCCCCCCGAAAAAACTCTCTTGCGTAGCCGGGTGAACATGCTTTAATCGCGGATAGAACGGCTGCACCGCTCCAAGAGCGGCGTGAACACGGCAGAGATGGTTCCTGCCACTCACCCCGCCCGATCGTGAGCGACAGCGCAGGCCGATCACCGACGTCGGTACGGTGGTCGGCCTTTTTGTTTGCCCACCAACGGGCCACAGAGGAGGACGGGATGAAAGGGAAGCGGATGTCGTACCGCAAGGGGCGCAAGGGCAAGGCGAAGATCGTGACGCCGCTCTCGAAGCCCAACACCGGGCGCAGCCTGAAAGCGCGTGGCTGAGCACGAGCTCCACGACGACGAGGAGGACGACGGTGTGCCGCCGGCACCCGCTGATCTGGACGAGACCCCGCCACGGCGCGGGCGGACGAACCCGCGTGAGCGGGTGATCGACGCGATGCGTGCCCTGCTCGACGCGAGCCACGACGCCCCGCAGTACACCGCGATCCTTGAGAAGGCCATGAGCGGCGTGTCCGCCGCCTTGGCCGAGATCGACCGCAGCGAACGACCGACCCCGCCCCGTCTCGGACCCGGAGGATACCCGATGCTGGACCGCACGCCGACGGCCCCTGTGGGACCGCGGCCCCGGCCCGTCGGCCCTCTCGGGGGCATGCTGCCGCCGCCCATGCGGCCGCCCGGCATGCCGCCGATGATGCCGCGGATCTGAGGAGCCTGACCCATGGCTGAGAACGCACCTGCGGCCCCCGGAGCACCGGCCCCCGCGCCGACTCCGCAGGACACGCCGCAATACGGCGAGTGGTACACCAAGATCCCCGAGACCGTCCGCAGCCAGATCCCGGAGGATGTCGTCAAGGAGATCCACGGTGGCTGGCTCCGGCAGGCCGACTACACGACGAAGCGCCAGAAGGACGCCGAGGACCGGCGGACGTGGGAAGCCGAGCAGGATCGGCTTCGCCAGTGGGACGCCTGGTACCAGAAGAACTGGCCCGAGATCGAGAAGCGCATCCAGGGCCAGCCCGCCGGGCCGCAACCCGGTCAGCAGCCCGATCCGACCAAGCGCCCCGCTGGGCCGGCCGCCTTCAAGATCACCCAGGACGACCTCTACGACAACGAGCGGTTGCAGGCGAAGTTCGCCGAGGCCGAACAGGCATTCAGTGGCCGAGCCGTCCAGGGGTTCCAGACCTGGTACCAGCAGCACGAGCTGCCGCGCCTCGACAAGTACGCCCAGGACCTCGCGACGGCCGTGATCGGCCTCATCAAGCAGGTGTGGCCGGCCGACCGGCCCCCGATCGACGAGGTGCTGAAAGAGGCGGCGGCCAGGGGCGAGTACGACTTCGCCAAGGTGATGACGGCGATGGGCGAGCGCGTGGCCCCCATCCGCAAGGCCGGGTACGACGAAGGCTACGAGCGCGGCAAGGCCGAGGCCCTTCGCGCGGGAAACGCGCCCCCGGCCCCGGTCGGCATGACGCCGCCCGCGTACAAGCCCATCTCGGGCAAGCCCCGCAATCGAGACGAGCGTTTCCAGAAGGTCATGGAGACGGTCGTCGGCAAGCACGGAGCCGTTCCGCTGTGAGTCGCACGGCGTGGGCGGCAATTCGCATCTGAGGGAGGACCCTTAAATGGCGCTGCCCACGCTATCCGCCGACCAGATCGAAGACATCTACGTCTCGACCTTCAACGTGAAGTTGCCCGAGGTCATCGACAACGTGTACGCGTCGAACCCGACGCTGGCGATCCTGAACGCCGAGGAGCGGATCATCCTCCAGGGCGGCAAAGAGATCGAGCAAGCGTTGATCTACGCGAAGCTGCCGGGCGGGTCCTACGCCCGCGGCGACACGTTCGACACCTCGCGGAAGAACACGAAGACGGCCTTCATCGTGCCCTGGAAGCTGCACTACGTGAACCTGACGATCGACGGCATGGACGATCTCCAGAACGCCGGGGCCGCCGCCGCCTTCGACTACGCCGAGCTGAAGGCGCAAGAGGCGGAGCTGACCTGCAAGGACAACCTCGGCTCCGAGCTCTACGGCAACAGCGGCGACAACGCGGGCAAGGCCCTCCACGGCTTCGAGGAGTGGGTGGATGACGGCACCAACTTCTCGCCGATCGCCGGCATCACCCGGGACACGACCGATGTCGGCACCGCCGCCAAGTCGGTCTACGACGCCACGGGCGGCTCGCTGACCATCCCGGTCCTCCAGACGCAGTTCGGCACGGCCACGATCGAGAACGAGCGGCCGACGCTGATCGCCACTACCCAGACCCTCTGGAACGCGCTCTACAACCGCATGCAGCCCGTCCAGCGCATCCCCTCGGGGCCGGGGTTCGACTACCTCGCCCGCATGGGGTTCGACACGCTCGAGTTCAACCGGGCACGGGTGATCGTGGACTCCCACATCGACTCGGGACGGCTCTACGGCATCAATCTCAAGTACGTGAAGCTCGTCGTCCACGCCGCCAGGAACTTCGTCCTCCGTGGCTGGATGCCGACGTCGAACAAGGACGAGCGGATCAACCAACTATTGTGGAGCGGGAACTTGGTAGTCGGTGGTCCTCGTTTTTGCCTGCAAATGCGTGGACTTACGGCCTAGTTAGCGGGGGCTTGAACGAGCAATGTGGATGTGGCAACATAGACGGCATGAAACCACTAACGGAATGCCCATGCGGTCGTGCCGTCACGCATCCCAAGATCGGCCTCTGTCGGCGCTGCTACTTCAGGCAATGGAGGCGATCCCCGAGAGGGAAAGCGATGGTTGCAGTGAACCGTCTTAAGCACGCGACGCGGCTCAACGCGGAGCTGAAGGAGAAGCGCGCGGCGAGTCCCGGCTCGCATAGCGCTGCGGTGACTGCCTCCCATCGTCGCCTTCGTGCCCAAGTCATTGATGGACTCGGCAGCATCTGTGCCTGCTGCGGGGAGTCCGAGCCCATTTTCCTTCAGCTCGACCACATTCATGGCGGAGGCAACCTGCACTACAGAAAGTTCGCGGGCAGTTGGTCGGCGGTCTATCGGGCCGTCAGAGACACCGGATTCCCGCGCGACCAGTACCGGCTTCTCTGTTCCAACTGCAACTCCGCCATCGGTCGGTACGGCAGGTGTCCCCACGCCGACCAGCCGGTGCCGCTGGGAGCCTGCGGATGACCCCCGGCGGCCGTCTGAGGGTGGTCGTGAAGCCGGACTCGCAGACCTTCCCCTGCCAGATGATGGCGTGTCATGTGCTGCGGTCGGCCGAGGAAGCGCGGAAGGAGTGGATCCGGGTGGAGAAGCCGGGGCACACCTGCGAGTTCGCGGTGGCGAGGCTTCGGCGCTTCGTCGACACCGAGATGACGGGGCAGAAGTCTCTGGTGCGCGCGGGCACGATGGCGAGTCACCGGGCGTTCGGCAACGCGTTCGAGGAGCGTCTCCAGACCTGGCCGGGCGTGGATCTGTCGCGCTCGTTTGCCACGGAGGGCTAAGGCATGGCCAACACCAACGATCTGTTCCTCGGGCTGGGGCATCTGATCCCGATCGGGTCTTCGGACCTCAAGTCGGACGATAAGGTCCCGACCTACGCCCGCGGCCAGCTCTCGTTCATCCGCGACGCCTTCGGCGCCCGCGTCTTCCGCTACATGCGGAACCGGACCGCCTCGGCGACCGCCGTGGGCGAGCTGATGGCACGGACGGCGAACACGACGATCACGAACATCACGAGCGGCACCACCACGAGCATCACCAAGACGGCGGCCGGGTGGACGGTCGACGCCTTCAAGGAAGACATCCTGTTCTTCGACGACGTGGACGCCTCGGCCGGCGCGGCGCCGGAAGGGGAACTCGGCGTCATCGTCAGCAATACCGCGACCGTCATCCAGATCGACGGCAAGCGCCCCTTTTCCGCCGCCGCCGCGGTCAACGACGACTTCATCGTCTACTCGCTGTTCCAGTGGAAGGACGCGGCCGACGGCGACCTCGGGCGAGACGTGTTCGGCATCTGCATGGCGATCGTGAGCACGCTCTACTACGGCTGGCTCCAGTGCTACGGGTACTGCCCGGATGCCGTCCATACGACGGCCGCCGTCACGGCGGGCGATCCGGTGGTGGCGGGGGCGGCGGCGATCGCCGCGTTCGGCACGGACGGCCAGGAGCTCTGGATCGGCTGGAGCCCGCTCGGCATCAAGGCGGACCAGGTGGTCCTGACGGCCCTCGTCTTCATCGACGTGTTCAGTCCGGAAGGACCGGGCACCGCCCCGTAAGGGCGAACAGCAGGCTGACGTTCCTCCCCGCCTCGAGGGCGACCTCGGGGCGGGGTGTAGTCGGACGACGAAGGGAGGACAGAGACGATGGCCGCTCTCACACCGACGAGCGTCGAGCGCACGGTGCTGGGGAACAAGCGGGTGGCGTTCGCGCTGTTCGGGGCGATCGCCGATGCGGATACGTGGGTCAGCGGCTTCGGCACCATCGTCGGGGCGTGGCCGTCCATCACGGACGCCGCTGCGGCGGCCGATGCCCTCACGGTCACGGCGGTCACGTCCGGGACGGTCACCTTCGGGGTCGCGGGCACGATCTCCGGGGCGTACCTGCTGGTGATCGGCAACTAGCGGTCATGGCGATCAGCGTGACGATTCCCGTGGACGGGCACAGCATCGAGGGCAACAAGCGGTCGATTCGCGGGACGCTGAGCCTCGACACGTCCTACCCGTCGGGGGGCTACCCGATCACGGCCCACAACTTCGGGTTGTCGGTGATCGAGTCGCTCTACGCCGTGCCGCGGCTCGGCTATCTGTTCGAGTGGGACGCGACGAACGCGACCCTGCGGGTGTTCCGGCCGAACGAGCTGTCGGTCACGGGCGGGCAAGCCCCAGGCGACGTGCTCCAGACCGACGCGAGCGACATCCTCGGCAAGACGCCAGCCGGGAACGTGAGCGTCAGGACGACGGGGCCGGTGGAAGTGAAGACCGGGGCGGATCTCTCGGCCGTGACGAGCGTCCGGTGGACGGCGAAGGGGGTCTAGGGATGCGACGGGGAGTCCTGATCGGAAGCCTCGGACTGGCCTTGGTCGTGGGACTCGCCCTCGGCTTGGCCCTGAACGCCGGGGCGACGCTTCGGTGCTGGGGGTCGATCTGCCAGGACGCGAACAGCACCGTGTACCTCTCCCGGCCGGTCACGGCTCAGGAGACGATTTCGCTGTCGACGGTCGCCGGGGCGTTCACGATCCCGGGCGATGTCGTGCTGGCCTGCACGCGCACGGCGGGCTTGGCGCCGGGGTTTGCGGCCGGCACGTTGCGGCTCCGCCCCGGGACGCTGCCGAACACCATGCAGCTCATGCTGATCGTCGGGACCTCGGGGGCCGAGGTGCCGATCGGACCGCCGATCGCGGGCGGATCATGCTGACAACCCAAGGAGGACTCCACCCATGAAGCGGATTATCGCCGGTCTTCTCGCTGTGCTGATGCTCGCCGCCCTGCCCGTCGTGGCGTCGGCGCAGCAGCAGGGCTCGCCCGTCTACCTCGTGCCCAACATCTCGCTCGCCACGGGGGCGTATGTCACGGGGACGGCCTCGGACTCGGGCACGATCAACAAGCAGCTCACGGTCACGATCACGCCCACCCCGGGCAACACGGTCTACGTCGTCGGCTGGGACGCGACCGCATGCCAGAACGCCACGTCCACAGTCCAGACCAACGTGACCTTCACGACCACTGGCTTCGCGAATCTGCCGAAGATCGGGCACTTCTCGCTCGCGGCCACGGCCAACATCTGCGCGAACGACATTCGCATGAACCTCGGCGCGTGGCCGCTCCGGGCGTTGACCAATACCGTCGTGACGTTCGTCTCGCCAGCGGCGGCGACGAATGTCGCGTTCAGTCTCAACGTGTACGCCCTCATCGCGCCGTAGCGGGATGCGGCACGGGATCGTCGTCGGGACGGCAGGGTTCCTCCTGGGCCTCGTCGTGGGGGGTGGGGTGACGGCGGCACTCCGCCCGGTTCCCGCCCCAGCCGCGCCGTCGGCTGCGGGGTGGACGCTCTGGCGGCAGACCATGGCCAACCGCCAGCTCGGGCACGTGAAGGTCCAGGACTTCGCGGACCAGCCGACGTGCTTGACTGCGCTCAAGCCCAAGGTGGCCGAGGGGCAGAGCGCGTGGCCGATGATCTACCTGAGCATCGACGGACAGACACCGGGCTGGCTCGGGTGCTTCCCGACCGTGGGGTACGAGCCGGACCGCTACAAGTAAGCGTGGGCTGAAAGGAGCCGGATGCTCCGCTCGCTGTCGGCCATGCGAACGGCGGTGCTGCTGGCCGTCGGCAACCACGCGCAGATCCTCTCGACCGAGGCCGACGCGCTCATCCAGCAGTCCCACCGGGAGATCGCGGAAGACTTCGAGTGGTCGGATCGGCG
>ERZ1292637.1026-Hain-H14-01um-R3-1026-length-12977-cov-12_pt1 | contig 12977 bp, 12 predicted proteins | sample MGYA00564405_ERZ1292637 | MGnify/ENA primary metagenome ERZ1292637 (study PRJEB36523, sample SAMEA6512645) | groundwater metagenome | collected 2019-01-09 | study: AquaDiva: Metagenomics assemblies of 32 groundwater samples | reverse complement strand
CGCAAAGCATTCTCATAGCCGATGTGACGGCCCAAAGCGAGACGGCCATGCTGGGCGACGCTATTCAGGTGCAAGTGGCCACCCATGGAGGGAATTTTGTGTTGAACCAAGCGATTCCACAAGCCCAAATCCGCCGTACGCAGCCGGTGAGCTAGGCTATGGCGAACATCACCACGACTGGCACGACTGGCTATCCGACCGTTCTCGATACACGCACGACGCTGGTGAACGGCGCGGGTGTGGATGAAATCATTGCCGAGCATCCGAACGGCGTCTCGGCGGCCGCGATCGCGATCGAAACGGAATTGGGCACGCTCCCGAAGGGCTCGGCGGCCAGTGTGAAGGCTCGACTCGCCGTGGCCTTGAATGACGATGGGACCGTGAAGTCCTCGGTCGTCGTGGGGCCAGCCGTCTCCTATGCGGGGGGCATTTTTACGGTCGGGAGTGGCGCTTTCGATCAGCAAGGCATGATCGGCAATATGACCTTTACCGCCGCCGTGGCGGGCAATGCGTTGACCTTTGCGCTCAAAACCAAGGCGGGGACGGATGCGACCGCGACGGATACGATCACCATTGCCTTTCGCAGTAGCACGCTGACGGATGGGACCTATGTCGCGCGCACGGTGACGGGGGCGTTGGCCATGACCGTGACGTCCGGGTCAGAGCTGGGGACGGTCAATGCGCAGGCGGCGCGTCTGTATCTCTGCGCCATCGACAATGCGGGCACCGTGGAATTGGCGGTGTGGAATCCACTCCGCGGCACGTCGATTATTCCGATTGACGAGGCCAACGTGGTGACGACCACGGCTGAGGGCGGCGCCGGGGGGGCCGATTCCTCTCAAGTGCTCTATTCTACCACGGCCCGGACAGCCGTGGCGGTGCGCGTGATTGGCTATATTGAGATTACAGAAGCGACGGCAGGGACGTGGGCGACATCGCCAGCGGTGCTGCAGATCATGGGGGTGGGCACGCCGCGCACGGGGGACGTCATTCAGACGGCCTATACTTCGACCTCAACTTTTGCGACAGGCACCACCGCCATCTTGAATGACGATACGCCATTTCTCAGCACCGAAGGCGATCAATATATGACGCTCGTCATGACGCCAACGAATGCCATTAATCTGCTGGACCATTGGCATGTCACGAACTTTACGATTTCAAGTGCCCCCATTGCAATGGCGGGGCTCTTTATCGGGGCATCCACTTCGGCCATCTGTGTGAGTCAGGCGCAGTTTGGCTCGGGCGCCAGTACGGCGTATATCGGGGCTAGCACGTTGCACTATCGAGCGATTGCGGCCACTACGTCCACGATCTTTCGACTTCGTGCTGGGGGCTCCTCTGGAGCCACTACAACGTTTAACGGGGTATCAGGAGCCCGCGCCTTTGGCGGGGGCCTGATTTCTTCGATGCAAGTGACTGAGGTGTTTGTATGAAGGTCTGGCGCAAGCTGAGCGATAACAGCGTGGTGGGCTTCTGTGACGAGGCGAATACGATGTTCGAGCCAGGGGGCGATCTCAGCACCTATGTGGTGTCCTTTGAGAAAACTGCCCCTGTCATTCTGACGCCCCCGACGGCCACGGAACTGAAGAAGGCGGATGCGGTGGTGAAATTAGATACGGCGAGTAAGAGTGGGAGCGCGGAGGACATCGCGGCGGCACTCGCAGCCGTGCGGGACTATCTCACATGATGCTGCGTGAAGCCATCCCTGCGGACATTCCCCAGCTCTGGGTGCTGCTCAATGCCCTGCGTGAGGAGACGGTCTGGGGCACGCTGCCGTTTGAGCCGAACTATGAACATGGCTATCGGCTGTTTGTTGAGCGGATTCAGACCAATGCGCATTGTATTCTCGTCGTGGAGGATGAGGTGCAGTTGGTGGGCTTTATTGGTGGAAGCGTGGAGACGCATCCGTTTATTCCCGACTTCCCCTTCCTGATGGAATGGGCGATGTATGTGGTGCCGGAGTGTCGGCATCGTAAGATCGGGGCCGCACTCTGGGAGTCGCTGAAGTCCTGGGGGCGCACCCATGGAGCGCAGGGGGCGGTGTATGGAAAGCCGCGCAAAGGGGTTGGGCACGGCTGGGTGGAGACGATGCACTGGGAATATTTTGGAGCTGGAGATAGACATGATCGAGTGGTTGTCTGATCCCATCGTCTGGATGGTGCTACTGGGCCTGAGCTTTGGCAGCGGGTCGAGTGGAGGGGGCAGCTCGACCACCTCCACCTCAAGCCAAGGCTTTCAGCCTGCCCAGAACGCACAGCTCTCTGGGTTTATTACCCCCTCAGTGATGAATAGCTTTGCGCCCTATCTGCAGGGCCAGTTGCAAACCCCCTTTCAGATGCCAGGACTCAATGAGGCCGGCGTCTATGACACGCAGAACAATGCACTCAATCAGCTCCTGGCCCAGTCCACAGGGACAGCCTCCAGCGGATTGGCCCGTCGTGGGATGCTCAACCCCCAGGCCACGCCCCTGGCGGCGCAGCAAGGTGTGCAGAGCTTTCTGCCACAGTATCTGCAGCAAGTGGGACAGAACATTCAGCAGCAGCAGACCATTCCGGAACAGGTCAGCCAGCAGCGCTTTCAGGATGTGGCGAACGCGTTTCAGCAACTCATTGCGCTCATGGGCGGCCAGTCGGCCTCGACGACGACTGGCAGCCAGGCGGCGAGCGGCTTTAAGGTGGGGCTCGGCGGATGATCCTCGACTACCTGTGGCTACTCCCATTGCTGGGCGTGAGCTTTGGCCAGCAAAGTAGCAAGGGCCAATCGAGCGAAACCGTCTCTAAGCAGACGGGCTTGAGCGCAGGGCAATCGCCCGTCCTCTCCGCCTATACCGAGCCAGGCCTGGAAAACCTGTATAACTGGGCGGCGAACAGGCTTGGCATTGGGCCGACGGTGCAGACGGGAGGCCCCTCGTTAGGCTATTCCGGTCAAGTGCCGAGCGGCTTTGGCTATATGGGCGGTCAGCAACTGGGCCCCATGTCAGGCAACTATGCGGGTCCTGGAGGACAGTATTACAATGCGACCTCTGGCATCATCCGGTCTGGCTCGCCAGAAGGCTATACAGCAGGCACTAGCACCGAACAGCCCTTTCAGCTCCCAGGCTTGGATCAGAACGGCCTGTATGCCGGCCAGACCAGCGCCGTGGACGCCTTGCTCAATCGCGCCTATGGTGGGCTGAATACGACTGGAGCAGGCGGGGCGGCGGTGACGCAATCGGTCCTCCCGCAACTGCTGAACACCATCGGCGCTCAGACCACGGCGGGAGCCTTGGTGCCGGAGCAAGTGCGCCAGCAGCGTGTGCAGGACGTGAATGCGGTGCTCCAGCTCATCAGTGCGGGCCTTGGAGGCAGCAGCGCCGGGAGCGGCTTTAAGACCTTTAGCGGGAAAGATATGAGTTTTGGCTTTAATCCATCGAAGGGCATGTCTGGTGGGGCCATCTAAATGAACGACGAGTCCATCTTTTCCCAGCCGTTTGACGACAAGATGATGCAGGCGCTCATGGCGCCTGATGAGAAGGTGTGGTTCAAATACAGGCTGGGGGAGGAGTCTCCATCGTTTGGGGAAATCCTGGGTCTGCCAGGCATGCGCACGGGGCGTTTTACGCGGGCTCGCGAAGAACGCGAAGCGGGCATGAACATGCTGATGGGCAAGGTAATTGGGGAGTCGGCCAAGCTCTCTGGTGCGCCCTCCACATTTGGGGAGGCCCAGCAGCAGAACCCGACCGCGTTTGGCTTGTCGGGGATTCAGCCCCCGCTGCAGCAGCAGCAGATGCTAGGGCCCCCAGCGCCTGGACAGGCAGAGATGCCGTCTCTCCAAGTGCCCAATATGAGCGCGCCGCTCGCGCGTCCTCAGGCGGCCGCCTATATGGGGGCGTTGGGGCAAGTTCCTGCAGCGGTGGCCAAGCGGCCGACCGCGCCGACCGATCTGGCCAAGCAGGCCGTGCTTGGGAAAGCGGTGGAGGAAGGGGATTGGGCGGAAGTGCGGCGCATTGCCGGGACGCTGGAAACGCAGAAGGCAGAGAAGGACGACCTCGGCAAGTTTACGGAAATGCTGCTGCGGGCAGGCATTGATCCGACTGGCCAGCAGGGCCAGGCCCTGTATAAATCCTATGCGGAAAAGACGGCCACACATCCCAAGGCGGCGCAGCAGCAAGTGAGCGTGAATGCGTTTCTCCCAGCCTCCGAAGAAGCGCAGCGGGACTTTATGAAGTCCACGCGGACGACCTACGATCAACTGAAGCAAGCCCCGGTCTTGCTGAAGAACATTGAGGCCGCCAAGGCGCTGGTGCCCCAGGCGAAAGGCTTTATGGGCACTGGCGGGGAGACGATGTTGGAGGCGGCAAAGTTCCTGAATAACCGGTTGGGGACGAATATCAATGTGGCTGGTATTAAAGGGGCTGAGGAATTACGTTCGCGTATCTTTTTTAATATCATGGACAATTTGAAAAAGATGGATGCGCAGCCTTCGCAGATGCAGCAAATGATTATGCAGGATGCTTTAGGGAAATTGGGGACCGATCCGAATGCGTTGCCAGCCGTCTTAGATGCATATGCTGAAGTGATCCGTGGGAAGATCACGATTCACAATCAGGAAGTGGTGGGGGCCGTGGCGCGGGGCGTGAAGTTCCCCTACGATCCGACCATCAAAGTACCCAAGAAGATAAAGACGGACGCGGATTATCAACAACTCCCATCGGGGTCAGAATATTTGGACCCTGAAGGCAATACGAGGATCAAGAAGTAATGGGCTGGCGCGACGATCCATTGGTGGAGGAGGCTCCCAGCGAGCCGAAGGCACAGGCAAAGTCCGAGACGCGCCCGATCCGCTCCTCTCTGACTGGCGGCATGACGGCCGCCCGCAGCGCCTTTCCCCCACGGATGATGGAGTCGCTGCGTCCAGTCGGGGAGTTCGTCGGGCCCTCCGTGCTGCCGACGGCAGGAAGTCTGGCGTTGCCAGCCGCCGCGACGGCGATTGCGGGTCCAGCCAACGTTCCATTCATTCCCTTAGAGCAAGGACTGGGGAGTGGGATTGGGGAAGGGATCAATCAGTTGACGGGGATTACCAAGCCCAGTCTCACACAATTAGGCTTGGCGGCTGGGGTGCCGACGGCGCTGGGCTATGGGGCGAGTGGTATTCGTGCGCTCTCCAAGTTCTTTCCACCGTCCAAGGGCGCGGAGACGGTCAATGCGCTGGCCGCACCGGAGGCGCTTTCCAAGGTCGCTGGCTATCGCAGCGGCCAGGATGTGGGCAAGCTCTTTGAGACGGCTACGAAGCAAGGGGTCACAGTGCCACTCTCAAAGACGGAGGCCATGGTGCAGCAGATCAAGCAGGAGGTGGCGAACGCGACCCCGGCTGGCCAGAAGGCCTGGCAGACTATCTTAAAAGATACGGGTATGGAAAACTTAGCCACGACGCCAGGAGGGGTGAGCCCTGCGCAATTGCAGCACGTCTTGGCGGATGTGGGGCGTCTCTATAAAAAGGCCTCCTCCTCGGTTAGTGGGGATCCCTTGAAGACAGACAAATTAGGCAAGCTCTTTGCCACATTGAGCGCCGACGCCGATGCGGTGCCTGGGCTCGTGGCCGCTCGCTCCCTCTTTAAGCGGGAGAAGGTGTTGGATGAAATTGGGGGTGCCGTGGCCGATGCCTTTCAAATTAATCGCGGCCAAGGGGCCGCGGCCCAATTCAATGCCAACAAGGTGGTCAATACCCTGCAGGACTCGACCGACACCTTGGGCAAATACTTTGCGCAAGCATTTAGCAAGGGCGAGCAGAAAGAGATTGTGGAATTCTTTAAGTTTCTCAATACGATTCCTGCGCTCAAGGCCGGAGCTGGGCAAACGACAGGCTCCAGCCGGGTCATTGCCCGCGCCATTGCGCCGATTGGCGCGGGGAGTGCCGTGGGGCTGGCGACTACTGGCGGGAATCCACTGGGCGCGGCGGTCGGGGCGACGGTCGGCGCGGCTATGCCGCCGATTGCTGAATCCTCCAAGATGCTCCTGCAAGCGTGGCGGATGGAAGGGGGACGGGACTTGATTAAAGGTCTACTCAAGAACAGCGACGGTGCGTTGACGCCGCAGGTGATCGGCGCGGTCGGGGCCTTTCTCTCGGGGCAGACGGCTGCCAGACCCACGCAGCCCAGCAATGTGATTCGGCCGCCCACGGGGTTGCCACAGGCGTTTCAAACGCAGCCATAAAGGAGAATCTCATGCCACAGGTTGTGAATTACCCATGATATGTTGCTCCTACTTTTTAAGAGGACTGTAGTGGCTGGTATTGCCTCGACACAAACAGGGAACTGGAGTGCCACGACGACCTGGGTCGGAGGTGTAGTGCCAGGTAGTGGCGATGTCGCGACGGTCTCAGCGACCCATACTGTCACGGTGGATGTGAATACAACCATTGGTCCCTCTGGCGCAGGGGCATACTCCGTCGCGGGGAATCGTGCCATCGACATTGCCAGCACAGGGAATTTAATTGTTGCGACCAGCACCGTGTTTACGGTACGGGGCGATGTGTCGATCAATAGTACCGCGGCCACCAGTGTCATTTGCGCGGCGAGTTCGACCTGGACGTTCGATACCTCCGTGGGCGGTGTGATCTATGGCGTGCTCATTGGGACGGGTGGTTCGCAGACCGGGGCGACGTTTCAATGTAATGGCAACGCCTTGCAGCGCGTCACGGTGAATAGTACCGGGGCGGCCGTCGGCGTCTTTTCAGGCTTTGCGGACGGGAATACGGGCACGGGGAATTTTAACAGTGCCTTCACCGATTTTACTAATATTGGGAACTCGACTGAAACCTTTGGCAATGGTGGATGGTGGCTCAGCGGCGCAGCGTCAGGGATCAATATTCTGTTCAATACCTGCACGTTTACGAATTGCGGCCGGCTTATGATTCGCGCCTCGAATAATGCTGCCAATTATCAGTTCTCATTTAATCATTGGCCGCGCACGGCGAGTCTCAATCCGATCTGGATTGTCGATACGACGGCTCCATCTGGGACACGTCAGTTCACGAATAATGTCCTGGCCACGGCGACTGCCGTGTGGGTAACCAGTAAAAAAGCATGGACCTTTGATCGCAATGTCATGAATGGATTGACGAAATCTTCGCTCACCAATGTCGGCGGGAATCATACCTCCGCAGTCAATAATCTCTTGTATACTCGCGCGAATACCCCCTCGGTCTCCCCGTTTATTTGGTCGACGCTCAGTGATACATGGGTCGACAACTATCATTTTTTAGATGTTAGAAGTGGAGAGGCCATCGGCAGTCAGGCCGATACGACTGGGCAAATAGGGACCATTACATATACGAGGCCTATTTATGAAGCGACAGGGTTCCAAGAGGGGAGCGATGCCTATCAATGTCCCTTGCCAGCCAGTGGCTCCTATACCATTCTCTTAGATCAGCCCCTGATCTTGCCGAATCCTCGGGGACGATCCAGTGGGAATATCACGATGCACGGCAATAAATTTTTACAGTTGCGCCTGCGTCATGGGACGCTCATGGCGTCAGAAACAGTCAACCCATCAACGACAGGGATGGCGGCCATCTATATCGGATCTACCTATACAGGTCATACGGCCATGGTGCCGGAACTACGTGATACGCTCGTGTGGGCGAAGACCCAACAGGCGATCTCAGGCGGATGGATTGCGTGGCATGCGGCCACGTCGCGGTGGACGAAAGGTGGCACCACGACAGGAGAGACAACGAGCCTGCGTGATACCGCACCGTCTCCGACAAACTTTACCACCGCGGCCAATCAGACCCCCGGCGATGCGGGGGCACGACTATATCTCACGGGAGGGACGGGCTCAGGGGATAGCCGGGTCGTGAGCAGCAATTCGGGCACCGTGGCCACGGTGTCGGTCGCCTTTTCTGCCACGCCAGATGGGACCACGACCTATCAAATGCAGGGCTTTGATATTTTGACGAATGCCAATGTTATGAATAACGCGACGTATAATATGGCGGATGGCACCGTGTATGATGCGGATGGGTTGAATGGAGTGACGGTGCGTGGCTATACCGACCTGTGGCAGACGACGCAGGCGCTGACCGCCACCGATATTACGCTGACCGCGGGGACAAATGAAACCACGCAAGGGCCCAAATTCGTGGATTCGACACGCAATATGGCGACATACGATTCCGTGAAATTGGGCAATAGCGCGACGGCGTGGGCTGGTACGACCTCCTATGTCACAGGTGATTTTGTGTCGGCCGCCACGACGAGTTGGTATAACGGCGTCACCATCAACTACCGTTCCATTATTGCGACGACGTCAGGGATTCTCACCAGTCCTGGTATCGGCACTAATTGGCGGGCGGCCTGGGAGTTTGCCAGTGTGTTTCGGATTCGTGAAGGCATTTTGGCTGGACAGGACATCGGGGGCCTTAATTATATCGCGGATCTCCATCAATGGGTGCGGGCTGGATTTGCGCCACAAGAGAGTACGTTGAATGCGGCGAGTGATGGGGCATGGATTGGGGCGGTGACGGGGATTACGAGTGGAGGAGGCGGGTCTTCTGGAGGATTGACGGAGCAAGAGAAAATGTGTTGGAGGCTCGTGTAATGCCAGAGAAGATCGGGATTCAGAAGTGGGCGGTGTATCTCATGGACGCGACCGGCAAGTGGGATGTGGCGCTCTTTGATCACCCACCCGTGAATGTGCGGACATATGAAGTGATTATTGAAGTGCCCGCTGCCGAACTAATGCAGAAGGTCAGTCAAACGGTGTTCGTAGGAGAGCCCCATGCCCAATAATGTCCCGATTACCGCTGGATCAGGCACTAATATTGCGACCGAAGAAGTCGGTGCCGTCCATTACCAGCGCGTCAAGTTGATTGATGCCGTGGCCTCCTCTACCTTGGCGCTCAATGTCGTGGAAGATCAGGCGTCGGCTAGTGGCGATCCCGGCTTTGTGCTGATGGCGCGGCGCACGGCCAGTCCAACCAATACGTCTGGATTGGATGGGGACTATGAAGCGCTCCAGCTCACTGGCGGCCAGCTCTGGACGCTCTGGCGCGGGGCCCAAGACTCCGCAGGCGTGGACATGACCGATACTGTTAATCATGCGCTCCAGACGACCTTGGTCACGATGCCACAGGTCATTGGCGCGGTGGCGGCCTCTGGAGCCGATGCCCAAGCGCCCGTGAAGGTCGGTATGAAGGCGATTGATTATGGGACCACGACGACTGCCGTCTCGACCTCTGATGTGACAGATTGGTTTGCAGACGTCACCGGCATCCCCTTCTTTATCGGGGGCCATCCGAATGTGGTGACGCTGGAGAAGTCGTACACCGCGGCGACCACGAATGCCGTCTATGCCACGCTGAGTGCGGTGGGTGGGAAGTTGGTGGTCACGCAAGCCCAGGCCTGTTGCGAGGGACGGGGGGATGTGCGCTTGGGATTCGGGACATCCACGGTGCCGACCTCCCAAGGCGTGGTGCTCTCCCATCCAAGGATTTCCACCGGCGACTGGGTGACACGAGGCAGTGGCGAGGGCGTGGTGGCCGTGGGAGCGGCAGGAGAAGCCCTGCTCATTACGGTGGGGACTCCGAGCGTAGGCAGTATTCGTGTCGTGACCACGTATTATCCGATCCAAAGCTGAGATGGCCGACGCACGTGCATAAACCGAGGAGATCAAGGAGGTCGTATGGGATACGGACTCGCACGCTATGAAAGTGTGCTGTTTCACGAGAATGTGACGACGGGGAGCACGCCGGTCGGAACCCCAACGGCCGCCCATGGCTTTGCCTTCCTGTCGGTCCAGGTGAGTGGCCTGGGGACGGGCGCCGGCGGAGTCGGCGACGGGGCTGGCACCATCAGGGTCGAAGGGACGTTGGCCATGGAGTCCACCACCACGACCTGGGTGCCGATGACGGTGACGAACGTCGAGAGCAATGCGACTCAAAACAACATTGTGGCGAATGGTATCTATACGACTACGCAACTGCCGTTTATGAACTTCGTGCGTGTCCGGGTGGTCACCACATCATGGTTGACGGGCAGCGGGCTGAGCGTCTATGGCAAGAAGCAATCGCAGACGGCAGGCTAATCTTGACGTGATGGGAATCCGTGGATGCTAAATGGCTAATCCGGTTGCGCCGCTTGCCCCCATCTCAGCCCATTGGCATAATATTGCTGCACCCATTCGCCTGATCGCCGTCACAAATACCACCTCACTCGATAATTATGTTGCCGGAACGGATGGGAATGGAGGCCCACAATATGGGGACGCCGTGGAGGTCTCCGTGGCGACTTACACCCATGGGTCGTCCTTTCCACAGATTCCACTGCCCACGACTGGTCCGGCGGCCATCGCCTCCACTGGACTGATTGCGTCGACGGCCACGCCGACCGCAAGTACACGCCCAGCTACAACCGTGCGCCCAGAATTTACCGATCGTCCACCGAATGAGACACGCAACTTTATTACCTTTCGTGGGACAGGTTGGTCTGGAGCCTACAATCCTGGCGCGCTGCGAGTGAGCGAAGCGGATGCGTCCATCATGCCGACTTGGGAAGTCAATACAGCCGTCAATGGGTTTTTCGATTTTGAAGATTATTCACAGAATATTCGCTTTATTGGAATTAATTGGCGTGTCAATGCGACGAATGGTACGGGTATTCTTAACCTTGCCTGTCCCTCACAAACTGTGGGGCCGCTTGAGACGCTGCCCAAGCATATCGTGGTTGATCGATGTTTGGTGCATGGTGATCCAGTCTATGGGTGCATTAATACGATTATTGGAAAAGGACAACATCTTTCATTAATCAATTCTATGGTGTATGACGCAAGACAGATTCCCGCGAATGGCTCAGGTGGAGAAAAGCATGCGGTTATTTTCACGGATGGGCGAGGGCCCTTTCATGTTCATAATAATACACTTCGTTCGGATTCCATTAATTTTTTCTTTGGTCAAGATATTCTATATTTTGGAGAAGGGAATTCTCCATCCAATCTTACCTTTACAAATAATTGGGTCTATAAAGATGATGAATGGAATTACATTGGATGGTTGGAACGGGCTGGCACGGCTGAGATCAGTGCGACTGGTGCGGTAGCCACACTCACCGGGGCGACGGTCGATCCTGGATGGGCTGATGGGAGTACCTATTTTGCCGTGCTGAGTTCGACCGCCACGAATTATACGAACTTTGCGACTGCCTATCCGAATAAGACGCAGTTAATTAGTGCGGTCGATACTGGCTCGAACACGGTGACCTTGACCCCGACTGAGGTGACGCATCGTGGACAAGCAGGATTGACATATAAGATTACTCCATTTAAAGGGGTGACGGGTACCAGTCAATCCAAGAATCTCTTTGAGATCAAGCATGGGAATCGTGTGCGCGTGCTCGGAAATGTGTTTGAAAACTCCATTCAAGGTGGTCAATCCGTGAGTGTTCAGTTAATGTCGACGCGGGCTGATGGCTCGGTCTGTACGGATGTCGATTTTCGAAATAATCTCATCCGTGGTGGACCCAATGCGCTAAGTACTACCTCGCGTCAGCAAACGTCCAATGTGCTCACGAATGTCACGGCGCATTCGGATGGACTTTGTTTGATTACGCATATAGCAGCGTCCGGGACGCGCTCTGGCGATACAGCGTGGATTACTGGCGTGACGGGAACCCCAGAAGTTAATGGGACCTGGACGATTACGGTCATTTCTGTTGTGGTGACGAATGTGACCGACAACGGCAGCGGACTATGCCGGGTTACCGTTCCAAATCATCCATTCGTCGCCGCCACACGTGTGAGGCTTTTTACAGTCGTGGGAGTCCCCGTCAACTTTGCTGTCTGGAACATTACGGTTATTGACACCAATACTATTGATTTGACCAGTTCAACGTTTGGTGGTGCATATGTGAGCGGTGGGGTGGCCTATGCCTATAATCAATTTACCATTCCGGTGACATTCGTTGGTCCTACCTATAGCAGCGGAATAGGCTGTACGTTATTCTTGGCTGGGACGCCGCCGTCCAGATTCAGAATAGCCAATAATGTATTTGAAGATACGAGTGGTTCCCAACACACATTGAGCCGTTTGGCTGGACACGTTGCTCAGGAATGTAATGTCCTCTCGCCCGTTGATACAGTTGGTGGGTCGGCGAATCCGGACGCGGATACCACGCTCTCGCATGTTGGGAATTGGCGCTTTGATAATTTTCTTATCGAGCATAATACCTGGGCCAATCCGTCCGAGGATGGATTTTATGGGATGTCTTTGAGTCTCACGAATCCGCCCAGCGGACTCACCGCTCCATCTGCTGTCTGGGCGCCGAAGAATTGCGCTGTGCGGAATAATGTGTGGATCATGGGATCCTCGGCCTCTGGCACGCCGCAGCAGTTTATTGTGCGCACGGATGGGGCAAGTTTTACCACCACCGGCACGGCTGCTTTGAATGCCATGACAGAACCGGCTTCGCGGCAATTTGAAAAGAATGTGTTTTACAAGCCGAATGATGGGCCCAGTGGGACGACCACGTGGACACAAGCCTATGCTCTCCTGACGGGGACGGAAGCGTTTCCCGCAAATGCCATCCTTGCGAGCCCGACCCAGATAGGGTTTCTGAGCTATGCGACCGGGACGGTGGCGAATTATGCATTGCAGGACCTCTATAATACGGGCACAGTATCGCTCAGTGCCGCCAGCCCTACGGTCGTGACGCTCTCAGGAGGCACTTTTCCCTCCACGATTATGAAGGGGACGCCGTTTAAGGTGAATAGCGATGGGACGATGATGCTGGTCGAGACCGTGAGTGCGACCATTCTGACGCTCTCCAATGTCTATCCTACGCTGGGATCTGGACTGGCGTACACCTTAGGATTCAAGGGGTGGGCGACGGATGGCGATGATCCAGGTGCAGATATGGCGCAGTTGGCCGAGATCGAACGAAAGGTGTTGGCTGGGATTGGGCTTTAATGGACACGCTCTTGGACATGCTCATGCGTCATGAA
>ERZ1292637.1025-Hain-H14-01um-R3-1025-length-12985-cov-6_pt1 | contig 12985 bp, 14 predicted proteins | sample MGYA00564405_ERZ1292637 | MGnify/ENA primary metagenome ERZ1292637 (study PRJEB36523, sample SAMEA6512645) | groundwater metagenome | collected 2019-01-09 | study: AquaDiva: Metagenomics assemblies of 32 groundwater samples | reverse complement strand
TGAGGATATCGCAGGGGTTGCGGGATCGGTAGTGCTGGACCCGACGAACTACTTTGGTGCCGCGCCTACTGCACGCGTGGGCCGCGCCGCTGTGGAAGCGGCAACGCCTGCCGTTCGTGAGGGTGCTGAGGCAGTCGGCCGACGCATTGGCCGGACGCTCTCAGAGAATGCCGAGCGGGTGGCGGCTGCCGATGCGCGGATGGCTCAGGAGGGGAGCACGACGACGGCGGGGACGTTTGGCGCGCTGCCGGAGCCGACACGTGGTCGTCCGACTGTTGAAGTGCTTCAGGATCAGATCGAAACGGCGTGGCGGTCCGTCCAACGTGCGAGGGCGGCCGGCGATGACGTTGCTGATCAGCAGGGCATGGAGCGCATCCGTCAGCTTCAGAGCCAGTTGGTAGACGCCCAAAACGCGCGTCTGCGTGCTGAACCGGCCATTGTTTCGGATGTGGGGCGTCGTGCTGAGACGTTGCCGCTCGCCGAAGAGACGGCTGACACGCTCTCGGGCGCCGGCGCGCGGGTTGAGCGGGTCCGGCCTGAAGACCTGAGTGGGCCCGTCAGTGTGCCTGTAGATATGAGTGGACGGGCTAACGTTTCTGCAGGCGTCCTCCCCGCCTCCGCTTCCACTGATCCGCTCAGCGCCGTCAACCGTGTGCTCGCACAAGGTGCAGCGTCGGCCGTTTCGGGCGGCGTGGGCGCTCAGGTCAATCAGCAGATGAACCCCGACGATCCATACGCCGGCGTCAAGGGCTTCGCGGCTGGGGCGTTAGTGCCTGCGTTGGGCGCGCGCGCTGGCCGAGCGGCAGCGCGACGGTTGGGGCGAGAGGCGGACGTTGGTGGCGGGGCGCTAGCGACATTCGGGAATGTGCCGAACCAGCCGAATCCGTCTGTGGCCCAGATTGCACAGCAGGTTGTCGAGAATCGGACGACGTCACCGCCGGGCTCACCTGTCAACGCTCAGCGGCTTGCTCGAGCGATACAGCGGGCGCAACAGGGCGCGCAGACTGCCGCGCCGAACCCGGTTGCCGGCCTGCCGGCCCCGTTGCCGAATGCGAAACCGTCCTGGTGGGACTGGGCACAGACCTGGCGCTACGGTGTCGGTCTGTTCGGCCAGATCTCCACGGGATTGATGCAGACGGGTGGCGGGGTGGGAGAGGTACTGCTCGGGGTTCCGACTGAGGCGATCCGGCAAGGCGTCATCCGTGGGCACCCTGAGCATCTCCCGCTGATCGCGTGGGAAGGGCTGAAGTCGGTCCCACCCGGTCTGGCGTCGGCTGGCCGCACGGTGGCCGGGCAGGTGCCTGCTGCCGTTCTCCAGAGCTCCGATTACCGCCCGCCGCTTTCCGGTCGCTTGACGCCCGGGAGCGCGGCGCAGAAGACGGCGCTCGCCGTAGAGACGCCGGGGCGTATCGCCACGCAGGCGCCTGACGCACTCTGGTATGAGGTGTTCTACCGGACGGGCATTGCGCAGGCCGCGGCAGAAGCGGCACAGAAACAACTCGGATTGACTGGGAGCCTTGTCGGCTCTGGTGCTGGCGCTGTGGCGAGCGGCGCGTATGGCGCGGCCACGGCGCCCGAAGACTACACGCCTGGTGAGCGCGTCGGGCGAGCGTTGGCGTTCGGCGCCGGCGGTGCGCTGGTAGGTAGAGGACTCGGGAACGTGAGCCCGAAAGCAGTCCGCCTGCAGCGGCAGTTCATCAAGAACCCGACGCCAGAGATCCTCGAGCGGGCGCGCACGCTGGCCCAGGATGCCACGTACAAAGGTGATCTGGGCGCGCTCGGCCAGCTTGGTGAAATCATCGTCAAGGGACCGTCAGCGTCGATGGTGTCGGGACTGTCGCCGGAGATGCAACGGGTGTTCTCGGTCTACCGAGAGATCGCCTCGCACTTCATGCCGGTCTACCATACGGTTGCCCGTATCACTGAGGGTGGAGCGGGGTATCTCCCTGGTGTCGGAGCGCTGCCACCTGAGAAGATCGGACTGGCTGCGAAGCCGGTAGCCGGGGAAGAGCGGCTAGCGAAGCAGGCGACAGGGCTCATGTTTACGATGGGGCTGCTCGGATACGCGGCCTCAGGGGGTCTGCGCGGTCCCGGGCCGAGAGATCCTGACGTGCTCCAGGAGATGCGTGATCTGGGTTACGAGACGAATACGATCAACGCCGGCGGCTACTGGGTGCAGAACGCGCATCTCGGGCGGTTGGGAACGATCCTCAACACGGTGGGCGCGATCAACGATGCGATGCTGTACGGCGACGGGAAAGACACCTGGAGCGACATCAAGGAGAACGATCCGTACATCACGAAGCGGATCAATCTCCTGGTCCGGCAACTTGGGAGAGCCTATTCGGATTACCCGACCGCCGAGGCTCTCAAGTCGGTCATGAAGCTCGGGTCTGATCCGACGACGGCGCTGTCAGAGCTGACGGGCGAGATGGCTGCCCAGTATGTCCCCGGCATGGCGCGAACGGTGGCGACTGCGACCGATCCGATGGCGCGGCGCCCCGATCGAGACAAGGAAGGCAACCCGATCGATATCGCTGTGGATACGTTCAAGCAGCGTTCAGGGATCGGACGTCAGGACTTGCCAGCGGCAACGAACCGTCTCGGCGAGGATGTCGAGAACCAGCGCCGCGGTTGGGCGGCGATCTTCCCGCGGGTGGGGGCCGACCGTCCCGATAGCGTGATTCAGGCGTTTATCGATAATAGGGTTGAGATTCCGAAGCGGCGAGATAAGCTCACCATTGACGGGCTCGAGATCCCGCTACCGCCAGTGCGCCAACGGGAGTGGCAGCGCTACATGGGTGAGTTTCTCCGCAAGGAAGTTCCGAAGACGTTGCAATCCGCGTTCTGGACCCGTCCGCGTACGACACTCGGAGACCGTGGTGATGAGCTTCGGGATCTGGTCAAGGAAGCGACGGAAGAGGCGAGCGGCCGGCTCGAGGATGCGATTCCGAAGGCCGAGCTGGATCGTTTTCTGAAAGAGGCCGAGCGACGTGAAGCGCAACGGCGCGGTGAGACGGTACCGGCAGGGATGTAGCTGATGGCAACCAAGGCCGAGAAGGTTTAGACGTGTTTCCAGGACTGCCGAAGTACGATCCGATTCAGGGTGCGGTGCCCGACGCCAAGGTCGCGTGCGAGCGCAGCTTGGTTGATGGGGCCTGCGGCAGTACGTCGCCTGATTTCTCGGACGATGTCTTCAGTCAGAGTAGCCCGTCCATTTTGTTCGCCGCGCGGCACCGCTTCTGGGTGCAGGTTGAATCCATGCCGATCCCCGCGAGGAACGCGATCAGGATGGAGCACGGAGCCATTGCGCGCACCGATAGCGCCTCGGCCTTTTGCATGCATGTCGGCATGATTGTCAGCGGCCGTGCCGAGCCAGAGATGTCCATAACGCGGGCGAACGATACCATTGACTGTGTATGTCCCGACTTCGTCGTTTCTGACGCATCCTGGGATATCACATGTATGGAGCGTCCAGAAGCCATCCGGGAGTGGAACTCCGCTGGCCATCTCAAGCGCAAAGCTATGCGCTCCGACGCGGCGTCGCCCCTCAGCCCAGAAAACGCCATAACCAGCAGCAACGGTTGCACCGGCACCACGCCAAAGCCAGTGCTCGCCGTTCCGATCAACCTTTGACCAAAATCGCTCGACAGTTGTGATGGTACGATTACCCTGCATCGAAGTTACTCCTCCGGTGTCACGCCCCGGGGTGTTAGCGCATCGTCGGGGCATTTGCGTGTCTCTATTTTACCACATCTTCAGGAGTCGGCATGACTCCGACTCGTGGCATTGTCGGCGTCAGAGACGCTATCGTCTATGTCGTTGAGAGGATCGCTGACCCTATGAGGGGAAGGCTGAACTCATTGCAGTGATTGAAGACAACAGGAGAGAGATTTTGGCGACGAAGGCTGAGATCGACCAGTGGATCGCATCGCAGGGCGGGCCGGATGCCGTCGTCCACTCCTATGACGATATCGAGGTGCCTGACCCGCGGGGCGTGCGCGGCCATCCTGACTACGCCTTTGAGTTCAAGAACAAGAAGGTCACGACGCGCCGAGAGACGTGGACGAACAAGACGACGAAGGCGTCGTATAGCGCCGCGCGCGTGCCGTTCGCCGACGACCAGTTTACCGATATCAAGGAGACGCCCGCCACGGCTGCAGCAGCCTCGGCGGCTACCCAGAAGCCTCCTGGAGGGTCGGAGACTATCGAGGGGACGCCCGACGCTTCGAAGCCGGGCGGTTTCGACAACGAGCGACCTCGTTGGGTGACACGGGATCGAAACGGGACGCAGATCTGGACACGACCACTTGAGGCGGATGAGGAAAAGCGGTGGCGAGATGACCGTGAGCGCTCGCGGAATCAAGGCGGCAAGACTGATGCCGACATCAAGGCTGAGCAGGCCGCTGCCGAAACCCGCGCCGCCCGCCCTGGTACGAAGATCAGTTCGAGGACGGCGGTCAAGGACGGCAAGACGGTCACTGTCGAGACCTGGAGATTGCCGGACGGGACGACTGAGGAACGGATCGATGAGAAGCCGGCCGAGATACCGAAGGAAGAGATCCTTCATGGCCGGGGGCCGAATGGCGAGGACGTCCGCGTCATCCGCGACCCGTCAAACGGGCGAGTCGTCCGCTACGAACCGATCGAGGGCGGGAAGGCGCCAGAGCAGCCTGATCCGACTGGCGCGCCGCCGCCATCCTTTACGGTCGGCGATGCGGCGAGAGACTTGCAGGCGTATGGCCAGTGGTTGTATCAGCAGATCGGGACTGGTCCCGGCAAGATTACGGTCGCGCGTGCTGACGCGCTATGGGAGCAACGACGGAAGCTCTGGGATGTCGCGCTCACTGAGCAGCAGGGGATCGTCAATACCCAGTCGTCAGAGGCAAACCGCCAGACCACGCAGCGCGGCCAGACGCTTCAGGACCTTGGGAATCGGCGCACAAGCGCCACAAACATCGCCACAACGGCTGCCGGCTCCCTGTACCCCTACATGGACAAGATGGGGGCGAACGCCAGTGGCGAGGACTTCCTGGCCGCGCTCCGATACGCGCGCAACTCGGCTCAGGATTTCGTGACCGGGACGGGCGCTAACCGTCAGGTCTCCGATGTGGTACCCGGGCCAGCTTTGGCGGCCGTCAACGCGATGCCGTTGCAGGGCCAGGCGCCGGCGGGGTTCCTTGGTGTAGCTCGCCCGAACGCGATCGGGCTCGGGGCGGTCGGGAATCAGGCAGCGCCGGGTGCAGTGGCCGTCCCCGCGGGTGGCCCGCCCGCAATACCGATGACGCCTGAACGGACCCGTAGCATCATGCAGAATCCCGTATTCAGGCCACAGGCGCCGGTCAATGTGACGCCTGCTGCCGTGCCGGGGATGCCATCGTCGGTCGGCGATACTGGTGCGCCTCCAGTCAGTATGCAAGCGCCTCCGGGCTTCCTCAGCGCGATGCGGCCGGGGGTGCCGCAATACGATCCGACACCGAGCATCCAGGGCATGATCGCCGATCCGTCCTGGGATAACGCCTACGTGGCGCAGGCGGCACGCGAACTCTACGGGATAGAATTGCCAGAGGTGGCGTAAATGGCCGGGGTGAAGTGTGACAACTGACGAAGCTCTGGAGCGGCTGTATTCGGAGATGCCTGCCAAAGCAATCCAAGAGGACCGACGTTGGCGTCGCACGGCCACACCGGAGCAATTACGTTTTGCCGATGACCTTCTCGCCCTCTGGTACCGAGAGAAAGACGAGGCCGCGGCATTCAAGGAACGGATGACCGCACTGATGGCAGAGCGCTACCTTGACAGGGGCCCCCTGAGTAGCGTCTAATAATCCTAGCACGGATACCCGTGCCCAGAGCCCGCCCCGATAAGGAGCGGGCTTTTTGCTGTCCCGGAGGAACGATGCCCGACGACGTAGTTGTCACCGATTCCGCGCCGGTTGCCGAGGCTGCCCCCGCTACGAGCGGAGAGGCGGTAGAGCAGGCGGACGCGACGCATGGTGACACGACCGACCAGGCTACCCCTACCGACGATACCGCCGCGGAAGCATCAACCGAAGTTGACGAGGACGAGGGCGAGGAATCGCTCCCAGAAACGGCGACTGAGGAAGAGAAAACCCGAGCCCAGAAGCGTCGGGAACGACGGCAGGCCCGTGAGCAGGAACGCATCGATAAAGCGGTGCAGGAGCGCTACGAGCAGGCCGAGCGCGTGCGTGAGGCCAAAGCTGCTACTGAGGCAGCCGAAGCCAAGACGAAGGCCGAAGCCGAAGCCTGGCAGAAGCGATTCGGAGCGCTGATCGGCACTCCCGAGGAGCGGGCGACGCTCCAGACGGAGATCAATGACCTGCTGTCAACGACCATCGGGGTCGACTGGCAGGAGGCCACGGCCGAAGAGCTGGACCGCGTCAAGACGGCGAACGACCAGATCTCTGCGAAGCGGGCTCGCTTGACGGAGCTGCAAAAGAATCAGGAGTTGTACTCCGAACTGGATACGTTCCAGTTCGAGCAGAGCCGAGCGCTGTTCGCGTCGTTGGCCGACAAGCTGCCGGCCGATCACCGGGCAACGTACCTGCAATCTCGTGATTTGGACACGGCGCTGACCCGTCTCGAGGCCGGCATCGTCGCTCGTGAAGCGGCCAGGCACGAATCCGATAAGGCGGCAGCCGTCAAGGCTGTCACGGCCGAGTTGGAGAAGGAACGCGCGGCACACTCCGCGACCAGGACCAGCGCGCCTGGCGGCGGGTCGGCAATGGCGACGGGCGGAACGGGCAGCAGTGGCAGCGGCGGCGAGCTCACTCCTGAGCGGTATTCGCGCATGAGTTTCGAGGAGCGCCAGAAGCTCCGATCGACCCCCGAAGGCCGCGCCCAGATCGATGCCATGTCGAGACGATCTGGCGTGGCGTAATCGGTAGAGCCGTTGTGCTCTACTATTCCTGTGAGGTAGATTCGCAATGGCGATCAACACTACCGGAATTACGCCGGCCGCTAACTTCAACCCTGCGATCTGGATTCCAGAAGTTAGCGACGCCGCTCGTGCGAATACTTGTTTGGCTGAGCTGGTGGATCGGTCGTTCGAGGACAACATGCGGATGGGCCGCATCGCGGTCATCAACGACCTGTCCAACCCGGCCGTCCGCATCAAGACGGAGGACGCCTCGGCGACCTACAGCAACATCACAGAGACCCAGCAGACCATCACCATTTCGCGTCAGGCTTACTGCGCGATGCTCCTTGAAGACATCGAAGACTTGCAATCCCATGTCGATCTCCGTGGAAAGTACACGGACAACATGGGCTACAGCCTGATGGCGTTCATCGAGGGGGACGTGACGTCAGGGCTCGCCAGCCTGCCGGACGACTTCTCGAACCTCGTCGGCACGCTTGGGTCTGACCCGACGATCGATACCCTGATCGACGCCAAGTCCAACCTTGACCGCGCCGACGCCCCCCAGGGCGACCGTTTCTGGTACGTTTCACCGGGGTTCCACAACGCTCTGCTGAAGCAGACGATCATGTCGTCTTCGGACTACCGGGGCGAAGCGGCAGTCATGTCGAACCGCAACGGCAAGCTCGTCGGTGACATCTACGGCGCGAACATGTACGTCTCGACGTTGGCGGCGAACAACCCGGCCGTTGCCGGTCAGGCGTACGGGTGGGCGGCCCATCGGCGCGGCGTGGCGCTCATCGTTCAGAGAGACATTCGCGTTCATGAGCAATACGTGTTGCTCGAGACGGGCACTGGCGTTCTCGCGGATGTGATTTACAATTTCGCGGAACGTCTGATAGCCCCGAAGACACTCGGGGGCGGGACTTCAGACGACAAGTTCTCGGTTGGATTGCGCGGGCCAAGTTGATTCGCAAGGATGAAAGTCAGTCCGTTATCCCAGGTGGCCCCTCCCAAGGTGGCGGACGTTGGATTGTCCCCCGCGTGATCTTCATGTGGCAGTTTGCGCAGACCTGGACAACATTGCCCCAGGTGTATCCTCTTTCACGGATAACGCGGTCGATCTGGATCACTTCCGGGTCATCAAGACCGCATACAGCGCATGGGAGTTTCGCCAGATAGTTTCGGATGGCGCGTGAGCCGCCAGCGCCGGGGTAGTGCTGGTTGCAGAATCCTCTTGACCAGTGGCGGCGCACACACCCTTCCAGCGAGCACAGACGTTTCGGCAGGCTTTTGCGGTACGCCGCATAACAGGGCTTGCAGTAGGCCGTAGTCCGTTTCCCACTGGACGTCCAGGAGATCGCCGTCTGACAGGTCTTGCACCTGGGCCGGCTATCCTGGGCCGTGTGATCCCGCATCCAGCACTCTCGACACTGCTTCGCTCGCGGTGTCGAGAGCGGATTGCCGCACTCACAGGTTTTCTGAGGTTTCTTCGCCGCGATGTAATGGGCACGGCAGAGCGTACCCCCATCGTGAATGGGGATATCGCAGACCTGACAACGGTCACGCTGCTTGTGGTGGACAACATCGGACGGCCGGCGATAGTGGCGGTCACACAGCCCTCTGGCCTTGACCAGAGCTTCGCAGCCGTCCATCGCACAGGTTGCAGTGCCCACGCGGTGATGCTCAGATTTGGCCCAGCAGGCCCGGCACCGTAGCGTCGTGGGAGTTGAGACGGGGTTCTGACAGTCGGGCTCAGAACACACCCAAGGACTGTTGGCGGCGATTCTCGGACTCATAACTACAGTATACCACAGACTCGAAGGGAGACACCATTATGCGAGCGTTCCGAGCGCTCATCATCGCCATCCTCGTCATGACACTGACCGCCGCGACGGCCTTGGCCGATCCGATCGTCTGCCCGCCTGGGCAGCGATCGGAGAAGGTTGACGGCGTATGGACCTGTGTTAACCACCCTGAGCAGGGTAACCCCAACACCGGCGAGACAAGGAATCCGACCGACTGATGCCAGCAGTCCACGTGCCGCAGAACCAGGGCACCGTCTACACGCCTGTCACCAAGACCTGTCGGGTCGCGGTCGATCGGGGGATGATCGTTACCCCTGCCGTCTGGACGAAGATCAACGATCTCTCCAGCCTCTATCCTGAGGGGCGGTTCCGCCGTGCGGCGATGGACGCGGCGAAGAAGTTCGTTGCCGACATGGAGCGAAAAGGCCTGAGCCTCTTGACGGCCGAGGCTGATATGCTGGTCTACGGTCCGCTCCGGCATCGTGACTTCAGTGGGTCGGGTATCGGAGCGCCAACCTGGCGGCCGGCCCCTGGCGCCTCTCCGACGTTCCGAGCCAGCGGGTTCGACATCTACGAGGACCACAACGACGATAGCGAGGACTTCCTCCTTCGGGCCGAGTTCCTCGCGCGGAAGGTGCACATGGCCGAGTACATCATCAAGGACGCGATCTCATGAACATGCTCTTGCAGGGAACCGCGTTCGACGCTGACGAGGCGTTGATCGCCGTGGCTCGAGAGGCGTTGGCGGCTGGCAATCGGATCCGATCCGAGCGTGTCTGTTACTACCGCACGCCGCAGCGGACGCCAGATGGGTCTCGCCACAGGCAGGCCGGCTGGATCGGCTGGGGGGACACGCAACAGGGCGTCAAGATCGGCAAGATCGCGCGGGGCTATTTGCCGCTGATGAACGGTTCGGACTACCGCTACGGGTTCATCGAAGCCAAGCACCGCGACAACGATCCGGACGGCCCGTACGAGAAGTGGGGTCCGTGGGGGGTCATCTTGTCACAGCCCGGGGGGATGGAGGAGTTCCCGAAGGATCAGATCCTCAGTTTCCACTGGTATGACGCTGAACGCTTGCGCGTGTCGCTGCAAGGGAACCTACCGCCCAACATCCGCGTCAAGGACGGCATGGTACTCTGGCCGCAACTCTCCGGTGAGAGTCTGCGCGTGTTCTTCTGTCCTGAGTGCTCAGACTGGCGATCGCTCGAGGCCGTGTTCCTTGCCCGCCATTTACGGATCTGGCATGATTACACGCAGGCTGACATCCTGGCGTTCGGCACCCAGTACAGTGTGGACTTCAGCGCCGAGCTGCATCGGCTGAATAAGGTCACGCAGTCGATGACGTTCGATGCAGCGCCGAACGAGCCGGAGGAAGAGGACGTACCGAGCTTCTCGCTCGAGGTGGCCATGCCTGAGCGGCGAGGGCCAGGCAGGCCGAGAAAGCAGGAGGTATAGAGATGCCAAAGACACCCGGGTCACAGTCAGGGCCGAAGCCGTCAAGTCCGCCGAAGGGAAAGTCGGGGCCAAACGATCATCTTGGCGGCACCCGGCATTTCAAGCCGCCGTTGCCGAAGATGAACGCGCCGCGTGAGGGCGGGACGCGGGGGAAGTGATGCAACCCGCTGACATTCGGGTCACGATCGACCAGGATTGCCGTGCCGAAATGCCGGACGGTTCCTTCTGGCACGGTGTTGAGGTCCGGATCGCTATGCCGTCTGAGTATGCGGAAAGCGGATGGGTGTACACCTCATTGATGGCCGAGTCGACCGAGTGCATCAGCGAGAAGTCTATCGACGCTCTGGCGCGCTTATTCGCCCAGAATGAGGACTTCCCCGGTTCGCCTGCGTTCGAGCGATTCCGCGCTGAATGCTTCGATGCGATCAACGCCGCGCTGAGCACTTCGAAGGCGTTCGTACATGCCCCCTAACCCCATCGACGTCGCCATTGACGCAGAACGGGATGCCACGAAACGGCATCCCGTTTTCGTTGCGCCGTCCGCGCCGCCGAAAAAGGCGCCTCGGGTGTACCTTGGATCCGCGTACAGCCGTTTCGTAGAACCTGATCATCTTCAGAGTCTGATTCGGATGCTCAGGCAGCCCGTGATGTTCGCGCCGGCCTGGAACGATGCCGATCTCCCGCGCGCTCGTTCGAAGACGGCGACGCACTTCCTTCTTGAGACTGATTACGATGTTCACGTCTCGATCGATAGTGATATCGTGTTCGATCCCGCGTCGGTCTTCCAGATCGCCGAGCAAGCCCACGAACTGGGCGGGATCGTGGCGGGGCTCTACGTGACCCGAGCGAGTGGAAAGCTTTGCCGGCCAACCTCGATCTTCGAGACTGACGTGCCGATCGATTTCGGCACCGATCCGACGCCGGTGCCGATCAGGTGGGCGGCAACAGGTTTTATGGCCACGCCGCGCAAGGTGTTCGAGACGCTCTCGAAGGATCTACCGCTCTGCCACCGTTCGGAAGGTTGGCGTTTCTATCCGTTCTACCAGGAGTACCCGGTCCGATCCGAGCGCGATCCGGATGACTGGATCTGGCTCTCAGAGGATTACGCGCTCTGTGAGCGCGCTCGTCAGGCTAGGTTCACGGTTTACCTCAACCCGGCCGTGCGCCTCTTGCACGTCGGGCATCACGCCTTTCGTCTTGAAGACCTGGGTCAGCCGGAGATCCCGCCGTCACCGGTGCGGATGACCTATCAGCGTGACGGAAGATACCGTTATGAGCGGGCCGATCCCACATCGTGACTACCGCGCGCTGACCGGACGACCCGGCCAGTGCTGGCGCAGCAGGAGTCCAGATCATGCCGTTTGGAAACGATAGCCCCTTCCCTCTTCACGACGACGTCTCGAAGCGGTGGGCTCAGCGTGGCTACATGATGGATTTCCTCAAGTCGAGGGCGTCCGCGAGCCGTCAGTTCGAGACTCACGACTTCAGCCATACCATCGCCTCGGACGTCACGAACGTCTGGACAATCGCGGCTACGTCTACCGCTACCACCTGGGCGGTGCTGGCAGAAAGCGGCGGCTGGATCCGCGGCGTGACGGGTGCCTCTGTTGCCACGGGCGCTCTCCAGATTCAGGCACCGTCGAAGTTCTGGACCGGCACGAGTGGCGCGGGATTCGCGTCGCTGATCCGTCTGTCGGCGGTGACCAACGTCCGGCTGGAACAGGGTTTCGCGGAAGTGCTGCCGGCCGTGGGCACCGTCGCCGTCAACATTGCGTCCAACTCCTTCAACTCCATGACCACGGCAGCCGTCTACCTGTATGACGAAGGCGTGGGGGCATCTGCTGCCATGACTGGTTTGTACACGGTCGGTACCTCGATCGCGTTCAACGCTGTGGCAACGACCACGAACCGATACTCTTCCGCTGCTACCCTATTCGTGGCAATGGAGATCGATGGCGGGACCGTAAAAGTCTGGGTCGGGCCGCCGGCAGGAGGCCCGCTTGTCGTGAGGCACGCGGCGCTCGAGGCGGCAAGTACGCTCCTGCCATTCGTCATGGTCAAGACGCAGTCAGGGTCGAAAAACCTTGACATTGACACGTTGTGGACCTGGACATTGTCGCGCGTCTGAGTCGCATATATGACAGCGACATTGCTTACCCCGGGGAGGGTATCGGAGTCCGATACCCTCCTTGCCCGTCTCGCCCGCGAGGCACGTAACAACCGCCTGGACGCCGAAGCCCAGCACGTCTACGGGTTCGCGCTGCTCACGTCTGGGCGCCCGCCCGAGTCGGTTGAGTACCTGGAGCGGGCCGCCAGATTACGGCCGAAGCATCCGGCCTACCACACCAACTACGCCGCGGCGCTTCACCAGGTAGGCCGCTGGAATGAGGGCCTCTGGCACGCTACGCAGGCGTACGAGTTGGACCCGTGGAACGTCATGTCAGCCATCAACGTCGCCGGGTTCTACTACTGGTTTGGCGAGGTCGAGACGGCAGTCAAGTGGTACGACAAGGCCATTGCCATCGACCCGCCCCACTGGCAGGCGTGGTGGATGCGGCTGTTCATGCTCGACTTCCTGCCGATCAGCGCCGAGTTCGCACTGTCCGAGCGGCAGGCGTTCGCCGCGGCCTGCGAGGCACCGTTACGCCGCTTCTGGAAGAAGCACACGAACGACCCCGATCCTGACAAGCGGATCAGGATCGGACTGACCGGCGGCGACTTTCGCCAGCACAGCTCAAGCTACATGTGGGGACCGATCTTCGAGCATCTTGACCGTGACCGTTTCCAGATCTTCTCCTACGCTCACCTGACGCACGTCGATGCGCTGACCGACTGGTTTCGG
>ERZ1292637.1021-Hain-H14-01um-R3-1021-length-13016-cov-7_pt1 | contig 13016 bp, 16 predicted proteins | sample MGYA00564405_ERZ1292637 | MGnify/ENA primary metagenome ERZ1292637 (study PRJEB36523, sample SAMEA6512645) | groundwater metagenome | collected 2019-01-09 | study: AquaDiva: Metagenomics assemblies of 32 groundwater samples | reverse complement strand
CCCCGGGGGATTACTCGAACGCTTACGTCTGCCCGGTTGCGATGTACTTCACCACGACATCCAGCGGGTTCCCGGCGTCGGTCGGCGCGCCTGGCGAGAGCCATGTCGCGTAGACAATCGTGTCCGCGTCGTTGGTAAACGGCGTGAAACGCATGTCGTAGCGCGTCTGCTGCGCGGTAGCCGCCGTAGCGGTTCCCGCAAACAGAACGGCAGTGCCGGTGGTCCCTCCCGTCGAAGTCCCGTCCGCGTACTTGATCCCGATGGTCAGGGTCGCAGTTTCGAGAACGTTGGTTCCGACGTAGATATGGCCCTCGATCAGCTTCGCGCCCGCAGGCAATTGCATGATGTCGAAGGTGTCTCCGTTCGCAAATCCTGCGCTACCGTTGATAGCGCCGATGTTCGCAAACGTGGCCATGCCGACGGATACGTTGCCGTACTCGCCGGTATAGGAGACCTTGTTGTAGTCGTCCGTACGATAATTCGCCATGATGTTTTCTCCTTTCCTTGGCGGTTAGACGAGCAGCGCGCGCCCGGCAGCAGAGGCCGGATCGGGAGCGTACGAGTCGATGACTGCAACGCCGAAGTCCGTATCGACGGCCGTCCCGTTCTGGTTGGCAACTCCGAAGCGCAGTTTCGAGACCCCGCCCATCATGGCTACGGAGGTTTCCACCGCGTTGTCGTGATCGACCAGTTGCTCGTGCCACGAGTAGTAGAACTCGCTCGATGCATGCTTCCCGTAGCACTTCGCTAGCGCTTGCGCGCCCAGGATGATGCAGCGGTCGGTCGATACGGCCGCACTCGCGTTCGTGCTCGTGAACGTAGTGGTGCCGCTGTCGTAGGCAACGGTGTCGTTTGCCGCGAAACGAATCGCCAGCCGGTTCAGCGGACGGATGAGCATGCCTGCCCACATACCGCAGTCGCCGTAGAAAAGCGGATGACGCATGCCCGCAGAGCGCCGTTCGTAGGCGTTCTGAAGGAATGTCCTCCAGGACTTCTCGCCGGTCCTCGTTTGCAGATACAGCCACTGGCGTTGCGTGACGAAGGCCACCCACAGCGGATCGTTCCAGGCATACTGATCGCCCTTGATCTTGATCGTCTGCAACGGCACGGTGCTGTCCTTCAGCGTCGCCGCCACGCGGTCGAAGTCCGTCAGGGTCAGGATGTCCGACGTGTCCATGTTGGCAATGCCGGTCGCATCATTCGCCCAGAACTGGCGATTCGCGGTCGGTGCAACGACCGTATTCACCATGATCGTTGCGAAGTCCGAATCGGACGACAGAGGCACAACCCAGTCCGCCGTATCCTGCGTGCCGCGCGCCCCGGCCATGTGAACGAGACTCAGCTGATCTTCCAGCCTGGAAGCCCAGTTCGTGAGCCCCGCCATTGCGATGCCGCGCAGGTTCCACACGGTGCGCTGCTGGGTCATCTTGCCCCCGGCGTCCGCGCCGCCGCGATACTGGTTGATCTGCACGTCCATCGAGCTGTTCGTGAGCCCCATCAGTAGACCGTTCAGGCGCTTGTCGCCCATGACCGGCTTGCCCTGCAGGGGATTGAACAGATCGACCGAAACGCTTGCGCCGGCGCCCTTCGAGAGGTCCGTTACGCGAACGATCGGGTACTCGCCTGAGCTTTGGCCTTTCGCCTTCGCTTCGGCCTCACCTTGCTTCGGAGCCGGCCCAGTGAGCAGGTTCATGAATCCCGGCTCGATCTGGACTGCGGCAAACAACGCCGCCCCGAAAACCTTCTTCGCAAGGTCACTCCCGTAAGGGATAGAGGTAGCCATCTTGGCTCTCCTTAATTGCCCGTCTCACGACGGTCAAAAACAAACTTCCCGCTCAGGGAGGGTGCCCGTCTCCCGACGGTCACAAACCTGCGAGGTACGCTTCCCGCTGTTCTGGGCTCATGCCCATAAACTTCTGTCCGAGTTCGATGATCGACATTTGCTCGACCCTGTCTCGCTCATCCACTGCGGGGGGCGCACCTCCGGGAATATCCGATAGCGACGTTGGCAGGCCCTTGGCTCCTAGAGCCTTAAGCTTTGCCTCTGCCGCCGCCCGTACTTCTTCCGGCTTCGGCGCTTTCACGTCTAGGCCAGCCTTCTCAGGTTCCTTCTCAGGTTCCTGTTCTTGCTCTGCAAGCGTAAGCTTGGTCAACCTAACCGCAACCTTGAACCTGTCCTCGAATGACACGTCCCGATACTTCGGTAGACGGCGCAACGTCATGTCATGCGCTACTGCAATGTTGAATGCGCTCTGGTCTTTGTCCGCCTGCCATGCTGCAAGCTCTGGCACCGCATCGATCGCCGTCTGGATTTCAGACTTGACTTCAGCCTGTTCCGTCGTCGCACGATGCGTCTCGCGGCCTTTGAGTTCGGTTACGGTCCCGGTAAGCTTCTGGATCTCCGCCTGCTGGGCAGCCAGCACCTTCGCAAGCGTAGGCGAATCGGCCTGTAGCGCTGCAAGTTCCTCGTCCGTCAACAGCTCGGATTTCGGTTCCTCGCGCGCCGCCGGCTTTTGCGCCTTCAGCGTTTCCAGTTCCTTTGCCTGCTCGGCCGCCAATTGCTCGGCCTTGGCAGCCCGGTCCCTCGCGCTCTCAAGCACCGCGTAGGGGATGACGTTCTTCCCGTCCTTTGCGAGCACGCCTTCGGGCTTCGGCTCACCCTCTGCTTTCGCTTCAGGCTTTGCTTCTTCCTTGGGCGCTTCCTTGGAGTCGGCTTTCGCTTCTTCCTTCGGAGGCTCTTTTTCATCGGCCTTCTGTTCCTCGACTTTCGCCGCAGGATCGTCAGGCTTTCCAACAATGGCATCCACCGTCATTTCCGCCGTCTGGCGCTCCGTCGCCGCTTGCATATGCTCCTGCGCAAGGCGCTCGACTTCAGCCGGATCTGTCGGCATCTCATCGGTGTGTTCGAGGTAATACTGCAAGTTCTTTGTGCTCATGACAGGTTCTCCATTTGTCGCATTGGATGCGGGCGGCCCATATCGCGGGCCAATCGGATTTGTTGCGTGTAGTGCATGTGGCTTAACCGCCGTACCAGCGCTCACCGTCGAATACGACGGTCATCTCGCGGCCAACGCCGGAAGTGATCTGACCAACGACTGCCCCAGCGAAGGAACTGTTCAGGAACCGGAAAATGCTGGTCCCTGCAGATGCGCCGGTTCCAAGGCGTACCGTCAGGGCGGCGCCACGATAGGCGTTCACTCCACCAGCCACGATGTTGACGATCTGCGCGGTCTGCGTGCCCTCGATGATCGTTACAGGAGCATCGCGTCCGACCTGAAGGTGCAGATTCGTTGCCCCGGTGCCGATGTAGACGGCTGTATCGACTCCAACTCCATTTAGGGTGTTGGAGTTCTGCTCGACTATGGAAACCCGTTTGACTGTTGCCATGATGGGTCTCCGTTAGAGAAGCTGGGCGATACGCGCCACCATCGCCGCGCCGCTGCCCGTTCCGCTCGTTGCGTGTGAAGTGACATTGATCCGCCAGTACGGAACGACCGAATCAACCTCGCCCAGAACGGCCGTGTTGGTTGCGATCAGGACGTTGAACCACGTAGTACGATCGATCGAGTTCTGGACGTTGATCGTCGCAGTGGCGGAAGTGACAAATGAAACCTGCACGGCCTTCTTGCCTGGCGGCAAACCGATCGCCGCATAAGCTGCCGTGCCTGTCGTCGTGCCGTATCCTGCGGTATCTCCGGTACGGAACAGGTCGATTGGTGTAGCGATCTTGTCTGGGCCGATACTCATGATGCTTCTCCTAGAGAGCTATAACCCACGTCAGAGCGTGGTCCTGGTAGCCTTCTCGCCGGCCTAGCGGAATTGGTTTTCATGCAGCAGCCTCTTCTTTGGCTGCCTGGATTGGAATGACGTTCTGCGCTCGCTTGCCTGCAAGCGCCGCGCTTACATGTTCAAGAACTTCGAATGCCGGGATCATGGCTTGGCACATCGCGGCCTGCGTGATCGCGTCGCGGTTGCAGAATTTCCAGTCGTAATGAAGTCGATGGCACCCAGAATCTCCAGCGCACTCCGGGTATTTGCGGATGCTCGTCGTATTGGGCCAATCGCGCGTCAGGTTCTCGACCGAGGAATGGCTGAAGAGCACCACCTTGTGCACATGCGGCTCGAAGGACACGCAGTTGAGCAACCCAGTCTCCTGACCCACTACCACGTCGGCCAACTGGCACATGGTCATTGCGCGGCGCACGTCCCAGGTGAGCCCAATGTTCATCAGCCTTGGGTGTCCCTCGAAGGTCATGCCGCGCTGATCGCCCAGTGCAATGAGCGTCACATCGTCGTGCCCCATCAGCAGCCGCTTGGCGAATTCACCGGCATGCGGCCACATCTTCGAACACGACGAACCATTGGGCACGAGCACAACTACTTGCCGGCCCATCTTCTCGCGCTCTTCATTGGCCCATCTTTTCTCTTCATCGCTCGGGTAGAAGGTCACGCGCGGGCGCATCGGAACCTGCGCCATCATGTGATGCATTTCGAGGTAGTTGAAATTCATCAACTTTGCGCGCATTCCCACTGGAAAGTGATACTGAATCTTCGATGGCGATGGAAGCAGCGTGCCTTCCACTGTCTCGACAAGGATGCGTGTATGCCTGTACTTCGCCTCCAGCCACAGGAAGAACTCGCCCAGCTCGCCCACTGGCACGCGCGACTCGAACCGGATCAACTCATCGATGTGCGGATCGTGGCGCAGGACTTCTTCGCCGGTTTCCTGCGTGTACAGAATGACGTGGTATCCCTGTTCCTTGAGAAGCGGGAATACCGAAGAAGCCCAGAGCGCATCCCCGTGCGCGCCGAGTTTCACCACTGCGACGGTCTTGTCCGTGTCCGGCACAGCCGTTACGTTCGGCCGATCGCATTTCCGGTAGACCTGAAAGAATGAATCTCCACTGATCGTTGCCTCGACCAGTTGCCACGGCCGCTGCGGCACCATCGCATCGACAAGCGCTTTGGGCGTGCAGGTCTCCGTGACCGGAAGGAAGAGGACGAGATAGCCGTCTTGCCTGACCAGGCGCCACCATTCGGCGAGAACCAGCGGCCATTGCTCCAGCAATTGCAGCAGATGGCTTGAGAACACGTAATCTTGCGAACCGTCCGCGAACATCGAGAGGTCCTGGACTTTCTGCTCACCGGGGCCGCGAGTGGATTTCGGGCGGCAATCGGCAATGATGTTCGGCCCGCGCGGTCCATTGCCAGGGCGCCCGTCAATTCCGATCATCCAGTCTTGCGGACGTGAATCTCCGCACCCAAGATCGAGTCCCTTGCCGACCGCATACTTGAGAACGTCCCACTTCACGGCCATCGCATCTTTCATGCGGCTTTCCTCGCTTTATCTGTCTGCTCTTTTTGCTTGTTCGAGAGCACGACATCCATGCGCTCGATCGCGTTTTCTTCGGCATGCAGTCCCAGCTCGGCGCGCTTGATGGACAGCTCTCCTTCGCCTAGGGCTCTCTTATCCTCGCGCGCCCTGTCTTTCACTTCGATATCGCGCAGCTTGAGGACATGGCCCGATGCCTGAAGCGCCTTCTGCACTTCCTCCTGCACGATCTGCGTAACCTGCTCAGGCGAGAATTGCTGTCCCTGCTGGCCGCCCTCTCCGATACCCAGGGCTTTACGCACCTGGTTCGCAATCTCCCTGCGATGCGGCATCTCTGAGGCTTCCAAGATGAACGGAAAGATGAACGCCTGAATCTCCGGCGGCATCGATTTCGCCATCTCGGTCAGATACCACATCTGCTGTGATCGATAGGACGGCGTAGACGGAACATCCTCGAGCGCCACCTTCACAAGCGAGCGCTGCACGTCGTTATCGAGCATCTGCACGCCCTGCACGAGTTTCGGATTGTTCAGGCGAATCTCGTGCGCAGCGCGGCCGAATTGCTGTTCTACATTTACGACCGCAGGCTCCCGGCCAATATCCTCTCGGATCAACTCGACCAGGGCTTCGCCGACGAGCATCCTCCCATAGCGAAAGTTGTCGTTGATCTCAGCGAGAGTCGTACTGCCCTGCTCAATCAGGGTGTTATTGGCAATGCCAGAAATATTGGCCCCGCCCTGCCTGTCTCCAAGCATCGCCTGATAGATCCCCCCGGTCGCTTGAATGGCCTGCGTGGCGTCTTTCAATACCGCAAACTGCTGCTTCGAGAGTTCGAAGTCAGACGCAACATCGAACGTGTGAACGGTCTTGTTGTAGCTCTTCGAGAGCACGATCAACGCGTCAGGACGCGCGACTTCGCGGCGAAGTTCATCCACGTCATCCACTGCATTCGGCGACATAATCACGCGCTTGGCAGAGAGCAGCCACATCATCTTCGAGAGCCGCGCGTTCACTTCGTCTTGCGGGCTTATCATCGAGCGAATGAGGCCGTATGGAATTCCGGTTAGATCCTCGCGGAATCCCCAGAACGGGATGTACGGGAAATTGTTGTGCCGATACGGCGTCGGCATGTCGGCGAGCCTGTACGGCCCGATCCACCAGGACAGGCGCATCTTCGGGTAGATCGCTGGAACGGGCTCGATCATTCCGCTTGCAATGGCCTGTGCGTGCCGCGCGTTGCGCAGATCCACTTCCACAGTCCGACCATCAGGCGTGCGGATGACAAAACCGCGCTGCCACATGCGATACCAGACTTCATACAGGCACAGGCGCTTGCGCGTCATGTCGCGCCAGTCAGACTCTGGAATAGTGGTGTCACGTTCATGCGACCAGGAGCGCGCCATCTCTGAGGTCACATCAAGAGGCGGCGTGTCCCAGTTCGCCTTGGACCATCCGATGCTCGAAATCAGTTCTTTCTTCACCGGGAACATCAACTCCAAAATGTCCACATCTTGCCAGCGCTTGCGCACGAGGTAGCGGGCATCCGAGAGCCCCGGATCTTTTGCGCGCCAGTCCCAGAAAATCTCGCGGCGATTGACGGCTTGAACGCGATACGGGTACCTGAACGGGTCCATCTCGCGCGATACTTCAACCCACTCCAAGCCTGCTTTGAGTTGCCCTGCATAGGCGTCTGAGCAAGCGCGATCGGCCCGAGACTCACGCTCGGCTTCTTTCAACTTGACGCTGAGCGCCTCGGCCACGTCCTGATGGCGCTCCGCATCGGCTTGCACGCGCCAGTCTGATCGAGTCTTTGCCTCCATGCCGAGCGCGACATTGATCGTGGGCTTGATGAGGTTGCGCACGAGCGGCGCCATTCCAAGGCGCTGCATGTCCTCCAGAGTGCCCGCGTCAAGCTGATTGTCGTCGTAGTAATCGGCGCAGATATCGGCGTCACGGCGCCAGAGCGCCTGCAAGCGGATCTCGTGCAGGAAAGCATCGAGCTTCTCGACGCTCATCATGCCGGGAGAGGGCTGAGCTTCGTCGGTTGAGTAGTTTGCGAGACTCATGCGAAATTCTTGGTGATCTCTAGCGCAATGCTCGTGGCCGTGATCGCGTAGTAGGTGATCTGATCTACGGTCCCGGTAGCGGTGGACACGGCGATGGTCGCAGTACCTGCAAACTTGTACTGGTTGCCGAAGGCCATTGCAGGAATGGCGCTCGCCGGAGTCGTGACGATGATGAAGCCTGACTGCCCGACTACCGCATTCGAGGGATTGGCGAGAGTCCGCGCGCCGGTATCGGTCGCCGTGCCCAGCAGCAGAGAGAAGTTGTTTCCAAGGGCAAGGTTGACTGCGACTGAGGCCGCGTCTGCCAGAACAACGACCGCGCCGCGCTGACCCGCGGTGAATGACTGCGCCACATCGACATCGGCCACCGTTCCGGTAGAGGCCGCGAGCGTGTGCTTTGCACCACCGAGCGGCGTGAGCGTCGCCGCCGTCGAGGTCGTGATCGTGAGTCCGTTGTGCGTCGCGTTCTCGACCTTTCCGCCGTTCATCGTCGAGGTCGAAATGTTGGCGTTATTGACCAAGCCTCCCAGTACGGTCGAGGTATTGATCTGGACGTTGGTGAGTGTCGCTCCGGTGATCGTCCCCCCGGATAGGTTGGACGTAGGCCCGATGACGGTCAGTTCGTTAGGCATCGCTACATCCCTATCCGCTTGAACCAAGCCAAGGTTCGCTGATACATCGTGCGTTGTGCCGTTCTCACGGCGGCATGTCCTGCCGGTGCCTGGACTGCTCCGGCTCTTTTTCTCTGGAGTGCCAGAAGCCACGTCACATCTTCGTCTATGGCTTTCAGGCGCTTCATGTCGCCGCGCAGGATCGCCTCGCGCACGGCACGATTCTGGCGACGCTCCAAATCGTCGATGACGTTCTGCACGTTGACGATCATGTTTTCATCGCGCGGTACGCGCCAGGGGCCGGTTGCCATTTACGGTCTCACCGAAAGACTCATGACCGTAATTGCACCCGTCGGATTTGTGACGAACGTCGGGGTTGCCAATTTCATCTGCAGCCGATCGCCGACCGCGACAACCGTTGCCAACCCGGTAATCGAATAACGCTGCGAGGATGTGCTGAATTGAACGGCTGTGGATACCGTGGTGGTCGCCGTAGCGTTCAGGATGTAAGAGACAGTGCAGGTCTCGGTAGTGCCCAACGTACCGGAGACTCCCGTTTCTACGTAAGCCGCCGTGATCGTTCCAGCAATCGGCACAGGTACATTGAAAACATCCGCTGCTGTCGTTCCAACAGTGGCCGCAAGTCCCAGGAAGCTGTTTGCGTTATCTGCCAAGTTGCCCAATACATGACTCATCGAAAGCTGATATTCGTTGCCGGTCACGCCTGACATGGCGCCACCGGTCAATGTTGAAGTGCTGACGGATACCTTGTCGGCTGCGCCGCCCGTGAGCGTCGAGGTTGTTACCGATGCTTTGTCCAGCACTCCGCCGGTTAGCGTTGAAGTGCCGATGGTCGCGTTGTTTACCGTGGCGGCCGTGACAAGTCCGCCCGTTACCGTCGATGTGGTGATCGATACGCCATCGAGCGTCGCGCCGTAGATCGTGCCTCCGCGAAGGTTCGAAGTAGGGCCGATGACGGTCAGCTCATTGGCCACCTAGATCCCCATGTCGAGGTGCGCGGCGCCCGTGCCGGTAACGATTACCGTTGCAGCACGTCCTACGGCAAACCGATTGCCCGATATGGCGAGCGCGGCTGCGTCGCGGGTGGTGCCGGTGCCAGCCTGGCTCGTGGTCGCCGTTGCGCTGCCGATCTCGATCCACGCCTGGTTGTCGTTCGAGCCCTGCCAGATGACGGTCGCCCCAACCCCGGATGTGCCGGTTGCGACCACCGTGAGCTGCACCGTGTAGTCCGAGCGCGGCAAGTTGACCGGCTGACTGGTGTTGGTGGTCGTATCGGCGAGAGAAGTGCTCGTACCGGTCGTGCCGAAGATAAGCGGGGATGACCTGACAAAGCCGTCTTGGCTCATGCGTTATCTCCTGGCCGATTCAAGGCCGTAGTGGGCGCGCTCGCCCCGGCTGACGACGGCATTCGCGCCCCGAATAGCGCGCGCCTCATCGCCTGTGCGGCGCAGGATGGCGTTACTGACGTGAGCCCACTGCCGACGCTGCTTGGGCGTGCGGGCGCTCTTCGTGTGGCGCTTCGCGTCCGACTCGGACCAGGGCAATCGCTACTCCAAAAAAACCGGGCGCGAGGCCCGGTCTTGGAGATAGCTAGTGATGCGACGCGGGGCCTATGGCGACCTCGCGCGCAAGTCTGGTTACTTAGGCGTAGACAAAAGTGTACGGCTGATTAGATCGGTCTCGTAGGTTCGGATGGTGCGGTTTGCGAATCGCCTGTGCAGGCCAAGGAGTTCGGTTGCGATCGGCTCCTTCGGGCGCCCAGTGCCATAGTGCCATCGCTGCACGCGCGAGCGCCCGGTGTGCAGGTGTCGCGCAATCTGTGCTTTCGACATGCCAGCCGCAATCAGCTCGTCGATGATCTGTGGCCAATCTGTCATTTTCGTAAAAATAGGCTTCGAAAAATCGTGCGCGACGCCGCAACCAGCAGCCTCTCTGCTCCGCGCCGCTTCGGCCTGAACGCGAACCACACGTCAGCGATCAGGTCATCCACCCACCCGCGTAACTCATGCCCACTTTCCAGCGCGTAGACCAAGAACCCGAACGTGATGAACCCAGCCAAGAGCAACACATCCCAGAGGCTGAACCGACCGAAGTACCACGGCGCCCACGCAGCACCCATTGTCACCCAGAACAGCGCACACGGGTTGCACCAACGCATCGTGAACGGCTTTATCATCACATCGTTTTCCAGTTTCCGCCGCGCGTAGAACTCACCGATTGCGCGCGCATGTTGTTCTGCGCGAATCGCTTCATCATTCGGCTATACCTGATCGCGCAGAGGATATCCTCCCCTTCCTTCACGATCTTCCCGTCCTTGCGATGGTACATCCGGAATTCCTCGAAGAAATCCGCGAGGTGCGCGTAGACCTTTAGCTTGCCGGTCTCAAAATCAGTCAGCATTTCCTGCACGCCGGCTTCAACCGAATTGCGCGCGAGCTTTGGATTTTCCTTCGAGTCACCAGGCACGACATCGTACTGCGCGTGCTCGGCCAGCATGTTGATGCCCTCGTCGCGGTACTGCTTGGCAAGTTGCGGGCCGACCGCCGTTTCGTTCAATCCGTCGGCCGGCCACGCGACCGGAATCCAGTCGCCCCGGGCGCGAATCGCCGAGGCGTGTATCGGGACCGACAGCGACTCGCCGCTCTCGCTCCTTCGCCGATACACGTCGTACACGTAGTCAATTCCGGCGTCATCGTCGATGGCGAGCCAAGCCGCCGCGGTCGGATGATCCTGCCCGAAGTCAAGTCCGCAGATGCGCCTCCATATGGGCGGGATTGACGCAATTGGCGAAATCGACACCTCCGCATCTGCCAGCGGAAAGATTCGCCCGCTCCCTAGCATCGGTATTCCCTTGGTCCTCGCCTCGCGTTCATGCGGCATGTATCCGGCGATTCTCTTGCGCTTGGTTTCCTCGTCGATGTGACTGACTTCATCTATGGTCATCATCACGAGCCCGCGATCCACAGTATCCGGCACTGGATAGAACTTTCTCACCACACTCGACATACCAAGGAGCGGCGTCAGCGTGAGCATGACGGTTCCTTTTGGCTTCGAGACCCTCGCAACAGCCTCTGAGTAGATGTCATCTTCGGGTTCTTCGTCCAGCCACGCGCCATCCCAGGTATCGGCCTGCCACGCAAGACGCCCATCGGCGTAGGACTTGAATATCCCCTCAGAGAGCCCGCCTGAAACATGCTTCACACGGACGATATCCACCGCCTCGGGCGTCCCGCGGGCTAGTTTCCAACCCGCAAAACCAGTCAGCATTGCCTTGGGGATCGCGCCCGTGCCGAACTCCCCGAAGGGGCCAAGCAACATGCGCTGCGCCCCGTCGCGCGTCAGTTCGGCAGTGACCGACCCAATCCCAAAGCGCACCGGACCATCGAAACGAAGCCCCTCCCACCCATCCACGTAAAACCCTGTGAGATGCATCGCCAGCTCTCGCGATGCCGCGAGAGTTTTTCCCAACTGCGTCCCCGCCAGAAACGCCCGCTCACGCTTCGTCAATCCCATCGCGTGAAACGCGCGCTGCTTCGGATAAGGCCTGTAATCGGCCAGCGCGAACTCACGACGCAACTTCGCAAGCCGACGCGCCGCCGCCAACCGACCGGCATCAGGACTCGACGACTCGCTAGGATTCGCTTTGGCTGCCATCTGGTTCGCTCAAACCGGCGCCATCCTGAACAATCATCGCGCCGCTATCCTGAGAAATCCTCGGTAATTCCACCGCCACACCTATCCCAAGCTGGCGCTCGAGCGCGCGCATCTCGGAAGCCGCATCGCCCAAGTTGATCTGAACGTTGAAGTTGCCTGGCGTCTGCTCTCCGTACCTGCGACGGTCCAAGCGCGAGGCGAGGAATCGGCGTGTCTCGACTTGGAGCTTCCGGTGCCCGAGCATGTCCCCCTTCGTCGTCGTCACACCGTCAGGCGTCGTGCGCGTCTCAACCCCCTCCTGCGGCGTATCCGAGATCACTAGCATCTCCTCCGCCAGCAAGTGCGCCCTCAGCTTCAGCGCCCTCTCAAACTGCGCTTCCCTTACATCATCCTCGGAAATCCACTCCAACAGCGCCCCGTATCTCATCCCCATCGTCGCACATATCTTCCTCGGCTCCGGCGTGCGCTCGTCAACAGGATCACAAATCCGTCCAAGAAACTCCCCAAAAAGCGCCGGATGATCCTCCAACAACGCCCTCGTCTGCCTGGTCCCAGGCTTCCTCGCCTTCTTTTTCGCCGGCTTTCGCTTCATGACTATGAATCCTAAACCAAAATTCCGTACCCGTCAGCCCAAGCAATTACCGAAGTAACTCATACGTTACTATCCTACTTAATCGCTTGAATTCCAAGTCCGGAAATTTTCAGGAGGACAATGCGAAAAGCGGGACTAGAAGAGGGCGGGCGGGCGGCGCCGAGCATCCCCCCCCCCTACCCCGCCGGCAGACACTTTTTCACCACTTCATGAATGCCTCTAGGATCAACTAGGATCGCCGTAGCGCGACGCAGCCAGACCGCGGCACCAACGGCTAGGCCGAGCAGCGGCAGCGCGCTGCCAGCAGCATCGTGGGTCGCCCTGGTGGCATCTGGCATGCCGAGGTAGCATCAATCGCGCATCATCCGCGAGCGCTCAAGGCTGGACAGGTCGCGGTGGTAGTCGAGAGCTCGATTCGCCCGAAGAATAGGTTAGTGCGCACTATCGGCAAAACCTGAGACCGCCGCACGATTTGACAGAATGGCCATATGGCCTAATCTCTGATTATGTGATGTACAAGAGAATCAATCGCTTGGTGAAGATTCTTCGAGTAACGCAGAATGTTCCACGGTTTTTGCATCGGTTCGAGGTGCACTCCGGCGGTTCCCGCGACGACGACCGAGGCTATCTTGCGTCACGAGATCATCGCGGTGGCCGATCCACGGACAGGCTGAGCAGGATGCGATGTCGTCGCGCGGATTTCGGCGGTTGATCGGCACGTGTGCTGTGTCAATTCCTCC
>ERZ1292637.1020-Hain-H14-01um-R3-1020-length-13020-cov-20_pt1 | contig 13020 bp, 14 predicted proteins | sample MGYA00564405_ERZ1292637 | MGnify/ENA primary metagenome ERZ1292637 (study PRJEB36523, sample SAMEA6512645) | groundwater metagenome | collected 2019-01-09 | study: AquaDiva: Metagenomics assemblies of 32 groundwater samples | reverse complement strand
GTCGATGGTGCCGCCGAGCTTGTTGTAGACCACGTCGGCCATCCGCTGCGCCGCGTCCATCGACATCGCGCCGATGCTCACGACATAGGATTGGAGCGAGGGGACGAGTGTTCGCAGAATGCCGAAGTAGTTGTTCTGGTTCGTGCCGTCGTCAATGAGGCCTGGAAGTCCCCACGCAGCCGCATTGTACGACGTATCGAGGATGTCTGTGGTGCCCGCTGCGGCGACCTGAACCACATAGTCGTTGTTCGCCCAGCCCGTGTACGTCGACCCATCCGTGGTGACGCTGCCCCCGCCACTCGCGACGGCCGTCACGCGACGAATACTCGTGCGAAGCACTCCCGAGACGGGATCAACCGCACCCAGATACATCCCCACATCGATAAATCGATTCCCGAAGGACGCATTCGTGATACCGCCTGGATTATCAACGGTCAGCGTGGTCGTCGATGGGGCATCGGTCGTGAAACACAACACCGCGCGTCCATCCATTCCGAGCGAGTGATTCTCGCGCCGGCTGAGATCGTCGGCCAACCGCGTCTTCTCGTCGGTCATGCCGTTGCGGAACGAGTTCTCGTTGGAGGTCAAATCCTCCATCGCTTCCTCGGTCAGCGAGACACGGCCCATGATCTTCTTGGCCGTGATGCGCCCCTTCGAGGAATTTTGGTTGCCCGCCACCGGGTAGGCGCTGTTCTCATTCGCCCAGAACGGTGACGAGTTACGCCCGTGATGATGGTTCCACACGAGGCCATCGCCACCGACGTAGGACTCTTCATCGAGCTTGAACCAGTCCTTGAGATCGAACAGATTGTTGACGCCCTCAGAGATGGACTTTTCGTAGACTTCCTTCTCCAGGCCGGAGAGGGTGGTCAAATCCCCGATATGAAACACCCCATCAGGAGTCTCCGCCAACAGATCGAGGAAATTGCCGATATGTTTAAGATACATGTAACGATCCTTATCGTTTGAACTGGCCCTTCCGGGACTCCATGATGAAGTCCATGACGGCCTTGTCGTCTTTGGTGTCGATGGGCTTGCCGCCCATATTGGGAAGTGTGCGATTGCCGCCACTCGGCACCGCACGGCTTCGAGTCACTTCGTTCGCGATGGTCTTGCGCCGCACGGGTTCGACCGTGTCCTCGATGTACGCCTTCACGAATTCATCGACGAGGGTCTTGTCGCCCGCATCGTGCCGCCGGAGGAACTCGGGGTCGGCCTCGGCGTCGGCGACGTACGCCGCGATAATCTTGCGCTGCTGACGCGGCGTGAGCGTACCAAGCTCGGCCTCGATTTTCTCGTAAACCCCCGCCATCATGCGTTGCGAATGGCCAGCCCAGTGATGCTTCGCCGTTTCACGCAGGGCGTTAATTTCGTCCCGCGTGAGTTCGTCGCGGTCTGACGGGGGTGTCTTGAGCTGCGGATAGAGCTGTTCGAGCCGCTCACGAATGGCTTGGTCGGTGGCCTCGGCCTCGGTCGGTATTCGGCTATTGGTGAGCGCGGCGATTTGTCGATCACGCTCGGCTGCCCGTGTTTCGGACTCGGTAGCCCTGCGCTCGAACTCTTGCCGGGCGCGACGCTCTCGTTGAAGGTCCGCCAACATGCCTTTGGCGCGCGGGTCGTCTTCCCACTTTGATGCCGGGGCTGGGGACCCCGAGGGACCTGCGCTGGCACTGGTCGAACCGGATGATACGTGTCCCGCTGGTTCTGTGGTGCCGGAGACCGCGCCACCCGCTGGGACTTCAACTGCTCCTACGACACCCTCTGGGGCCATTGACCTACTCCTTGATTACCCGGATGGAGGCCGGGGACATGGCACGACTCTTGCTATCCTCTCTCGCTACCTGTTCTAGTATAACATGGCACTACCTTTGCATGTCAATGGACACAGACGGGGAGGGACGCATGCGCGCATTCGTCACTGGCGGATCGGGGTTTGTCGGGTCGCATCTGGTGGATCGGCTCGTCGCACAAGGGGACGAGGTCACGATCTACGATCTTCGTCATCCGCGTCTTCCCCTTCCAGGTCATGACCACATTCAATTCCACTATGGCGATTTGACCACACTCGCGACCCTACACGCTGTCCTCCACGCTGCCAACCCCGATATCGTGTACCACCTCGCCGCCCGTGCCGATGTCCGTGCGACCCCCGACGTAGCCTTCCGCAACAACATCCAAGCCACGTTCAATGTGCTCGAAACCATGCGCGCATCGTCGTGCCGCCGCATTGTCTTTGCGTCAAGTGGCTCCGTCTACGGCGAGACGGCTGTCATCCCGACCCCAGAGGATGCGCCATTCCCGGTGCAGACATCGCTCTATAGCGCGTCGAAGGTCGCGAGCGAGGCCCTGATCCAGGCCTACTGTCATAGCTATGGATTCCAAGGCTACATCTTCCGCTTCGTCTCGTTGCTGGGTGAGCGGTATTCGCATGGGCATGTCCTTGATTTTTATCAGAAGCTGCGTCAGAATCCTCACGAGCTACAAGTGCTCGGCAACGGACACCAGAAAAAGTCCTATCTCTACGCGCCCGACGCGGTTGACGCGATCATGATTGCGCTCGCCAAGGCCACCGCACCCGTGAACATCTTCAACCTCGGCACGGACGAGTACTGTGAGGTGAATGAGTCGCTCGCCTGGATTACGGCCTATTTAGGGGTCAATCCGGCGTATGTGTATTCAGGCGGCGAGCGCGGCTGGGCTGGAGACAACCCGTTCATCTATCTCGACACGACGAGGATTTGTGCACTGGGGTGGCAACCCACTAAGACCATCAAAGAAGCCATCATCGCTACGGTCGCCGATATCCGTATGCGACTGGAGGGAAGCCCATGCGTGTCGCCGTCCTTGGACACTCAACGCTAGCCAAAACGATCCGCGTCTGCTGTCAAGAAGCCAATCACGGCGTCGTTGCGCCCGACGAGGCTGACGTACTGTGGATTGCGTATGATATACCCATTCAGCACGATGGGTACCCGAACACGACATGGCTATGGTACCAGATTCGCGACGCGCTCAAGCCACTGTCCCCGATCCCGATTCTCCTCTCGTCTCAAGTCCCAGTAGGGTTTACGGCGGGCCTTGCCGAAATATTCCCTCGCCATGTCTGGGCGTACTCGCCCGAGAACATTCGCACCGCACACGCACTCGATGACTTTCGTCAACAGTCTCGAATTGTGATTGGCCGCGCGACGCCCGAGCACGATGGAACCTGGACCACCCTCCTCGCCCCCTTCACGAAACGATTTGTGTGGACCACGCGGGAGACGGCCGAACTCGCTAAGCACGCACTGAACACATATCTGGCGCTCAATATCACATTTATCAATGAGATTGCCCAGATTGCGAAAAAGACTGGGGCCGATATTGAAACGATTACTGAAACACTTCTAACAGAACGCCGCGTGAGCCCATCCGCGCCACTTCGCGCAGGCTCGCCCGTTCCGCGCGTCAGCCATCTCGGGCGCGATCTCTCAGTCTTGTTGGATCATGATCGCATCGCGGGGCCGCTTCCGCTGTTACAGGCCCTATATGCGAGTATGTCATGATCCTTGTCCGCAGTCCCTTACGGATTACGTTAGGAGGCGGGGACACCGACCTCCCCGCGTACTACCGCCAGCACGGCGGCTTCCTCATCGCTGCCGCCATCGACAAGTACGTCTACGTGAGCGTGCTGCGACCTTTCTCGCCGGGAATTTACCTCAAATACTCCCAAATAGAGCGCGTGGCAACGGTCGCCGAAGTCCAGCACTCGATCATGCGCGAAACGCTTCGGGCCATGTACCTGCGAACACCGCAAGTCGAGATTACCACACTGGCCGACATCCCCGCCGAGACCGGACTTGGCTCGTCAGGCAGCTTTACGACCGCGCTCATCAAAGCCCTCTACACGCACCATCATCAGCTCCTCTCGACGGCAGAACTCGCAGAGCTGGCATGTGAGATCGAGATCAACAAGCTCGGAGCGCCCATCGGCAAGCAAGACCAGTACAGCGCGGCCTACGGCGGGGTCACGTGCTTCACCTATCGCCGAACCGACCGTGTGGAGGCCACACCACTCAAGGCGACACGCGACACACTGAATCGTCTCGAAGACAATCTTCTCCTCTTCTTCACGGGATTCTCGCGTCAAGCCAACACGGTCCTCACCGATCAGCGCACACGCCTGGGCCAGAGTGAATCGACCATTCTCGCCAATTTACATCTGGCGAAAACGCTCGCACAGGAAAGTCGTGCCCGACTCGAATCTGGCGAGACGCAGGCATTTGGTCGACTGTTACACGAGCAATGGACGGCCAAGAAGGCTCGCTGTCCGCACGCCACGAATCCGACCATCGATGGCCTCTATCAGGCAGGTCTAGACAATGGCGCCATTGGCGGCAAACTTGTGGGAGCCGGAGGCGGCGGATTTTTACTGTTTTACACAGATGATCCCCAGCGCCTTCGCACGGCCATGAAGACAATCAATCTTGAAGAGGTTCGCTTCCGCTTCGACTACGAAGGCACGAAGGTGCTACTCTCGTGAGCTTGCCCATCGTCGTCCTCGCCGGGGGTCTCGCGACACGCATGCACCCGCTCACGAGGACGTGCCCGAAGATTCTACTCCCGGTCGCCGGACGCCCCTTTGCCGAGCATCAGATCGAACTGTTCAAGCGACAGGGGATCGCTGAAGTCGTCTACTGCATTTCACACCTAGGCGACCGAGTCGCCGCCGCACTCGGCGACGGGTCGAAATGGGGAATGACGTTCCGGTATGTCTTCGACAGTCCCCTCGCCGGCACCGGGGGCGCCTTGTACCTTGCGCTCCCCTGGCTACGCACGCACGATGCCTTCTTCGTCACCTACGGCGATGCATATCTTGAGTGTGATTTCCGAGCAATCGAACAGCACTTTCGCACGAGCGGCAAATGGGGACTCAGTACCGACTATCTCGACATCGAGTACGGACTCGGCATCTTAACGCCCCGAGCACTCGCGGCGTGTGGATGCGCTCCACCAGTCGCTCTCACAACGCTCTATAGAACGCTGCGTAGTATGCACCAACTTGCACGCTACACCGTCATGGCCCGCTTTCATGAGATCGGCTCACCAGAGGGATTAGATGACCTACACCGCTACTTATCTCAGCGACTTTCATCACACGCTCGATAGCGTGAGCCATGACACACTAGAGCGGCTCGTGGCCGAGTTGGTGGCCGTACGCAACCGAGGCGGACGACTATTCTTTCTCGGCGTGGGCGGCAGCGCGGCGAATTGCTCGCACGCGGTCAATGACTTTCGGAAGATCGCGGGATTCGAGGCCTACACCCCTACGGACAACGTCGCGGAGATCACCGCCCGCACGAACGACGACGGGTGGGACACCACCTTTGAACGGTGGTTGATGGGAAGTCGCCTCCGCGCAAGCGATGCCGTATTTGTGCTCTCGGTCGGCGGCGGCACACAGACGACCAGCCTCAATCTCGTCCATGCGGTCCGTTACGCCCGCCAAGTCGGCGCTACGGTGCTCGGCATCGTGGGACGCGATGGAGGCTATACCGCGAAGATGGCGCAGGCGTGCGTCGTCGTGAAGACTGTCAGCTCACCATTCGACATGTCAGACGCAATCACCCCCTACACCGAATCCATGCAGTCCGTGCTCTTGCACTTACTCGTCTTCCACCCCCACTTGAGGCATGTCTATGATCACCCTTGATCAGCTCTCCATCAAGATCTTCGCAGACGGGGCCGATCTGCCCACGATGGTCGAACTGGCGAAGAATCCGCTCATTCGCGGCTTCACGACCAATCCGACACTCATGCACAAGGCGGGCGTGAGGGATTACCGGGCGTTCGCGCGCGAGGCGATTACCATTGCGGGGGACCGGCCGATTTCGTTAGAGGTGTTTGCGGACGATCTAGAAGGAATGGAACGCCAAGCGCGGGAGATCGCGTCGTGGGGGTCGAATGTGTATGTGAAGGTGCCGGTTACGAATACTCAAGGTGTGTCGACGAATGATACGGTGACACGCCTCTCGCATTGGGGGATTCGTGTGAACGTCACGGCCGTCACCACGTTCGCCCAGGCGCGAGCCGTTGCGACCTGTCTCGATCCGCGGGTTCCAGCGTACATCTCCATATTCGCGGGAAGGATTGCCGATACAGGCCACGACCCTGTCTATACAATCATGACCACCCGCACTGTTCTCGACAGGTGGCGCCCCCTCATCGAGATTATCTGGGCGAGCCCGCGCGAAGTCCTCAACATTTACCAAGCCGACGCGGCAGGAGCCCACATCATCACGGTCTCAGCCGACATTCTCGCGAAACTTCCCAACATCGGCAAGGATCTCACCCAACTCTCGCTCGAAACCGTGCAGATGTTCCATCGCGACGCCCAAGCGGCCGGATTTACGCTCTAGGCCGGTCCCGAATTCTGTGCCCCCTGCCCCGTCCCCTTGGGCTCTAGATCAGTCGTCGATTCCTGGTTGCTGTTGGTCATGGCACGCCCAGCCCCCTCCATCGGCATGACTGGCGCGGTCAGCATCAGCGAAAACTGCGCCTGCTGAAGCATCCCCTGCTCGATTTCTTGCAGGTGCGTGACAAGAAACGCTTCGAGCGCAGGTTGTTGCTGCAACAGCTCACGAATGTTGTCGGAGTTGGCCCACTTGAGAAACTCTTGGCGATGCACGATGCCGCTATACCACGGGAGCCATTTCAGCGGTGTGTGTGCGGTCACAGAGGGCGGAGTCGGCAGTGACATACCCGGCTCCATCGGCGTTGTCGCAAGCTGCTGCTGAAACTGCTGCATCTCGCCCTGAGCCCGCATGAGCGATTGCTGCATTTGCATCGGATTCGCCGCCCACTCCTCGAACGCCTCTTGCTTCTGAAGCGCCGATTGCACCTGGAGATCGAGACTCGGCACCATCTTGGTTAGGCCCATCAGCTTGAGGCCCTCATACTGCTGATCGGGGTCTTGGAGATTGACGAGACCGAGCTGGTGACCGTGGTCGAGCGCGGCACGCATCCCGAGGCTCGTCTTCGGCACGTTCGAGCCATCTTCGACCACGACCGAGATCGAGCCCTGGAGCTGCGCTCGCTTGAATGACTCGAACGTCCATCGGCGCGCGGGCGAGAGCACGGCTTTGGTCCGCTCATCGGGGCCAAACTCGCGCTCCAGCTCCAGCGCAAACTTGAGCCAGTCCGCGTACGCCCCGCCTCTCGCGACAAACACACTTGAAAACCGCGACTGAGACACTTCCTTAAGCAACTGAAGCGCGGTGAAGGCCTCGACACCCGAAGGCTTCTGGCCTTTCATGATGTCGAACGTGCCGACCAGCTCCTCGAAATCACGAAGGTATTGCTCTCGAATCTGAAACAGTGACGGATGCGGCCCTATCCCCTCAAGCCGCTCTGGTTTCGCTGTCCCACCGAACGCCATCGCGTTCCACTCGATCACCAACCCCGGCATCCCGGTGATCTTCGTCGGCTCGGCGCCTTTCGGGACCAACCACGTATTGTTCGACATGCGGTTAGTGTTCAACAAGATCGACGAATCGACCTGATTGATCTGATCTTGCTTCTGAATGGCTACGTCGAGCGGCCCGCTCGCGAGAATGCGCCCACCGACGTGCTCGTAGCCCATGTGGGTGAACGTGAAGAGGGGAGCGCCATCGGCGTCTTTGTAGGGAAGCGGACCGGGCAACGCTTCAGCCTCCTCTAGATGGATAATCTTTGGACCTTCCTTCTCGCCCGCAACGCGAAACACCAACCCATCAGGGTAGGCTTCGGTTGGCTTCATCCAGACTTCATACTCGGTAATGCCCTCATCGTGCGGATTACCCGAGATGCCTCCAGAGAGGTACGACGGGAGGACGCCGAGCCCCATGTCGTTGTACCGCGACAGATTCTTGAACAACTGGAGCGAGGGATCGCCTGAGGATTTCGTCCACGACATCTCCGGTACGAGATCCTTCAGCACGGGATGGCTCTCGTAGTACCGCTTCGACCGCCAGCGGCGCCGCACGACATACGGCACGTCGCTGAACCGCACCGCCTCGTTCGGCATCGTGAGTTCGAGCGGCGAGAGGGTTGTCGTCGTCGGACGCCCTTTTGGCTTGCGCTCGACGATAGGTTGACCAGCCTCGTCCAGCGCGGCTGTGAAAGCGGTCGCGCCGCAGTCCGGACACGCATTGCCCGCGTCGGCAATTTCTGACGTTTTGTACGTTTTGTCACATTGCAGGCACGTCTCGGACGGGTCCTCCGTCATGCCGTTCGCGATGTTGTAGTCGACGTAGGTATGGAGAAAGGCGTTGCCGCACGTCAACAGCCAGAAGTCGGCCTCATTCTGCGCCGTCTGCATCTTGTGGCTTTCGTGCAGGATGGGTTGCAGTTCATCGCCCGTCGCCGCCGCGCTCACATCCTTCGGATCGGCCCCATTCGGGCGCACATTCGCCCCGAGCTTAATCGCGGAGAACATCGCACGGATGGCTTGAACCGTCTCCTTGCACTTGTTCGTCACTGGGCGTGGCACCCACTGCGCCAAGCGCTTGTCACGCCAGCCCGAGGACGCATAGTACTCAATCCATTGTCGCCCGAGCACGTAGAGGATATTGCGCTGCCACTGGCGCTCGAAGACGGGCCACGGATCGACGCATTCTTCGCGAATGTCTTTCCACAGCTTCAGCAGATCTTCGTCCTCGTAGGTGCTGAGCGCGGGTGCGCCCACATCGGGAATGGACGGCGCGGCTTTACCGAGTCCGAAGAGGGTATTCAGATCTGCCATAGGAGCCTTCTACCTGCGGTCGGCGTACACGAGTTCGCCGTTGTCATCCCAACTTATACCGAGCTTGGCCGCTTCAGTGTCGCCCACGTCGTTGAAGTTAGGAGTCTGAGCCATCGGGTTAGATGCGACGCCATCGGTCTTCACGATTTCCGGCACAGGGACCTTCACACCCGTGTACCGCCACAGCAGTTGCGCCCGCTCCATCTCAAGCTGCGTCACACGCACACGCAACCAGTCGAGTGTCGTAATCAGCACTTGATTCTGGTGACTGAGAACACGTGCCTCCTCATTCGCCTTCGCGTAGTCGAGTCGTAGGTCGTCGTACGTCTTTCGGTCAATCCACATGAGCGCCCTCCCACTTGTCGCACACACGATGATATTCAGGCCCCAGCGCGTCTGACCCCGCCGCATAAACTCTGATGAATGCCAAATACGCCACTTTGCGTGGAAGGCGACAGGCAACCCACCACGCGAGTTTCTCTGGCTGCTCTCGAAACCACAGGCGAATACGAAACCACAGATACCCCATTAGACCCTCCCACAGGTCTGACACGGCACTCTCAAATCGGGATACGGATAGATGAGATTCCAAAACTCATTCCCAAATGTGTCGCCGAGTCTGTTGAGCGTCAAACACCCAAAATGGCCGCCTTCTATCTGCGCGGCCATCAAGCGTAATTTGGCAACGACATCGACCACATCCCGATCTTGAAAGTTAAATCTCTGGCGCTGTTTGTCGTACCACATCGTCATATCCTCCCCTAATACCAACTGTTGGACGCGCCCCACATGTCGCCCAACGGATACCCCGGCTCGTCTTGCCGCAGGTCGCTACTAAGTTCCCGCGTGTTGTACTCGCGAATGCGCTCCACGTCGAGTTTCTCGTTGGGGCTATACGCATCCCATCGCTTCTGCTCGCGCTCGCTCATCGCTATGGCCGTACTCTTCGGTAGCTCAGGCCACGCCATTACCGCATACCGCACCGCATCGGGCAGCTCGTCATCCTTCTTGAAGACTTGTTCCTTCTCGCGCTTCTGGCCGTCCACGAGATAGTTGTCCGCGAACCGATACGTCCGCATCTGTTCGATGCACGCAGGCGCGCGACTCGCCACAAACCAAAGCTGCTTGGTGAGCAACCAGGACTGCACACGCTGAATGCCAATTTGATGGCTGTTCTCGGCCGGCATCACCATGACATTCCGCAACGCAAATTCGAGTCGGAGTTGTGCCTCGTTCTTGTTGGCCGACCATTGCACACCTGCGAAGCGATTGACGCCGAATTTCACGCTAATGGCGCCAAGATGTGTCACGTTGGCTTGCAATCGCTGGAGATACTCACCCACCACTACCAGCCCGTGTTCCGTAACGACCATCATCACCGCACCAAACGGGTGGTCTGCACCTGAGTCCATCCCGATTAAGATTCGCCGACTCGCATCGATATTCGGCCATTCGGGAATGAACTTGCGAACTGCTTCATCCGATGCGAGGGTTTGATCGTCAATGAGCTGCCCATAGATCACACCTGTAAAGTTGACATCGTCGCCTTCGTACTCGGCGGCGAAGACTTCGGGCGTCATCGTCAGCCGCGCTTCTTCAACCTCACGTCGCAGGACTTCGCTCTGAATGAATAGCGGGTTGTCCAGCGTCTTGTACTTAGCAGCCCAGTAGCCGGGGCGCTTGTCGACGATGGCACGCTTATAGAAAGTCTTATACGTCCAGTCAAAGCCGCCGGGCGAAGTCGTGCTAATGACAATACCCGCGTTCTCAGCCAGCGACGGACTTAGGACCTGCCATGCCCGTTCGACAATGAAGGCGGCTTCATCAAGCCACGCCCCGTGCAACCCCTGCCCGCGCCCGCGTTCTGGATCGTCTAGCGAGCGAAACTGCGCGACCGAGTTATTTTGAAGCTGAAGTTCAAGATTGTCCTGGTTCCACGACTTCACCCACCGGGGCGGAATCAGTCTGAGTAGGGTAGGCATCGTCGCGTCGTGTAGAATCTTGAACGTCGGCCCGCAGACCCACCAGGTCTGTCCAGGAATGGCGAGCTCCTCGCGCACCGCATGTGCGCCAGCGAGCGACTTCCCCGAGCGTCGCCCAGCTCGGAGGTGCAGACTTTTGAACTGTCTCGGAAACGTCGTGTTGTCGCGATGGATTGTTCGACATAGAGGACAGCGTAGATGGCCCGGTTCGGGAGAGACAATGCGCGAACAGGTGGAACAGCGACGCAACCGCCGCGCGGCCTGAAACCCCATCTGGTACGGGTTATACAGTAGCGGCTTGTGGAGATCGAGGCCGCAGCCGGGCGGGAGTCTCGTAGGCGTCGGCATCTAGATATCTTTACGCATGTTGTATGTCGCAGTGTGAACACGACTAAAGTGCTGTCCTACATTTAACACATCGCGAGCGGCATTCTGAAGCCATCGTGCCGTATCACGTTTTTGACGACGAGACATTTCTGCCACTCCACGAAGTGTGACTCGTCCAACTTTGACCCATTGTGCTTTGACCATTCTCTGCCTCCTGTGTATGGACAACCACTGACGGCTCTAGCCGCTCACACGGTAGCAACTCGAACGGAGCCGTGTTCCACCCGTCTGTCCACAGTGTATTCAGACGCTTGAAGTAGGCATCATACGACTTCACCGCCGTCTCCATGCTATAAAGCCGCCGCGCCCTCTCACGAATGTAGCCACGGTCCAGCGTGCCCACCTGCCGAATCGCCGACACAAACTCGCCAAGTATATTGCAGCGAAAGCCCGTGATGCCGTGAACCACCGATTCCGTAAATGCGCCAAAATCGGTACTAATCACGGGAGTGCCACACAACTGCGCCTCGGGCGAAATACACCCGTATGGCTCAACGTAGATTGTCGGGCAGATGAGCGCCCGCGCCTTCGACATGACTTCGTTGCGGTCGGCTTCATGGATCGCGCCGAGGTTCTCCCCGTAGGTAATCAGGCTCGCATCGCCGTGACCGATCAGCTTGAGCTTGACGCCCGCGAGTTTGGCCGCTTCGCACACGACGGAAATGCCCTTTTTGGGCACGAATCGACCCACATAGCACACGTAGTCGTCCGGTGTGTTGGCCGGAAACTTGTCGGCCTCGAAGAAGCCGGGGATGACGGCGTCGAAGAAGCGCCCGCACTCGATATGTTGGTAGCCATAGGCGACATGACGCCACGCCTGTGACTGAAAGACCCGATACCGCGCGTAGTTGCCCACGTAGCCGATGGAGTACTCAACATCCATCAACTCAGGGTGCGCCGTCGTCACCGCTTGTTGCGAACCGCCACCAATAGTGCAAATAATATCCCGTGGCTGCTTCCGCTTGCCAATTTCCGCCGCCATACGCGGATTAGCCATCTGCCACAACGGATTCTCATGACTGATATTCGCGTGCTGGTAGGCGTCGTTGCCGATAATCTTGGCTTGCTCGGCCTTGGTCGTAATTGTTACGAGTTCGTCGCACGGGGCTTCATTGTCCTCGCTAGCGTAAAGCAAAACCGTGTGTCCAAGCCGCTTGAGAATCTTCGCAAACCGAATGCCCATAGTGTTGAAGCCGTCCAAATCGTAAGCCATCGTTGACTGACAATTCGGAAGCATCATCAAGTGACAACGCATCTCTCCCTCCCGAGCGTTTCGCTACAGTACAACCGGACTCATCGTGATCGACACCGGCTCGCCGTGGACGACCGTGATCGTCATTTCGCCCAACCGCACCGATCCCGCGAGCAGAAACTCTCGCACCTCCAACACTTCAACGACCTCACCCGCCTTGGGGTTTGCGTAGATGATACGACTCCGGGCCTTCTGTTGGTCCTCAATCGGACTGATCCACAGCATGGGCAGTCGCCTCGTAGATTGGCGAACCCCCCATAGACCCTTCGCGCACCGTCGTATCGCCGGTTGTGGGCATGTCGATCTTGATCGCGAGCACTTGCATACTGGGGAGGGCCGCGGTGTCCTTTGGTTGGTCGAACCGCTTGAACAGTGACCCCTTCGCCAGCTCCAGCGTCATTTCTTTCCGAATGTCGATGTCTTTACTGTCGAGAAACTCGTTCATGTTCCGCACGGCCTTGTGCGAGAGCTCGAACTCGATACTGTCTTTCGGATCGGCGAAGAATGTACCCTGCTTATTCGTGAGAAACCCACTCTTGGTCGCGAGATACACATAGTTGTGCACGCTCTTGGGCCGAATCTTGAGTTCGTGCGCGATCTCGTCTGTCGAATAGCCCTGGGCGCGCATCGCCACGATG
>ERZ1292637.436-Hain-H14-01um-R3-436-length-24820-cov-8_pt2 | contig 13088 bp, 6 predicted proteins | sample MGYA00564405_ERZ1292637 | MGnify/ENA primary metagenome ERZ1292637 (study PRJEB36523, sample SAMEA6512645) | groundwater metagenome | collected 2019-01-09 | study: AquaDiva: Metagenomics assemblies of 32 groundwater samples | reverse complement strand
CAACAATCTTGGGGTGAGCACGAGCACCCCGTAGGGAAAGGATTCCCATGGCTACTGACATCATCGGTGGAATCGGCGGTTCAATCGGTTCTTTGTTCGGATCGGACGCCGCGCCAAAGGCTGTTCTCAATCGTTTTGCGGCGCCGACCGTCAAGGCTTCCGGCAAACTTGGGGCCGAGCTGCTCGGTGACGTTGGTGGTCTGAGCAAGAGCGCGCTCGATACTTACCTTGGCGCGCAGCCCAAGATGGGCGCGTTAGCCGGGCAGCAGGAGGGAGTGCTCAACACGCTCCTGGGCCGTCAGCTTAACTTCGATCCGAACGCGCTCTTGGGACAGATCCAGGGAACAGCCTACGGCGCCATCAATCCCAGCGTCGTCAACCCGCTTTCGCAGTTCGATGTCAATCAAGCGAACATCGCCGCTCGTGCGAGGGGCCTGAATCCTGCAGCGGTGGACTCGACAGCCAACCGGCTCCGCAACGCACGCGTTGCTTCGCAGCGTTACTACGACGTGGCGCGGGACGTGACGCAGCAACTGCCCAGCCTTTACGGTCAGGCGTTCCAGCAGCAGCAGAATGCTGCCCAGACCGCCGCCGGCCTTACCCCGCAAATCGCCGCTGCCTACGAGGGAGTAGCGCAGCGACCGACGCAGGGGATTATGAACCGCATCAACACGGTTGGAGCCGCGCAGGATGTCGGTGCCAAAACAATCGGCAACGTCACTGCCGGAACTCAGGGCTACAAGCAGGACCGTAACTTCGCCGACCGACTGGCTGCCGCCAGCTCGGACATCGGCTCCGGGTTAAGCGGCACGCTGGGCCAAGTGGCTGGCCTTGCGGGCGCAGCGGGCGGTGGTGGGAGCATGTGATCCGCCGCTATAAACGTTGCCGAGGGTTGGTGTTATTCCGGTGGGGGCGCCGGCAACTGGAGGTTTGGCTCTGCCCAGCCGGCGAGCAGATCGACCCGCACGTTCACTCCAGCATCGACTCCACCATCCGCATCCTTTGGGGTTGCATGCAGGGACAGATCGCCGACAAAAAGGGATGGGTTACCGCGTGGTCTATGTGGCAGAAGCACGACTTCTTCCGACCGTTCACAATCCCAGCCGGCGTGAAACACAGCGCCAGCATCGCCGAGTTCACCATCTTCCTGAACTGGGAGAACTGGCGCGGGGAGATGCCGATCACCAGCGCTGCCGATGACTTCACCGCCGTATGAAAGTATTCATCCTCGCCACTTGCCGCCGGGAAGACCTGCTGCCCTACACGATGCTCGTGTTCAAAACGTTCAGGATCGGATTCCCCACCGCTGACCTGGATGTTTACTGCAACGGCACGAGCGGTTCAGAAATCTGGGGACAACCACTCAAGGATGTCGTCGAAGCAATCGGCGGACGGCTGTTCATCGACGACGAGACGACGCACCACGACTGGATCCACATGCTGCTGGCCAAGCAGACGGAGCCGTTTTGGATTTGCGACACCGACGTTATCTTCTACCGCAGCGTGGAGGGCTGGCAGTTCGACAAGGAAGCGCCGCTCGCCGGCTACCGGATCCCGGAGCACAACGACCCGTTCACCAAATCGGTCACGCGCTCACGGTTGCACACCAGCCTGCTCTATGTGAACCCGGCCCAGGTCCGTTTCGGCAAGGAGGCTTACCAGCTACGCCATCCGCTGACGCATTTCAACCCGCCGGCTGACCTGATCAATCCGCTCTACCTGCCGTTCAACAACAAGACGATCTTCTACGACACGCTGGCGATGATGTATCACGCCATCGGCGGGCAGGAGTTCACGAACGAACAGAAGGACGCTTACTTCCATTTCCACTTCGGCACGTTCAGCGACATGGTTCTGCCTGTTCTTCCTGGTGGTGAGCACATGCGGACGCTGAGGAAGGCCATCCTCGCTGAGCCCGGCCTGGGCATTGGGCTTTGGCGCCTGCAGGAGGAATACTACGAGCGCAACCAGGTCTTCTCCGACGGCGCCGACGTGATTGCGCCCATCGACACCAAGGACGGGCAGGAAGCGCGGAAGTGGAACATCGAGCTGTGCCAGGGCAACGACGTGGCGATGGTCTTCTGCGACCTGTGGTATCGCTACTGCCACGGCATCGACGACCTGATCGACACCATGCAGGACGGGCGCCCGCGCATGGCCAAGGATCAGATGGTGAGTTTGTTCTTCACCGCCGCCCTGCTCTACAACTCCACGTTTTATCTCCAGCACCGGGACGTGCTCGCACCAATCGTGCTGCTGGTGACCAACACCTACCGGGATTCCATCGCCTGGGAACAGAGTTCCAAGCCACATCTCCGGAAGATGGGTGACGTGTTCCGGACCTGCGGCAACGAGATGTATGTGATGGTGGCGCTGATCTGCGGTGGTGAAGCCCACATGCGGAAGATGAGCATGGCGATCAAGGAACGGGACTTCGTTCTGCAGCACGACGACAGCGGTCAGCCCCTGTAATTCCTTGCAGAGGGGCGGCGGTTGGCGTAGAGCAGGCGGCATGGCTATCGACCTCCTTATCGGACGGGGCTACCGGCCAGTGATTCCCGGCTACGACCCGAACGCACCCCAGATCGGCGTGCCCTACGACCCCGGTCAAACCAACCGCGTTGTTCGTGGCCAGAGTCCAGGCGTGCTTCCACCAGTGCCAGTAGAGCACCAGCCTGCTCCGGGACGCACCCCAGCCGATTACGGTCCACCACCAGAGATGGCGCCAGCCGTTCCGACGCCAGACGGACCAGCACCAGAGGAAGGACCCATGGTTCCATGGACGGCTCCGGGGCAAGTCGAAGGACCAAATCAGGGGACGGGCGAGAACGCCCCGATGAGCACCGGGCCGGCTAAGCCCAACTGGATGCAGATGCTCGGCAACCTCGGGCCGGCCCGTGGGATTCCGATGGCAGGCCCAGCCGCATCGCAGCGCTACAGCTCTACTCGACCGGAGTTCATCTACACCAACCCCGTTGCTGCCGCGCAGGCCGCTCGCAATTTCGACGCTCGGCTCGGTTTTGAATCCGCGCAGGACCAGGGCTACCGAGATTATCTCTCCCGGATTGCCCAGACCAAATCTGCCACCGAACAGTTCCAGGCCCAGGCCGAATCCAATCGGCAACTCCAGCAGGCACAGCTCGAAGCGGGCCGGCTTGAGGGTGAAGCGGCTCGTGCGAGCAACGAACGCGTTGCCGGGCTGCAGCTCGCCACCAAACAGTATCAGATGGAGGACGCCGCGTGGCAGGCGAACGAACGCGCCGCCGACCGTGGCGAGCAGATCGCTGGGATGCTCAACGCCAATCCGAATGCGAAGGTGGACAAGAAGTGGGCCTACCTGAATCCCAACACCAACAAGTGGGAGTCGGCTTTCAAACGCAAGCCGCGTCCGATGCCGCAGACTTTCGGCCTGTCCCCGAGCACTCCGCAAATTGTGGCTGCGCCGACGCCGGCCATCCCGACTGAGACTGCGCCCGCGCCCGCGCCAGCGGCACCGACACCGGAAAGCCCTGGAATGATTGGGAGAATCCTCGGAGCAATCGGCAAAGGCACAACGCCCGCCATGTGGCCATCGCTCTTCATGGGCCAATAATCCATGGCCATCGCCGTCCCACTTGACGACGAGGTAGTGGACGAGCAGCCACTCCCCGACGAACAGACGCTGTCAGGAGCCGGCCAGGAGACGTTTGCCATTCCCTACTCGCCCGAGCCCACGCCCGCTCCACGCCCGCAACTCACGGATGCAAACCGCGCTCAAGCACTCAAGCGTGCGAAGCTGCAACTGCAATCTGCCACCGACGAAGTTGAGCGACTCAAGCCCGACCTGAGCAAAGCGCTGCTGGCTACCGGATTGAACATCCGTGAAGGAGCCGTCGGCGCCGCCAAGAATGCGCTCGGAAATCTGGGGCGGTTCTACACGGAGGTCGTCACGCCGGAGAAACCGCATGAGCCCGGCAGCGTCAAGAGCTACATCCAGTTTGCGCTGCAGTCACTCGCACCAGGGACCGGACTCCACACCCTGGCGCATAATGTCATCCAGTCCACGGGCGCGGAATCGCCTTACACCAAGCTGCACGATTACTCCAAGGGATTGGCGGAGCGCGGCACCCAGGCGACGCGTGAGGCGGAGTATGAAACAGAGCGGCTCGGCGGTGGACAGGTCACGCAGCTTGCGGGACTCGGCGGGCGCATGCTCGGACAATCCTCTCCCGCGTTACTCGCTGCGCCGCTCGGGCTGCCGGCGTTGGCTGTGGCCGGCGGCGTGCAGGCGTTCGGCAACACCATCACCGACTTCTCGGAGACGTTGCGGGCGCGGGACCCCAACCTCACCGAGCAACAGGCGTTCGACAAATCCATCCTGCCGGCGGCAATCGTTGGCGCAACCACCGCGCTCATCACGAAAGGCTTCGGCGGCGTTGAGGGACTCATCGAGAAGGCACTACAGCAGGGCGTCACCCGTGGCATCACCCGAGAGACTGCTGCGGTGGTGTTCAAGGACGCGTTGAAGGAGACAGCGAAAGCGTCGCTGATGGAGTTCCCGGAAGAATTTCTGCAGCAGGTGGCTCAGGGGTTGACGGAGAAAGCCTTCATCAACCCGGACAAAACACTCAAGGAAATCCTGGACGAGTCAGCACTCGCTGGCCTGGCTGGCGTTGGTCTTGGTGCGTTCACTGGTGGCAGCATCAGCGGATTGACCAAGGGACTAGGCTTTGCGGCGAGCCGACTTCGCAGGGGAGAGGTTCCAAATGCCAAAGGAAAAAACGCAACAGCAGGTGGCTTACCTCCTGTCGTCGGGCAGCCCGCTGTCACCGGCACAGAAGGCCAAGCTCAAGCAGGAGTTGCACAGCGGGGCGGTCAAGGTAGTCAAGCGCTCCAAGTCACGCCTCCGCCACTGACGCCCACGACAACGGACATCAGCGCGGAAGCGGTCAACCGCGTGAAGCCACCGCCGCTGCCCGAAGGCAAGGTGGCGTTCTTCGGCGGTTACCAGTATGGGCTGCCGCAGTATAAAATCCCCGGCGTGCGTCCTGGAATTTTCCGTGACGTGACTGCAGCGACGGCACAGCAACTCGGCTACGCCGTGCCCGAATCTGTTCCGACCTACGAGCAGTGGGTGGCGCAGGGCAGCCCGACCGGAACGGAGTTCCTCAACAAAGAGGCAGCGTCCCCGACGAACATCCGGCGCGTGGGCATCGAGATCCAGCAGGCTGATGGCACGCGGATCCCCGGCGAGTTCACCGGCTACTACGATTTGCGGGAGGTCAACGGCCAGACGCCGGCCAGCGTGGGCCGATTGGTCAACGGCAAGATGAGCCACGGTTTACTCAAGCCTGGTGAAACCATCATCGGCGAAGTGCCGACGTTCGAGCAGTGGCAGGTGCAGACGAAAGAAGCGGCCAGCTTGCCGAAAACTCCGCAGCAGTCTGCCGAGGCGCCGATTGACCACAACCAGTTCACCCGCGTCGATGAGAAGGGTTACCGCATTGTCGATGTCGCCAAGCTGGTCGACCTGATCAAGACGAAGAAGTTGCGGGCCGGCGACGCTGCCGAAGCGCTCCTGCTCCACATGCTCAAGCGCTCGGACCTGCATCCGCTGGACAACATTCACGTGGTGGATTCGATGACGCCCGAACAACTCCAGGAGTTGAACAAAGCGGGCTACTCACTCACCAGCGCTAAGCCGACGAAGGGTGGGGCTTACCAGGGACGCTTCTCGATGGAGGGTGGCTCCAACGTGGCCACGGTCGAGGTGCTCACGCGTGATGACATGGGCAATCACCTCAGCACGGCGGAGTTCCTGGGCCTGTTGCTGCACGAGCTGACCCACAACAATATCGGCAGCAAGCTCGATGACGCTCCGCCGGCAGTGCAGGACGCGGCGCACAAACTGTGGCAGCACGTCGTGGAACGAGCGGCGGGCACCGAGTGGGAAGGACACAACGCAGTGTCCAACGTCAACGAGTTCTTCTCGGAGATGACGAGCATCCCCGGATTCCAGAAGTGGCTGACGGGCCTGGATTATTCAGGACGCTCGACGGCGAAAGCTCCCGGCCTATTGCAGAGCGTTTACGGTCAGGCTCTGCAGATCATCAAACGGATTTTGAAGCTGCCGGATTGGATCATCACTCCGAGTGGCAAGAAGGTCGACGTCATCACCGCGCTGGACGAAGCGTTGAACCTGTCGTCGCAGCTCGAAGGTGTGCAGCGCAAGGCGCCGCTCGAACGGCAGGCCGCACTGCGTCCGAAGAAGGGCGAGAAGAAGGTTGCAGCCAGCGCAAAGGCGAAGGCTATTTCTCAGCCGCCGGCTGCGCCCGCTGAGCCTGCTGCGCCCGCCGGCCCGCCGCCACTCCCTCCGGGACCACCTCCGCTGCCGCCCGGCGGACCACCACCTCTTCCACCAGGAGGTCCACCACCGTTGCCTCCGGGCGGTCCGCCGCCCTTGCCCGGTGGTGGTCCTCCACCGCTCCCAGCGACGCCGCCGCCGTTGCCGACGGGGCAACTGTCCGAGGCGCAGGTGCAAGCGGGCATCAACGAAGTCGGGCGTCTCGCCAACGAAATCTATAGGCAGCGGCAAGTTGCTGCCTCTGGCCTGGACAAAGTCGCCTTCGAGAACACGCTCTATCACAACGCGCAGGAAGAGATGCGCCGGCTCACGGGCCTGGGCGAAGCCGCTGCGGTGCAGATGGGCGAGACGATCATCATCCCCAATCCAGCCGAGGGCGTAACCGTGCAGAACGGGCAGGTCATGGCGAACGACACGTTCACCGGGAAGCTCGCCGTGGCTGGTGTGCTCCATGACGCGGCCAACGTGAAGGCGATGCAGGAGATCATCGTCTTCGAGCAACTCGCCAGTCGCTACAACGACTTGGCCGAGCGCATCACCGCGTTCCAAAAAGCGCTGCAGTTCTACCAGGGCGCTCTCCCTGTTAAGCCGAAAGGCACTGTTGACCCGAAGGTGATCGCCAAAGTCACCAAACAACTGACCCGGCTGGAGGCGCGTCGCACGGTGATGGGCGGCATCGAACTCAACGGAACGTCGGTGTCCGAACGCGCCAACGAAATCACGACAGCGGAGCAAGAGCGTCAGGAACGAACTGCTCAACGTGACGCGCTCTCCCTCGGGCCGGTCAACGAGTTCTTCGGTAAAGCCGTCGGCGCTTACAAGCAGATGTTGGAGAAGGTGAAGGCCGGCATCGACATGGCCACGCAGGTCAAGGCGCAGGTCACCGACCCGGTGAAGCTGAAGCAGGCAGCCGACGAGCTGAAGCGCTGGGTCAACATCCCGCCCGATGTCATCGCCGCCATCAACGGCGGCATGCAGCTCACCGTCGAGCAGAAGCAATCCGTCTACGCGGCATTGGGCCAGGTGTTTGAAGAGTTCGACTTCCACTACGCGCAGATGAAGGAGCTGCTGGAGACGCGCACGCCCGCGTTGAACAAGCAGATCCGTGAGATGCTACAGAAAGTCGCCGATGCCAAAATCGAAAGCGGCATGGGCGAGGTGCTGGTGGCCGATGCGATTGCCACGATGGACGGGGAGAGTGGGCGCACCGGGAATCTCTCAGGGCTCAAAGAGAACGAGCTACTGCGTCAGCGCATCTCGGCGATCACCAAGTTTGCAGAGAAGCTGGGGCAGAACGTGCAGGAGAACGAGGCGCTCTACAACTGGATCGTCGACCCCAGCTCCGGCCCGATGCCCGACATGGCCGCTGCTGCCAGCCAGTTCAACGTGGACGCGTCGACGCTGCAGTTGATTCTGCGCGCCATCCAGCGCAGCCCGGCCTTCAGCTCTTCGGTGATGACGCTTATCGACTCGTCGAACGCGCAGCTCAACCAGATGCCCGGCGCCGAGCTGGCCAAAATCCGAGAGCTGCTCAAAGAGAACACGCCGGAAGCGCGGGCGCAGGCTGAGGCCATCGCCAAAACTCTCCAGGCCCAGGGAAAATCCCAGACGACCCTGGCCGAGGCGGCGCTCAAGCAACACCTCGGGGACCTTGATGGATTGGAGACGGAGCGACGCTCGCTGCAGGTGGGCCGTGAGATGTTCGATGAGTTGGTTGGCTCGCCCGAGTTCCGGGACATGCGCCGCCGCATCAGCGATTCTCCGTTCGGGTTGGTGGAACCGATGATTGCTCAGAACAATCGGGAGACGACCTTCAAGGGATTCGGCATGGGCAAGCCCGACATGAAGGCGCTCAAGGCGAAGTATCCGGGGATGGCAGCGATGCCGCCAGTGCCCAGCGCACCCGAGCTGGTCATCGGGCCGAACCAGAATCCGGCGTTCAAAGCCGAATGGTTCCGGCGCATCAACGAGTGGCGCCAACGAGCAGCCCTCCACCTCGACGCCTACCTCCTGGCGCAGATCGCTCACAACCAGGACCCGGCGAACAATCCTTCCCCGCAAGAGCTGGGCTACGACGTTCCCAAAATCAGAGGATTACGGGATGCGTTGCAGCGGATGGTCGACGGCGCCTTCCTGGAAACGACGCTCAACTCCGAGGGAAAACGCTGGAAGGTTCCGTGGCTCTCCCGGCAGTTGAGCAAGCTGGCTTTGTTCCGTCAGCACGACTTCGTGGCCAAGATGGTTGGAGGTGTCGTCGGCACGGACATGCGCGCCAAGCTGGCTGACTTCGTCAATCACTTCCTCACCGCGCAAACGATCCGGGACGAGTTCCGGGACCTGCCCGACAAACTCAGTGCGGCGCTCAAATCGCACACGGACATGGGCATGAACATGCAGGCGTATCGCCCGCACTTCAACGAGATGGCCCACTGGGGGCGCATGTTTGGTTCGCCGGTCAAAGAAGGATTCGTGCTGCCGATGACGGGCCGGGCGGTGACGAAGGCGGACATGGAACTGCTCACCCGTGAGCGGGCCTACGAAGAAGCTCTCCGGCGGCGCGTCACGGAAACCAACGTCACCCAGGGCGTGCGCGTCGATACTCCGTCGGGCCGCACACTGGTTCGCCCAGGTGCCTACGTTGGTGACCAGGGCGTGCCCCGGTATCTGAATCGCAAGTCGGAGAACTTCATCGCCGAGATCATCGACGCCTACTCCGGCCCGCCGCCGCTGCGTGCGCCCGGCACTCCGCCGCCGGTTACTCCGCCCGGTCCGACGATTCGCCAGCTCACTCCCGCCACCGTCCTGGGATTGAACTCGACGGATCCGCTGGTGCAGTTCTGGAACGCTCGCATCCCGACGTTGCTGCAGCACATCATGGACGCTCGACGCATCGACCGCTCGATGAGATTGGAGCCGCACATGCAGAGCGCCGAGCAGGCGCTGATGGGCGAGTGGCTGATGAACGGCGTGCCCAAGAACATCCATAGCCTGGAAGACTTGGTGGTTGCGCTGACGAAAAAATTCCCGCCCAACACCGGGTTCAATCCGCGTGAGGCTGTCATCAAGGGGCTGAACAAAGAGCTGGTCCAGTATCGGGACTTCGCCAAGGGCATCCTCAACGAGCGAGCAAACCAGGAGGCGGCGCGGGCGAGCACGGCGCGCATCGCTTTCTCTGCCGACAACGAGTTCACCAAGCCGGCGGGCAAACTGGAATTGCCCAGCGAGTTCTACGACTACGGCGCGGTGAACCCCGGCGAGCACATTGCCATCGCCAGCCGGGCCAACCACGAGCGGGTGGTCGCCTACGCCAACGCCATCGAACGTGCGCTGGCCGAACTGCAGGCTCGTTACGACCTCTACCAGGACGGGAAGCTGACGGCGAAAGAAGCGGCGGAGTCCTATGGCGGCAGCGTCCGTGAGATGAAGGATGTCATCGGGATCCTCCGCAAGATTTCCAACGACTTCGAGGCAGCCTACAACGCCGGCAGCATGACCCAGGCACGCAGCGGGGTCATCAACGACACGCTCGGGTTGCTCACCTCGGCCATCCTGGCTCTGCCCACGGTCGGGCTCCGCAACATGACCCAGGGGCAGTATGCGGTCTACGCCATGAGCCGGGCGATGGGCAACGCTGCCCACTGGATGACCGCCGCTCGGGCGCTGAAGGCTGTGCCGCGCACCCTCACCCGGTTTGCCCTGCACGCCATCGACGGCGCCATCCGCCACACGCACGCCGGCAAGGTCCTGGGTTCCGGGCCGGGCCGGGCGATGCTCGTGGACATGGTCGGGAAGATTGGAAACTGGCTGACCGGAGAGGATTTCCGGGCTGTGGCAGACCGCGTCGCTCATCTGGGCATGGACAACCGGGAGAGCTTCCTCGACCGCCTGGGCCGCATCTGGCAGGAGACAGGAGAGTTTGCTACCAGGGAGGAAATGGACGAAGCCTGGCAGTATAAGGGGCACAAGGTCGCAGGGCTTGCAGCCATGCCAGTCAAGGTGTTACGCGCCTTCTTCGACAAGATTGGCGTGCAGAACTACGACTTCGCCATCAACGCGGCTGCCCTGGAGAACGGCGAGTTCCTCGAACAGCGGCTGAAGCAGGTGGCCGTCAACTACGGGAAGGCCCGAGAAGCGAGGGGCCTAACACAGTTTGACCCGTCTAACAAAGACTGGGAGATGCACGGCAACGAATGGTCTGACGGTGCGGATGCTGATGATACTCTGGCCTTTATGCGTCAGCTTCTGGAATCCAGTGTCAGCCCGGAGGGGTTCCAGTTGGAACGTTCCATGTGGAACTGGTATCAGCAGCAGAAGAACAACCCCACCGCGCCGCTGTTCAACCCGCGCCAGAAGGAAGCCCTGCAGAAACGCATCCTGGCAGACTTCAACGCGGCGACGCCGGCCAACCGCCCGTCCGCTGGCGCGGCCAACAACGTCCTCCGCAACATCCTCTTGCTCCAGGGTTATCCGTCCGACCTGATGCTCAAGCTGACCAACACCGGGTTGGGTGGTGCACGGGACCGGAAGGGGTTCGCCAAGGCCAAACTCATCTCCGCCGCCCTGGCGCCCATGGCGCTGATGGCTGTGCTCATCGGTGCCATCACCAGCGCAGTCACAGGTGGTTGGGAGAAATACATCCGCAACCGGCAGCCTTCGCTGGCCACGCCGTTGGACGCGGACTTCTGGACCAACTGGAAGCGCTACGGTGAACGGGCGTTCTCGCTGGGGTCAGCGCAGCTCGGTTACCTGGGCGACATCATGCTGGCCCTGAAGGGGGAGATTGTCGGCAACCGTGGGTTCGATCCCTCGGGCCGAATCCTCGGGCTGTCTCTGGCGACTCGTGCGCTGACGGCACTGCGCGGGGCCTACCAGACCTACAAGGGCGCCGGGACCGCCGGAGACGCACTCACACCTCTGGCGGACGTCGGTCGCTCCATGGTGCCGTTCTGGCTTGAGGCGGAGCATCTGCTCGGTCGGTCGATGGGCAACGTCAAACAGTCCGAGCGCGTCCTGCGCGGTGAAGCTGGCGCGGCTGGGTTGCTGGAGGGCAAGAGCGGGTTCACGCCACCCAGTTACGGACCGACGACGGTCGTGCGCCGGAATGTGGGCGATGCAATCTCGAAGTGGGCCGAGGCCAACGCGTCTGGTGACAAGGTCGCTGCGGCAAAGTATCTCGAACAGGCCAAGGCCGAGCTGAAGAAGCTGGAGGAATACCACTTCCGCAAATACACCGCTGCCGGTGACGATCCGCAAACTGCACGAGACAAGGCCGTGCGTGACACGTGGAACGATTACCAGGACATCAACCCGGCGGTGGCCGCACTCCTGGGCAAACGGCCCACGCAAGCGCAGTTCGACCTGATGCTGGGCAACATCAACGGCGAACGCCGCCGCGTGGTGGACGCCGGCATCAACGCCTGGAAGGGCGGCGCTCAGGAAATCTTCGGTCGGGAAGGGTCCATCACCCGAGAGCAGGTTGCCGAGGGTCGAGGTGGCATGGGCGGGCGCGGGTTCCAGATTCCTGGCGCGCAACTGGCCCGGTTCCCCGCTTTCCCCAATCCTGCAGGTGCCCGCCGCAGCCGCGCATCGGTCACCACCGAGGTTCCGGCAGTGAGAGCGGTGACGAGCCGAGTGCGCCGAGGTGCTCAGGCTGGGTTGGCAGGCGCACGCCGCACTCGCCGGGCCAGTCGACAGCGCCGTGTCCAGGGCTTCCGGGCACCAGCCATCCGCCGGACACCAGGCCGGTCCCGAGTCCGCCGTCAACGGAGTCTTGTGCGTCGCCAGCGTCCTGTTTACGCTGCGGCGTGAAGTTGGTTTTCGTAATCAGTTCCTACCGGTTGGTTCCATTCATTCGATTGGGCATCATGCAGCTCAGGAAGCTGGCGCCTGACGACATGATCATGGTGAGCGACGATCCCTCCCCGCAGTCGGCGGAGATCGAGAACATCGCCAAAGAGTTTGGGCTGCTCTACAAGGGCGCCCGCGTGCGGCGCGGACATTTCGGAGGGGACTTCCAGAGCTTCGTCAACGGCTTGAGCTTCGCCCGCGCCAACGGCTGCGACGTGATGGTGAAGGTGAGTCAGCGTTTTGTTTTTCGGAAACTGGAGGCGGTCGAAGTTTTCCGAAAAGCGTTTTCAAATCCAAACATTGACGCGGTGACGCCGGGCAAACCGGACGTAAAAGGGAACAACCGCATGTCCGCCGGCTTTGGCGCGTTTGGGACGCTCAGCGACATCGTAGGAATCCGTGCTTCCGCAATGAGTCCCGAGCAAATGCTGGACCTCTACCGTGCTCGGCTTCTTCGGGAGAAGGTCCCCTGGGCGTCGTTCATCGAGTGTCTCGTCGATGAGCTGCACAGCAACGTCTTTCCAGGGCGGACCATGAAGCTGCCAGAGCTGACCAATCCCACGGCAGACCCGATCTATCTCCGCCGCTACCAGGCACAGGAGAAGGACTACCATGCGCTGGCAATTACGCATGGGTTCAACGGTCACTTCCCCCTTGGTGAGTGGGGACAGATTGAGGGGAATGCTTACATTTGTAAGCCCGTAGTCGTTTGATGGCGCGGTCCATCTCCTTCACCAGCGGCGTCCAGTAGGGGTCAGGTTGGCAGCGGGCGCGGCACGCCAGCGTGGAGAACTCATCCCGTGCGTGGACCAGAGCTGCAAGGATTTGCTCGTCTGCGGTCACACGAAGTTTTCGTGCATCACTGGTTGTGGCGGCTGTAGTGGTGCACCATCCACCA
>ERZ1292637.1016-Hain-H14-01um-R3-1016-length-13106-cov-5_pt1 | contig 13106 bp, 32 predicted proteins | sample MGYA00564405_ERZ1292637 | MGnify/ENA primary metagenome ERZ1292637 (study PRJEB36523, sample SAMEA6512645) | groundwater metagenome | collected 2019-01-09 | study: AquaDiva: Metagenomics assemblies of 32 groundwater samples | reverse complement strand
GAACACCGTGCGCCTGGTGGACGCCACCCAGGTGGCCCTGGCCATCGCCCGGGACGGCGAGTTCTCCTCCGGCCTTCTCCCCAAGGACGCCCTGTGGTGGCAGAGCAGCCGGGAGGGCTCCGGGGTGGCGGTGTGGCGCCCGCCCAAAATCTGGCGGGTGGCCTTGATGACCGAGCCGCTGAAACCCCCGCGGCGGTTCAGCCTGCCCATGCCGGGGCTGGTATTCATCGTGGCCAAGGGCCACCCGCCGGGGGTCTTCGCGGCCAAGCGCCGGCCCCAGTCGGAGCAGGACCGAATCTACAAGGCCCCGGCCTTCAATATCTTCAGCTCGGGCCTGTCCTGCCAGGGCACCCACCACTACGGGGCGGACCTCAACCTGCTGCCGGAAGAGTTCTTCCAGGCGTTCTTCTCCCCGGCGGGGGACACCCAGGGCCGGTCCAAGAAGCACCCCAAGAATCTCCTGGCGCTGTGGGAGGAGCTGGACGGCCAGGCCAAGTACCCCACCGACGACCTGGTGGAGTTCGGCCGGGTGTCGGAGCTGCTGGACGGGAAATACAACAGATGGAGGTGAACAATGAGCTACAACCGCGCCTGCAAATGTGGCCACTGGGTAACCCACCATACCGCGATGCTGGGCTGCATCAACTGCGGCTGCAAGAAGTTTGAGGAGCATCCCATGCCCGCCAAGCCCATCCCGGTGGTCCTTACCCCGGAGCACTCGCTCTGGCGCGAGTTCTGCGACCGACTGGCAGGCCCGGAGGCCTGCAACTTCCAGGGAGAGGGGGAAGACGTCACCTGGACCTGCGCCGGAGGCAGAAACCAGGACTTCTCCAAGGCAATCCTGCAGACTATGGACGGCATCGACGTAGAGGGCACACTGCTCTACTTTTCCGAGCACGGCGGCCACTGCGATTGCGAAGTGCTGTTCAACGTAGACCGAGACTTGGGTGAACCATGAATACCTACTCCGTGAGCTACCAGGGCCCCTTCGCCACCAAGTCCGTCCAGGTCCAGGCGACCAACATCCACACCGCCGTGAAGAAGGTGCTCTTCCCAATTACGGCAGGGCGGAAGCCGGTGGCCATCCGCAGAGGTCAGAGCATGACCATCAGGGTGGAACGAATCAGCTAAGACAAGGAGGAGTGAACCATGCCCAAGTACACCGTTCACATCTACCCCATCGTGCGAGTCACGGTGCCCGACGTGGAGGCCGAAGACCCGGTGGCAGCCATCAAGAAGGCCGAGGCGATGGTGGATATGAGCCATTTCTTTGGCCAGGTCCACACATCGGCGTCGCGGCCGGGCACGCCGGTCCTTCTGCCCCTGGAGTACGCCGACGACGTGGACGGCTACCTGGTGGACGAAAATCAGGGCGCAGAGAGCGGGTCGTCCACCTGGTACAACAAGGACTACAGGCCCCGCTCGCCCGAAGGGAGGTGAACTTTTAATGGCCACGTTCCATTGCAATTCCTGCGGGAGGGTGATCATCTGGGCGCAAATCCTGGGGTACGGCTATGGCTTCGTCCACAAGACGAAGCCGAAAGTTACCTGCCAAACACGAGCTCATCCCAGACCAAAGGATGGAGAGGAAGGAGGTTAAACCATGAACCTGGTGGAACTACTTGAGGTCGCGCTCCTCGCGTACAACCCACTGGAGCCGCACCTGATTGAGGACTACTACGACGCGGAGACCGATGAAGAGCCGGAGGACGCGGACGCCCAGGGCGACACCCTGGCCCTCTTCATCGTGAGGGAGCTGCGCGAGACCTTCGAGCCGACCAACGCCAGCGACGTGCAGCTCCTCCAGGCCATCGACGCGATGCAAAAGGCCAGGAACGAGCTGGAAGAGGTAATCGCAGGACTGCTGACAGCCCTAAATGAGGAGACCTGAAAGGAGGTGTGAACCATGAACCCGGTAGGCTACCTGACCAACACGGTCCAGGGGTTGGTGGGCGACCCTGGCATCGGGTACGACTACATCCTAGCCGCCAACGGCGTCTTCCTCCGGGCCAGCAACCCGCTGCTCACCGCCACCATCCAGATCGCGCCGGCGGAGGTGCGAGGCCTGGCGCCCCTGACCGAGAGCCTGGAGCTGGTCAACGGCCGCATCCCCTTGGAGTTGATCCAGAACACTTTGACGTTCGACACCCTCGGGCACCGCGAGTTCTACGAGCGCGAGTTCTACATGGCGGTGGTGTGGCAGGACGGGGTCTACCATGAGGTGATCCCGGGGCAGCACGGCTCCCCGGCGTCGGTGGAGTACCAGCGGCCCCGGCACGCCCTGCTGGACCTCCACACCCACGGCAAGATGTCCGCCTTCTTCTCCGGCACCGACGACCGGGACGAGCAAGGGTTTCAACTGTACGCAGTTCTCGGACGGTTGGACCAGCCGGTGAAGGAGGTGGCGCTGCGCCTGGGGGTCTACGGCTGCTTCGCGCCCCTGGCCTGGGACGAGGTGTTTATCGAGCCTCTGCCGTCCCGGCTCCAGGTGGTCAGCCCCGTCCCAAACTTCGAGATGCGGAGGTAGGTTGCTGTGAGCTACATAAGAGGACACGTCTACATCTGGGCCAGCGGGATGGACGCCGACATAGTCTGGACCTGCTGGGCGGACCACAGCCATGCCAGTTTCATCACTTCAGGGACGCCGCCCGACCCTGGGGATGGTCTGCCCGCCATCGCCGAGCAGCAATACGTCACGTCGGTGGAGAGCGAGATGCTGGAGCATGTCCACCTACACATCAAGGACTTTCAGAAAACCCTGCGGAAGTTGCACCGCGCGGAGCGGCGATTGCGACAGGAGATAGCGGCTGGATATGTACCACCTGACCTACGCTGAGCGGCCCCAGGCCTACTACGAGAACAGCATCGCGGTGGTGGGGATAGGCGGGACCGGCAGCCTGGTGGCGGAGGGCCTGTGCCGGCTGCTCCTCAGCGTCCCCGACGGGGCCCGGACCCAGCTGCTCCTGGTGGATCACGACCGGGTGGAGGAGCATAACCTGCTGCGCCAGGCGTTCTACCAGGGGGACGTGGGGGGATTCAAGGCCCAGGTCCTGGCCGAGCGCCTGAGCAAGCTCTACGGCCGCACCATCGGCTACTCCAACCGGGAGTTTCACGAGAAAACCTACTATGGGGACCGTTCCCCCCTCAGCCGCGCCCACATCCTCATCGGGTGTGTGGACAACCCCCTGGCCAGGGCGGAGATCGCCGCCTCGGTGGAACCTACGCGCTGGTGGGTGGACGCCGGCAACGCCGAGAACCTGGGCCAGGTGCTCGTCGGCAACGCCCGCTCGCCGGACGCCCTCCAGGGGGCCTTTAACGCGGAGACCGGGGTGTGCTACGCCCTGCCCTTGCCCACGGTCCAGCGGCCGGAGCTGCTGCTGCCCGCGGCAGTTGTGCCAGTTGCGCCAGATGGGGTGCCAGTTGTGCCAGTTGACCCCGACTGCGCCGAGGCCATCGCCCTGGGCGGCCAGTCGGCGGTTATAAACCAGGTCATGGCCGCCCTGGTCCTGGAGGTGGTGCGCCGGATTATCGCCGGAACCTGCCCCTGGATGGCGCTGTTTGTGGACATGGACCGGGGCGAGCTGCGGGCGGTGGAGGCGACGCCCGAGAGCGCGGCCCGGGCCTTCGGCCTGCGGTCGACACGGGGATTCCTGGTTCAGAAGCAAAGGAGGTGATTAGCATGGTCCGCTGCCATCGGTGCGGTAGGGAACTGCTGAGGGAGGACGCTCGCCGCGCCGTCATTCAGCGGAAGCCAGTTCCAAAGGTTGACTACGTCTGTCGAAATACTGCCAGTTGTGAGGGAGCTCAGGCCCAAGGGAGGTGAACCATGGCAGATCATACCGCTGGCCCATTCTATGCAGATGAGGGCCGGAGCTTCCATATGAAACGAACCAGCAAAGAGGCGGTCCTTCGGCAACTACAAGACTTCTCACCGGGGATCGTCCTCTGGGCGGTGCAAGGCGGCGACATCTGCAAACGATTGGGGCAACCAGAGCCACCGGTGCTGCCCGAAGGCGAGGCGAAAGCCGAACTGGAGAGGCTCTTCGGCAATCTCGAAGGGAGGTGAACCATGGCAGAACATACCCCGGGCCCCTGGCGTTTTTGGGCAACCAAGCAGGGCGCCGGACCAAGCCAACGCTGGTCAATTACTGACGACCCACAAATCGTCCGGGCAGAGCGAACGCTGGTTGGCTCTGCCCAGGGCAGGGCCAACGCCGAGTTCATCGTGCGGGCCTGCAATTCCCACGACGAGCTGCTGGTCGTGTGTGAGAAGGCAGTTGAGGACTGCACGCTTTGCGGTGGGACTGACCGTTTCCTCGTCGGGGTGGGACCCAGTGCTCACTTTGAGACTGGATGCATTAAATGCGCTGGACTTCGCGCCGCCATCGCCAAGGCGAAGGGAATCTGAAGGAGGTGAACCATGAACAAGGAAGCTCCAGAGACCAGCATTTTCTACCGACCGGTCTGCTGGTTCAAAGGCCACGACTACCAGCAGGTTGCGGAAGGCGCACCGGCGGTGGGGTTTCGCAAAGACGGCGAGCCTCTTTTCGCCGCCCGAATGCTGCATAGCATTTGCGTCCGCTGCGGGAAGCGGGAACCTTTCAGTTGGAGGAGGTGAACCATGCCTAGACCCAGGGCGCCCAAGGTGACAAAACCCCCGGAAGAGCCAACCCCGCCGGCGGAGGCCAGCAACGACATAGGGGCAGGTTTGGAACCCGCCCCTACGCCGGTTGACCCCAATGCGGAGGAGGTAACCCCGCCCCCAGAGTATCTCAGAATAATCATCACCTTGCGAGATGGCCGCGGCAGCATCGGGCTACAGCACTTCGGCTATGACCCGGTGTTGGTGCCGGTGGACTTGTCAAGCGAAGACGCCCTACCTGAGGTGGATCTGGTCGAGGTGCCGGCCCACGTGGCCCAGGCCCTAGCCCAGGTACCGGCGGCGCTGGCCCAGGCCGAGGCCCGTTGGCGGGAGTGGCGGCAGAACCCCAAGTACACCAGGCCGGCCCCGCCGCCGAGGGCACCGACGCCAGCCCGCGCCGCCAGGACGCCGGCCCGTCCAGCTGCGCCGGCAGGCCCGACGCAGAACAACCTGTTCTAGGAGAGGCAAAATGGTCTACGCATGGGCCTGTAAGTGCAAGCATTGGTCTCACCACCACGTGGGCGCGCTGGGCTGCATCAAATGTCGGTGCAAACAGTTTGATCCTGTGGGCCCAGACCCTCGGGCTCAGCGAAGACCTCTGAAGACGGATTTGTAAGGTTCTGGCCGGCTAATTGTAAAGTTAGGCCCGGCCATTTGTAAGGTTTCCCCCATGGGAGGGGCCAGTTGTACGACAAAATCGGACAACTGCCCCTCCCTATTTCACGGGACGAAGGAGGTGAGAGCCCGCAGCACAGGTTGCGAACTTGCGCAAAAACGCAAGGTTAGCCCCTATTAGCTCCCGACCTAAATTTAGGCATCGAGGTAAATATGCAGATTCAGATTCCGGTGCACCGGCTGAAGCACGCCCTGGAGCTGGTGGAGCCCGCGGTGGCGCGCAAGACCACCCTGCCCATCACCCAGAACGTGCTCTTTCGGGCGGGCGCACTCCACGCCACCAACCTGACCCTGGCCATCTCCGCGGATCTCAGGGAGATCCAGGGGGTGGCGTTCACACTGCCCCACTCGACCCTGACCAACCTACTCCGGCACGTGCCCAACGCCGAGGTGGCCACTATGGAGTACGAGGGCGGAACCGTAATCATCGCCGCCGGCGGGAACCGGCTGCGGCTTCACGGCACTGAATCCGGCGACTTCCCTCCGGTGCCCCAGGTCCAGGGCGAGGGGGAGCTGGTGGACGGCGACCGGTTCCTCCGGGCCCTGCTGGGGGCCGTGCCCTACACCGCCGGCGCTAAAGAGGCGGCCCGGCCGGTGCTCCAGGCCGTGTGCGTTACCCTGGGCGACGTCATCGAGGTGGCCGGCGGCGACGGCTTCCGCCTGGCCTGGCAGGACGTCCCGTTAAGGCTCACCGGCCAGGTCAGCGGCTTTAAGCTGCTATTGCCCAAGGAGTCGGTCCAGGCCCTGGACCAGGTCTGGAAGCGGGCGGTCAAGCCCCCCACCGCTGGCCCTTCGACTGGCGAAGGGTCTGCCTTCTCCGGCGTGAGACGCCGGCCGGAGCTGCAGGCCGCGCGCATGGCGGTGGCCAGGCGGATGATGCGGGTGCGCATGAACGCCGGCCAGGCCAGCTTCCAGTTCGGCGAGGCCACGGTCTTCACTCAGGTGGTGCAGGGCCAGTTCCCCAACTACCAGGGGCTAATCCCCGAGGACCTGCCCCGTAAGGTCACCTTCGACGCCGAGGCCGCCTATAGGGTGGTGCGCATGCTGGCGCCCATCGCAGAAGAGGCCAGCGGCATCCTCCGCATCCAGTGGAACGACAAGACTATGGAGTTCTCCGGCCGGAGCGAGAAGCAGGGCGAGGCCAGCGGCGCCGTGGCCGTCAACACGCAGGGGGAGCCGGGGAACATCGCCTTCAAGGTGGGCTACCTGCTGGAGTATCTATCCGGCAAGTACGGCCTGGTGCTGATGGAGTGCAACCTGCCGTCCCAGCCGGCCCGCTTCACCCACGCCGGCAGCGCCAACATGCTGCTCATGCCAATGTCCACTGCGGAGAGCAAACCGGCGGCCGCCGCGCCGGCACCGCCCGCAGCGCCCACCCAGGAGGAGGAGGCTGGCGCCGAACCCGAGGCCCCGAAGGCTGCCCCCAAGCAGCCCCGCCGGCGGCGTGCCAACCCCAAGGCAGGGTAGTGGGGCGGGTGCTCCGGACTGACAGGGGTGGCTAGACAGGTGGCTAGACATGGTATACCCTAAGCACCAGTCGCGGCGCTGGGGGCAACAGCCCCAGCGCCGCACAGGAGAAACCGCCCCCATGTACCAAGGGCATTGCTATTTTAGCACCTGGAGGGCCGCCTTGGAGCGGGAGAAGTTCGACGAATTCATCGCCCCAGTGATAGCCATGTACCGAGATGGGCGAGTCCGCGGCGCCGCTTTCTTTGACGACCCCGCCGACCACACCGACGTGGTCGTGGGATCTATCGACCTCTCGGAGTCGGAAGTTGGTCTCGCAGTGTACAAGGTGATCAAGGGCCGGGGTTTCAGCGTGGAGCGCATCTGCGCCGCCGTGGTGCTGCTGGAGCGCTCGGAGCAGCAGCGGAACTGAGGGAGTTTAGACATGACACTTTGGCGATGGGCCCTCATCGGGCTCGGGTCGGGGACACTAGGGTCATACCTGATGATTAGTGCGGTAACAGAGCCTTCCCCCGCAAATGGCGTCGTGACCGCTGTCGGCGTGGCATTGGCACTGGTCGCTATCTTCTGGCCAAGGCACCGAAGGCGGCCCCGTGTCTGACGAAGCCCGCCCCTACCGCACCGTGAGCATCCTGACCTGGCGCCGGATGCTGGCCCTGGGCCGCCAGTGGGACGTGGACAAGGGCGGCCTTTTTGACGCGCGGGCGGGGTGCGTTAACCTCTGGTGCTCACCTGAGGACCACCCCAGCCCCTCCTGGGACGGCGTGAAGATCACCCAGGGCGCCCTGGCCTACCCCCGCAGCTTCCTGGGGGCCATCGACGGCGAGTACGACCTGGAGGACACCGTCACCCTGACCCTGGAGGTCACCCCCTACGACCGGTTTGTCGGCGCCAGCACCGGGCACTACCCTCCGCCGGAGGAAGACGAATGGACCTGGCTCAGGGCCAAGGCGGACCACCTGGTGGACGCCGCGGAGCGGGTGATCGAACCACCGGGCGCCGACGCCGGCCAGTGGTGTAAGTTTTGCGACCGCATCGTCCCCTGCGTCCTGCTGAACGACTTCATCACCCACCTGCAGGGCGTCCACGGGGTGAGTGTCACCGCGGTGGTGCTGGGGGCCCCCTCGGTGCTCCAGACTAACGTGGGGCCGATTCAGATTTAAGGGAGAAAGAAGTGATTGACTACGAAGGCCACTACCTGGAGCTGGCCGCCCGCCCCGGCTCCGAGGCGCTGCGGCGGGACTGCCCGTGCCTGGCAGGGAATCCGATCCAGCAATGCCCGCCCTGCTATCGGGCCAATTATGCCGCTTGCACGATTTGTGCTGGCCGAAACTGGCTGCCGCTGCCCGAAGCGCAACGCCTGGATGGGCTGGTCCGGGTGGCTGGCCACATGGAGGTGGGCCTGGTAAGCGAATACATGTGGGAGCAGCGCTTGACGGCGGAAGGAATTGAGGTAGTGGTGCCCCATCCAGGCTACTGGTGGGCTAGGAGCCTGTTGCAGGCCGAGACACAAATCGCCCCCGAGCCGTGGCAGGCCGCCACCGAGGCCGTGCTGGCAGCCAACCGAAGGGACGTATGAGCATTATCAAGTCCATCGACCCGGAGTTCGGCTACCCAGCTGCGGGACTTCGTCCTGGTGCGCAGCGTGGCCGACGACCTGGCGAAACCCCAAGGAGGCTAGACAATGCGGTTCCCATGGAGCAAGCCCAAGAACCAGGTGGTCATGCGGCTGGAAGGGCACTTCGCGCCGGGGGAGGTCACCATCCCGGCCATGTCCAGCGGCGTGATGAACATCCGGATGGTGCCCTCGCCCGACAACCCCGACGTGTGGATACCCGACAAGGAACACTCGGGCTTCGAGCCGGCCACACCGCCCCAGGGCGACGAGGAGCACAGCCGGGGAGAGTGGCACCTCGACAAACTTCCCTCACCCCAGTCCGTCGGCAGTCTCAGCTTCACCTACGCGTTGTGGGCTGGGGACGAAGGCATCGGGGTGTTTTGGGACGGGCGGCAGGCCGAGGCCAACGTGCGCCGGGTCGTGGCCATGGCCAAGGTGTGCGCCGCCTACAGCACCCAACAGCTGGAGCAGATGGCCCCGCTGCCGGAGCCCGGGGGAGCTGCCGAGCAGGGGTGACTCTCCAACAGTCGCCTGGGCAGGTTCGACTCCTGCCTCCCCCGCCACTTTCTGAAGGAGCCCGATGAGCTACTACGACTACAAGCAAGGGCAGCAAATCGCCGCCCAGGACTACCCCTTCTACGCCCTGATCCAGGCGGCGATGCGGCAGGCCGACAACTACAACCTGGCGAAGCTGGGGGCGGAATGGCCCGCGGTCTTCGACGAGCTCCAGGCCCGCTACCACGCCCCCGGCGGACGGCTTGAAACTGACCCCTCCGAGGAGAGATAGACCCATGACCACCATGCAGCTACCACCCCCGCCCAAGACCTGTCCCAAGTGCGGCCGGGAGGTGAAGGTCACCCTGGCCGGCACCTACGCCCGGTGCACCAGCCTGCACCTGCTCACCCTTAACCGGCGGACCGGCCGGTGGGAGGTGCAGTCGTGAGCGACCGACCGACCTACAGGGTTACCTGGTACAAGGACAGCCCCGACGCCGGGGACCCAGCCTGCCTGTGTTCTTTGTGCGGCAAGCCGATCCCAGAGGGCCAGGTGCCCTACCGCATGATTAACCGGGCCACCAACGAAGAGGCCCGGTTCGACATGGAGTGTGGTCAGGGTCTGGTCGACGCCGCCATCGTGGTGGATGAGCCTTTTCAGCCCAGGGTGACCGGCATCCGGTTCAAGATTGGCGACCAGGAGTACCCACCCCTGACGCTGCCGTAGGAGGAGAACATCGTGACAGTACTGGACGAAGCCCTGGCCGCAGTCGGGGACCGGTCCAAGCTGGTCGGCCTCTGGCTGGCTTCCCACCCGGAAATACCATCCCTGGGTCCCACCGCTGGCCCCTTCTTGTTGGAAATCGCCAAGCAGACCGCAGCGGTCCTCAAGTCCGAACCGGACGAGACGATCAAACGCGACGTCGCCTTGTTCGTAGGGGCGTTGGTCATCGTGTCCCAATGCGAGCTGGTGCACGGCTGCGCCATCATCACCCAGCTGGAGCGGTGGGTGGCCAGCCAAGAATCAGCGAAGGAGACCCCCGATGCGCCGTGAAGACAAGAACAAGCTGCCGCCGCGCCTGAAGGTGAAGCTGCCTGGCGGCTACTACCTCGAACGTTACCCTGGTGGGTACAGCCTTTACCGGACAGAGACCTGGGGTGCTCATGGCGGGACATTGCACACCCTGGTGATGCCATTCAAGGCGGACACTCCCCCGAATATCATCGAATCTTACGCCGTCGGCCGCGCCCTTGGGCAATGGCTAACGGAAGGAGGAACTCCATGAGCAAACGTTCTGAGACCTTCACCAAGGAAAGCTACTTTTGCGACCAGGAGATTGGCGGGGAGCAGCTTTCAACCCAAATGGATCAGCGCCCCGTCTGCCCCCAGCCGGCCGAGCTCCAGTGCGGATTCTGCGGAATGGACCTGTGCAAGGCGCATGACGCCACGGGTGGCCGCCTGGCGTCCCTGATCAGCAGCTCCCTCCGAAGCTACTCACCTTTCGCAATTTGTCGCTCCTGCGCGGAAAGCCACTCCATTCCGGCCCTGGTGGACGTTCTCAAGACCGAGGAATTCACGGACCGCAAGTACGCAATCAAGCGGGCGGCCATCAAGGAGAGAGATGCCTAAATGCTGCCGCTGCGGCGCCCCAACCAAGGGCACCCTGGTCCGGGGCAACCCCGTCTGGTGCCGATTTCAGGGCCGCCACAATGGAACGACCACAAACGCCTGGAACCACCTGGTGTGCGAGGCCTGCTGGAACTTCTGGAATCCCGACCGGGAGCCGGTGCGCTTGGTGGAGGAAGTCGCATGAAGGTGCACCTGAGCGGGGACTTCTCCCGTGAAGAGATGGAACTGCTGGTGGGGTTCCTCCGCAAGCTGGATGCAGGCCGGCCCGAGCGGATCTTCTTCCTGGTGGCCGGTGATGGCGACTGGCCTCAACCGGAGGCCCTGGCCTGGCTGCACAGCATGGGCTTTCACCACCAGGTGGTCCTGCCTAACGACCCCCAGGGCATCCACTTCGACGACGGGGGGCAAACATGAGTCAACCCGGTGCGCCGTTGCGTAGAAAGTGTTACGGGTGCGGAAGGATCAAGCCCGTCGCCCACTGGCGCTTCAATTTCATGGGGCCTCGATTGCCCATTTGCGCCGACTGTCATCATGCCCAAGCGCATTGACGAGCAGTTGGCCATCGTCACCATGCGCTGCGCCGACGCCGGGCCCTCGGACCGCCTGGCCAGGGGCGTCACCTGCGCCTGGTGCCACACCTGCCAGGCCGAGGTGTGGATCAGCCCCAGCAGCATCCGCGTAGCCAAGCGGTACCGAACCCACCGGGTCGTCTGCATCCCCTGCCTCCTGAAGGAGCCTCGGGAGAGCCTGTCCTTCCTGCCCCTGACCGTGGACGCCCGGCTGGAGATCGCCGCCGCTACCGGGCTGTACGGGGACCAGATCGACGCCCTCCGGAAGGTGGCGGTCAATCACTACTTCGGGATGGGCCGGGTGAGCTTTGAGAAGCCCAAGAGGAGGAGAGATTGAAGACTCGCATTATTGAAGCTACGGATGGAGTGCTCTACGGAAAGTTTTTGTTAGGCCGGTTCGATACCGAGTGGCAGCGCCGGCCCCAGATCCACCGCACGGACCCTCGGGTGCTCCCCTCCCGGATGCCCCTGCTGCGCCAGGAGGGGTGGGGGCCAGACCACCTCCTGGTGCTGGACCTGTCAAGCCATGGCCTGGGCTCCGTCTTCCTGCCCCACCCCAGGCGCGACCCGGCGTGGGACGTGGCGGAGAAGGGCTTAGTGGGCCTCGTTTGACCCATGTTTCTGCCGTTCGTTGGATGGCTCTACAAGCAAGACCTCACCGACCTGGATGCGCTGCCGGACCTGGTGGAGCTGCCGGCGCCGTGGGAGAAGGAGTAGACCATGCTGACTATCGCGGTATGTGGACATTGCCGCTCGGGCCTGGTTGTCGTGGACCGGGTCGCCGGCAAAGGACGATTCCCCCTGCGATGCCCCGTTTGCAAGTCTAGACCTTCTACCTGGGAGACCTACGAGGTCTTCGGCATCGGCCCCACAGTCATTTCGACGGACGAAGGCCAGGTAATGGCCATGTCCCTCGATGGCCAAGTCAGACCGGTCCCTGATCCGCTGACCGGCGCGCCGCCTCCGGAGGTGCAGGATGCTTAAGAAGGGCGGCCGCGTCCTGGTCCGCCGGCTGGGTGCCGAGACGTGGGTCCCTGCCACCGTGGAGCTGGCCTCTCAGAACCAACGCTCTTTGGCGCTGAGCGCCGACGAGGGGCTGGGCTCCATAAGGGGCTTCACGTTGAACCGGGAAACGGGCCGCATGGTGCTTCTGCTGTTCAAGCCGCCCTTCGCGCAGAGCTACTACCACGACGTCGCCACGAAAGTCCTTTGGGAGGTGCAGGATGCCCAGGATCACTGAGATGTTCGCCTTTATCGCCGAGGACGAGGGGCCCGAGGACGAGGGGATCGCCGCCGTCCTACGAAGCGGCCTTGTAATGCCCCTGGTGGGGGCCGACATGGCCCGGATGGACAGCCTGCGCCCTGTGGCCCAGCTCATCGCCAGGGAGAGCGGCAAGCGGATCAGGCTGGTCAAGTTTTCCCACTGGGAGGAGCTGGAGACGATCGAGCCAGGAGGTAACGGCCATGCAAGTTAGCCCGGCGTCCCGGTCGCGGCTGGGCGAGGTGGGCCAACGATTCCCGGCGTTGGCCGCCTTCCAGCTGGAGTTCCAGCGCATCACGGAGTTGCACCCCATCGCCCACATCGCCAAAAGGTTCCCCACCGGGTTCCGGCAGGCCGCCTGCGGCGCGGATTTCCAGGGCACCCATACTACTCCGGCCCCGGATGGGCTGCGGGTGTGCGGCCGCTGCGCCCGGTGGTTTCGGATTCGCACGGGGGAGAAGGAGTGACCTTGAAAGACTTTTTGATCATCTACCAGGTGGAGACGCAGATCCGGGCCCGCAACTGGGAGGACGCCGAGCACCGCGCCGAGGAGATCGCCGATAGGCTCCAGGTGCTGGCGCCGCCCTCCCACCCCAGCAAGCGCGCCTGGTGGCCCGAGACCTTGGACGTGACCAACACCACCGTGGCCGAAGGAGAGTGACCCATGCCCATCATCACCAAAGAGGAGGGCCTCAAGCGGTTCCGCTTCGGCGTGGCCCGCCTGCTGGCCGCCGTCGAGGACATACCAC
>ERZ1292637.1015-Hain-H14-01um-R3-1015-length-13106-cov-5_pt1 | contig 13106 bp, 18 predicted proteins | sample MGYA00564405_ERZ1292637 | MGnify/ENA primary metagenome ERZ1292637 (study PRJEB36523, sample SAMEA6512645) | groundwater metagenome | collected 2019-01-09 | study: AquaDiva: Metagenomics assemblies of 32 groundwater samples | reverse complement strand
TTAACTGTTTCTAATGTCTTTTGTGCGGTTATCATCAGCAGTTCCTACCTCCTTATTTAATCTCTTCGTAGAAAGCGTGTTGCCAGATCACAAGGCGCGGGGTGTGACCTTTGGCCCAGTATGGCTTGATGCCGACATGATGATAGTGCGTCAGGTTGTTCCGCGACCCTCCAATGGCCTTATTTAAGGCGGAAAGGGCATTTTCCCGTGTTTTAGGGGTATAGTGCGCCTCTAGCCACGTCTTGGCCCATTTGGGGCTAGTCCAGCAGGAGAAGTGCTTGGGCCTCAAAACGGCCTCCTGGGGGCTTATATGGCCTATTCTCGCCCTGTTTAAAATGACGTGGGCAACAGCAATTTGTCCGGCTAGTGGCTGATCCGCTGCCTCCATGGCAATTGTCTGTAACACGATCTCGCTCACTTCTGCTCGTGCTACTCCACATCCCCTTATAAACAAGGCAGAGAATAGGAGGCCGATGGTTAGGAGTTTATTCATGCTTAGCTTCTTCTTTGGTAGGTTTCGGGCAACATGCTTCCACATCTTCGATTGTAAGTCCTGTAGCAAGCATTTTTTTTGCAATAGAAATGGCATGATGAAAGCCTTGCCTAAAAATGTCTACAGCGTCTATGTCCATTAGCTCACTCTTTTGTTTTTGGGTTGATTCTGGATTACACTTTAGACATCCGTACACGAAACGCTCTGTATGCTCAGAACAAGACTGATAGGTTCGTTGAAGACTCTCTAAATGGCATGGCTTACAGAAGGTTTTAAACAAATCCCCATATTCGTCTTTAAATGCTTCAAATTGCTCTCCGCAGTAATTACATTCTCTTAGCTTGTCTTTGAATGGATGAGACATTCTAGCTCACTCCTTCATATCCACTAGGTTAATCTTATCGGCCTTCTGCGTGTGAGATAGCACTGTTACCCTGTTGTAATGCAAGAAATGGTTTTCCAGACAATTTCTACCCATCAAATCACGTTCAATTAGTATTGCAAAGAGAGTATCCAATGCTTCGTGTTGAGCGATACACGCTTCTAGCAGCTCTTCTGCTACTTCCTGGCTGATATGCCCAATCTTCTGTTTAGTCGTCATGGTAGCCTTCCTTTCCGCACCCAAAGAGCGCAATAGATTAGGTGAATCATTCTGTATGGTTGATTAGGTTAATCCATCATTCGTTTACTTGACCTTCCCATTATCCTCGACTCTTACTCTGTATATGTTAGGGTTTTCACGAGTATAGCTATCAATTTGCCGACCTCAGACGGTGTTAAATCAGATTTGCCACCGTCAACAATGATTCTAGCTTCTAGTGCTGGCCCTCTTACAAGTCTTACTTTCTCATTAATTATCCAATCTTCCATTTTTATCTCCTCCATTATGTTATCTTCGGCTTGGAACGAGCAACCGGCACTCACTGGCTGGCCGCATTGACCGCCCTGTGGTAGCAGCGGCTCCTCTAGTTTATTTAGCTTCTTCAAACGAGAACGGTGAAACTCTTCGTATATTATGTGGTAAGCACTCTGCACAAAGTATTACTCTATTTTTCTTTCGTGGATATTCTCCGGCCGGATATAACAAATAAGTGTTTGTTGTCTCCGCCCCGCATTTTTTGCACTTATCCATATTATCTCCTTCGCTGGATTCCAACAGCGTCATTTCTGACCCCGCATTGCTGGCTTGCGCCAGTGGTCTGCGATTAGACGTTAGCTTTTTCTAACTCCCTAACAGAAGCATCAAATGATGAACCTCTGCCATGATAATGGGACCATTCATTGTTCTTGGCGAATCTCTGTTCTGCCCAAGCCGCAATTTCATAGCCGTAAGCAACAAGCTCTGACTCATTGCCTTCAATCTCCTGTTCAAGACCTTTGAACGTCCCAAGTGTTGAGTTAGTTCGTCCAACAGTATGAATAGGCCAGTCAGCTTTCTTTCCAGTTTCTTGCTCAAATTCTTTGGCAAGAATTTTGTGATCGTAAATGGAATGACTAGATAATTCCTTTACGAATGCGCCGACTTTTTTCATGGCTATCCCCTTTTGATTTACCGGCCCTCGTATTATCCGCTACTTGCTTCGGCCGATCTGGTTTCCATTTGAAAGAGCTACTTTATTTATCCTGCAATAACTTTACCATATATATAGGTAGGATGTCAATAAACAATTTAACCACATACTAAGATTGTTTTTATTAACAGTAATCCGCTCTATTTTGATAAATAATCAAATTAGGTTTAGGAAGTGTCAAGGTAGATATCAACAATTTAGATTCTATTAACTATTAATATCTTAGTATGTTATGGTATAATAAAATTATGATTACAAAAATGTCATATGGTGTTAGGAATTCATCAGCCGGTTAATCTTTTCTGTTAGTACAATTGTATGTTGCTTAGATGTCCTATAATACAAATTATGTTAGGTAGTCTATACACACTAATGTTATATAACACTATATATATGAATAGCTTATGATATTATAATACTGACAGTTAATAGACCATACCGGCACCTGTTGGATTGAAAAATGGTGGTCTGTCTTTATATTCATAGGATACCCACTCACTCTCTTTCTCTCTCATACTCTCTCTATCTCTTAAGCTAATAAGTAATATATTACCCTTGAGTAGAGTCTCATATCTGGTTCCATTCAGGCTAGGAGACCGTTTTAATCTCAAGGGAGCGGACTTGACTTTGAGGAATTTCTGCTACGATAAGTGGTATGAGTCAAGTCATCGAATCTCCGAGCGAAATCATAGAGACCCCGAAGTCAGAGCGTGACAATCTTGTGCTTATGTTGAATGAGCTTGAAGAACTTGAGAAACTTCAAGCTCACCGTAAACGGCAACAAGGAATTAACTATTACATTCCCAATCCAATGCAGTTCAAAGCGCACAAGTCTATTGCGAAGACCATTCTATTCTCTGGAGGAAACAGAACTGGCAAATCAACACTCGGAGCAGTTGAACTCACTTGGCATCTCACCCGTAACTATCCAGACTGGTTTCCAAAGGAGAGAAGATTCAGGCGACCTATCAAAGCAGTTATTGTCTGTGATGCTAACCAGAAGATTGAGAAAGTTATCGAGCCAAAAGTAAATGAGTATCTTCCTCCAAGCTACATCGCACATCGCAGAACTGTCGGTGGGTATCTCAACCGTATCATTTGCAAAGATGGTTCTACAGTTGACTTCTTATCCTCTGAACAGGACGACATGGCTTTTGAAGGTGCTGACTGGGACTTCTATTGGGGAGATGAGCCGCAGAAGAAAAAGAAGTTCGATGCAATCATGCGTGGACTCATAGATAGAGGTGGTCATATCCTCCTCACATTTACCCCTCTTGTGGAACCTTGGATGAAGGAAGAGCTGATTGATAAGTCAGATGGCGTGAGGATTGAAGCCTTCATCGTGGACACCTATGACAATCAGTTTGACATCAAAGGAAACCCCATCCTAAAGAAGGAGAACATTGATGAGATGGCCGCCATGTGGGATGAAGACACTAAGCAAACCCGCATTCACGGAAAGTTCTTTCATCTCAGGGGTGTCGTCTGGGGAGAGTTCTCAGAAGTCCATCAGATAGACTTCGACTACATGTATCCTGACCCTGTGATATCTGTCCTAGACCCACATGACAGGCAACCTCACCACGTCATCTGGGCAGCCATAGACCGCAATGATGACATCTTTATTCATTCTGAGATGGCTATGCACTGCACAGTGGATGAACTAGCCAAGGCAATCAAAGCAAGAGAGAAGTCAGAGGGATATAAGCTACGCCGCAGACTCATTGACCCTAACTTTGGACGCAAGCCACTCATCACAACTGGTCGCAATCTAATTCAGGAGCTTTCTCACTCTGGCTGTTCTGGATGGACTGAATCCAATGATGCAAAGGAAGAAGGTCGTCTCAAGGTGAAAGATTATCTCTGGTATGACAAGACACAGGAGATATCTCACACCAACAAGCCCAAACTTTACTTTAACAAGAAGCGAGTTCCACTTACCATTCACTCAGTTCGCAACCACCAGTATGAAGAATGGATTGGCAAGATAGCCGGAGAACGCGACCCCAAGGAGAAATCTAAAGACAAGGACACTCATGGAGCAGATTGCATTCGCTATCTTTGCATGAATAACCCAACCTACGAAAGGATGTTCCTGCGTGAAATGGAGTTGGAAGAAAGCCCTTATTAAGCTAGGTTTCAAGAATCCTGAGACTAAGTTTTCAAAGCCAGGCAGTCATCCTCTGCATGAACCTATGGAGCCTGTCATGACACCGGAGGAAGCTGTAAAGACTATTCCAAAGGAGATGTTAGGAAGATTGCATGAGAATGATAATCATATAGGCAAAATGAATCTTAGCGGGATTCGTAAACTTGATGAGCCAAAGCAGATAGAAATGATGGAACTTATAGCTCGCTTTTCTACTGTTACTGAGATAATGAAATATTTCAGGGAAGTTCATAACATAGAGATTGGAATATCGACAGTCTACTTTTATAGAGGTTCAAAGCGTTGGAAACCAATCCTCAATAAGCTTCGTGAGAAGTATCTCAATGACCCGTCTGAAGTCGGTATGTTCCACAAGAAAGTGAGGTTGGCTCGCAGAGAGAAAATCTATCATGACTCCATTAACAAGGAAGATACAAAAACTGCTCTCTCTGCTGTTAACTCATCTACTGAAGAAATGAGTGAAAATAAAGGGGCTCTAAGTTTGACTCTCAACCAGTTCAACATGCTTTCAGATGATGAGATATCCATCCGTAAGAAAGAAATAGAAGAAAAGATAGCCCGTATGAAACCGATAGTCATAGAACAAAAAGGAGAATCCAATGGGACAGGCAGAGTTTAAAGCGAAATTAGGCAACAGGGGTTCTAAAGGGAATAAGACTGTCAGTGATGCGCCACCCGTCAGACATTCCAAGTTCCACACGGAGTGGCAAGGAAAGACAAAGGGCGATACGACTCATAAAAAGCAGAGGTCTAGCTGATGGGAGTAGAACGTAAGGAAGAAATGAGAGCAGAAGGTCAGGGTGACACTCTGATGGATGAACCTAAAATCAATGAGCCATCCTCAGAGAACTCCATCCAGATAACACTCGATGAGGACATGCAAAAGACTCTTGTCGAGATAGTCCTTGAGGATTACGAGAAGGGTAAGCATGACCGTGACGAGCGTGATTATGGCATGAGTTCTAAGGGTGAACAACTCTCCTTTGACACTTGGTTTAGAGCCATCAAAGACCTTTATGCTGGAAACAGGGAAGCTAAGACAATTCCTTGGCAATTTTGCAGTAACAGGTCTCTTAGAATAGCTACTGCAGTCCTTGACCTCATCCACTCTCGAATGTTTCCTGCTGTTTGGAACGAAGACCTGACTCGTTGGAGACCAGGCAAAGACATTGATGCCCCAAAGTCAGAGCGTATCACAAAGCTCATGGATTGGTGGATACGAGTCCATGCTCCACTTAAATCCTACCTTGATAAGTGGACTAAATATACCTCAGGTCTCGGAGACTGTCTGACTGAAAGCTACTGGGACATCGAAGAACAAGTTACAAACCAGATGATAGATATTCCAATCATGGATGAGCAGGGGATGCAACTCATGCAAGAGGGAGTTCCATCAGTTCAGAAGGTTCCAAAGATAGAGCGCACGGAGCGCACGAAGTCCCGCCTCATTCAAAAAGACTGTGTATTCATGATGAAAGGGGCTAAAGACATCCAAGTAGACCCAGTTCCAATTAAGGAAACATTTTTATTCCGTGAGCTTGAGGAGATGGAGCGCAGAGGGGTTTGTATCAAAGTTACTGGTGAAGAAGGTCTGGAAAAGTTCATTCACATTACCGGCGTAGATAACTCTATTGATGAAGTAGAGCAGCAGAGAGTCAAAAAGGTTAAGCTTCGTAACATGCCGGTTGAGGTTATTCGTGAGTATCTCAACTATGACATAGACGGAATCGGGGTTAATGAGAACATCCGAATCTACATCTCCCCTGAACACCGCCTCTATCTTGGTGGAGTCAGGATGCGAGACATCACAAAATCAGGCCGTCGTCCTCTAGACTTCACCAAATATGACAACTATCTTGACCGTCCTGATGACTTGGATGGTGAAGGAGTAATCCACAAGGTCAAGGAACTGGCCGAAGAAGTAGATGCCTGTTTTAATCAACTTACTGATGGCAATACTCTCGGAGTCCTTCGCCCATTCTTCTATGACCCATCGGGAGATGTAGACGCTCCAGCAATAAAGCTTGGCCCAAACAAGGGAATTCCAGTAACTAACCCCTCTCAAAATGTCTACTTTCCTCCGTTTGATATTCCAACAGAACGACTTATCAATGCAATCAGGCTGGTTATGGAATTCATTGAGCGTCTGACTGCTGCCTCTGAATACATCATGGGTCGTGAGTCAGGCACAGTAGGAGGAAGTGGAACAGCCACTCGTACCAACGCCATAGTCCAATCAGCCGAGATACGTTTCACTCTCCCTTCAGAGCGTCTGCGTCTAGGTGCAGCAAATATCCTCACTCAACATTTGGATTTAATCCAACTCAATATCCCTGAAGGTATGGAAGAGCAGATACTTGGTGAGAAAGGAGAGAGGCTATTCTTAGATGGGGAACTTAAGGATGAGGCTCTCTCAGGAAAGTTTACAGCTTACCTTCTTCCTGACCCTTCCATGGGCTCTAAGCAAACAGAGCGTGACATGATGAATCAAATCTACACCATTCTCATGACAAACCCTCTCATCATGACAAATCCTCAGCTTCTCTATCGCTTAACCTCTCTCTGGCTTAAGTCTCAAGGCAAGAATCCAGTTGAAATCCTAGGCCCAGAACCGGTGATAGATGACATCACAGACCCAGAGGATGAGAACACTCTCATGATTCAAGGAGACTTCGAGCGAGTCACCCCAAACTTCGCCGAGAACCATATATACCACATCATGAAACACATGGAACTTGAGAAGTCACCAGCACTTGCGCAGATTGGAGCTACTGCACCTGAGTTGACAAATCAAATTCTTGAGTATAATAAGAATCACATAGCGCAACACATGGAAATGATGAAGGCCATACAACAAGCTATGAAATCAGGAGCCCAAGATGGAGCCTCAGGACAGTCCGGTGGAAATGGAACAGAGCAAAAAGGCTCTAAGGAGTCTAACGCAAACTCTGGGTTGGAGAATTCTGGAGGACCGCTTGGAGAAGCTATGGAAACACAAAGGAATGGAACTAGCGGCACGCCTCCGTCAACCGGATTCTAACATATCTTACGATAGTGTTCGCATTCAAGGCTATCTTGACGGTCTCATGGCTTTCAGGTCTGAAGTAAGGAAGATGTCACAAGTGGAAAATGAAGTTAACCCTAGTTATTGATGGGAGGAAAGATGCCTAAGCCGGAAGTGAAAGTTGAATTAAAGCCAAATGTGGCTGATGAAGTCGTAGTTGAAGGACATGAGTCACTTGAAAAGGAAGCTCGCTCTGTTGAAGTAGAAATCGAAGCTAAGCCTAAGGAAAAGGTTGAGCCTAAGTACGTCACAGTCGAAGAACTTCAAAAAATACAGAAGCAGTTCGATGGTATCTCAAAGACCATCCGTCATGCCAAGGACATTCCAGCTTTATCTGCTCAGATAGAGGAATTAAAGCAGACAATAGCCAGTAATCGCACTCTCACTCCCTCTCAAAAAGCAGATGCTCGTGATGAAATAGATGAGATGCTTGAGAAGAATCCAAATGATTGGCGCACTCCTGTGGAGAGATTAGCTGAGAAGAAATTCAAGTCCCTTATGGATGAGCGTGACCGTCAATATCAGACTCTCCAACAGCATAACCAGAAACTTTCCATTCTTGAATCAACTAAGGCCACAGTTCGTCAAAAGTATCCTGATATTGAAGACCCAGACAGTGAAATCTCAAAGAAGTATCAGCAAATCATAGCTGATAATCCTCATTACCTTCAATCTGAGTATGGCCCCACTCTTGCTATGCGTGATATGGAAGATGGACTCCGTGAGGAAGGCCGTCTTGATGAGTTCTCAAAGAAAGCGGTGGAGAAGGAAGTCGTCCGGCAGACAAGAGCCGGTGCCGGCGGTATCCCAAACCGCTCAATCTCTACTAATGGAAATAAGATTGTTTTGACTGTCGAGCAGAAAGAGTTCTGTGATGCTAATGGCTTAAAGTATGAGAACTATGCCAAGTATGTTAAGAAACCGTCTAAAGAAGGAGTTGAGGTATGAAATCCACTCAAGAGACTGAAACAAAACCGATGGTGCTTGTTTCTGAGATTGATGCCTACGTTCATGAACGCTTAAAGAGCCAACCTAAGACTCTTAAAGAAGTGGAAATCAAGGTTGTCAATGAGCGTAAGGAAGGCTCTCATATCCTTGTCCTTCCAAGGGAACTTGACTCTTATAAGAAGAAGTTCTGCTTTCGTTGGCTCAACAAGAAGAAGCGTTCATTAGACAATGCAATAGATGTAATAGGCTGGAATTTAGTTCAACGGGTGCTCTTTCCGGAGCTACCTGACTTTTTATTTACCGCAAACGGGGTAATCGAACGTGGAGATGCGATACTAGCTTTCATGCCTGAGAAACAGGCCTCTATTATCCGCAAACGTCCAAGCGAGCTATCCCGTGAGCGAGTCAAGTCCCTACCTGTCCAAGACCTAAAGAAGTGGCAGGACAGAGCGGAAAACGAATACAAACCGGATTATGGTTCCGCCGCAGCAGAGGATGACTCTGAATATGCTAAAGGGAACCGAGGGATAGTCGTCCAAGTGGATGACAAAAAGTAAGAGGTAAAATATGGCTAATGACCAGTCAACACACTTAGGTCTTAGACCCTTAAGGCAGCCGTTTGGCAATCAGAATATTATCTATCTGAGAGCCAATACCAGCCGAGACATATTTAAGTGGCAGCCGATAGCTCGAAATAACTCCGGTCAAGCGGCCGTAGCGGATATCGGTGATAACATATTTATTCTTGGTCCTGCTGTAGGGTTTTTAGACCTGAACTATGCCTCATTGCCGACAGACATGACTGATTTGAGTCAAGGCCCGTATCTTCAGTCAGTAGATGGTTTTGTTGCAGTCTTGGCAGACCCTAATCAGCTCTATATCATGGAGGCCGACACAGGTGGTTCGGTTTTTATAGACCAAGAGCAGATAGGGAATGTATTTGGTTTTACATATCTTGCAACGACTGGAAATACCACAACCGGTATTGCCAATGCTTTGCTTGATGTGTCTACTGCCGCAACAGGCACTGGTGGAACTTTCCAGCTTGTAGGTTTGGCAGGTAATATAAACCAAGACGGTACTTTAAATACTGGTAGTGCTAATTTCACTAAAGGAGTTGTGAGAATAGCTCTGTATCAGCATGGCCCAACTGTTGTAAGTCCAGCGGTATAAAGGAGATTAACCCAAATGAATAGAGCAACATTTAATAAAGTTGTTGTTCCTGGGTTATTCTCGATGACTGAGGAGAGATATAAACTCAAGTCATTCGAACAACTCTGGAAACAGTTTGCAAAGGTAAAGAAGTCAAAACGTGCTTACGAAGAAGATGCCTATTGGGCAGGGATAGGCCTTGTTCCGCTTAAACCTGAAGGTCAGGCAATAGACTATGACGAGCCGGTGGAAGGCCCAACGAAGCGTTGGAGCCACCGCACTTATGGCCTAGGAATCAAGATAACGGAGGAACTCATCGAAGACTCACTTTACGATGACCTTCCAACCGAGATGTCTCAGATGAATGAAATGTTCACAAACGCTGTGAATGAGACATTGGAAGTCCTAGGACATGATGTCATAAACTCAGGCACTGGAACCACAGCCCATACGGATGGTCTTTCCTTGGCAATCTTTGCTACAGGCAAGACTCGCTTGCGTGGTGGCACATGGGATAATTTGTTATCCCCTCCGTCAGACTTATCAGCCACATCACTTCAAGCGTCTCTCGATACCTTCGAGAACACCCGTGATGACACTGGTAAAATCCAAGTAATCAGAGCCAAGGAAATCTGGGTCAACCAAGCAAATGCTTGGAAAGCCAAAGAACTCCTTAACTCCGCTTATGACCCTGAATCGGCAAACAACGCAATAAATGCCCTGAAGGAGCGCAATCTGCAACTAGTGGTAAGCCCGTATCTGACCGATACCGATGCTTTTACACTCTTTGCTGACCCGCCTCATTCAAACGGCGGCATCCTCGCCTACATGCGTCGGCCTGTGACTTTCGCACAGGATGGCGATTTTGAAAGCGGTGACGCGAAGTTCAAGGTGACGTTCAGGCACTCAATAGAGGTTAATAAGCCGAACAACATGTTCTTCAGTGCAGGAGCATGAACTAAAAGAGCACTAGCTCTACCACACCCCCAGGGAGTCAAAAGCTCTCTGGGGCATGGTTAAAAAGGAGGATGTATGGGGCCGACTAGATTTCCTTATGGACAAGGCAAAGGATTTGTAAACAACTTCAACTATCGTGGTGGGACGGCTAATCTTTTCGCCGCATCAGACGCTACACCCGATGTGACTATCGGTGATTTATTCTACACCAATAACGCATCAGCAACTATACTCACCTATTTTGACCTTCAGGACTATGCTAATAGAGCTTCAAATTATGAAGGTAAAGTAATCACGGTATTCTTTCTTGATGCTGTTACACAGATAGCTAATGCAGGTCAGTTATTTTTGGCCAGTTCAAACAATCTTCTAGGCGCAAATAATTCCATTACGCTTATGCACTCCCGCTCAGGGTGGTATGAGCTGGATAGAAGCTATGTTAATAGAACAGAAGTCCAAACGTATACAATAGCGGCTCAGTCATCGATTAATTTAGATGGAACAAAAGTAGCCATTGTTACGAATACAGGTGCGGGTAGCGTATTCTTGAGTGCCTTTTCTGGTGGTCAGGTCGGCCAATCAATCATTCTTATGCCTGGCACTAGTGGCTTGTCTTTGTTTGTCCAAACAGGCGGCAACATTGCCATCCAAGGAACTAATGCTTATCTTATGGCTTCATCCGGTGCTTACCAGTTTGTGAAGCGTGCTACTGACAGGTGGACATTTCTGACCATTGGTTCTACTGGTATCGCATAACATGGCATGGCTAGAACCCGTAAGAATTCACCCTGGCTTAAGGAGAAATCAGACCGTTCGGGGTTTGACAGTTTCGACCGTTTCGGTAAACGCCGTTGGCGTTCTGTCAAACAGAATGGACTCACTCTAGAGCCGGAAGAATTCGACACACCGCCACCCTCGACCAAATCTCTTGGCGGTTCCTCGATATCGCAGGGCGGTAACCGTGTCAATTGGGATACGACAGCTATTCCTGCGGTATCCACTCAGCAAATCCAATATATCTCTGCCGCAGGTGGCATCCTCTTTACTACCCAGCCTTGGATTATGGTTGCAGGTTCTAACACCGCTATAAACATCACAGCCAATCCTCAAGTCCAGTTGGGCCAGCAAGGAGACTATATAGCCGTTCAATGTGTCGGTTCCAATGTGACACTTGAAAACGGAAGCGGCCTATCTCTTACGGCAGGACGCTCATTCGTGATGACTTCAGGTTCAATAATCAATCTGTTCTGCAACCGGACAGACAATCTATGGGTTGAAACAGCAAGAGTGCAAAACGGAGGTATCTGATGGCTAACAGAATAAACGGTAATGTGATAATCGTGGATAGTGCGATGGGGAATAACTTTGTCCTCACATCGGCTAACCTGGTCTTAAACTTGGATGAGTTTAAGGTAGGTGCAGTCTCATTCTTCATGCTCAATACGTCTGCAAGTGTGATACTCACTCAAGCGGATACGTCACTTGATGTGATTTACACGGCAAATCTCATGCCTTACGGTGTAGGGCTTGGAAGCACGGTTCTCATAAGTAACCCTCAGACTATCCAATTTCCAGGTGGATTCAGGGCGAGTAACCTTAAAGTGCCGACGCTTACAGCTGGAACGGCGTATCTTTACTTGGTATGAGGTGATATACGACTATCTACGAGCACAAAACATCAATCACCGCCTCTGCCGGTTCTACCGCTACCACGACTCTTAATGTCAGGGGTGGTTTATGTCAGCAGGTGTTCATCCAAGCGAACACTTCAACGACTGTCTTTAGGGCCAATCTCGTCGATGAGAACTCCATCACACGGCTTGACTTTGGTTTTCACACAGGCAACTTGAACGAAGTAGGGATGAACTTCCCGATGGTAAACAGATACACACTCAACATAACGAATGCGAGTCCAAATGATATTTTCACAGTTAGGGTCGCTGTTCAAGAATAAACCAAAGCCAGAGTTCAAATACGATGATAAAGAACTGGCTTATCTATCGGGATTCGATAAAGGTTTTGAACTCGGTATCCACATGGCGAGTGAACTTGACTTGAAAGTGAAAGACAAAATCCGCCAGCAAGCAATGAGTGAAACCTTAGAGAGACTCCGTGGGAACAATACGCCGCATAACTGATATACAACTGGCGACAATCGCTACAACTAAGATTGTCTCTGTGACGACATCTGAGTATCTATACCAGATATCATCCGGCAACAGGGCTTTTGAGGTAGGAAACAACGGAAGTATAGCACTCTTATTCTACGGTCAATCCTCCCTTGCTGCAAACTCAGGTCTTTTTATCAACACATCAGGCGGTGCTAAGTTTTGGGACACGATAACAGACAACTTCCAGATGGCTTTTAGAACAAGCTCTGCCGGAGCCACAATCCAGATGATTATCCAAGAATATGCAGGTAACTGATGTCTATAGAGACACGTTTAAGGAATACAGGTCAACAAGGCGGGGCAGGTGGGAGTTCTTCCTCGTCCGGTCTCATGGGGACTGGGAATTTCCTTGTAACATGGAGTGCTGACCCACTTATAGCCAATGAAAGGATACTCACTGCCGGTGCAAATATCACTCTTACCACAGATGCCACGACTATCACAGTTGCGGCAACGACAGGTGCAGCTGGAGCTTCTGGTGGCTTAGCTTCTACAGGGGCGTTCTTTGTACCCTATCTGGCCGATGGGACATTATCTGCCGAAAGAGTCTTGATTGCCGGTTCATCGGTTATTGTTAGGA
>ERZ1292637.1014-Hain-H14-01um-R3-1014-length-13116-cov-4_pt1 | contig 13116 bp, 16 predicted proteins | sample MGYA00564405_ERZ1292637 | MGnify/ENA primary metagenome ERZ1292637 (study PRJEB36523, sample SAMEA6512645) | groundwater metagenome | collected 2019-01-09 | study: AquaDiva: Metagenomics assemblies of 32 groundwater samples | reverse complement strand
ATTTTGCCACCATTTTGCGCCCCAGCTGGATCTAAACCGCACTGGATACAGCCGGTTACGGGTGCGCGGATCGGTCATCGCCGGTTCCATCGACATCGGCACCCTCGTGTACGAGGTGAACCCGTGCGCCGCCTTGTTCCCGGCCAGCAGGTACCACGCATCCGTGTCGGTCAGATACACGTTCTTGACCACCGTGATGTTCCGCAGCGTGCGGATGGTGTTCAAGTCGTTGTCTCCGACCCCAGGCTGCAGCGTCGAACTCACGATCTTCGCGGCCGTGAATTCGAGTTCCGGTGGCACGTAGAGAATCAAGTCCTCAACGGGCATCATGAACTGCCCCGCCTCGAACTTGGTTTCCCGCTGCCAGTCCACCAGCGCCTGTTGGAGCGACGTCCAGGACAGGTCGGCCGCTGTGGACAGGATGTTCCGCGCCGTGCCCCCACCTTTCAACAGATGCGCGCTGTTGAAGATGGATACGCCGTCCGGCGTGTTCTCGGACGTGAACCCGTTATTGAACGGGAGCGCCCCGCGCTTCTCCTGGACAACCCGCGCGCTGAACATGAACCACTTGGCGTGATCGGACAGGACATCGTAGCGGTCGTCTTCGAGGGCGGTCTGCGTCACCTCGAACATCATCCCGAACTCGGTGTGGATGAATTCTTTGGTGTAACCGACCTTGATGACATCGGTGGCATACGGCGAGCCTTCCGGCTTTTCCGGGATGTCGCCCACGCCCGTGACGGTCATCGCCAACTCCGACCGCTTCGAGGAGTTCTTGATGTTGTAGACCCGCCGCCAGATCGGCTTTTGCTCCTTCCATTCCTTGCCGAGGAGCGTGTAGACGGTCCGGTCGAGGTTGTCGTGGAGTTCTGCAAACGTCCCGCGTGATTGTGGCATGTGTTATATCCCTCTTACGCCGGTTGCCCGCCAACATTCACGGACGCATGAACATTGGAGGAGAGGAACTTGAACACGCAGGGCACACCCCCGCTGTCCCCGAGCACGTCCTGCGGGAAGTCAATGATCCGCACGGCGACCAGCGCCACCGTGCTGTTGGTCGAATCGATGAAGTGAAGATTGAGCGTCGAGTCGAGAATGACCGGCCGGTTCAACCCGATCAGGGACGACAACGCCCGCGGCGTGGTGCCGGCCCCGCCAGACTTGAAATACCCGAGGTACTGCGTGACGCCGTCGGCGACGGCCACGCCGATCATCCGTGACCGCGGACCGATCGGACTCGGGGTCGTGCTGTCATCGATCAAGCCGGTCAGGCCACCATCGCTCGTGCTGGCCTCGACCGCGACACCGATGAGCGATGCCGTCAGGACTTCGAGGAGATTGGTGCCGGTGCCGGCACTCGACGGCGCGCGCACGATGCGCTGCCCGCCGGTGGTGATGACGGTGTTGTTGGAAACGGCGTGCCCGACGCGAATCGTCGCGGTCGAGGCGGCGGTGCTTTCTTGGTAATACTTGATGTGCGGGGCTCCCCACGGATGCAGATACGGTCGCATCCAGGAGCCCGAGGAGTTTGTCCATTGGGCCATGAAGCCACACCCCTTGTGTCCCGACAGACACGAGTGAATGGGTTGTGGTTCTGGGTAATCCGTGCCGACGAGCAGCGACCCGAACCTGTCGCGCTGTCGTCCGACACGCCCGTGAGCGGTTCTGCGGCGGCGACCCGCAGCGACCAATGACGAGGGCCGCACCCGACTGACGCCCGCCGACTCGCGGCGACCGAGCCGAACGACTCAGCGTTCGGACTGACGCAACGCCCTTTTCGATGGCGACTCGCTCAGCACGGCGCTGAGAGTAGACCCTTGTGGTTCAGGATACGCCCCTTCGGCTACGTCGATCATTGTATAGCGACCAAAAACCCGGTTGACAACGCGACTCATGAGCGCGTGGATGGTCGTTCCCTGCCGCTTCGCGAGAGAATCGATCGCGTCGAACACCTCCGGCTCAATCAGCACACTGCGACGAACGGCTCGCTGCTCAAGCGGCACTCGCGGTCGGCCTGGCTTCCCGTTCGCCATTAGTCCTCGAGGCTTGCAGGTCCCCTCGTGTCACGCACCGACACCCCCTGGAGATGGCGCTCGAGGAATTCGGCCCCCCTGGCACCATCAGGTTCGGCCGCCGCCGCCGCCAGGACAGCCTGCTTGATCGCCTTGTCACCGAAGGTGTTTGTCCGGTTCTCTGTGTCCTTCAGCTTCTGGATCGCCACGTAATCCTTCCGCTCGATCTTCATCAGGATTTCGTGCCCGTGCTGCCCTCTGACGAGGCGCCCGTCCTGGACCCGGAAGCCGATTTCATGCGGCGAGATCGCGAGGTCCTCGACTGCCGCGTACACCCACCCCTTGTCGGCCTGCATTTCCCAGAGGCGGTTATCGCTAATCTGGCTGTTGACGATGCGGACCTGCCATCGGTCGGGCTCGGTCAGCGGAATCGGGCGCGAACTCGCCGAGAAGATGCTCCCGGACTTCAGCCGGCGCTCGACGACGGAGATCTCTCGTTTCTTGGGCCCCTTACGGAGAGCTTCCGTCCCTGTCTCCGCCGCCTTCGGTCCCTCATTGAGCATCTCCACTCCGGTCATTTTTTTTGGTCTGCCCATATTAGCTCTCCGGTTGAGACGTCCTTTCCTCAAAGCACCGCTACTTGCCCGCCTTTCGCGCCTCGTCGCGCGCCATATTCAACCGGGCCATCTGCTCGTTATCGCCGCCAACATCCAGGGTCTCGACTAGTGGACACGTGCGCCGTTCAACAAAAACCGGGCCGGTCGACGGGTGCCAATGGATATCGACAACGTTTTCAGCGCGCACGTGAATTGGATGCACAATCGGCATCTCAGCCCTCCAGCCCTTTCGAAATCTCCTATGCCGTCAGACGACCATGGCGCGGCACGTACCGACGTACGCAACTGCCCAATGTCATCGACGCAAAGAACCTGACGCCCTTTATTACCAACGAGTTACTAGACGTACTTAAATCGATCGATTTCAGGGGGAACTGAGACACTACCACCTAATCTCCCAAAATATTGACCGCGTCCGGCTGATACTGTTTCGCGCGATCACCGAAGTCCTTCTCGCTCATGCCGGAGATGTTCGCGATTTTCTTCTCGAGATCGCTGATCCGATACGCGCCACGGCCCCCGCCCGCCGCTTCGCTCAGGAGCGGTTCAAGATCGGGCGCTGTCGGACCGACTTTGCCGGTCAGCGCGGCATTGCCCATGGCTACCTGCAGCACGTGCTGCGCGACTTCCGGATGCTGCGTCAGGTTCGCCGGGAGGGCCTTCCAGACGAGAGCGACCGCCGCCGGATCAACGCCGCGCTTCTGCGCTTCCCCGGCCGCCCAGATGAAGTTCGAACGGGACGCCTGCTCGGCGGACGTTTTCGCGTAGGGCTCGATCGCTTCCTGCGCTGTCGCCCGAGCCACTTTCTCGATTTCCTTCCGGTTGTCCGCGATCATCCGCCGCGCTCTGGTTAGGTCCAGTCCTGTCGCCGAGTAGAGTTCGTACTGCTTGGCGAAGCGCTCCGCATCCTCATCGCTCACCTGCTGCTGCTCTGGCGGTTCCTCCCGTTTCAGGAGTTCAGGATGCTGGCGCAGATAGTCGATGTGGGGTTGCAGGACCGCGAGATCAGCATCGCGCTGCTTGCCTTTGGCGACTTCTTCTTTGAGCGGTTCATATTCGGCCCGGACACGCTGTTCGGTCGATTCCCTGGCCCGCTTGCGCTCGGCCGCGAGCACGTCCACGGAGACCATCTTCTGTTTCTGTCCCTGGACGTCTATTTCGATCGCGCCTGCCGGCTCTGGGTCAGCGTCATCGGCCGATTGCTTGACAGGGTCCTCAGCCATCACACGGTCTCCATTTCAGGGGTCACGATGGCGAGGAGTTCATCCTCGCGCATCAACACGAAGGTTTCATTTTCAATGGTGATCTGCTGGCCAGCGTCATGCGAGAACAGCACGTCATCGCCGACCGTCACGCTGGGCTGCTTCCGGACGAGATCACGCAGTAAGTGCGCCGCGTCCCGTATCGTGTGCGCTCGGGTTTCTGTTTCCCCGTAATGGGAGTATTTCTCGATTAACGAGGCCAGACTGACCGCTTCTCCGTGCAACGGATGCCTGGGCGTCCCGACCGCGATCACCGTTCCCCGCCACACCGAGGTCGTCTTATCCTCACCCGTGATGGCCGCCGCAAGTGAGACAGCCGTCGCGATTCCGCTCGTCAGCATCCGTGGGGCGTTGTCGTCCACATCCGGCCGGATCAGCACGCGATCGCCAAGCACCCGTAGCGGAAGACTCATAACGTCCCCCTTCTACTGTAGGACGGCTCAGACACCTGCTGTTCCCGCGTGAGCCTCGCGAATTCCTCCGCTGGCCAGGCCAGGAGCTGTTCAATCACCAGTCGCCCCGCGCGGACTTGCCGGGCTTGACTCGCCGCGGCGTTCCCGTCCGTCAGGTCAAGCGCCCTATCGAGTTCCGCCTGATAGCGGACTCCGGATGGTCCCCATTCCTGGTGCGCATGCTCGAGAAACAGTCGCCAGCCTGGATGGGTTAAGAGCGATTCTAGGACTTGCGCCTTCTCGTTCATCGCCACACTTTCAGGGCCGCGAGATACCCCGCGTACGTGCGACCAATATCGCCGATCTGTTGCATAATTCCACCGTGATACCGGCCGAAACGGTACCGCAGACTTTCAAGTTTACATCGCTGCCATTCCTGACTGGGCAGACAGGTGACTCGATAGAGCGGGCGATAGACGACAGACGGCCATCCTCGCCGAATCACCTGATCGCGAACAACGCGAATGCTCAGCGGCTCGGTCATGCCGCCTGCACCCCTATTGGCGGGGGTGTAGGGTAGTGGTCTAGTTTCAAATTCTTTTCTGCGTCTGCCATTAAACTAGTGTGCGAAAATAGTTCATGCCTGCCCGAGCACGTAAGAAGCGCCCTCGCGACGCCAATCAACTGGCCTGGCAAATTGTCCAAGAGGCGACCGGCCAAGCGCCACCTGATCCACCAGCACCGCTGGATACCCGAAACCAGGCTGCCGTCGCGCTCTCGCGCCTCGGGGCATCCAAGGGTGGCCTAGCTCGGGCAAAATCGCTCTCGGCCGCAAAGCGTTCCGCCATTGCCCGCAAAGCCGTTCTGGCACGGTGGAGGCGCACAAAGTAACTTCAGCGTTGAATCGCAATAAGAGCGCTCGTGCCACCGCCATGTTGAATCTCTAACTCAACAAACGCGGTCCTCCCACCCTGCGCTTCGATCAGCACATCCACGTCATAAATCCCAGGCTGCAGGAGCATGGCCGCATGCTCGTAGTTCGTGTGTCCCCAGTACGTTTCTGTGCATACCAGATAGGTCTGTCCCGTTTGTGAATTTCTAGCGGCTAGACCAAGATGGCGGTCATCGCCGTTGCTCAGAAGAGACGTCTGTTCCTCGATACCCTCTGGGTAGCTAGCTAATCCGCTTGCCAATTTCTTGCACCAAATTCCGTGGACTCTCCAACCGTCAAAGCGATGCCCCCCACGTCGTTTCCATTCAATCGTCGCCCTCGCGCCATGAACATCGATTCTAGTGGCATTAGCCAACCACGCTTGGGTCATCGTGTAGACGACGTTGCTATTTGAATCCTTAAAATCCTTCCGACAAGTCTCAACCCGTAACGCTATGGCTGGCATCACAGACCACGCGTGGAGCCTCATAGTGTCTAGTTTCATACTAGACCACTACCGGAGTGTTGGGCGCGGCGCCACCCCAGCCCCAGACAGGGCGGGAACGGACACCCCACCCGGCACGCCTGGCACCGCGCCCAACTGTTGAGCCATTTGTTGCATCTGCTGCACACCCAGCATGGCCTGATTCGCCTCGCTCCCGAGAAACGCTTGCTTGTCCTGTACGTTATACAGCCGGATGCCCTGTTCAATCAAGGCCTTCGCGGCACCAGGTGTCTGCAGCACGGCTCCAACCATTGGGTTGATCGTCGCCATGTTCGCCATCGCGATGACCCACTGGTTGAAGTCCTGCCGCTGCCGGTTCAGGTCCGCATCCTCCACCGACCCACGCGGCTTAAACCGGAACGCCCCCTCCAGCATCTGCGCGGTCATGCGCTTGTCCGGCAGGAAATCGAGCACGTTGACGCCGCGGAGCTCGAGGCCTTGCAGCACCGACGGCGGGAGTTCCATCCCTTCGGCCTGCATCTCGGCCAATGCCCGCTTCCACATGATGTGCCTGACCTGCGCGATCTCCTCTAGTGTTTCCTGGAGATTCTTGATCGCCTCGGTAGACCGCCCCATGCTCTGCTCCGTAATGAGCTGTACCTCGCCGAGGGTGCGCTTCTGCTCGCCTGTGAATCCAGCCGAGGCGTCGTTGATCCCGGATAACCGTTCCCCGGCCCGCTCAGCGTCCCGAATACGCTCCACAGCCACCCCCGAGTTGTTCTGGCGCTGCATGAATTGGACTTCGTCCATGTCGCGTACGGTAATCACAGCTTTCGGCCCCAGCGGTTCCACGTCCGGATTCCAGAGCGCCCCCTGCCGACGCTTGAGCGGCATTTGGAGCTGCATCGAGGCATCATCCGCCAGCATGTTGCGCCAGGCCGTGTGCTCTTCGATGACCGTGATCAGCTTGTGGCCGATGTAGGAATAGCCTTCGGTGGAATTCGGGCGCGGGAAGGGGATCAGCGAGAAGTACCGCGGGCGGCCGATGTCGTCATACTGCACCCGCAATAACGTCTGCTTGTCTTTGTGCAACGTCGCCACATACCAGCGTAGACCCTTGCCGTCTAAGTCGCGCAGGAACAGCAGTTCCCAGAGTTCCTTCTCCGACCGATCCGTGCCGTCTTTGGCCGCCACACCAATCGGCTCGCCAGCCAGGGTCGTCTCGCTTGACCGCTCGTCATCGGTGCCGATCGCGTCTACTGCGTCGGCGTCGTAGACCTTGGCTTTCGCCCGTTCCTGGAGTTCATCGACCCGGCGGTAGAACCGTTTGGCGTAGCCCCAGATTTCCGACCGCTCGCGCGCATGACCTGGCAGGACGAGAAAATCTCGGTAGGCAATCGTTCGCGCCCGTGGGCCGCGACACACCGTCTCGAACGAATCGACCTCGACCTCAGCGGACGGTGTCTGCTCATCCAGCACTTCAACGAAGCGGCGATCCGGGCCAATCTGGAGAGTCGGTTTCATGTTCGCATCGATCAGCGCAGACCCATCTGCCGCCAACTCGTACGCGGCGCGCATGACCTTACGCACCGGCCGTTTAATCGTGTCCTCGTAGATTTCAATCACTCCGCGAGGCTCGATCAGGGAGAGATGCACCCCACGCGAGAGGGCTTGCTGGAAGCCTTCAAGCTCAAGTTGCCAGCTGTGGAACTCCTCGACGAACGGCGCTTTCTTCTCCGCCTCACCGTACCCTTCCACGACGAACACCGGGTCGAGCATGATCGTGCGCACAATCTGCGAGCGGAGGACATCCACGTACTGCGTACCAAGATACGAGGTCAGGTCCGCCGCATCGGCCCAGGGCGCATGGGCACCTCTGGTTCGGCCTTGCTCGTAGAGGGTGTGCCAGTACTCGACCTCCTTATCCGGGGCCGAGCGGGCCGAGAGCGCTTCGTCGAGGGCACGGCTCAGATCGAGCGCGAGGTCAGTCCGTTCCTCAGGCGAGAGAGAGATCTCGAAAGGCTTGCGCGCCTTTTTCGGCATTTAGGACACCGCCCACACGAACAGCCCACCGAGCACGGCTCCACCGGCGAGCCAGAACACGGCGTCTACCCAGGTCATGTACCTGTCTGACAGCTCATCGTAGAGCTGCCTGGCCGCCGGGACTGCCGCCTGTTTCGTCACGCGATCAATCACTGGCGTGGGTGTTGTCGTCCTCAATCCTACAGAGCCTCATCATCACCACTTCGCCGTGCCGTTGTCCGTCACGAAATCCAATATTGTGCCCATACACGTAGGCCTGGTTCACAGGATCGTCCTCACATGGCCGCCGAAGTGCGAGCCAGAACGACCGAAAACACCCGGCAATACGGTTCAGCGGAATCGGCAGGCAGTAAAACCGGCGCGTGTATGGGCACGCCCAAGCGATACCATACCCCCACGGTATAACGTTACCCTCTTCTAGGAATTGTTCTGAGACGAGCCGCCCGAATGGCCGCGGCAATTGCCACATGCTCATCGTTTCTTCCCGCCCTTCTTCTTCGGGCCGCGGCGCGTGTTGTCAGCGAGCTGCGGGAAGGTGCCACTCGTCTGTGTCATGAGGCCTCATTGATGGCGATCGCTGCGTTCGCCCACATCACAGCCTGCTGAACATTCGTGAAGGCCAAGGATTGCTCACGAGAAGGAGGAGTCAGGGCGTGAATGAGTACGGCCAATTCCTTGGCCTTCTCTCGTAGAGCGACGTACCGTTCGGGTTGAGTGCCATGTGGTGCATGATAGGTATAGATTTCATCCAAGTTCATCAGAATCCAGCCTTTCGAATCAACGGTATCCCAGTGGCCGTGAAGAGCACCACCCGGCGCCCACCATCGACCATCGCTGTGGCCGGCGGCGGTATGACCGACTGGTCCTCTAACTCGAACCTCGGTCGCGCCAGATGTCGAGGGCCATTTCGAGGACCAACCCGACGATCAGCAACGTGACCCCGAACGCGATTTCTTGCCAGAACGTCAATACCCTCCGCGCCCCATCCCACGCGACGGTTTCGGTTTCTGCCAGTACACCTCGGCCACCATCCGCTTGTGCGCCGTCTCCACGGGATCGGGGTCACGGTCCCCCACAGGCCGGCGCAGCGTTCCAACCCCGTAGTGCCTGACGGCCAAGCCCCGGAACGCATCCGCGCCATGACTCGACCAGTCGTGGACCGGCTGGCTCGTGTTGAATTCGTTCATTGGCTTATTGAACGGCCAGTGGTAATTCTGAAGGGCCTCAAGGCCGGCCTGGCAGCGCTTGGCATCGAAATAGCACTTATTGAAGAACATACGGGCCGCGTTGATCCCCTCATGCACCTCTTGGCCTTTCTCTGACGAGACGCGCGGTGCAATCTGAAAGAACAGTCCTAAGTCGCCGGCAATGCTCAGACGACTCTTCCCCACGCCAAGCTCACGGACGTTGATGTCATGGGGCGCCCAGTGCGTATCGTAGGTGTAGGGTTTCTGGCTGAGGATATCACGGTAGTGGACGAGTCCTTGACCGGAGGCCTCGTAGTAGTCGATAAGCCCAACCATCCCGCCCGGGTGCGTCTGGCTAAACCAGATGGCGGTCGAATCGTCCATGCCCAGGTCCCAGTCGGTATCGACTGGGAGCATCGGATCGTAGGGCACGGTCGTCACCCGCCCGTCCTCGTGGGCTGCCCGCAGTTCTCGCGCGAAGATGGCACCCTGTACGCTTGCTTCGAAGCTGCACTCGAACTCTTGCTCGTACTGGTCATCCGTCATCTGCGACCGAGCGACCGCCAGGTCCTCCGCCGAGATGACGCCTGTCTCGGAGGCCTTGTACGTCGCCAGGAACCACGTCGGATCGTTCTTCGCCTCTTGGACCTTGCGGTAGAACTCGTTGCGCCCGTTCGGGGTCCCCATCAGCATCGCCCACCCCTGCCGATCCGTCAGGGTCGGGAGGATGACTTCTGCGAACAGGCGCGGCCGCATCAGACCGTACTCGTCGAGCACCACGCCATCGAAGTAGAGTCCGCGTAAGCTGTCAGGGTTATCCGCCCCGAAGATGCGCACCTGGCTATCGTTCGACGCATAGTCGATTCGCAATTCGGATTCGTTCGGCCGCATCCCTGGGACAGGGTCCGCGTAGTGTTTCATGTAGTCCCAAGCAATCGCCTTCCCCTGCGCGTAGGTCGGGGCGATGTATGCGAAGCGTGGCCGCGGCTTCCGGCAGAGCAGCGCCGCCTTCTGCAGATGGTTCACGGCACAGACCGTCTTGCCGAAGCGGCGATGGCAGACCGCCACCCCCCACCGGTAGCGATCCAGCGCGTCATGAATCGCCTGCTGGAGTGGGCGCGGCGCATACGGGATGACGATGTGCGTGCGTGCGTGAGGGCGCGCGACCGCCCCTTCCCCAGCAGTAGCCGCCGCACCAACCGCCCCCACCGCTGTCAGAAAGTCTCGTCCCGCCGCACCAACCGCCCCCACCGCTGTCAGAAAGTCTCGTCGCTTCATGCCTTTTCCCCTATGCCCCACGCCCGGCCTAACCCGAAACGTCGGGGGGGGTGGTACGTGTTGTTTGTTCGTCGCTGAGAAATCGGTCGGCAAATGGTCGGCAAATCGGCATCAGACCACGAGCATCCTTCGTGTTTCCGGCCCTCTTTGATGTCTGGTGCGGAAGGGGAGATTACGCACCCTCTCCCTTTCTTAATAATCTTTCCTACACCCCCGACTTTTCGGGAAAGCTGTTGCTGTGTGGCGCTAAGTGCCGCAGATAACGCACGTTGCCGATTTCGGCAACTGCTCAGAGTTTTAAAGGGGGGGGCGTTGTCCATCCGGTCCAGTAGACTCACCGCTCTAACCTCAATGCACCAACCAGCCACGCTACGGTTGTAGGGCTGAACCGCTCCAACAGGAGGGTCGTCATGATCTCCCCAGCAGAGGCACAACGGGTTCTGAGGTAGGGTGGCGGTTGCTGCGAGTCAGCGTTGGCCAGCACCTGGCGCCGCTGCGGTAACGTGGGATGCGCAAGCGGCGGCGTCACAGAAAAACCAGTGCGACGCGCTACGCCTGCCTGTTCCAACTGCGCTATCTGGCGTTCAACTTCAAGTACTTTCTCCAGCTCGACAGGATTGACACGGGCAAGCTGACGAAGCAACGCCGCTTTGTCTTCGTTCACTGTCTCCTCTTGGGATTCGCGCCTTCCGCCGGCGCCTCTGAAGTGGGCGGCGGTTGCCATGAGAAGGTGAACTCACCGGTGTGCCGCACTTGATCGGTCAGCAGATTGAAGTGCCGCCCGAGCATATCAAGCGCCTTCGTCTTGTCCCACAGTTTGATTTTGTGGATCGTGTCGGTGTGGTGATCGCCCGCCTTCGCGTTCTTGATGATGGCCTCGAAGCCGGCAAGGGCAGATCCTTGTTCCGCGGTGAGGTCACCCATTTCCTTCAGGTTGCCCTGTTTGTCCCAGAAGCCGCGCGCATCCACAAAAGCGAGCCGCCGCATTTCCTCAAGGATGCGCTCAACGGTTAAGTTCGTGTCGGTCAGTCGCTTAGCGGCCTTCTCTTGTACCGCTGCCTGAATGTCCGCATTTGTCCACAACCGAGAGCCCTGCTTCCGAGCGCTCCGTCTACTGTAGCCCGCACGGATAGCCGCCTGAGTGGCGTTCAAATCCTTCAGGTATTCGACCACGAACCGTTGATGCTGGAGAGAAAGGGCGATAGTGCTCAGCGTAACAGACCTTCAGCCCCGTCAACCCCTGTTGCGACCACAATCCAAATTCGCGACTCTGTTCTATCTCAGCACACCACCCGTATCGTGTTACACTAGCCAAGGAGCGGGTCGTAGAAGTGCCAAACGCCGTGGCCTAAGCCACCCGTTGCTTTCCTTGGTGTCACTGGGTCAAGGACGTTTACGCTTACGCACAACCCCCTCCTCTGGGCGGGGTCGGTTTTCTTACTCCTGGGGCCTCAAACCGAAGGGTAGAAATCGACCTCGTCCTGAACTTCACAACATTACTCTCGGTTTCGATCAAATGGTCTTGGATCTTCGGTAGTGTCTCAGGCTGATTGAGTCCCCATCACTCAAAGAGATTCCTGAGCCAGCCTGGACAATCTTTAAGGCAATCCCACTCGTCGAGGATCCTCTTGACGACAGCCCTCGCAAGTTTCCTGCATTTCCTGAAACGCGAAAGGAGCAAGCTGCCAGATAGGAAAAGAAAAAAAGGAAGAGCATTCCTAGCGCCTCTCTTTGGTTCCGAGGCTAGGAATGCTCTTACGCAGACGGCGTAGTGGCTCAGCGGCCGACGGCAGGCGGTCTTGCAAACCGCCGGGAGTTCATCCCTCCCCACCACCAGTCCGAATCTGGTCTACGCCTCCACCTTTCCGAGTGGTTAGCAGGCCACCCAGAACATGCTAATTGTAGACTTCTCAATACTTTCCGTCAAGGGCCTTGTGGCCCTAAGTCCTTACTACACAACCTGTTCCACAAGCCCAGACGGTGGAAGAGCGACAGGCCCAATGTCCTGTTCGTACTGCTGGATCGTCTTCGTCAGAATCTCCACGAGACGTTTCGCTAGCGGGACAGCCAACGTCACATCGGCCACCCGGCGAACCGTCAATACCTGGCCCTCAGTGCCGCGCAACTCCCCTAAGCGCAAACAGATGTCCCACGGAGTCATCGCAATCGTCACCTCGTTCGCGTACACCGAGACGAACGTCGGACCCACTTCGTCCACCCGACGTGAGGCACCCGCCTGCTGCTGCTCTTTCCATAAGGATTCTCGCCCCATCAACCCCTCCTGTTACGCCATCACTTCCCGCACAAAATGCGCATCGTCCGGCTTCCCGATGAACACCGGCGTGCCCTGCTGCACCCCGATTGACTCGGTGAGCACCTTGTGCGCATATGCCGTTCCTGAGAACTGGGCGAAGAACCCGGCCGAGGGCCGATGCAGACGCACGGCGAGCTGCATGGTCCCGCCGTACGTACCCACGAACGCTTTCGCCCGAGCCAAGACGGCACTCTGCACGGCCAGGTTGTTCTGAGGAGTCACATACGGGGCAATGCTCAGGATGTTGTCGCCTTTAATCGGAAAGTCTTGGTGCTCATCCGCATAGATTGACGTGTTCAGTATGACCACCGGAATATGCGTCGCTATCTTGTCCACGAGATCGGAGACCCACATCTTCAGCTCGTCGTTCATCGGCCACGTGTGCCTGTGATAAAAACGCACGGCGACGAAGTGCTCAGGTAACGCGAGCTCGATCGGCGGATGCGGAACAGGAACCGGAGCAAAGCGCAGAAGCGGCTCGAGCGTGTGCAGCTGGATCGCGCCAAGATTGAGCTTGACGTCGCCGATGGTGTTCGGGTTTGGGTATCCGCCGGAGTATCTGTTTTCGCTGGGGAAGCTGGGCGGGACGGCGTGGCGGGCGGTGCTGAGCAAGGTGGCGAAGGCGCATGAGCGGC